>Ga0209517_10000052_pt1 | contig 184357 bp, 158 predicted proteins | sample PeaSoiMetSII2010_FD_187695 | JGI IMG/M metagenome (GOLD analysis project Ga0209517, IMG submission 187695) | Peat soil microbial communities from Weissenstadt, Germany - SII-2010 (SPAdes) (version 2) | ecosystem: Environmental > Terrestrial > Soil > Wetlands > Peat | place: Germany... | reverse complement strand
CCGCGCGGTCCTTCGCCCGCTGGGCATTCTGCACTAAACGCAACAACAACGCCATGTACAGCCCCAAAGCAAGCAGCACGCCTTTGAATCCCTGTTCTTCCGCCCAGGCCGACATGATGAAGTCGGAATACCGGACCGGAATGTACCCAAGTTGATTCTGGCTGCCGTTGCCGAAACCTTTCCCCCAGAAACCGCCCGAGCCCACCGCTATCTTCGACTGCAATACCTGATAGCCGGAGCCTTTCGCGTCTTCTTCGGGATGCAAGAACGACGTAACCCTTTCCTTCTGGTACGGCTTCAAGAAATGCCACCCGGCGGGTAACATCAAGACGCCGATTAATACAATAGCCGCGGCGTGTTTCCATTGCAGCCCCGCCAAAAATGCGCCGACGACCAACATGGGCATCAGTACAAGAGCGGTGCCCAAATCGGGCTGCTTCAAAATCAGCACCAACGGCAAACCAACGATTAACCCTGCTTTGATCAAATCCTGCAGGGAGAGCTCATCCGTGCGCACCTCCGCGAAGAAGCGCGCCAACACTATGATTATAATCAATTTGACCAATTCTGACACCTGGAGAAATTCCCCCATCACGGGAATCCACCGCTTGGCCCCAAACCGCGTGTGACCCACCAATAAAACCGCCAATAACGCCACAATTCCTATCGTGTACAAAATGGGCGCCTGGTCCATGATCACGTGATAGTCCACGCGCGACAACGCGAACATCAGCACCACTCCCACCACCAGCCAGCGCATCTGTTTTACGTGCATCCCCACCAGCACGCTGCCGTGTGTTGCCGAATAAATCTCAATCACCCCCAGCGCGCAAATCGCCGCCAGGATGGCCACCAGCCACCAATCGTAATCTCGTGTTCCCGGTGCATCCTTCATCTTTTCCCTGCCTCACAGCTTGCCGAACTTTTTCAGCTCATGGCTGCTGAGTCTGTTGAGCAGCCGCCGTCTGCGGCGCGCGCCTTTGTTCTATACCCACAACACAACCCGTCATTCCGAACCCGCCGTAGGCGGGCGAAGCGGGCTACGGTTTTGCATCGCACGTCTTTTGTGCGATGAATCCCTCTTGGATTTTAGAAATACCTCGAACAGTCTCATATCCCGCAGAACATCAATCCTTCACTCCGGCCGCACCTTCTTCTTCTCGTTTGCCGGCACCACCGCTGCCGTTTCTTCCGGCTTCAACATTGCCTTCCGAGCTTCCGTCGCCGGGCTCGCTTCGTTCTTTTGCAACTGCGGCGGCTGATTTCCCGCTGTCACTTGCCCCTGCGTCTTCTTATTCTTTTTGTCGTAGTATGCCTTAACGATATCGCGGACGATCGGACCGGAGGCGCCGGCTCCGTGCTCGCCCCCTTCCACCAGCACGGTGACCACAATCTCGGGATTCCTTCTCGGAGCGTAACCTACGAACCAGGCATTGTCCTTGTTCTCGCTCAACCCTTTCCCGAGGCGGCTTCTTTCCATGTTGCTCATGATTTGCGCGCTCCCGGATTTGCCGCAAAATTCAATGCCTTGCAATTTGATAGCGCCCCCCGTGCCCCCTTCGTTTACTACCCCATACATTCCCTGTGTGACCTGCTCGACGGTGTCCTCAGCCAAATCCACACGCATTTCACCCACGTGCGCCGCATCCTTCAGCAAGTGAGGTTGTTTGAAAACACCGCCCGAGGCGATGCCGCCGATCGCGTAGGCGATTTGCAGCGGCGTCACGGTAACAGAGCCCTGCCCGATAGCAACCGAAATTGTGGATCCGGGATACCACTTGTGATGAAATACCCGCTGCACCCACTCCTCCGAGGGCACCAGCCCCGGCTCTTCGGAAGGCAAATCAATCCCCGTTTTTGATCCCAGCCCCAGCATCTTCGCGTATTTCGAAATCCGGTCGATCCCCATGCGCATGCCCACGTTGTAAAAGAACACGTCGCAGGAATGCACGATGGCGGCGTGCAGATTCACAACGCCATGGCCCCCTTTGCCATACACCCAACATTTGAATTGCCGCCCATAAAAAACCGCCGACCCCGGGCAAAACGCCGTGAAGTTTTCTGCTGGCACTTTCGATTCCAGCATCGCCGTCGCCATCACGATCTTGAACACCGATCCCGGCGCCAATTGTGCCTGCGTCACCCGGTTCATCAGCGGATGATCCGGATCCTGATTCAATGCTTGCCATTCTTCTTTCGATATTCGCACCGCAAAATCGTTCGGGTCCGGCGCCGGCCGGCTCACAAACGCCAGCACTTCTCCCGTTCGCGGATCCAGCGCAACCACCGCCCCCTTCTTCCCCGCCATGTCTTCTTCCGCAACTTGCTGCAGGTCGTAATCGATCGTCAACTGGATCTGTTTTCCCGGTATCGCCTCCTGCTGCTCCAGGTGGCCCATTTCTTTCCCGACGCTGTTCACGATCACGCGACGCATCCCGTCCGTGCCCACCAGCAGATCGTTGTATTCCCGCTCCAGTCCGCTCTTTCCCGCAACGTCTCCGGGGCGAAATTTCCCATTGCCTGCCTCGATTTGTTGCTCGCTGACTTCTCCCACATAACCGCTGGCGTGCGACATGAACCCGCCCGGCAGGTACCTTCGCCGGTGCACCATCAACATTTCCAGCAACGGAACGTCCGCGCGGTGCGATTCAATGAACGCCACGTCCGCCGGCGTCGCCTCCGGCTTGATTACGATCGGCTGGAATTTCGGCAGGTTTACCGTGTTGTTCAACTGCTCCTTCAATTCATCCAGCGACAACCCCAGCCCCTCGGCAATCGTGGGAAGATTCTTGTCCACGGCCGCGCTATCGTCCCGCAGCAACAGCACGCTGAAGGAGGGATAGTTATCCACCAGCACGCGCCCATCGCGGTCCAGCATGCGTCCCCGCGGTGCAATAATGGGAATCGAGCGCACCCGGTTGCGCTCCGCCAGTTGGCCGTACTTATCGGAATCTATGACTTGGAGCTTCCAGAAGCCGAGGAGCAGCAGCGCGATCATGCCCACGATCACGTAGGAGGCAGCCGCCAGACGTTCCTGCGGCAATCGATTGTCGTTGCGAAACCAGTACGACACGAAGAACCTGCGCGCGAGCGCTCTTTTCTTCAGGGCTGAGCGGTGCCCGCTCGCGCAATCTCTCTATTTGCGGCGAAGAAGCTCGAATTGTCCGTTCAACGAGGCCCCCACGGCCTCCAATGACTCGACCAAGCTCTCCCATCGCCGCACGGCTTCCAATTCCGCCATCTTTCGGAAGTCTAACCAAAAGTAGCACTTGCCTACGGGGGGCGCAACCCGTCCCAAAGGGCAGGTGGCGGGTCATACAACGGCCTATGGTGGCTAGAGGGATGACCCGCGCTGTTCGCCAGAACATGGCTCTCTGCCCCAACAGGTGTGACGAACGCCCACGCCTCCTGTGTCGCATGCTCAAACCCTCCTCTATGGGCCTCGGGTAGGAAGTTTTTCCCTTGGAGACTTTGCCGTTTCGTGCTTCCCGCGGAATCAACTACAATTCTTAGTTCTCCATGGCCTCTCTTTCAGATAAGCCGTTGCGGCTCGCGCTCATTGGAATGTCTGGCGCAGGCAAATCCTATTGGACTAAACGTCTTGCTTCTGTCGGATTCCCCGCGATTTCCTGCGACGATCAGATCGAAGCGCGCCTTGCTTCCGTCCTTCAGGCGGGAGGATTCAGCGGGATCAACGGCGTGGCCGCTTGGATGGGCTGGCCAGACCGCTCCACGTATGCCGAACGCGAGGCGCAGTACCTGGCGGAGGAGACCGCGACGCTGGACGAAGTCCTTACCGGCCTGGAAAGGAATCCGCACAACGAATTGATTCTAGACACAACCGGCAGCGTGATCTACTGCGGAAACCATTTGTTGCATCGGCTGCGGCGGCTGATGGCTATCGTTTATCTCGCGGCTTCCGCGAACGAGCAGCAGCTTTTGATCCGGCGCTACCTGGAAGATCCCAAGCCCGTTTTGTGGCGCGGAGCCTTTCAGCCGAAACCCGGCGAAACGCCGCGCGATACGGTGGCGCGCTGCTATCCGGCGCTGATCGCTGCGCGTCGCCAAAGCTATGAAGCGCTGGCGCACTGCACCGTGCCGGTGGCCGGCTTGCGCGAATTGTCGCTCGGATCCGAAATCGCCACGACTTCAGCCGGTGAACGATTTTTGGAAAGGATCAGGGAGCAACTTTCGAACCGGAATTAGCCAGGTCCAGACGAAACGCCGATGAGATACCGCAGCACCTCCGGCAAAGCGCCGCTCACCTCCCTGCGAGGCGCGACCCTCCGCGGCCTCGCGCCCGATGGCGGCCTGTACCTGCCGGTTGAAATCGCGCGCCACACTCCCGAAGAGCTCGAAGAGTTTCGCCGCCTGCCTTTCACGGAAGTTTGCTTTCGAGTGGTCCGGCCCTTCGCCACGCCGGATGTGCCCGAAGAAGTGCTCTGGCAGATCGTTGCGGAAGCCATCAATTTTCCGGTGAAGCTCGTCTCGCTTTCGCCGGCTCTGCATATCCTCGAACTGTTTCACGGCCCCACGCTGGCCTTCAAGGACTTTGGCGCGCGCTTCATGGCCCGCCTTATGGGCTATTTCGTGCGCGGCGAAGAGCGGCAACTCACCGTGCTCGTGGCCACTTCCGGCGATACCGGCAGCGCCGTCGCGCACGGTTTTCTTCGCGTGCCTGGCATCCGCGTCGTGATTCTCTATCCCTCGAAGCGCATCAGCGAAGCTCAGGAAAAGCAATTCACCACGCTTGGCGAAAACATCACCGCGCTGGAAGTTTCCGGCACCTTTGACGATTGCCAGCGCCTGGTGAAGCAGGCCTTTTCCGACGAAGCGCTCAACCAACGCGCTTTTCTTACCTCCGCCAATTCCATCAACGTCGCGCGCCTGCTGCCGCAAATGTTCTATCACGTGGCCGCCTACCGCCAGTTGCCCGTTGCGAGCGTGCCCCTGATTGTGTCCGTGCCCAGCGGGAATTTCGGCAATCTCACCGCGGGGCTCTTCGCCAAGCGCCTGGGGCTGCCGGTGTCGCGGTTTATTGCCGCGACGAACGCCAACGACGCGGTGCCGCGCTATCTGCTGAGTGGGGAATACAAGCCGAATGAGGCCGTTGCCACGTATTCGAATGCGATGGACGTCGGCAATCCCAATAATTTTCCGCGGCTCCTGGATTTGTGCCGCAACCGCCTCGAAAACGTCCGCAAGGAAATTTGGGGGCAGAGCGTCACCGACGAAGAGACGCTGCAGCAGATGCACAACGTCTGGGACCGTTTCCGCTATATCAGCGATCCGCACACCGCCGTGGGCATTCATGCCTGGGAAGCGTACCGCCGGGAACATCCCGAACCGTCTCAGGGCCTGGTGCTGGCCACCGCGCATCCCGCCAAATTCGCCGAAATCGTCCAAAAGGGCATCGGCATCGCCCCGCCGCTCCCCTCCCGCCTCGCCGAATACCTCAATCGCCCCAAGCTCTCTCTCCCCATGACCACCAATTACGACGACTTCAAGCAGTTCCTCCTCGCGCACTAATCGCGTTTGCCTTTCCATTCTCAGAGATATTTGAGATGAAATACCACTATCGCGGCCAGGGCGGATAGCGTTTGTTCACTTGATTTCAATCGACTGAGGCAACCCAGCCAAAACCTCTTCCCAAGCGCCTCCGTCCTCGGGTCCTGACATGGCAAGAATGTAGAGGGCGGGCCATTTTCTAACTAGCAGCATCTTTAGGCTGGTCTTCTTGTCCGGGAGCAGGAATTCCAAAAACACAGCCTCTCTGCCACCGACCAAAACTTCAGTTTCTTTGTTGAGTTTGATGCCATTCGCTTCGGAATTCCTACGGATAAAAGTGGCGTCCGCGCTAAGAGAAGGAAGATACTCGGGATAGTTGGGCCAGAACATAGCGGAGAGTCCACTTCGCGTCCCGAGAACGCAAAAGCGGTGGGCCGGGTCTGGTTTGTCTACGCCTTTCCCGGATAACAACCCCCAGTTTCCGGGCAATTTCAGGGTCACGCCACTCTTTGAATTCTTGTAGATCGATTCAGAACGAAAATTGATGGTGCCCCCATTTTCATTGGGGGTGGCGACAGAGGAAAGGATATTTACGCTAAACGATTCCGAAGCGTGGTCGATTTCCGTGTATTTAGCCGAGTACTTCTGCCAGAAATGGACGCCCATCGCCGCGAAAAGCACGACCGCCACGCCTGTTGCGACAAGCAGCCAGAGCAGAATATTGTGCTCTTTTGGCTCATGCACCTCGGGCGTTGGACCTGGGGAAGGAAACAGTAGGCTCATGGCGTCGATTTTATCTCCGGACTTGGTCGCGGCCAAGACTTGAGTTGTCAGAGGTCCACGCCAACGCGATCGGCTCGCTAGGTGCTGCGACGGAGACCACCTATCATCTAGCCCTCACAGTGCCTTTCGGAGATTTTGTAGGCCCTGGAGGTAATCCTCCTTTTCGAGGCGGCTCTCCACGCCAAAATCCGCCAGGACGGTCATCATCCGCCCAACGGGCAGGCCAGCGAGCTCGACAGCCCTGCCCAGCGATGCTTCCCCGTTGCGATACTTTTCGATTGCCAGCATGACCCTTCCCTGTGTGACCAGGTCCCTTATCGTTTTGGATAGGTCGCTGCGCTCTTCCTTGGTGAATTCACTGAGGAATTCATAATTGTCACGATCCATACGAATACTCAAGGTTTTGGTCATTTGCTTCCCTCCAGCCGCGTCTGCGCCTTTGGAGTGCGGCGGCTTGCCGCCGCTTTTACGCCGTAAGCATTTCCGCAAGTGCTTCTTTCTCGCAGGATGTAAGGTTTATAGTGCGCCAGTCGATCGAGTTTTTCTAGCGCATCGAACTGCAACGAGGTTCAGGAAGACCGCCGCAGCCGATCCAGCAGCAAAAACAGCGGCACGGCAACCACCGCATTCAACGCCGCGCCAACCACCAGGTGCATGTTGAACCACGCCTCCGGCTGCGCCAGCAGCAACCGCCGCGTCAACACCATCACCGCCTGGTGCAGCACAAAAAACCCGGCCGTCAGCGCGAAGCGCGCCAGCGGATGTTCGGTATCCAGCCGCGCACCGATCGAAGACGCCAGATACCCCACCACCGTTTTCGCAATGCCGTAGAGTCCCAGCGGCACGGTCGGCCCGCTCAAGCTGTCCTGCAGCAATCCAATGGTCGTGCCCAGCAGCAAACCCGTGGAAGGATTTCGTCGGCTCAAGCCGAAATAAATCGTAATTAGCAGCGGCAAGTCCAGAAAATCTAGTCTGTGCACATACACCGGAAACGCCGCTTGCAGTACCAGCGCAAAGATGGTCACGCCGGCGATCGCGCCCGGAAAGAACTTGTGCACCTCGATGTGCGTGTCGCCGCTGCGCAGTTCGAACGTGTCGTTCATGGTTTCACCGCCGCTGGCGGCGCCGTCACGGGAGTCTCCGCGGGCACACTTTGCGCTGGCGCGCTCTCCGCTTCCGCTTCTTTCTGGAATTCCAGCGGCGCCTGCGTCAGCAACACGAACACTTCTTCGAGCCGGTCGAGGTTCGCCGCGGGCGTCACCCGAATTTGCTTGAACGTATTCCCCTGTTTCACTTCCAGCACCGTTCCCACCGGCACGTCGCGCGGAAAAATTTTGTCCATGCCGCTCGTCACGATCTTCTCGCCCGCCTTCACCGTGTCGTCGTTGGCCACGTACTTCATCGTCAGCATCGGCTCGCCCGTGCCGCCCACCGGACTCTGAATCCGGGAATTCACCAGCATCGCCCCGATGCCGCTGTCCTTGTCCGTCAGCAGCAGCACCTGCGCCGAATCGCGGTACGCCTCGATCACCTTGCCCACCGCGCCATCCGGCGTGATCACCGGCTGATTGCGGCGAATGCCGTCGCGCTCGCCGCGGTCGATTTCAATCGTGCGGCTCGCCGTTCCCGCGCTTGCGCCAATCACCCGCGCGCCCACCATCGCCACTTTTTCGTTGAGAGTCTTGAAGTTCAGCAGCGCGCCCAGCCGGTCCGCCTCCGCCGCCTTGGTTTGCAGTTGCGCGATGGACAGCTTCAGCGCGTCGTTCTCTGTCCGCAGCGTTTCGTTTTCCCGGGAAGTGCCTTGCAGCGCGAAATAGTGGTGCCACACGCCGCGCACTTTCCCGACGCTCCAGGCCCCTACGCGCTCGAACGGCGTCACCGTGGATATCGCCCACACGCGAATCAGCCGCCCGCGCGAATCGCGTTTGATCTGCACCGCCAGCAGCAGGATTTGCGCAAGCAGCACGCCTGCCAGCAGCGCCAGCGACCGATGTCTTGAAGGAATCGCAACCATGAAAAAAAGTTCTTAGTGTTCCGTCCTCAGTATTCAGTCAGGTCCACAATACCCGAAGTCGGAGGATCGAAACTCGCCACTGCTGAGCCCGTTATCCCGGCGTAACAACTTCCCGCGAAGATCAGTTTCCAGAAACTTCGAAGTTGCTCTCTAGGCTGGAAAGAACGCCCCAAAAAAATATCTTCCAATCTCTAACTTCTAACTTCTGCCCCCTGCCTCAATCAATGCACACCATGCGCAGCAGCTTGAAATCGCTCAGCATCTTGCCCGTGCCCAGCACCACCGACGCCAGTGGATCGTCCGCAATCGAAACCGGCAAGCCCGTCTCCTCGCGGATGCGCTTGTCCAGATTCTTCAGCAGCGCCCCGCCGCCCGTCAGCACGATCCCGCGGTCGCTGATGTCCGCGGAAAGTTCCGGCGGGGTGCGTTCCAGCGCCACGCGCACGGCATTCAAAATCGTCGCCACGCATTCGCTCAGCGCTTCGCGGATTTCGCTGTCGTCAATCGTCACCGTGCGCGGCACGCCCTCAATCAGGTTGCGCCCCTTCACTTCCATCGTCAGCGGCTTCTCCAGCGGGTACGCGGAGCCAATCTCCATCTTGATCTGTTCCGCCGTGCGCTCGCCCACCAGCAGGTTGTACTTGCGCTTCAAATACTGCATCACGGCCTCGTCCATCTCGTTGCCCGCCACGCGCACCGACCGCGAGTACACGATCCCGCTCATAGAAATCACCGCGATGTCCGTGGTGCCGCCGCCGATATCCACGACCATGTTTCCGCTGGGCTCCTCGATCGGCAGCCCCGCGCCGATGGCCGCGGCCATGGCCTGTTCCACCAGGTAAACTTCGCTGGCGCGCGCCCGGTAGGCCGAGTCCTGCACCGCGCGCTTTTCCACGGGAGTGATTTCGCTGGGCACGCCAATGACGATGCGCGGGTGCACCAGCACGCGCCGGTTGTGCGCCTTCTGGATGAAGTACGTCAGCATCTTTTCCGTGACCTTGAAATCCGCGATCACCCCGTCCTTCATCGGCTTGATGGCCACCACGTTTCCCGGCGTGCGCCCCAGCATGTCTTTCGCTTCGCGCCCCACCGCCACCACTTCTCCGGTGGCTTTGTTGATCGCCACGATCGACGGTTCGTTCACCACAATCCCTTTGCCGTGCGCGAACACCAGCGTGTTCGCCGTCCCCAGATCGATTGCCAGGTCGGATGAAAACAGACTGAACACCGACCTCAGGTTCCATCCATTCTTAGTCATTACTGCTTTCCCCCTGCGGAGAGGATCCTGCCAGGTAGGATCTCTGCGTGCCCGCCCCAATCCCTGCGACCTTCCATTGTCGCCGGATTCGGTGCTGCACGCAAAAGCGCAACCCGCCGTTCCCCCAATTCACTTCGGCACTACAATGGAAACCTGTTGTTTCGCCGTTCCGCCGCGCCGGTTGGACCCGATCACCACGATGGTGTGCTGGCCGGGCTCCAGCGGCTCGGTGAAATGGCGGAAATTTCCGTCGGGCGAAATATTCGCTACCGCCTGGCCGTTGATTATCAGCGCCGCGCCCGGCTCCGTCTTGCCGATCAGCTCGGCGACGCGCCCGTGAATCTGCGTGCTCTCGATGTCCAGCACCATTTCCTGCGTCTTGCCCTGGGCCACCAGCGTGAACTTGAAGGTTTCGCTGAATTCGCTGGTCTGCTTCTTGGCGTCGGACGCGGTAACGTTCCAGAAATAGTCGCCGGATTCCAGCCCGTTCACTTCCGCGCTCGTGCCGCTCACTTTCACTTCTTTCACCAGTTTCGTGAACATCGTCGTCGGGCTGATGCGCAGCGTGTACCCTACCGCGTCCGCCACCTGCTGCCACTCAAACCGGATTTGCGCCGTCTTCGGATTCTCCGAGATGATCGGCGCCAGGTTCAGCGGCGCTACCAGTCCCGGCGGCGCCAGCACATTCGATTTCTGCGTCGGCCCGCCGCTCGCGAAGCTCACTTTCTCATACTGTGTCAGCTCGATCTTTTCTTCTCCGCGCTTCACTTCCGCCCCGCCCGTGGCCACCACGATTTCGTGCTCGTTCTTGTTGGGATCGTTCTTTACCGTTGCCCGGCTGTTCTGCTGCACGTACGCCGTGGCATCTTCCACGCTGATGGCCGCCTGCGAATCGCGCGAGGACCAGGTCGGCGTGGCCAGGTTCACTTCGCCCGTGCTGATGCGCACCGCGGTGTTCGCGCGGTCTTTGGTCACGTTGTTCTCTTCCACCGTGACCAGCGTTTCCGCCTTCACCGTGTATTCCGTGCCGTCTGCAAATGTGATGCGCGCTGCGCCGTCCGAGCCCGTCTGGACCAAATCGCCTTTGTCCAGCGCGGTGTGATAATCCGCCTCCACCCAGGTCACCGAATTCACTTTCTTTACCTGCACCCGGCCGTCCAGGTTCACGAACTTCGCCTGCGTCTGTGTGATCGTCAGCGGGTCGTTGTCCACGTTGCCTATCGCTTTGTTGATTCTCTTTGTCGCGATGGTCGTCCAGTCCGGGATGGCCACGTACATGCCCGCGATGATGATCACGAACAACAGCAGCAGGTAAACCGCGACGGTCTTGTACGTTACCGCGTGCCAATACACCTCGACGCGATGAATCTTCGGCATTTGCTGGGGTGTGGGTGCCGATGTCGGTCGCCGTGGCTCGATTGGGGTCTGCGTTGTCACTGGAGTCCGTGCCGCGATTGCTCCAATCTCACAATTTAGCACAGCCCTTTGTACCTGCGGGCGCCACGCCGCTACGCCGTACTCAATCTACAAATAGCGTTTCCGCCGCTTTTATCTCACAGCGCCATTTGGCCTCGCTTGGCGCCAGCCGCAGCCCCCTTCCGCCCCGCTCAAGCAACACACCGAAGTGCGCGTTCGTGCCGAACTGTTGGAGAAATATGTTGGACGTTACGGAGAGCCGCCAAATCTCATCCTTGTCGTCCTGCGCGAAGGCGATCATTTGTCCATACAGGAAAACTGCGAGCCCAAACAGGATCTCTTTGCGGAAAGTGAGCAGGATTTCTTCTCCAAAGTCGCGGACGACGCTCTGACATTCGAAATGGACAGCCAGGGCCGCGTAACAAGAATGGTCTTACATACCGGCGACCGCGACATCCCCATCAACCGCATCGACTAAAAGCTCGCCGTCAGACCGATGCCCGATTAACACACTCGCCGAAAATCGGCCCTCCCGCTCCACAACTTCCCACAACGGGCCCGGAATAACTTCTGGATACCCCGTGATCCTCCCGGATCGCCGGTGTTTGCCGAAGAACCCTCGAACTTCCAGAAGCAAACCACTCGGTTCAACATCGCTGCCGACTCTGATATCTTGGCGATATCTGGGAGGTGGACGGTTGGAAGATCAAGTGCTGTCCCTGCTCCGCGGCCAGATCGCTAACATCATTGCAGGAGCGATTTTCCTGTTTATGGGATTGACAGCTTGCTCCCTTGCTGCCATCCGCGGGCGGAGCGGGGTACGCCTCTTTATCTGGCTAGGAATCTGGAGCGCGATGTACGGAACCGGACTGCTGGCTCACTCGCCGGCTGTCGTTGCGGCTCTGCCGCATTCGTTTCAGATCAGCGTTCCCTATGTAAACGTTGTGACCGCCTACCTGACCATAGTTGTTGCATCGTTTGCCTTCCTGGAACTAAGCCTGGGTAGAATTCGGCTTCTGATCGAGATCGTTATCTTTGCCGGGATGGCCGTCGCTATTGCTGGCATTGGCTGGTTCGTGTTCGGCGGTTCAGCCAACAAGTTCATGCTGTACAACATTCTCATCACGGTTTGCGGCCTTCTTATCTTTGTAGCTGTCGTCGCAGTGAAGCAGCTATCTGACAAGTACCTGATTCTCCTCAACCGGCGCGTTCTAGAGGTCGGCACGCTCGTTTTCCTCATTGAGGCTCTATGGGTCAACCTGTCGCGCCCGTATTACCAGACTCCGCGCGTCCTAGATCACCTAGCTTTTGCGGTGTTCCTGCTTTCGTTCGGGTACGTCGCCGTGCAAATCGCTTTTGCCAACGAGCGTCGCTTGCTGTCCATTGAAAACGAACTCGAGGTTGCCCGGCAATTGCAGTTTTCGATCCTCCCTACCACCATTCCCGACGTCCGGAACCTCCGGATTGCGGCCACTTACCGGCCAATGACTGCCGTGGCCGGGGATTTCTATGAATTCATTCCCGTCGATCAAAAGCAGCTTGGCTTCCTGGTGGCTGATGTCACGGGACACGGTGTGCCAGCCGCGTTGATCGCTTCGATGATCAAAGTGGCGATGCAATCGGTGGTAAGCTGCGCGCATGACCCAAGAGAAGTGTTGCGCGGGTTGAATCACATACTTTTCAGGCAACTCCATGATCAGTTCGTCTCTGCGGCCTATTTGTGGCTTGATACCGAGAACCGCAAGGGATTGTATTCAGCGGCGGGGCATCCGCCGCTGCTCCGCTGGCGGGCAGGCAAGCTGGAACGCATCGAAAGCAATGGCCTGTTATTTGGAGTCATCCCGGATCCCGATTATCCCGTTTGTGAGCTACAGATCGACTCGGGCGACCGCTTCCTGCTTTGCACAGACGGGGTGATTGAACCCGAGAATGCCCGGGGCGATTCTTTCGGCAAGGTCAGGCTTGAACAGGTGATTCGTGAGAATCAAAGCCGCCCGCCTTCTGAGTTGTCGGATAAACTGCTCGCTGAGATACGCCAGTGGCAACCTGCTTCCGTTTCCCAGCAGGACGACATCACGCTCCTGGTCATCGACGTGGTGTAGCCCGGGCGAATGCCCGGTCCGGCGCACTCTCCGGCGGCAATTCTAATGTGCTGCGAATCAAGGCTGCCGTTGCGGGTCCTGTGTTGAGTTCGTTGCGGCACCGCCCATCAAGGCAATCAAACCGTCGGCGAGCGTGCCGCGCCAACTCAGGTAGTCGTGTCCGCCGGCAAACTCCTGAAAGTGCACCTCGTAGCCCTTGGCGCGCAGCACGTCGCGCAACGTGCGATTGCAAAACAGGATGGAGTCAGCCCCTCCCGTAGCGTTGAATTCCGCGCTCCCGGCGTCCAGGTAAAAGCGCAGCGCCTTCTTGGGGCTGGAGATGAACTGGCGCGCGACCCAGTTGGGCTCCGTGCTGGAATCAGTGGTATCGCTGCCCGATGGCGGCGCGCGGTGGAAGGCACCGGATTGCGAGAGGACATTGCCAAAGGCCTCCGGATGCCACAGACCGGCGCAAGCGGCGCTGAGTCCTCCCAAGCTCGACCCCGCCACAACGGTGTGGCGAGGATCGCTCGTGAAGTGGTACAGACCATGCGCCCAAGGCAGCAGTTCGGTGACCAAAGCCCGGCTGAACTCCGGATTGCAGGGTAGCTCGCGGTCGCGCGCGCCCGGCGCGTTGCCGACCAACAGCGCGATCACTGGCGGAATTCGTCCTTCCGCTATCAGGTTGTCGAGGATAGTGGGCGTAGGAATCAGGCTGAGATACGCGTCTTCGTCGAACAGAACGAGCAACGGATAGGGCTCAGCATGCGCCGAATATGAAGGTGGCAAATACCCGGCGATTTCCCGTTCATTGTTCAGCGCCACACTCTTAAATTGATGCTTCTCTACCCGTCCCGCGGGAACGCCGGGCCGCTCCGCGATCCACGGCTGCGGTGGGGCGTCGGGCATTTCGAGCACCGAGTTCCCGCGATACTCCGGCGCATCCACGCTCTCGGGGTCGACGCGGTAGCGCTTGGGGTTCAACGGATCCGGCCTGGCCGCTGCCGCAGCCATGGTAATGGCATCGTTGTCGATACGCAGGGAAAACGGAAGCAACCGCGGGGCGTTCGGAGCCAGCGTATACGCGAGCCGCATCTTCCGGTCCACCTTAATCGTCTTGTACCAGATATCGGTCTCGCCCAGACGCGCCATCAGATATTCGTCGGGCGCGACGCCGACGTAGGGAATCCAAAGCACCACGACGTTGCGCGTATCGGGCTTGCCCCTCCAAAGGAAGGTCACGGCCATGTTGTCTCGATCGCCGGCAATCGGCTCGATCAACGGCGCACCTGCCTTTCTGACCTCCTCCCAAAACGAGTTGACGCTGTCCTTTTCTCCTCGCTGGATAGCCGCCTGCAAGGCTTGAATCCGCTGGCTTTCCGCCACAGGCTTGGGCGGCTCGAGCCGTGCCGCCAGCGTCACCACTTTCTCGAGCGCAATGGTGTAAGGCCCCATCGCGTGTTTGTCCACGGCGGCAACCTCCACCCGGTAGGCGCCGGGAACTTCGGCGACGAAGTTGAGCTTTTCCTCCTGTGGTCCCAGTTCGGCTCCGCGAAAGGGCTTGCCCGAGGGATCGTAGGTTTTGACAACGAGCGCCAAGCCGCGAGGATTTACTCCGATCTGGGCAAAATCGCCATCTGCCAGCGAAACAACAAACGACTGCGCCTGGCCCGGCGTCAGATTGCTTTCCCGAACCTGCCCCAGCTTGAGTTCGGGCTCGTCTGCAAGAGTTGCACTACTCCAGACGGCGACAACTACGAACGCAATCAGGGATGCACGTTGTGTACACACGACGGCCCTCCTTTGTTCAGTATTATAAGCGGCCCAGGAACAATTCGAATGGCGATTACTCATTCGTAGAGCAGTGGCACCGAGGAAATCACGCGCGTGTCGCGCCAACGTTCCCGAGGGAACGCCGACGCTCGGTTCACGGCGCTGGTCGATGCTGGCGATCTCGTCCTGGTCGGCTATTCGGAAGTTGACGAGAAACGGCGTTCTGGGGAGCCAAGATTGCAGCGCGACCTTTACAGGGGAGCCAGACGCGCTGGCTGGCCAGCCGCCTACCTCCGCCCTGCAACTTCATTTGGGCCTTTCCCTCTCTTTCCACTATAATCTTAAGTTTGTTCACCGCTCTGTTGATCCATTAGGGAGATACCTGGTATGGCTGGCGAATCTAACAAGAAAACCGGCGTCCGCATCCTCTTCGGCGTCGTCATCGGCTTGCTCGCCGTGAGCATGCTCCTCTATCTTGTGCCGCAAGGCCCCAATTCCGCGGAGACTTCCACGGATGTCGTGGCCCGCGTGGGCGATCAGACCGTCACCCTCGCCGACGTGCACCAGAAGCTCGACGATATTCGCCGCAACAATCCCATCCCCAAGCAGGTCGAAGCCCTTTACGCGCGCCAGATCCTCAATCAACTCGTGTTCCAAAAGGAAGTGGAGTACGAAGCCAAGCGCATGGGCATCACCGTCAGTGAAAAGGAACGCGCCGACCGTATCCGCATGTACGTGCCCTCCGCCTTCAACGGTGACACCTTCGTCGGCATGGATGCCTACGCCCGCGAAGTCCAGCAGCGCTTCCAGATGTCCGTGCCCGTCTTCGAGGATCTCGTGCGCACCGGTCTCGTCGAGGAAAAGTTTCGCAAGCTCATTACTGATGGCATCAGCGTCGGCCCCCCGGAAATTCAGGAGGAGTTCCGCTACCAGAACGAGAAGGTGAAGCTCGATTACGTCTTGATTAAGCCCGATGATCTGCTCGGCAAAGTCAATGCCGATGACGCTGAAATCAAGGCCTACTACGACAAGAACAAATCTAACTTCCAGATTCCCGAAAAGCGCTCCGCTCGCTACGCCCTCATCGATCTCGCTCAGCTTCGCCAGACCGTCCCTGTCACCGACGATGAGCTCAAAGCCCTGTACCAGCAGAACATCCAGCAATACCAGGTGCCCAACCGCGTTCACGCCGAGCACATTCTTTTCCTCACCGTGGGCGGCAAAACCGACGCGGAAATCGAAGAGATCAAGAAGAAGGCCGAGGACGTTCTTGCGCAGGCGCGCAGGAAGGGCGCCAACTTCGAGGATCTCGCCAAGAAGTACTCCGAAGATCCCGGCAGCAAGACCAAGGGCGGCGACCTGGGCTGGATCATGCAGGGCCAAACCGTCCCCGAATTTGAGAAGGCCGCCTTCAGCCTTAACAAGGGCGAGATGTCCGGCCTCATTCGCACCCAATACGGCTTCCACATCATCAAGGTCCTCGACAAGGAGACCGCGCACACCACGCCCTTCGACGCCGTTAAGGACGCCATTCGTGCCCCATTGCTCTTGCAGAAGGTGGACACGGAAGCCGGCAACATTGCCGACAAAATCTCCGCGGAGATTCGCCAGTCTAATAAGACCACTCTCGACGGCCTCGCCCAGAAGTATCACCTCAGCCTCGCGGAAACTCGTCCGGTCGCGGCCAATGAACCCCTCCTCGAACTCGGCAACTCCCAGGACGTTAAAGACCAGCTCTTCCGGCTCCGTCAGGGCGACCTGAGCCTGCCCATCCGCACCGACCGCGGCTATGTGGTGATCTCCGTCCAGCAGATTCTTCTCACTCACCAGGGAACCCTCGAGGAAGTCCGCGAGAAAGTCCTCACCGAATTGAAACAGCAGAAGGCCGCGCAACTGGCGCAGTCCAAGGCTACGGATCTGGAACGGCGCGTCAAGGCCGGCGAAAAGTTCGATCCGGCCGCCAAGGCCATGGGCCTCGACCCCACGACCTCCGAGTTGTTTGCCCGCAGTGGCTCGGTTCCGAATCTCGGCAGTGGCAAGCAGCTATCTCCCGCTTTCGCCCTGAAGTCCGGCGAAGTCGGCTCCCCCATCGTTCTCGGCTCCAACTGGGCGGTCTATCAGGTCGTGGAAAAGACCGAAGCCAATCCCGCTGATCTCGAGAAACAGAAGAAAACCATCGCCGACACTCTCCTCCAGTCCAAGCGCGCCCTAGCTTTTGATGCCTTCCGTGCCGCCCTGGAAGAGCGCATGAAGAAGGAAGGCACGCTGAAGCTGATGCCAGACAAAATGCGCGGCTTCGGCGACCTGGGATAGCCTAATCAACAGAAAATAAACAAGTTAAATAATTACTGGGGCCCCCTTGCTCTCTCAGGCCCTACCCGCTACCCTATTTGCGTCTGGTTCAGGCATACTTGGGGGGCGAAGCTCGGCATTGGGTAGCGGTTTCGTCCGGCCTCCAGCCCGCCAGCCCATCTTTCTGGGGAAAGCCCTCGGGTACCTGCCGCTTTTTGATTCTGTTGAGGAATTCATCGCCTTCGTTATGAAAAAACCCATGAAATCTCGCTCGTCCAACGTCCGCAACGACTACCGTTGCAGCATCGAGAAGAATCAGACCGGCAAATACTGCGTGCGCATCCGTGTCCTGTATCCCCGGCACGCCTGGACCCTGGCCGTCTTCTTCCTGGCATCTTCCTTCGATCGCGCCATGAAGAAGCTCGAGGAGTCCCTCCATTTCCTTCAGCGCAATGAAGAGAAACTCTGGTTCTGGGGCGTGGACCGCGCCGAAGACCTGGCCTTCTCCGCCGAATTCCTCAAGGAAGCTAGTCTCCACCTGGACCGCCGCAACGAATTCCCCCGCAAAGCCGCCAACCTCTCCGTCGAGCCCGAACGCGATGTCCCCGCCTTCGTCCTGGGGCCGATTCGCCGCGGTTTTGCTGAAGCCGTCGAATTCGCTCGTGCCCAGGCCGCCGGCGACTGACCCCGCGCCTTTTCGCCTCTCTGTCCAAACGCCTCGCTCACTTGGAAGGCATCTCTTAAATGGCTTCCGGGAGGGCACGGCTTCAGCCGTGCCGAAAGGGGCCACGGATTCAGGGGTTTTAACCCCTGAGGCGCGCAGGATGGTAACTCGAACCGTTTATGAGATCGGTTTTAATATAGCGTCTTGACTTCGCCTTGGCCCTGTTACATCATGCGTTAATTCCACGTTGTAATACCGGTCATTCTTGCGTTCCTGTCGAAAGGACTTTTAGAAATGAATCCTACGCGCAGCACTCTTCATCTCGCCGTGTTGTCGGCCTTGTTCCTGTTTGTTGGGACGCTCGCCCTCTTTGCTGCGGCCGCGCAACAGTCCGGCGATCAAACCGGCTCCAGCTCCACCAAAAAGTCTTCCGAGTCCAAGCAGACGCCCCCTGCTGCTTCTGGCACAGCCGCAGACAACGCTGCTGCTGCCAAGCCTGCTCCGTCCACCACTCCAGCGGCAGGCGCTCCCGCTGCTTCCAAGCCCGCCGCCGCGCAGCAATCGCGTCCCGCGAACAGCTCCGGCATGGTGTGGGTCAATACGGATTCAGGCATCTATCACAAGCCCGGCACGCGCTACTACGGCAAGACCAAGCAGGGCAAATACATGTCGGAAGCCGACGCCATCAAGGCCGGCTATCGCGCCGCCGGGAAGAAATAGCTCCCGCTTGCAACGCTCCATTTTTCGCCGGGAAAACTCCTCGTCCACCGCCCAAAATCTGTCATTTCGACCGGAGGGACGGCGTCTTTTGCCGTCCCGGAGCGGAGAAATCCCTCTTCGAGTTGGGATTTCGAGTTTATTTGTCCCGCAGGATCACTTCGCCGCGGCCCACCATCTGTTCGTTCAGCCACAGCCGGTATTTGTAGCTGCCCGCTTTCGTACCAGCCGCAGGCGCTCTCGCTGCTTCCAAGCCCGCCGCCGCGCAGCAATCGCGTCCCGCGAACAGCTCTGGCATGGTGTGGGTCAATACGGATTCCGGCGTCTATCACAAGCCCGGCACGCGCTACTACGGCAAGACCAAGCAGGGCAAATACATGTCGGAAGCCGACGCCATCAAGGCCGGCTATCGCGCCGCCGGGAAGAAATAGCTCCCGCTTGCAGCGCTCCGTTTTTCGCAGGGAAAACTTCAGAGAATACTCGATGAACTGATCGCATTGCCGCGCGCGGGAGTATGTCGTTCGCGCTCCCGTTTTTTATTTGTCCCGCAGGATCACTTCGCCGCGGCCCACCATCTGTTCGTTCAGCCACAGCCGGTATTTGTAGCTTCCCGCTTTCGTGCCAGCCACCGGCGGACCGCTCAGCAGGCGCATGCCCATGGGCGCCTGAAAAATGTTCGATGTAAAGGGGCAGCGGTTGCTGTCAAACTCCACGCGCAAATTCCCCGCGTCGGATATCCAGCTCACCTGGTCGCCGGGATCCAGCACCACCACCTGAGGAATCAATCCGACCAACACCGGGCGTTCCGCCATGCCTTCTCCTTCGCGCTCTTTCTCTTTCCCTGCGACGATAGCACATCCCTCCGCCCCGTTCCTATCTCCACGGTTTCCTGCGCCGCACATCCCTGCTGCGCTGCTGCCTTGACCCCTCCTCCACTGCCCCGTAAGCTTGTTACGTAGAGCGTGGCGCTGAGCAACCGTCCACTCTTGCGCGCATGATTCTCGTCAGCGTGGTATCTCCGCGCAGGAGCCGTTTGCATGGCCTCAGTCGCAAGAACATTGTCTCTACCCCTGCCTAACGGCGCGCGCCTGCAACTCCTTTCCTGCATTCCTTTCGTGTTCGCGCACCTCTCCGTGCTGGCCGTTTTCTTCGTGCCGTTCCATTGGTATTACGTGCTGGCCTGCTTCCTGATGTACGAAGCGCGCATGTTCTTCGTCACCGCCGGCTATCACCGCTATTTTTCGCACCGTGCCTTCAAAACCAGCCGCTGGTTTCAGTTTGTGCTGGCCTTCCTGGCGATGTCCTCTTCGCAGAAGGGCGTCCTGTGGTGGGCGGCGCATCATCGCCACCATCATCGCTACTCCGATCAGGATCTGGACCTGCACTCGCCCACGCTCTTCGGTTTTTGGTGGTCGCATGTCGGCTGGATCGTTTCCGATAGGTACGAGGCCACGCGCTTCGATTACATCGCCGACTTCGCCAAATTCCCGGACTTGCGCTGGCTCAACAAATACTATCTCGTGCCGCCCATCGTTCTTGGCGCGGCCGTCTGGCTCATCGGCGGCTTCGGGTTTTTCGTGTGGGGCTTCTGCCTCAGCACGATGCTGCTGTGGCACGGCACGTTCACCATCAATTCGCTCTCGCACCTCTTCGGCAAGCGCCGCTTTCCCACCACGGACACCAGCAAGAACAACTGGATGCTCGCGCTGGTCACGCTCGGCGAAGGCTGGCACAACAATCATCACCACTATATGGCCAGCGCGCGCCAGGGCTTTTACTGGTGGGAAGTGGACATTACTTTTTACGCGCTGAAGGTCCTCTCCTGGTTCCACATCGTCCGCGATCTCCGTAAAGTTCCCGAGCATGTCCTAGCCGAAGGCCAAGCCCTCGCCGCCGCCTCCGCCTGATTCCTTCTTTTTTCTTTCACCTTTTCCTTCTTATGTAGGGCTCGCCTTCTGAGGCGGGCCGCTCCGAGGTTGGAGGGGGGGGTGTACCCCCCTATTTCTCGTATCAAGGGGAAACAAAGGAGTTAGGTGCGTTTCAGGGCGAAGATATGGCGAATGTAGAGGCGGTTGCGTTCCGAATTGGGACGGGATTAGGGGAAGGCGGTGAGAAGGAAGAAAGAGGGACGGTAACACGGAGATCACGGAGGAAAGAACACAGAGGGCACAGAGGAAGAAGGAAAAAGACGGAGAAAAACCTAACGCGGAGGTACCCCGACCGGGTCGGGGTAAACGCCGAACGCTGAGGTGCGAGGAGGAGGAGGAGGCAGGAGAGGACATGATTACGCGGCGTCGGAGGAATTTGGGGAGGGAGGGTTTGCGGGGGATTTGGGGGAAGCGGAGGGCTGGGAGAAATACTTTTTTTGGAGGGCTCTGTGGAGGAAATCGAAGGCGGTGAGTTCCATGAAGCGAACCTGATCGTGCATACCTGACTGAGACTTGAGGAGATTGGAGCAAATGTAGGCGAGGGCGGAGGCGCGCTTGGTGGAGACGCGATTGGCGGCGAGGGCCTGGAAGAGATTGCCAAGAACGTGATTGATGTCCACCTGCGTGAGGAAATCGCCGGAGGGGGTGGTGAGTTCTTCGGAGAGATCGTGTTGGCCGGGGTCAGGGAATTCGGCGGGGTCGAAGTCTAGAGTGGGGCGGAGAGCGGGGGAGTTCATTTGACGGCCTTTTGGGAAGAATCGGCCGGGGCAGGAGGTGCGGGATACTTGAGTTCGACAAGCTTCCTCATGGTGGGTGCGTCAAGCTCCCAGCGGGCGGCTTCGGATTTGGCGGCCTGCTGTGTTTGCGTGAGAAGGCAGCCGATGTAAGCGAGGGTGCCGGCGCGGCGGGGAGTGATGCGGTTGGAGGCGAGGGCGGTGAAGAGCCTCCCGAGAACGTGATTGATATCGATCTGGGTGATGAAATCGCCGGCGGGGCTGGCGAGCTCGGCGGAGAGATCGTCTTCGCGGGGCTCGGGGTTGGAGCGGCGGCCGTGAGTGAGGCAAAGGCCATCGTGCTTGGGATGGGCGGGGAGGCCGCACATGCGTCCATTTGCGAAGGTGAATTTGCAAAGGTTGAAGGGGTCGGAAGGTCTCGCGTTAGACATGGGGGAAGTATAGCAAAGAAATACTATACTGTCAAGATACTATCGTATACCAATAAGACATTTTTGCGCGAGTGTTCGAATACGTTGTGGAAAAGGGGAAGGAATGTGGAAAAAGTGCTTGGTTGACAGCTTACGGTTGAAAGTTCGGAGGGAGGGAAGTCAAGAACCGCCCTCCCCTCCTTCGGCGGACAAGCAGAAAACGGCGGCCCAAGAAGCGCGCACCCTAGAAAAACACAAGGGCGCGGCACCCAAAGTCCCATTCGGAAGGTAAGGATGTGCCGCTCGCCCTTGGAGAATAGCACGCAGGGTGAAGGAGAAGGGAGCGGCCCCCAAGACCCACCCGCCTCAAACCACGAGACGGGGCACCAGGCGGTGGGGATCGAAATTGCATCCCTACTTCACAAGGACCTGCACCGCAATGACTTAGTACCACTACCCCATTTCGAAATTTTGCTAAATGTTGTCAAGAGCGAAGTTCGGGATGCTTCTGCAGATAATTGAGTGCATTTTCCAACGTGTATCTGTCTTCGTCATTCAAACCGATGGCCCGGTCTACTATACGTGAAGGAATCTTATTTGCATTGAGTAGCTTCACGAAGCCGTCAACGTGGGCATCACCGCACACAAACACAACCTCTGAATTTAGACGGTTTGCCAGTTGTTCCAGCCAAAACCGTTCCCTAATTGAAAAGTAACGGGCTATCTCAATTGCACCCGCTTTTACATCCATCTCATCGTTAGACAAATCCCAACTTTCACTGCTGATGAACATCTCCTCCCAAATGTCCTGCTTATTGCGATAGCCCATCGCGGCCCGCTGCTTCGAGTCTGGATCACAGAATCGGTGTACGATTCCTGCTTTTTCTGCAATCTGCTGTGGTATGGATTGGTTTACGCCCAATCCCTCTAGACTTTGCTCTTCCGCTATTAGGGTTGGTTTAACTTCTTGTACTAATTCGGACAACCAGGTTGAAAGCCGCTGTTGGTCTGCATTTAGTTTACTGCCCGGTGCTATGACCTGCGCCCGATGGGCAACGCCAATGATATGAAACATATAAAGAGCCTGTCCCAGCTTCGGGTCTTGGAGAAGACCCATCTCAAATGTTCTGCCCAATCAGGCGTCGATGAATTAGGGCCGCCGCCCCGATCTAATTGTTTCTAGATGTTGTTAACTGTCCCCGCGTCTGCGAATACCCATTGTTCTTCGCAAGTGCTCTTCAATTCGCTTTTCATCCGGGAACGCACCCACGAAGGCATTTTCACCGGGAACTGACGTTCGGGCACAATCATTGACCATTTGCAAAATTTCTTGACTGCGTATCTTTGAATAAACAAATCTATCGCAAGAGCGAATGACCATCTCATTCAGCCGGGTCACTTTCGCAGCGTCCACTTCTAGAAAATCGGGACCGCCTATTCCTACGGTTAAGCAAGCAGTTGGTGCCAATGGAAAAGCGACCACCACGTTCGGTTTTCTATACCCGTGGCCGGGATGCCATAAATCCTCAGCTAATCGAACGAATGTTACAACGGGATTGTCCGATGTCACGAACTCACTCCCAGCGGGAGCTTCCCAGACCTGCCATGCTTTTGGGACAAGTTCAGTTTTCAATGTCTCTGCCTGGAATAGAAGGTCTTGAATAAATGAATTATTTGTCTCTTCTTTCTTTGAAAACCGGGCAGCTTGGTTGCGAATCAGCTGACGAATATCATCGGCCGTTACCGTTTCTCCGGTAGTTTCGCTAAAATGCGCAGCGGTATCTCGCACATAATCTTCGTTGAACTCTAACTGAGCGAATGGCCCCTGCATCTTCGCCCAATTTCCGGCTGAGAATTTCCTCCGGGAAGTAGACCGTGCGAACAGAAGCCCCATGTAGAACCCCAGAGTTGTTCTACCAATTAGAGGTCTTAAATCGAATAACCTGCTCTTAGCGCAAACCAGCGTATCGTTGCACCTCTCCTCAAGCGTGGCCAACTTTGCTTCAAAGGATTCATCTAGGGTTCCATCGGGTTGAAGGAAAGCGAAATAACCATTCTCATAGCCTTGGGAATCCGTACCACGTAGTTGTGGCTCCTTCCCTTTTTCATATGTCCACACCTTGCCCGGCCTGTTTTTTTTCCTGTTAGGGTTGGCGAACTGCTCCAAATAGAAGCGCGGAATAACATGAGAACCGATGGCCATGCCTTGATTATAGGCGGGTGGCCGGGGCTCAACCACCGAGACGAGGTTGGGTGCCGCTTCGCACGTGGGGTTTTGCCTTTTCCCCTCCACGACGGCCACCCTTCTAACGACCAGCCACTGCGGAGGTTAGAAGAAGAGCGGCCAGGGAACAGCAAGTGGCGAGTGGCCCTCCTCCGCTGAAGCTTCGGCGGGCGAGCGAGTGGCGGCCAGAGATCGGCAAGTGGCCCTTCGCAAGAATCGCTCTGGGTAAACGAGTGGCTAGCAAGAGAAAGAACCGGCCACTAACCCAAGAGAGTTAGCAGCCACCAGCTACCAGCGACCAGGAGGCAAGAGAAAGAGTTTGAGGAGATTTTATTTTGGGGAGTCTGTATGTCGGACATGAATGTCCGACCCCCTAAGGAGGAAGAGAGAGGCTGGAGTGAGTTTATTTTTGGGGAGCGGTTACGGCACGACTGAAATCATGCACCTACAGAAGGCTTTCCGGACTCTAGGGGGGAAGAGGGATCCCTCGAAGCTCGGGATGACGGCAAGGAGAATGGGGTCGCCGCCAAGGCGTGCGCTGCAGGAGCGTCAGATGCTTTTGGGCGTCACGCTAGCGCCTGTCGGCGTTGCGCTTGCGCCAGCGCCGGCTGCGGCCGCGGCTGCACGGGCGGGGACGTTCTTTTCGGCTTCCTTCGCGCTGCGGTCAATTTCGATGGTGCCTTTGAAGTCGGCGCCGTCTTCAATCATGATCTGCGCCGTGGTGAGATTGCCGACGACGTAGCCGTCCTTCTTGATCTCGACGCGGCCCTTGGCGCGCACGTTGCCCTTCACGTACCCATACACGACGACGTCGCCGGCCTCGATGTCAGCCGTTATCTTCGCCTTTTTTCCGACGGTCAGCTTGCGGTCATTCAGATGGATCGATCCTTCCACCGGGCCGTCAATCAGCAGATCCTCGGTGCCAGAAATTTCGCCTTTCACGCGCAGGCTCGCGCCCAGCCAGCCCGTCGCGCGTTCCGCTGCTGGCTCCATCGGACGCGGCGCTTCGGTGGTCTTGGTTTCCGGTTTCTTCTCATTCCACATGTGATCCTCCTTGGGACACCACACCCCATGCGGATTTCCCGAAGGAGTGCAACAATCCCGGTTCCTTGCTCCTGCCTGCAGAGATTCCACGCAAGATTGAGGGGTGCCATGCATCCTACTCCTGCGGGCCGCGCGCAGCAAGGCGAAGTGCTGGACTGCCCCGAAAGCATGTTTCTCCGCCGCGGGCGCGGCGCGCGGCAAGCACGGCTATCAGACGCCTGTTCCTTTTTGTACAGTGCTCTCGTGGATAGATTTGTTACGCTCGCACGTTTCGCGGGGAAACCCACCCGAAACAGCAGGTGCGCCCTGCGCCAAGCGACGGGCGCAGGAAATCACGGTAACGGAGGCATCACTCATGAAACCAGTTGGGCTTATCAGCAAGGGAGTTCTACTCCTTCTCGCCGGGACCATTGCTCCGGCCTACGCACAGCGCGAGCAACAGGGAAAAGAGGAGGGCAAACCGCAACAGGAGCAGCAACATCAGCAGGCGAAACCCGCTCAGCAGGAGCATCAGCAGCCGCAAAAGGAGCAGGCGAGACCCGCACAACAACAACATCAGGAGGCGAAACCCGCCCAGCAGCAGCATCAGCAGACGGCCAATAAACCTGCGGCACGGCCGCAACAAGCCTACGGCGGCGCTTATCATGGCGGCGTCAAGGCCAACGGCCCCACTTACGGCGGAGTCCACCACAGCGGCGTGCCACAACACTCAGGGCAGGTACGCAGCGGATTCGCGCAGTCTCGCGCCGGTTCATGGAATAACGACCACCGCACCTGGCAGCAACGCGGCGGCTATAACGGCTACCGAGTACCTGAAGACCGCTTCCGGCTCTACTTCGGGAGCGATCACTTCTTCCGCATCGGCGGCCTTCCGATGGTATTCGTAGGCGGCTATCCGCGTTTCCAGTACGACGGCTATTGGGTTACGTTCATGGACCCGTGGCCGGAATCGTGGGATCCCGCGTGGTACGAAAACGACGACGTGTATCTTGATTACACCGGCGATGGGTACTACTTGTATGACCGCATGCATCCTGGTATCGGGATCGCGGTCACTGTCGCGTTTTAACCAGCGGGAAGGGAACTACAAAGAGGGGCTCAACACGATCTTTTGGTGTGTTCGCGGGCCGCGTAGGTTTGAATAGCGCAAGAGTACGGCGCGCCAAGGTGTTCCAAAAGTTCTACTTGCCGGTGACGCGGCTAGTACCGGAGTTTGAACCTTGACTGGGCATGGGGGAAGAGTAGCCTAACGCAAAGGCCCACTTTGCGACGGAGCTTCCCCATGGCCCTCTCTCTCCGCGTCGTTACGGCTGTCTTGCTTGGAGCTGTGAGCATGCCTGGCGCTTGCCGGGCGCAGAGCAAGAACAAGCCGCCGGATGTCCAACCATCTTCAATCGCTGGCGAAGTTCACGGGACGCAGGTAAAAAAGACTCCTGCGCTGACCGATGACGGTATCGCGTTACTGGCGCCACGCCCGGCTGCGAACCCGGCGGAAACTGCAAAGACAGACGCACCTGGAGAGCCTGCGACGAAGGCATCAGCCGAAGTTCCGCAAGACCCGGAGAAGAGGAAGGCGGAGATTGCGGCGCTGGAACAACAGATCAAAGAGAAGCAACTGAAGATTCAACTGCTGATGCGCATGTTTGTCCTCGATGAAGAAGCGTTCCTGAAAGACCCGAGCGGGCAGTCCGAGGAGGAGGAAGCGCGGGCGAAGCGCCGATTCGAGCAGGAAGAATTGTTGCAGGAAGGCAAGGAGGTCGCGCGGCTGCGAGCAAGACTCGAGCAGATAACGCCGCCGGGGAGCGAAAAAGCAGCTCCTGCCAAGGGTGTGGCGGCGAATTAGCCGGTTTCCTTTCGTCCTTGGCATGGTGAGTGAGAGACGATAAGGGCGCACAGCTGAGAAGCGGAAGAGAGATCCCTCGACTACGCGACCCGACGCGCCAAACTGCGGCGCGCAAGAGAAAATCGGGTCGCTCCGCTCGGGATGACAGTGGGGAGCAGGGTCGGCGGGGGGCCCCGCTCCCGGCCATCCAAATTGACCGTTGCGCTGGGTTTGCCCCTGCGGGACACTGGAGTTCCCGCCGTACTCCAGCGATTCCCCGAAGTACGAACCCGCGGGCCATCCTTGTGGATTCATAAGGATCCGTAAAGGAGCACACTCATGAGCAATCCGATTGGCGAACTCAAGCCACCCGCGCGTTTGATGATGACGCCCGGGCCGTCTTCGATGGACGCACGCGTGTACCGGGCTCTGGCCACACCGCTGGTGGGACATCTGGACCCGTGGTTCCGCGGCTGCATGGATGAAACGCAGGTCCTGCTGCGGCAGATTTTCCAGACGGAAAACCGCATCACGTTTCCGCTTTCCGCTTCCGGGTCGGGCGGGATTGAGGCCTCGGTGCTGAATTCGCTGGAACCTGGCGATGAAGCGATTTGCTGCGTAAACGGCTTGTTCTCGCAACGCATGCACGTCATCGCGCAGCACACACCGGCGACGCTGCACCTCGTCGAAGCGCCCTACGGCAAGCCGGTGGACCCGGAAGACGTGCGCAAAGTCGCCAAGGGCCGCAAGATCAAGATGATTGGCCTGGCACAGGGGGAAACCTCTTCGGGCGTGGTGACCAACATCGATCCCTTCCGGCAGGTAGCCGATGAATGCGGCGCGCTGCTGGTGGTGGATGCGGTCGCGACGCTGGCTGGGGTGCCTCTGAATATTGACAAGCAGCGCGTGGACATCTGCTTCAGCGGTTCGCAGAAAGCGTTGAGCGCGCCTCCGGGAATGTCTCCGATCACGGTGAGCCCGCGCGCCGAAGAGATATTCCGCACGCGGAAGACGAAGGTGCAGAGCTGGTACTTCGATCTTTCCACGGCGATGAATTACTGGGGGAAGGATCGCCTGTACCACCACACGCCGCCGATTTCGCTGATCTACGCGCTGCGCGAAGCGATGCGTATCGTGATTGAGGAAGGTCTGGAGCCGCGCTGGGAACGCCATCGCCAGAACCAGCACGCGCTGATTGCCGGTGTGGAAGCGATGGGCATGAAACTATTGGTGGAAAAGCCCGCGGACCGGCTGCCTACCGTCACCGCCGTGATGATTCCCGCCGGCATCGACGACGCGAAGGTACGCAACCAGTTGCTTGAGGAGTTCAACATCGAAATTGCCGGCGGCATTGGCGCTTTGAAGGGACAAATCTGGCGGCTGGGGCTGATGGGCTACTGCAGCCAGAAGCAATTCGTGCTGGAATTGCTGGGCGCGCTGGATAAAGTCCTGGTGGATCAAGGCCACCGGCACGAGCCGGGTGCCGGAGTTGGCGCCGCCATACGCTACTACACGCACGCCGAAGTGCCCGCGCTGACCGCGCGCTAAAGCCCGCGGCGATTTGCCGCAACGCTCACGACTTTCTTGGATTTGCCGGGCTGGGCTTCAGCTTGCCGCAGGGTTTTTTGAACGCGCCGCTTCCAGATACCGCTTGCGGTACACAATCAGCACAGCCAACATCGCCGCGCCGAACACGAACCCAAAAACCATCATTGACTTGAAATAGGTGTCCGAGAACGGGAACAGGTTCACGGGGATTTCGGGATTCGTAGGCATCATTTTGGCAATGGCATCTCTCATCGCGGGCATAAATTGCGGATTCAGGAACGTCACAACCCCACTGAGGAAGAAGAGCACTTGAGACCAGATCAGCGGATCCAGCGCCCACGGCTTCAGCTTGATGATACCAACACCGCAAACCGCATAGACGATCCCGAGCAGCACCAAAAACACCAGGGCAAAGCCTCCGTGAAACGCGTGGCCAAAGAGGAAGATCGGTATCGTGGAGATAAACGAATACGGGACGATGAGAAGCGTCAGCATGGATGCGCCAGAGAAAATATCCAAGCCGGCAATGATGAGCAGCGGCAAGGGGCAAGCCGGCCCGCCGGGAACATAGGAAGGCGGCGGTGGCGGTTCTTGAGGGGATCCAGAGGCGTCCAGCGTTTTCCCGGAGTGGAGGCGCGCAAGAAGAGGGTTGAAGTCGTCCACCACTGGCTTGCGAGTGAAGAGGATGAGCCACCAGATGCCCACCCCCAGCGGGATCGCATAGAATAAGGCTAAAACCCACTTGAAGACGGCCATGAACGACGCAGCGGCGGCGGCGTTGGGCAATGTGGGAGGCAAATTATTCATGACGAAGAACGTGGCCACCATGGTGATGGCGGAGAAGAAAGTCATGAGCCCGCCCCAAATGAGAATGGAGATGCGCGCCCAATTGCGGCGGCGAAGGATGCCTGCGCCGACAAAAATGCCGAAGATGGCGAGAAGAAAGAGGAACAGCCAAGTCACACTGGCCATGGCGCGCGCGGCGGCGGGGAAGGGAAAATCCTTATTGGCGGAGGCGATGCGAGATACGAAGAATAATGAGGCTTCCACAAAGATGGCGCCGAGCGCACCAAGCGCGCCCAACAGTATGGCCACAATGCCAGCCGCGGTGACTGCGGGATGGGACTTCGGATTGGGTTGCATGAAGAAAGCTATACCACCTTTGGAAAACGAATGGGCAGCAAAATAGGGTCATCGAGTAATGGTGCACTGTATTGTGGTTGAGCAAGGCAATTCAGCGCAACGCCGTGTGGCATCGAACGTAAATCAAGGCGGACATTGACTTGCCTAAACGGCGGACCTAGGATTCCACTCAGACGGGGGGCATTGGGGAGGAGTTCTTCCCATGCCAGACCAGGTGCAAACGCAGGATCTATTCCTCGGCCTGCAATTCAGTCATTACCGCATCACCGAGAAAATCGGCAGCGGGGGCATGGGTGTGGTTTATCGCGCGCGCGACGAGCATCTCGACCGCGAAGTTGCAATTAAAATCCTCCACCCTGGAACGATTACCGATGAGGCAGCGCGGCGCCGATTCCAGAACGAGGCGCGAGCCTTATCCAAACTAAATCATCCCAACATCGCCACGATTCACGATTTCGATACGCAGCGCGGCACCGACTTCCTGGTGATGGAGTTTCTTCCCGGCGAGACGCTCAGCCACAAACTGGCGGGCGGGCCACTGCCGGAAAAGGAGATCGTGCGGCTGGGAATCCAGCTTGCCGAGGGCCTGGCAGCGGCTCACGAACACGGCGTGGTGCACCGCGACCTGAAGCCCGGGAATCTTTTGTGCAGCGACGGGCGCCTGAAGATTCTGGATTTCGGATTGGCCAAGTTGCGGCGGCCGGTGGCCGAAACGTCGGCGACCGAAAGCTTAGAGCAAACCCACTCCATCTCCGGCACGTTGCCGTACATGGCGCCGGAACAACTACTGGGCGAGGATGTGGATGCGCGCACCGACCTCTACGCGGCGGGGCTCGTCTTGTACGAAATGGCCACGGGCCAGAGGCCATTTGCCGATTTACCCAGCGGGCAGCTGATCGCCGCGATTCTGAAGCGCTCTCCGATTCCGGCGAAGGCTTTGAATCCCAAACTTTCCGTGGAGTTGGATCACATCATCACGAAATGCGTTGAGAAGGACCCCGAGAATCGCTACCAGTCCGCCAAGGAAATGGGCGTGGATTTGCGCCGGATCGAAAGGGAGATGCACTCCGATCACTCTATAGAACAGGTACCGGCCCAGGGCAGGAAGCCGCTTCCCAGCGCGAAGAAGTTGGTGACGGCAGGAGTAGTTGTGGCCGTTGTACTTGTCGTTGCAGGCTTGCTGGGTTTTCCGAGCGCAAAACGCTGGGTAGCCGGCCGCTGGAGCGGGGCAGGCCGGATCCAGTCGCTGGCCGTGCTGCCCTTGGCGAATCTTTCCGGCGATCCTGAGCGCGAGTATCTGGCGGATGGGATGACGGAAGAATTGATCACGCAGCTGGGGAAAGCGATGCCTCTGCGGGTGATATCGCGGCAATCCGTAATGCAATTCAAGGGCACCACATTGTCATTGGGAGAGATTGGGCGGAAATTGAGCGTTGACGGAATTGTGGAAGGGTCCGTGGTGCAGTCGGGTGGGCGAGTGCGCGTGACAGCGCGGTTGGTGGACGCGGCTACCGAGAAACCGCTGTGGAGCGAAGAGTACGATCGCGACTTGCGCGATGTGTTGTCGTTACAGGGCGAAGTCACACGCGCGATTGCTCAGGAAATCCGGGTGCAATTGACGCCGCAGGAGCAGGCAAACCTGACGAAAGCGCGTCCCGTGAATCCCGAAGCGTACGAGGCATGCCTCAAGGGGCGCTTCGAGTGGTACAAGCTCTCGAAAGAAGGATTGGATAACGCCGAACAGTACTACCAATTGGCGCTGGAAAAAGACCCCAATTACGCGCTGGCCTATGCGGGCCTGGCTGACGTATGGCTGGAACGAAGTGATACCGGATTATGGACGCCGCGCGATGTGATGAAAAAGGCCAAGACTGCCGCGGAAAAGGCGTTGGAATTGGACGATGCGCTCTCGGAAGCCCACGTGAGCTTGGCGAACATCGAGACCGGCTTTGAGTGGAACTGGCCGGCGGCAGAAAAGGACTTCCTTCGGGCGATTCAGCTAAACCCAAGCAATGTGGACGCACACTTCATGTACGCCGATTTCCTGATTTCGCTGAAACGCAATGAGGAATGGCAGAAGGAGATGCAGCGAACTCTGGAACTCGACCCCATGAGCTCCTTTCACAGGTCCTTTTACGGCTGGCACTTGATTTATCTTGGGCGCAACGATGAGGCCATTGCGCTTCTCCAGAAAATTCTCGCGACGCAGCCAGAACTCTCGTACGCGCACCTGGGGCTTTGGGGCGCCTACTTCAAAAAGGGGATGGACCAGGAGGCGCTGGAAGAAGCAGAGAAGTTTTTTGGAGTGTTGAGGGACCAGGAAGTAGTAGCAAGCTTGAAACGGGGCTCCGGCGAAGCCAACTACCGGCTGGCAATGAAACGGGCAGCGGATGTCCTGGCGGCGCGCAGCGCGCACACCCATGTGCCGGGAGTGCGGATTGCGCGGCTTTACGCGCATGCCGGTGAGAACGTGGAGAGCTTGAACTGGCTGGAAAAAGCCTTTGCAGCAAAGGAATCACCTGTGGTTCACCTTAATGTGGCGTGGGACTGGGAAAACCTGCGGAACGAGCCACGGTTTCAGGCGCTGCTACGTGGAATCAACTTTCCTCAGTAGGCCGAAGGAAGCCGTAGAATCCAGTGGAGAGTAGTGTTTCGGGTTGATCGGGGCGGGATTGACAGTTGGGGAGGGGTGTTGAACACTTGATATGCGCGCGAAAGAAGCGGAAAGAGGAGCGAACGTGCCAAGCGTACCGATGCTTGCCAACAGCGGCGCCATGAGCCAGTTCATCGGCGCATTTGAAGTGACCTCGACCTTGAGCGGCCACGTGTATCACTGCAGCTTCTCGCACATCTGGAACGGCATTGCCACACGCCACAGCGACACCATTGACGCGAAGTTTGTTGTGGATGGCGAAGGGCGGATTGTGGGACTGGCGCACACCGCGTTTGTGGAATTCCGCGCAAAGGCGGGGCGCGACCTGAGCGACCGCGAGGCCAGTTTTGTGGCCGCGGAATTTCTTTTCGAGCGGTTGGTAGAGGAAGATGAGCGGCCGCTGTATGATGTTCCGCACGAGGAAGTGAAGCGGCTGATCGAATTGATTGGGATCAAGTAGGAAAATTCACACCATAATTGCAAGAGCAGAGACCGGCGCGAAAAGCGGGCGCGGCACGAAATAAGTGCGCGACGGAGAAGCGGTCCGCCCCACAGTCGTTAAACACATCACAGCCTTTGGATAGAAAGAGAAGAGAGCTTCATCGCACAAAGAACGTGCGATGGAAAAGCGTACCTGACTCCATGGACTCCGTTCGGAATGACGGTGTTGTTTGGCGTTTGCTGCGGTTTGCCGTGTGGCATGCAGGTGTAAAAGCGGCGGCAAGCCGCCGCACTACACATTGGCGGGTTAGAGTGCGGCTTCGTCTTCGGCGCGGAAGGCGGCCAGGCGCGGATGGTGCAGGCCGTCGCGGCGCACGAAATGGATCACCAGCAAGAGGAGCAAGGCGCCAAAGACCAGGACGCCCGTGGCAGCCTGCAATCCGATCTGCAAGTCGCTGATGTCCGAGATGCGCCCGATCAACAATGGGCCGAGCGCGCCCAAGAGTTGCGTGGCGAACATGTAGACGCCAATGGCGGTGGCGTGGGCGCGTTGCGGGGTAAGATCGTGGAGAACCGCCGTTGTGGGTCCGTGATACCACGACATGAAAAACATGGCCACGAAGAAGCCCGAAAGAACCGTCAATTTTTCGTCCGACTGGATAGCCAGAAGCAGGAACGGCGTGGCGACGAGGAAGGCGCCGGCGATAACCAGAACACGGCCGTACTTCAGCCGCCTTTGGAGACGGTCCGCAAAATATCCTCCCGAGAGCGCTCCCAATACAGAAGAAAGCAGGGCAATGATAGCCAGTGAGAGAGCGGCTTCCTTGAGGCTGAAGTTCTTGTAGTTCATGGCGTAATCAATGCCCCAGACGACGAAAGAAACGCTGGAGAAGGTGATGCAAATGCCCGCGGCGATCATGGCCACGAACGCGGGCACGCGAAGAAGCTCCCAGGGGCTAACAGCTTCCGAGCGGGGCCGCCGAGGAGGTTGCTTAAGCGTGAGAGCGGACAACCCAGGGAGTATGCCGAGGACGCCGATGATGATGAAGGCGTGCTGCCAGCCGTGGCGTGCTCCCATGATGCCTCCGAGCGCCAGACCGGAGACGCCGCCCAGAATCATCCCGGAAGCAAAAACGGCTTGCGCCATGGCACGGTTGTCCTGCGAGAAGGAATCGGAAATCAGGGATTGCGCGGCAGGGGCATAAGCGGCTTCTCCGATACCGACGAGTCCACGGACGACGAAGAGGAAGAAAAAAGTGGGAGCAAGGCCGCTGCTGATCGCGGCGAGACTCCAGAAGAGCACGCCCGCAGCGATGATTTTCGGTTCGTTGAAGCGGTCCGCGAGGTAGCCGGAGGGAATGCTGGCAATCGCCAGAACTACGAGAAGCACCATCGGAAGAGAACCGAGCCACGTGTCGCTCACGCCAAAATGCCGGCGAAGCAGGGGAAGCAAGGGATTCAGCACCTGGCGGTCGGCGAAGTTGACAAAATTGATTAAAGCAAGTACAGCAAGGAGGCGAGCCTGCGCGAACGTGAACGGTATTCTGCGAAATGGCATATCGTGTTGAAATCCTCGCGCGGACGACCTGGCAATCGAAGGGCGCCGTGAGGCTCGTCTCCATGCGAACCGGGTGGATTATATAACGCAGATGACACAAACCAAGCGAAACACAACAACCAGTGACCGGTTGGCCACGGTGCTCTCCTATGGGGCGCTGCTGTTGCTGGGTTACCTGGTGTTCCAGATCGTGGCGCCATTTTTGAAGCCGCTGGTATGGTCGGCGGTGCTGGCGATCTTCTTTTATCCCGTGTACGAGAAGCTATTGCGCAAGAGCTCGCCGACATGGGCATCGGTGTTTTGCACCCTTGGCGTGACGGCACTCTTGATTGTGCCGGTTTTGCTGGTGATGCTGTATGCGGCACGGGAGGCGGTGGTCGCATCAGTTCGGGTGCAGGAAGTGATCAGCACGGGTTCCGTGGGGCTGCCGGCGCATTTGACGGATTGGGTCAGCGCCCGGCTGCCGGAGCCATGGCGTGGTGTGGACATGATCGGGCTACTCCGGCAGGGGGCAGAAAGGTTTGGGTCGTATCTGGCAACCAGCGTAGGTTCGTGGTTGAGGAATCTGTTTTCATTCTTTCTGGACCTTTTCATTTTGCTATTCGCGCTGTTTTTCATGTTCCGCGACGGCGAACAGATCGTTCGCGCGCTGCGACACCTGCTGCCTTTCGACGCCGATATTCAAAAAGATATGTTGGAGGAATCGCGCGACCTGATCTATGCAAGCGTGGCCGTAGCGCTGTTGATCGCGGTGATCCAGGGAGTTCTGGGAGGAACGGCGTTTGCGCTGACTGGGCTGGGCACACCGGTGTTCATGGGCGTGCTGATCGCGTTTTTTTCGATTGTGCCGGTGGTGGGTTCGGCGCTGATTTGGGTGCCGGCGGCGCTGTGGCTGGGAATCAACGGGCACTGGGGCAAGGCGGTGCTGTTAGTGGCGATCTGCGGCGGCGTTGCGGGAGTGGCGGATAATTTCGTGAGGCCGCTGCTGATGAGGAATCGCACGCGATTGAACGATCTGCTGCTGTTCATCAGCATTCTCGGCGGTTTGGATGCTTTCGGACTGCTGGGTTTGGTGGCCGGACCGACCATTCTGGCGGCGGCGATGGGGGTATTCCGCGTGTACATGGAACATCGGGAGCAAATGGAGAAGGAGACCGCGTAACTCAAAGCGTAACGCCCGGGGTAAATTCCGGGCGTGGTGGTACGCTCTGTGCTAGAGTACGCCCTCGAATGAGTGTGACGACCGAAAAGAAGATAACCATGCCGGCAGAACTGACGCCCGACAAGTTGCGGTGGCGTTGCGAGCTTGCGCGCGTGCCCTTTGAAACCACGGCGCAGGCGCAGAAGCGCGAAGGATTTGTTGGACAGGAACGCGCGCTGCGGGCGCTGAAGATGGGCGTGGAACTTTCCGCGCCGGGCTACAACGTGTTCGTGTGCGGATTGGCGGGCACCAGCCGCGGCGGCACGATCGCGCAGATGATCGAGGACTTGCACCCCGCCACCAAGCCTTCGCTGGACAAGTGTTACGTCAATAACTTCAAGATACCCGACCGGCCGCGGCTGCTTTCGCTGCCGCGAGGCTCGGCCAACGTGTTCAAGAAAGACATGCAGGCGGGCGTGGACTTCCTGCGGCGGCGGATTCCGCAAGTGTTTGAAGGCGAGCCGTTCCAGAGACAGAAGGGGCGAATCGTCGAACGCTTTTCCGTGCGCGAAAAGGAGCTGATGGACGATTTCACACGGCGCATCGCCCGCGATCAATTTGCGCTGGGGCACATGCAGGTGGGCGCCGTGGCGCTGCCGGAGATTTTTCCGGTGCTGGAAGGGCAGATGGTGCCCATCGAGGATGTTTCCAAGCTGGTGCACGAGGGAAAACTGGAAACGGGAGTGGCGGAAGAGATTGAGCGGAAATACGAGCAATTCCGGCAGGAATTCACGGTGGTGTACCGGAAGACGCTGACGCTTTCGCGGGAACTGGCAAGCGAGCTGAGTTACCTGGAGCAGGAAGCGGCATCGGTGCTGGTGGACGGGGTGATCGAGGAGTTGAAGGAAAAGTATCCCGGCGCAGGAGTTTCCGAGTACCTCGAAGAGGTCCGGCATCACCTGCTGGATAATCTGGGGCCGTTTAAAGAGCGCGAAGGGGAAGAGGATCAGACGGGGGATCAGCCGGAAGTGCTGCAGAAGATGCCGGGGCCGGAGAGAGATCCGTTCCGGGTGTACGGCGTAAACGTGATTCTATCGCACAACAGCGAGAGCGATTCTCCGGTGATTTTCGAAACCACGCCGACCTACGCAAACCTGTTTGGCACCATCCAGCGGGCCTACGATGCGCGCGGCGGCTGGACCAGCGACTTCATGGACCTGCGCGGCGGGTCGCTGCTGCGCGCCGATGGCGGTTTCCTGATCATGTACTCGATTGAGGCGTTGTCTGAAACGGGCGTCTGGCGGGCGTTGAAGCGCACGTTGAACCACACGCGCCTGGAGATCCAGCCGCTGGAAGTGTTCTATCCGTTTGCAACCACGGCGCTGAAGCCGGAGCCGGTGGAACTCAACGTAAAAGTGATCCTGATCGGGGATCGCGACCTTTATGAACTGCTGTACGAATATGAAGAGGACTTCCGCAAGATTTTCAAGGTGCGCGTGGAGTTTGACGAAGAAATGCCGCTGAGCGATGGCGTGATTGAAGAGTACGCCGGGCGATTGCGGGGCCTGAGCGAAAAGGAAAACCTGTTCCCGTTCGATCGCGGAGCGTTTGCGGCGATTCTCGAGTATGGCGTGCGAAAAGCGGGGCGCCGGAATAAAGTGACGGCGCGGTTCGTCGATATTGCCGACCTAGCGCGGGAGGCGCACTATACGGCGGCAGAGGCGGGGGAAAATGTGGTGCGCGCGGCGCACGTGCGCGCGGCGATCGCCTCGAAGATGGAACGCCACAACCTGATCGAGACGCGCATACGGGAAATGATCGAAGAGGGCACCCTGCTGGTGGACCTGACGGGAACATGTGTCGGCCAGGTGAATGGCCTGAGCGTGATGGAGATCGGGGGGTATGCGTTCGGAAAACCGGTGCGCATCACGGCGAGCGCGGCGCTGGGGAAGGCGGGACTCATCAATATCGAGCGGGAAGCAAATCTCAGCGGAAGTTTCCACGACAAGGGCGTACACATCATTGCGGGGTATTTGCGGAGTTGCTTTGCGAAGGACAAGCCGCTGTCGCTGGCGGCGAGCATCTGCTTCGAGCAATCGTATTCAGGCGTGGACGGGGATAGCGCGAGTTCGACGGAGATTTACGCGCTGCTGTCGGCGCTGTCCGAGCTTCCGCTGCGGCAGGACATTGCGGTGACGGGTTCGATGAACCAGCACGGCGATATACAGGCGATCGGCGGGGTCAACGAGAAGATCGAGGGGTTTTTCGATACGTGCCGGATCGAGGGCCTGACCGGGACACAAGGCGTTATGATTCCGGCGGCAAACGTTGAGGACCTCATGTTGCGCGAGGACGTGCTGGAAGCGGTGAAGGGCGGGAAATTCCATATCTGGCCGATAGGGCGCGTGGAGCAGGGAGTGGAGTTGCTGACGGGAATTCGCGCCGGACAACGCAATGGGGGCGGCGGATTTGAGAAGGGCACGGTGTTTGCGCGGGTAGATGAACGCCTGCGCGAGATGGCCAAGACCATGAAGGAATTCGAGTGAGGAGTTTCCGCAGGAACCAAGGCCCGCCAAGAAGTGAGTGAAATCTTCAGAAAATCAGGGAGCAGGAGCAGCGCAAGAAACTTTGCATGGAACGAGACTTGTGCGGGTGACGCCGAGAAGAAACAATCGCCACGCTTGAGACCACGGTAACTGGGGCGAAGCCCCTTCGAAGCTCAGGGTAAAGGTGCTGCGTGCCTACGGAAGAATGATCAATCCAGCCACTCGTCAAAATGAACTCCCTTGGCGTCCTTCCAGGATGCGCCAATCACGGAATGGAGATGGCGCGAAAAGACGGCGGGATTAACCGAGTCCAGCCAATCGGCCTGTTTGGGGAGGGCTTGGGAATTGTTCGGGGTCTTTGTTTGGGAGGATTTACCGGCTTCAGCGATCCGCTTTTCTTTCAGCGCAGGCCAATCCAGCTTCTGCAGATCGTAGTAGGAGAATCCGTTTAGCTTTTCGGGGAACTGCTTGCGGGCGGCGAGGAAATTCTGGGGAATAGAAGAGGGAGTATTGGCGGCCTGCTGCGCGAGGGCAGCGCGAAGGGTGTCACTCTTGGTGGCACCCAGCAAAAAGTCCGGGGTCATCGCGAGATAGTAGAAGTTCCACTGGGCTAACCCGGCGGAGCCTTGCCCGCCGCGCAAGGAAATCTTCAGATAGGTGGCGGAGCCCTCGTTGCGCTCGGAAGTAATCTGATCGCTGAAAATGGTGCGCAGTAGTTTCAGGACTTCGGGTTTGTTGCGAATGCCAAAGAGATAGATTTGCTTCGTGTCATCGAGAGTGGGGCTGCTCTGGAAGGAAGCAATTTCGCCGGTGGTCAGGGCCAGGGCATCGGCCAGGGTCATGCCGAGGCGCGTCTGGACTATCAATTCCACAGGAGCAATGGATTTCGCGGAGTCCGGACCGGCTTGGGAGAGGGCGCGCTTGAGTGTTTCGTAAATTCCCAGGAAATTGATTTGGGTATCGTTGAGAGAAACAATGTCCGGCGTGAAGAAGGAGAGAGAAGCGGGATTCGCTAGTCCTTCGGGCCAAATATCGAAGAGCGTGCCGGCAGACGTGTCGCCGAGAACAGCACCCTGCAAGCGGGTCCTGGAGCCTTCAAGGGAGAGATGGCCGGCGAGGACGTGGACGGAATCGAGTTTGAGGGCATTGAACATGGAGCGCACTTGCGGCGCGGAATTGTCTGTGCTGGGCACGAAATTCTTGATCTCTGGGACACGGAGAAAGAATTCAAGAAGGCCGGTGGCGAGAAGAGGTTTGGCTTCCTGATAGGCCGCGGATTGAGCGAGGGAAGAGGAGTCGCCTTTACCAGCAAGGCGGTTCAGAATTTCCTCGAACACGGGGAGTTCACTGGCGCTGACGGCGAACTTGCCGGTTTCGGCCCAGTAGTTCACGCCAGACTTGCGTTCAATTTTCAGCGCGGAGACACCAGCGACGGTCAGCGGCGTGAGCTTGGGAATTTGGGCGTCGGCGGCACGCAGGCGAAGAATGGTCTTTGAGAGCAATTCTTCCTTGCCGGAACGATCGTAGACAAAAAACAGGCCATTCCACGCGGGAGCGACATTCGTGGAATCGGACTTGACGGGATTGGCAGGCGTGGCGGAGTCCGGGTGCGGGAGGTAGCCGAGGACGAAGGGATTGTCGAGCAAGGAAGCAAACTGAGCGAGTTCAGCGGGGGAAAGTTTGGAATCGTCCTTCTGTTTTTGTGAGCCGCTCAGGAGGGACCCGACGAGGGCGGAGCGCATGGATGTGGAATCGGGATCATCCCAGAGGCTGAGCAGAGCATTACTCTTGCGAACGACCCCGGAAGGCGTGCCACGCCAAATGAGATAAAAAGTGGTTCGCGCGGGAAGTTGAGCGGGCTCCAGCGGAGCCTGCGCGAAACAACAGGCGGCGAAAAGGAGCGAGGAAACGACCAACGAGAGAAAGAGCGGGCGAGCGTAATGGGTGCGCACGGGAATGGGTCCTCCACAGCGGAAAGATTGAAGCTAACGGAATCGTAGCTTCAGATCGGAAAAGACGAAAGCCCTGTTCCCGGGAGAGTTTCCAAGAGAAGGAACAGGGGGAGAACAAGACAGACGGCAGGGGCCAAGATTTGCCGGAATGCCGGTGATGAGAAGAGGAGAATACGTCCGCGGCCTGCGCTAAAGGGGCGCAACGCAGTGCTGCGCCCCCAGGGGAGAAGGGTCAGGGCTTCGCGGCAGCAGGAGCGGGAGCCGCTGGGGCGCCGGGGCCGGTGTCCTTTGGTGTAGACAAGTAGCCCGTGATCTGACTTTTGCCAACGTCGAACACGACGATCTCGTAAGGAGACATATGCGCAGTGCCCTTGACGTAGAACTGCACGGGCTCGCCGGCGGTCTTGTCCTTCTTCTCGATGGACTTGTCATCGGCGAGGACGGTCATGGTGTACTTGGATTTCTTGGGGTCGGTCCTATTCAGGGCCATCTGAACGGGGCCAACGCGCTGCGGGGTTTTGGCCCTCTGCAACGTGAATTCGTAATAGTTGCGGTCGCCGCGGCGCCTGAGCTCTTCCAGGTCGTCGTGATTGTGGGCGATGAGACCGCTCATCACGTTCATGTCGCCCATGGAGCGTTCGAGCTTGGACTTGGTGGCTTCGAGATCGCTTTTGGTGGCTTCGATGTCTTTCTTGGCGCCGGTGACATCGGTGGCGACGGCGCCGATTTTGGCTTCACTTTCCTTTTGCGCCGTGGAGATCTCCTGGGAGAGGCGCTGATCGGAGGCGGTCTGCTGCTTGCGGATGGCTTCGGCGCGACTCCTGGCCTCGGCGAGTTCCGCCTGGGTCATGCCAATCTTCTGCGTGGTGACATCCATCTGTCCCTTGAGATCGGCGAGGCGCGCATTGGCCTGGTCGAGCTGCGCGGTAAGGATTTTGTTCTGCTCTGCGGATTTGGCGAGTTCCTGCTGCAGGCGCGTCTGCGCGGAATAACCAAAGTAGGCAAGCGCACCCAGTGCAACGAACAGCACGGCGAACAGCACCATAATCCAGCGGGGCGTACCCAAATTCTCGTAGTGATAGGACTCCTGCGGTTCCGGCACGTTCGGAGAAATACTCATTCTCCCTCCTCAGAAATGAAAGTCATGAACATGGAGCGATGACATAGGGATTATGCAATTTGTTTCGTGACAAGTCCATCGGAGTCAGCGTGAATTGCCGGGCGGCTTACGCCGGGGCGCGCGAGAGGCTGGGCGCCGTGGCCAGCGGGCCAGGACGGAAGTGCTGAGACCGCCACGGGGGGTGAACTCGCCTTTGACGACACACCATTCGGGGTGCATGGCATCCACCAGATCGCGAAGCATTTTGTTGACGGCATTTTCGTAAAAGATGCCGAGGTTGCGGTAGGCGAGCAGGTACATTTTCAGGGACTTCAGCTCGATGCAGGATTTGCGTGGCTTGTACTGGATGGTGATGGTGCCGAAGTCGGGCAGGCCGGTCTTCGGGCACACGGAGGAGTATTCGGGAAAGCGAGTGGTGATGACGTAGCCCGGAAACTGGTTGGGCCAGACTTCCAGGTTGGGTAGAGCGGCGGCGATCCCCGCCTTGGCGTGAGCGTCGGTGTAATTAGCCATTATGGGCCTCTAGTGCTGCTGGACCCATTGTACCTTTGAAAACAGTACGCTGTTTAGCTTGCCTGGAGGGAGACATTGGCCTATTCTGGGCGCAATAGCGGAGTAAAGCCCAGACCCTAAATGACCTGCCCCTTCTGCAAAGAGCACAGTGCTCGAAGATCGCGGCGCCAGTCGGTTGCAGATTACGCATTGAGCGCCTTTGGTGTCTACCCGTGGCGCTGCCGGGCCTGCCACATGAGATTCCATGCGCGGTTGATGCCGTTGAGCGATACGTTTCACGCACACTGCCCGATTTGCGGCAACCTGGAATTGAAGCACATCTCGCCGGAGCATGTGCATGGCACCCTGAGCATGGTTTGGCGGCTACTCGGTGTGCCGGCGTTGCGCTGTGAACCCTGCCGGTACAAGTACTTCTCGATTCTGCCCCTGCGTGAATTGCGGCCGGAAGAAGAGCCGGTGCGCGTTTCCTCTGCGGATTGATTGGCCATTCCCCCAAAACTTTGCGCGCTCAGTCGCTGGGAGGTTGCCACTCGGCAGGCGGGGCGCGGTATCTGGCGCGGCAGCGGGTGCCCCCGAAAAGGCCGCCGTCGCGTTCAGCGGTATGGGGTTTTCGAGGGAAACCTCCGCCAAGAATCAGTCCGTGGGAAGAGAGCCGCCATCCCACTCTCCCCGGAAATCGCTTTGACAGTGCCTCGGTGCGTCTCTAAACTGATTCCTATGGTAGTGCATCTCAAGCCCGAAACCGAGTCACGTCTCCATGAGCTTGCGGCGACGACCGGCCGCGCGCCGGATGAACTGATCGAGGACGCGATGGCCGGGTATCTTGCGGAGCTAAACCAAGTGCGCAACATGCTGGACGGACGTTACGAAGATGTCAAAAGCGGCCGTGTTACTCCCATCGACGGTGAAGAGGCTTTAAACCGGCTGCGCCGCAAGAGCGAAGACCGGCGCCATTCATGAGCGGTTTTGTCTTCCACCCAGACGCCATTGTAGATCTCGAGGATATCTGGGAATTCATCGCAGCGGATAATCTCAACGCGGCGGACCGAGTTCTGGAGGAGATCCATGAAACGATTCGCGCGCTCGTCCCCTTCCCTGAACAGGGCCATACGCGTTCCGATCTTACTTCGCGGCCACTGCGCTTTCAGCCTGTGCGCGATTTTCTGATCGCCTATGCACCGGATGAAAAACCGCTCGTCGTGCTGGCAATACTCCACGGTCGGCGCAATCCCCGTGTCATGGCCGCCATCCTGCGCGGAAGGGAGTAAACAGCGATGCTCCAAAGGTTGCAGGGATCAGAGGGAATGACGTGTCCTCTGCACGGCCGGAGAGTTAGCCTCGCCCTGCTCCCCCTCCCCTGGCGTTCACGCTCGACTGGAGAGCAACCGCATTCCGTCGGGCCGAGTGTGCCGCTAAGCGCCACGCGGCAAGCGAGTCGTAGTATCTGGTGGGGCGAACGATTATTCTGAAGGAATCAAAGTCATAGCGCACTCGGGGGAACGCCCGCACATCAATGCCTAGGAGCAGCACTTTGTTGAGCTGCCGATTGCAGCTCTTTACGTATCTCGCCGAGGACCTGTTCTGCCACTTCACGTTTTTCTCTTGGAACCCATGAGGGAATCACAAGAAAGAATTTCCTCGCTCCGACCTGCACAGAGCTTTGAGGAGGAACCGGGATCCCTCTTACTTCTCCATCCGCTGGGGAGTTGAATATGACCAATTCAGGGTGGCAGAGATGTCCCAGGTCTCCCATACCCTCGGCATAGCTCCTTGGTTCTATCGTTGCGACCATCACAGCCTGACCGTGCGAGCTCCTCAGTTGTCTTGCGCCTACAGCCAGTAAAGCTGACTGTATCTCTGCTGCGGCAGGGTCTCGATATACGTGGATAACACCTGACTCAGTCCCGGGTTGGCCAGCGCAGCCAGACAAAAGCAAAGCCAGCAGTACAAAGCATGCTATTGATGTGATTTTCACTTTCCGAAACGGGCTAGAACTAGCGCCTTAGCTTCTTCCAGGGCGGCGATAGCTTGCTCCCGGCTGACACCAGGATACTGTTCCAGGAATTCATCCAGAGTGTCGCCGCCTTCTAGGTAGTCGAGGAGCGTCTGGAAAGGCACGCGCGTGCCGCGGAAGACGGGTTCTCCGCTGTGGATTTCCGGATCTTGGATAATCACGCTCTGAGAGATGGCAGCCATCGCAAACCTCCTACGTCCATGCCGATTATCTCATTCAACCGGAAGAACTGCTCCGAAAAGTGTAAGTCGGCCTGGCCAAGGGCGACTCTAAACTCTGCCTGGACCACACGGTGAGCCTGTGCTTGCTGGATCACCCTTACTGGATGGGGCACTCGAGGGATTTGGCTTGGCGAATTGTGCCGCGCTCGTCGGTGAGGGCCGCGTAACCGCACTTGGGATCGGTGACATCCTCGAGCAACAAGTCATAGGCGCTGCCGCTATGGGAGACGTTCAGGCGCAACCTCCAACCGGGGACGATTTCCGGGCCGCTGCCGTAAAGCGCTTGGCCAACCGTGGGGAAGTCCGGCGAGGCCCATTTGGTGCCCGTTGAGGTGAAGTAGCCATTGCCGATGAGGGAGTCCCAATTGGCGTAAATCGCATGCTTGGATTTGAAATCGAGCTGGGCCTTCTGGATGGCGCGGACCAGATTGATGGCAAAGCTGCGGCGTTCCCGTTCGCGGTCTCCGATGCCGGGCGACGGCTTCTGAGGCCGGGCGGTGGCTCCCAAGGCCAAGCCAAGAGCAATCAATGCGATAACAGCGACGATCTGCAAACGCTTCATGAATCCCTCCGAGGATGCATCCCATTAAGTCCGGAAGCCGTCTAAGAACCATAAGAGAATGACATTGAAGCGCGAGAATCTCCAAGGGATTCAGATGGCGCCGGATGGAGCGCTGGGCAGACCGAATGGTCTGGAGTATGATTCCCCGCGCAAACCTGCCCGCCCCGGTGGCAGGATCTCGGAGCCGGAAATGAACGTGCCCTCTCCCAGTGTAGAGTCTGCTCGCGTGGCCGCACTCGACCGCTACGCGATTCTCGATACGGAGCCCGAACAAACCTTTGACGACCTGGTGGCCTTGGCGGCCTACGTCTGCAAGGCGCCCATCGCGATGCTGTCGCTGGTGGATGATCACCGGCAGTGGTTCAAGTCGAAGGTGGGAGTGGAGATTCGCGAGACGCCGCGCGAGAAATCGTTTTGCGCGCACGCTATCCAGCAGCAGGACCTGTTTATCGTGCCGGACACATGGAACGATGCGAGGTTCCGGGAGAATCCGATGGTGCTGGACGAACCGCACATCCGTTTCTATGCCGGCGCGCCGCTGATCAACGAGGAGGGCTTTGCATTGGGGACGCTGTGCGTGATTGACCGGCAGGCGCGGGAATTGGATGAGGCCCAGAAGGATGCGTTGAAGTCGCTGAGCCGGCTGGCGCTGGGGCAGATGGAGCTGCGGCAAAATCTCAAATTATTGAAGGATGCGCTGAACGACCGGACCCGGGAAGAACACGCGCGGGAACTGGAATTGAAACGGCTGGAAGAAAAACTTGTGCGCGTGCTGGGGTTGAAATTGTAGGAACGAATGGCCGCGGGGATATTGGACAGAAGGAATGAAGATGGCCCTGTCGTGGGACAGGGCCGTTTTTTTTCTGGAGACGGCGTGTTCACGTTATGTTCAGATGCGATCCGGGGACTGATAGAACAGGCAAATGGTGGAGAATGAGGGCTGGGGGCTGGGTTACTGCGGAACGCATACCCTCGGGAGGGCAGCAGCTGTGGCGCGAAGGGGAAGGTTCAGGCTTATGGGCAGGTGAAGCTCCTGCCGGCACCCCAACTGCTGCCCGAGAGCATTTGCCAGTGCACGCTAGAAGCGGCTGGTTGAAGGATACTGTCCAGCCTAGAAGCGCTACGATCAGGACCACTCGAAGTGATCGCCTGACGATTACGGGATAGGATTGTGGGTGAAGAGAGAGAGGGCGGATGTGACCTGCGTCACACAAAATTGTGATTGTGGAAAAGGAGCGGGCTTGCCTCTGACTATTCCATCTTATGTGGCTTAAACGAAGGAAGATCCTCGGAATCGCAGCCTTGGCGGCGGAAGTTCTGGCGCTGACGCCGGGGCGCGTGGCAGGGCAAGTGCGGAGAACTTGCGAGGGCGGAATCACGTTGAAATTGAATGCCGGGGTGACGGCGCAGGGAAGTCTTTTGCTTGTGGAGATAGCGGGGGCAAAGCCGCTCACTGAATTTGCGGGAGACTGGGACGGGCGGGCGATTCCCTTATGGAGGGAGGGGGAGAAGTTCGGAATTCTGCACGGATTGATCGGCGTGGATCTGGAAAAGGCGCCGGGGCGCTACGCATGGAAGGTGTCGTGGAAAAACACGGCGGGGGAGGCGAAGTCGTGCAGCGCGTTCGTCACCGTGCGGGCGGGGAAATTTCCCACCGAACGATTGACGGTGGAGAAACAGTTTGTCCAGCCGGACCCGGAACAGCAAAAGCGCGCGGAAGAAGATCAGAAGAAGATGCGCGCGATTTTTGAAAGCGTGACACCGGAGCGCTATTGGGACGGAAAGTTTTTGCTGCCATTGAAGGGTGTGACGAAAGGCGGAAATTTCGGGCGGCGCAGGATTTTGAACGGTGAGGCGCGATCGCCACATACCGGAGTGGATTTTCCGGCGCTTGCGGGGACGCCGGTTTTTGCGGCCCAGGCGGGAAAAGTGGTGCTTGCCGAGGAATTGTATTATTCCGGGAACAGCATCGTAATCGATCACGGCTACGGGATTTACACGCTGTACGCGCACCTTTCGGAAATAGAAGCGAAGCCGGGGCAGATGGTGCAGGCGGGCGAAGAGATCGGGAAGGTGGGTGCGACGGGAAGAGTCACCGGGCCACACCTGCACTGGGGCCTGACGGTGGAACGGGCGCGCGTGAATGCGCTGCAGATTGTGCAGCGCGAGCCGTAGCGGAGCGCCGCTTATTTCAAATACGTGCGGACAATTTCGATGAGGTCCTGGGCGGCTTCGGCGGAAGATTTGTTTTTGCGCGGCATGTGATTGAGGATGTGGTCCTCCATCAACTCACCCATGAGGGCATTGAGGGAGCCGCGAGCCGCGGCCAGGCGCTGCAGGATATCGGCGCAATGCGCGTCGTCCTCGATGGCGTGGAGGGCGGACTCCAACTGGCCAATCAGTTTCTTGGTGCGAGAAACGAGGTCGAGCTTTTCGTGGGATAAGTGGGACATTTTAGTTGACTACCCTAGGGGGGTATGGTATCAAGAAATCGTGGCCGCCCGCAAGCAACGCGGCGGGACGCACGAAGAGAAGGTAAACCAAATGGAGACGCCGAAACAAGAGCCGAAGCCTTCCCCAAGACGCCTCTGGGCAGCGATCCGCGACCTGATCCGCTGACGGGAATTACCCGCCTCCGGCCGGCCGCGAGCGCTGCGCGGCGAACGGGATGCTCCGGAGCCGGGAGTCGAAAGAAGGCGCGATGAAGTTACAGTTCATTCATAAAACAAACAGCACTCTTAAGGCATCCTCTTTGTACTGCCAGTGGATCATGGCCCGGCAGGAAGAAGGCGGGAGGCTCGTGGCCATTTGGATGGACCGGGAGATGCGGGCTTTTGAAGGCGAATTCTCGCACGAGGCCAGCATCGATGGACAGGTTGCAGGCGTGGAAGAAGTGACCGGCGATCCACCACGGTATGTCTGGTATAACGAGGCCGGAGAAATCCACAACGAGGAAGCTCGGAAGGCATGAGCAAGCGAGGTATCCGAAAGTTCATCATCGGGCGTGGGATGAGGCTCGCGCCTCAACTTCTGGCTTCTTGTCTGCTCTGGATGAGTTGCGGGCCGGCATTGCGCGCGCAGGAGAATACTGCCGCACCCGACAACGCGGCGCCCGCAGCGGAGCCATCGGTATTGCCTCCGGACGATTCGCTGACGACGATGTTTCACCACCCGGAATGGGACCGGCTGTGGCTTTCGGGACAAGCGAATATCATTTCGCAGTGGCACCCGGAATTTCACTCTCCCTATCAAGGGAAAAACAGCCTTACGCCGGAAGCGCAGGACGCGTCCTCGCGCGTGCTGACGCTGTACACCGGATGGCGCGCGACGAACAAGATGGAATTTTTGTGCGACGTGCAGGAAACGGGCGGGCACGGACTCAGCGAAGCCCTGGGCGCGGCGGGCTTCTTCAACCTGGATGTGGTGCGCAATCCGCTGCTGAGCAAAGCGCCTTACGTGGCGCGGTTGATGTGGCACCAGGTAATTGCGTTGAGTGGGAAAAAGGTCGTGGCGGAGCGCGGTCCCTATTCGTTGTTCCGGGAATTGCCGGAAAGACGTCTGGAAGTACGATTCGGCAAATTCAGCATGGTGGATTTCTTCGACCTGAATTCCTACGGCACGGATTCGAGTCTGCAGTTCATGAACTGGTCGGTGGACAACAACGGAGCCTACGACTATGTGGCGGATACGCGCGGGTTCACGTTCGGAGCGTTGGTGGAGTATCATGACCGGCACTGGGCACTGCGGTTTGCGGAAGGGCTGATGCCAAAGGTAGCGAACGGGATCCACCTTGACGCGGACCTGGGACGGGCGCACTCGGAAAATGTCGAGTTGGAGTTGCGTGGACGGGTGATCGGAAAGCAAACGGCCATCGTCAGGGCGATGAGTTACGTCAATCATGCGAATATGGGTGACTATGCGGACGCGGTGAACAACTGGCATCCATCGGCGGCAACGCCTGCGCCGGACATTACCGCGCACCCGTTGCAAACCACGATCAAGTACGGGTTTGGATTGAACTTCGAGCAACCCTTCACCGATTGGCTAGGCGTGTTCGGGCGCTGGGGCTGGAACGAAGGGCAGCACGAGTCGTTTGCATACACGGAAGTGGACCAGACGTGGCAAATCGGCGTGGGCGGGAATGGAGGGCGGTGGGGGCGGAGAAATGACCATCTGGGAATGGTATTCGTCAGCAACGGGATCAGCCGCGACCACGCACAGTACCTGGCCAATGGCGGGGACGGATTTATTCTGGGCGATGGAAAGTTGAACTACGGGCGGGAGAACATTTTGGAAAGCTACTACACGCTGCATGCGTGGCGGGGGATTTTTCCGTCGGTCGGGCTGCAGTACATGGTGAATCCGGGGTACAACCGGGATCGCGGGCCGGTGATCGTGCCGACGCTGCGGCTACACGTGGATTTTTAGGGGAATCCTGAAACACAGGAAAGGACTTTCTTCAGGGGCTAAAGCCCGACCATCCTACGGACTATACGCCGGGGCTGAAGCCCCGGCCTCCTAAGAGCAAAGGCCCTTGCAGCAATCTGCTAGGGAAGGGCTGAGGCGAGCCAACGGGTTCAGTGGAACTCCGCGGCTTGCGTCTGGGATTCGGCCATACGGGCACGAGTGCTGCGCACGATGGTGGCGAAACGCCGCGTGAGTTCACGGATGCGATCGGGCTTGTGCAGGAGCATCGATTCGCGCGGGATAAGTTCCTTGCCGACGCTGAGGGCGGAAACTCCGGCGAGGAGATAGTAGGCGGCGTTTTGTTGCGTGACGCCACCGCCGGCAATCAGCGGGATCTCGGGGAAAGGGCGGCGCAGAGCGCGGATGTAGTTGTCGCTGCCGACCAAGGAGGCGGGGAAAATCTTAACGAAATCGGAACCAGCTTTCCAGGCGGCAAGGACTTCGGTGGGAGTCATGGCCCCGGCCATCATGATGATGTTGGGGAGTCCCGCGACATAGTCGACTGTGGGAAGGTCGAGCGCGGGGCTGCTAATGAACTGGACGCCAGCGTCGATGCAGCGGCGCGCCGTGTCCACGTCGAGGACCGTGCCCGCGCCTAGAATAACGTCGGGAACTATCTTCACCAAATCGCGGATGACGTCGAGGGCACCGGGAACGGTCATGGTGAGTTCAATGATCGGGATGCCCGCGTGGGAGACTTCTTCCACGGCAAAGCGCGCATCCTCAGCGGCAGAGGTGCGGATCACCGGTACGAGACCTACTTCTGCAACGCGGGCACGCAACGCCTGCTTTTCCATGGGTGGAAAAACCTCCGGGGGCCCTTCGCCGGCGATGGACCGAGTGCGCGGCGAAGCCAACTTTTCCTACAGCATTATAGTGGGAGCGGGGAGAATTTCCAGTCAGACGACGGCGGCGCGTGGCGGGCGGCCGAGTGGTAGACTCAGTGAAGAACGGAGAGAGCCATGGCAAGCAAAAAACCCAAGAAGAACAGGGCAAAAGCACAAGGCAAGCGCAAGCGCAAGGCCACACCGAAGAAAAAGGCGCAGAAGACCCGGAGCGCACCCAAGAAGAAGGATCTTAAGAAGCGGATTCCAGGGCGCGGGAGCTCGGCGGATGTAGTGGCCTACGAAACGCGCGGACTGGGAGCCAACTCGGCCGGACAATCGGGCGATACACAGGGGCTTCCGGAGGTCCCTGTGGGCGATGCCGAAAGCGTGGAAGAACTGCTGGAGGAAGGCCAGACCTATGAAGCAGAAGTTTTGGACGGAGTGGAAAACGCGCGAGATGCCGACAAGTCGGAGGTGAAGACGCGGGAAGTGCCGGTAGATGATGTGCCGGAGGAGTATCGAGGGAAGGATTGACGCCTGAATGAGGCTGGGAATTATCTCCGATACCCACGGGTTGCTGCGGCCAGAGGCGGCGCGGGCGATGAGCGGCGTAGACCTGATCGTGCACGCGGGGGACGTGGGGAAACCCGAAGTGCTGACGCACTTGAAGGCGATCGCGCCGGTGTTTGCGGTACGAGGAAACGTGGACACGGAAGCTTGGGCGGCGGAACTGCCCGCGACGGCCATTGTGGATGCAGGCAGCGCCATGCTGTACGTACTGCACAACCTGAGAGAGTTGGATATGCGGCCGGACGCCGCCGGGTTTGATGCGGTGATCAGTGGGCACACGCACCAGGCCGAACAGTGGGAGCGCGAGGGCGTACTGTACTTGAATCCGGGGAGCGCGGGACCGCGGCGGTTTAATCTGCCGATAACACTGGCGCTGGTGGATGTGGGAAGAGCGCCGTGGAAAGTAGAGATTGTGGAGCTACTTGGTGTCTGATGGCGACGAAGAGCGGCGGGGGCAAGGAGATGCCTGGGGCAGGAGGCGAATTGGATGGGGCATTTGGCGCAACTGCAGCGGCGACTGCTGCTTGGTTTGGCGCAAGTCACTGTTTAACTGAGACATAGAATTAGGCGCGGGTGGCGAGTCGTTTGCAGGAATAGCTTCAGAATAAGCGGAAATTCGAGTGCAACCGGGTGGTTCATGGTGGTGTCCCGGGGCTTGATTCCGCGAGTGGTATTACACGCGATTTGCAATGCGTGTCAGCGTCCATGGGCCATGGGAGTCCTTCCCATGGCCCGTGGTCTTTTCTCACCCAAGGGGAAGGCAGCCCGCAACGACCGAAGCCACATTGGGGTCGCGACTGTTATGGCATGGCCGGCTTGGCAACGCGCAGGGTAAAAAGCCATGCTCTGACCATTGGCGCGAGTATCCACACAGACTCCGCAGCCCCTTGCGTCTCACTCTGTCAGGGATGATGATGAGTTTCTGCTTTCAACAGTCGCTGTATTTCCTGGAGTAACGTCTGGCGTGAATAGGGCTTTTGTAGAAAGCAGGTATTTTCCCCGAGGAGTTGGTCCTGAAGCAAGCTATTGTCCGTGTGCCCTGAAACGTAAATCACCGGGATCCCAGCCCTGTTCTCTCTCACTTTTTCTGCCAATGCGGGACCACTCATTTTCGGCATGACAATATCGGTCACAAGCATGTGGATGGGTCCATTGAACTGCTCAGCCAAACGTATCGCCTCGTCTACGTCCGTTGCTTCCAACACCCTGTAGCCTGCGATCTCTAAGCATTCCCGAGTCATTTCCCGGAGCGATGGTTCATCTTCCGCGATCAAAATCGTCTCGGATCCGCCAATGAGTTTGCCGGCGGGTTCTGTGTGCGGCTCCTGATTGCCGGGTTGGGCGACCTGGGGCAGGTAAATCCAGAAAGTTGTGCCGTGACCAAGTTTACTTTCCGCCCAGATGAGCCCGCTGCTTTGTTTTACGATTCCATAGACAGTAGACAATCCCAGCCCCGTCCCTTTCCCTACTTCCTTTGTGGTAAAGAATGGCTCGAAGAGATGCCCCAGGGTGTCCTCATCCATTCCGTGGCCCGTGTCGCTCACGACTAGCGTCACGAACGCTCCGGGTTTCAGGGGCCGGTGAGTTTGCGCATACCCTTCATCCACAACCACGCTTGCCGTTTCCAGGGTGAGCCTGCCGCCCCTGGGCATGGCATCGCGAGAGTTCACCGCGAGATTCATGATGACCTGGACGAGTTGCCCAGGATCAGCCATCACATATCCCGAGTCCGTCCCCAATCGCGTAACAAGTTCGATGTCCTCGCCAAGCAAGCGCTGCAGCAACTTCTGCGCGTCGCTGACAACGGCGTTCAGGTCCACGACCTTGGTCTGAAGAACCTGGCGGCGGCTGAAAGCCAGCAACTGCCGTGTGAGTTCGGAAGCGCGTCCCCCCGCATCCATGATGCGCTCCACCGTCTTGCGGTTTGCGTCGGAGTCAGGGAGTTTCTCCAGGAGTAGCTCGCTGTACCCCATTACGATCCCGAGCAAGTTATTGAAGTCGTGGGCGACTCCCCCGGCGAGCCGGCCGACCGCTTCCATCTTCTGGGCTTGGCGCAATTGCTCTTCCAACAACTTGTTCTCAGTGATGTCCCGTAGGCTTGCCAGGAGGCAGAGCTCATTTTGGAGCCGAATGGTGTGTAACGACAGCAACACCTGACGAATCTGTCCGGACTTGGTACGGCTGTTCAACTCCATATCTCGAACTAATTCCCCGCGCAGGAGCTTCTGGATCATGGCACTGCGATCTTCCGGGCGGGCCCAAATCCCCAATTCAACGCTCGTCTTGCCAATCACTTCCTCACGCTCATAGCCAAGAGTACCCAGGAACACGTCATTGGCCTCAATGTAGCGGCCTTCCTTTAGCGTGGTGATCGACATTCCCTCGGGGCTTGAACGAAATGCCGTGTAGAACCGCTGTTCCGACTGTTGCAGTTCGGCTTCTGTTTGCCTCCGCCGGGCAATCTCCGCACGCAATCCATGGACCTGCTGGTATCGCCATAGAGCGAAGCTCAGACTTACCAAGGCCCCAAGCGAAACAATCAAAGTGGAGAACGCCTGGACGACGGTCTCACGAAAATGAGTTAGCGCCTCCTTGCGGTCAATCTTGGTCACCATGCCCCATCCGATTTCGGTGATGAACCTGGTCACTGCTACCACTGGTATTCCCCGGTAATCGCTGAACTCAGCAAAAACTGCCTGGCCCTCTAGAGCGAGGAGTCCAGGCTTGCCAGGAATAGGCGACCTATGCAGCCCTGTTTCTTCCTTTGTCTTGTTTCTGAAAGGGGAAACAAATATGGCGTCCCTCCCGCGCCGGGACACGAACAGTGTTTCTCCGCTTGCGGTGGTAGCGACGTCGGTGAGAAACAATGGCTTCAACGCGTCGCGCTGCGTAACCAGAATTACGGCGCCGTCGATTGCGCCTGAATCTGAGCGTGGCTTGCCAACTCCGGTTGATCCCCAAATGGGAGCAATCACCGCCAGCGGCGGGAAACCGGCGTATTTCTCCGGCTCGAACAACGTGAGGATCCCGACATTCCCGAACGTGCGGTAGGCTTCCAGTATCTCTGGTTCCGGAACAGGCTCCCCGCCCGAACTAGCTATGACTTTTCCCTTGTTATCCAGCACATACAACGCTGAGTACATGCCGGGGTCACGAAATGAGTCGAGAATCACGGAGGTATGTTCTCGCGCGTAACCCTCCGGCTCCTTATCGCTCCTTCCCGAGACACACGCCTTGACCGTGGGGAATGCAGCCAGAGTCTGAGCATCTCTGTCTCGCTCCTGAATCCAAAGCCTCAAAAGCAGCGCATTCGTATCCGCGACTCGCGTAAGCCGTTCATTCCAATAGTTGAGTTCCTTCACGTGTTCGTTTTTCAAGACCCACACGGTCATCGCCGTTGCCGCCAGAGCACACAAGGAAAGCGCCACTACGTATATTCTTGGAAAACGAGCCGACGGCTCGGAAGGGCTGTTAGGTGGAGTTTGTTCCGCTGGTAATTGTTGACGGAGGCCGCTGGTTCCCATCTTAGACACCTCAGGGGTGCCTGCAACGTCGTCTCACCTTGCCCGTCCCGGTGCACTCAGAGATTCAGGAAAGATGGGTAGTTACCGTTACGTTCGGTGGTGCGAGTATCTACAGGCGAGTGAGCGAAGTCAAGATTTCCCCGTATCCTTGGTGCTCGGTGGCTAATGTCCTCATCGTGTTTCAGGGTTTAATCCGGCGGCCTCATCAGGCAGATGGATTTCACGTGGCCGGCAAGTGTTTTACTTGTAACACGGGACTCCGCGGAAGCCTCCACATGCAGCAGTACATTGGATGGCATGTTTTCTTGATCTCAAGTCGCAGGATATAAGGTCTGCGCGGCAAATGAGTTTGGTGGAGATAAAACGAGTCCTTGCCATGGCCCTTGGACTTTTTGATCCAACGATAGGAATGTGAAAGCAACCCTCTTCAGTTTGGTTGGTGTCCATCGGCGGGAACGATTGCCACGCCTGAAGAATCACTCGTACGCTATGCGCACGGTGCCGGGGCAAACCTGGGAGAGACGATGGCCACGGCATACTGGAACTACTTTTCCGGCAAGGCGCCTCGTCAGGAGTTTAAGCAAAACAGTGGTATGAGAATTCTTGATCTAACTTGGCAAATGAGATTCCGGCATATCGCGGAAAGCTAGGGTTCCTCTGGCGCGGCCAGGCCATTCACGACTCTGTGAACGCCTTCCACAGATTTGGCTGTCTTTTCCGCCAACAGTTTTTCCGCACGGGACGATACCGTTCCGGTCAGAGTGACGATGCCGTTATCGGCGTGGATTTGCACAGTCTTCAGAGGAATTGCTTTTGTGGAGTAAAGTTCAAACTCCACGCGGCGGGCCAGTTTATCGTCAGCGCTCTCCGGCGCGGCCTGGGCAGCGGAGACGCTTAGATTGTCCATAAGTCCCTGGACGCCCGGAACCTGCCAAGCGATTTGATCCGCGGTGTATTTCTGACTGACTGTCTGCACCGTTCCACCCAGAGTCACCGTTCGACCCTTTACTTCCGTGGCGATGTGCTGTTCCGCCAAATCCGCATTTTTCGAAAGCGCGTCGGCCACTAAAGTTTTGATTTCCAGATCCGCCACCCGTTCGCCGAGGTGCTCCCTATCCGGGTTGCGTTCTATCGAAGGGTTGACACTCAGATTGTTGTGCAGCTGTTTGACGCTCGAGGTATCCTGGGCGATAGCGCCCGCCACGGCTTTGACTTGCTCCGAAGGCACCTGACCTTCCAAGGTAACTTCCCCCTGGATTGTTTGCACTTTGATGTCGAAGGGGGATACCTGTTTCGACAGGAGCAGGGCTGTGCGCACCCTGGAGGTGGTAGCCGCATCCTGCGTTGATTCACGAATAGAGTGGAAGGCATTCTGAACAGAAGAGTTTCGCGTAAAAAAGTAGTAGACCGCTCCCACGACAAGCAGCAAAAGAACGAGCACGAGAATCCAACTGCCGGAACCTCTTTCACCGTTTCCAGAAGATTTCAATTATTCCTCCTCGGGCACTCCTTCTCCACGCCCTCTGATGACTGTGGAGACCCCTGGGTGTGAGGGTAGAGGAGGCGAGGACGCGTGTCTGTGCGTTCTAGAACACATTTGCATTTCTTGGCCTATTCGCGGCCACGTGTGCGAATGCGAAAGGCTGAGCGCGGCTCATCCTCATCCGTAAAGCGATTCATTAGAACCAAGTGTCTGGTAAACGCGGTGGTCAGAAAAGTGGAGAATGGTACGGCAGGTATCTGGTTTGGCGACAAATCGAGAGTTAGCCCGATTTCCTCTCGGCCGCCGCAAGAGCGGAATACTTACGCTCTACATGGGGTTCTGATCGCGGAGCGCCTGAAAGCAGTACACAACCCTTCCCGGCAATGGCACCACATGCAGGACAAGGGACGGAGGAAACCTGTTCGGGCGTGAGTTCTGACTTTTTCACTTTAGCAGGGTACGATAACTCCCAGTCGCGAAACTGCTCAATTTTGAACACCGTTGGTACTCGCCGGACGACCTCCAGACCGGTAATACGACCTATCGGGGGTCTGGCCACCACTGCTAAATGCTCCTCATCTGTGCGAAATGGGACTGCACGGCTTCCATTCCGATGTTATGCTCAGAGCATGTTGTACAAGAAAAGGAAGAAAGAACCGGACGACGCGACGCATGCCAGCGTCAAGAAGGAAATGGCGAAGCCGCGCATGGCCAAGTCCGTACGAATCGCGGAACTGAATCGAAATAAGGCGCGAATTCCAGCAAAGCCAAGTACCACGATGCGTGGAACCGTCGACAGAATCATCCGGTCTCCCCGCCCGAGCCAGCCGGAAAAGGCACAGATTGCGGTTGACGGGCCCGACCATCGGTATAGAGCTCTCCGAATCGAAAACACGTTAACTGACGAAAATGGCGATGAGGTGAGGCTCAAAAAGGGGTCTCACGTTGACGTTACCGTCACAGCCAAGGACGCCAACCCTCGCAATTAATGAAGACACCCAACCGGAGCTACGAATATGGCGGACGAAGAGTGGATCAAAACGCTGGAAGACGGCAGAAAGGTGAAATTCATCTACCAAGAACTGCCGGAAGATGGGGCATTCATCACCGCGCAGACTGAACGGAATGAGGTCGTCTATTCGGTCGTGTTGACTAAAGCAGGAAACCCGCTAAGCCGTGAGGATGTTGAAAGTCATTTCAGGGGCGAACTTTCAAAGAAGTAGTAGCACTCCTTTTGGAACACTACGCGCGGAGCCGCCGATTCAAACCGTGCCCTAACCGCCAATCGCCAATCATGTTTTGCTTGCCCGTTACGGTAAAGAAAGCCAGCTCTGACGGCCCTCATTTATCTTGCATTTATCTACCTTGTGACATCGTGCCCTTCGGTCCATTCTGCTCCCCTTAACGCTCCTGGAGGTTTTCCATGACTAGTAAAAACGTTTGCGTTCGCGTTTCTCTCGCGCTTCTCCTCTTTTCGCTGCTCGCCGCTTCTCACCTTCCTGCCGCTCCCCAATCTACCGGCGGCTCCGGCTACCATCTCATCAGGAAAGTAAAACTCGGTGGAAGCGGCGGCTGGGACTATCTCGAAATCGATCCTGCCACCCATCGCCTGTTCATCTCCCGTGGCACGCACTATATCGTCGTGGATCCCGATCAGGGCAAAATCATCGGCGACATTCCAGGTTCCCAAAGAGCCCACGGCATCGCCTTCGCCAATGAATTCAACAAAGGATTCACCACCGACGGCAGCAACGCCGATTCCACCATCTTCGATCTCACCTCGCTCAAAGTCCTCGGCAATGTCAAGACGGACAAAGATTCCGACGCCGTCATTTACGATCCATTCTCGAAGCGCGTCTTCACCTTCAATGGCGACGCCAACACCGCATCGGCCATCGACGCTGCTTCCGGAAAACTCGTCAGCACGTTCCCTCTCGGGGGTGGCCCGGAATTCGGCGCGACCGACGGCAAGGGCAAAATCTTCGTCAATCTCGAGGACAAGAGTTCCCTCGTCAAGTTCGACGCGAAGACTCTCAAAATCGAGAATACCTGGCCGCTCGCGCCCTGCGAATCCCCTTCCGGCCTGGCCATTGACGCCGCGCACGAAATCCTCGTGGTTGGCTGCCATAACAAGCTCATGGCCTTCGTCGACGGCAACTCCGGCAAGGTGCTCGGCACCGTTCCCATCGGCCAGGGTGTTGATGCAAACCGCTTCGATCCCGCCACCGGCTACGCTTTCGCGTCTTGTGGTGACGGCACCCTCACCATGGCTCACGAAGACTCTCCCACGAGTTTCTCGTTGGTGGAAATGATCCAAACGCAGCGCGGCGCCCGCACCATGGCGCTCGACTACGCCACACACACCGTCTATCTCGTCACCGCGGAACTTGGCCCCGCTCCCGAGGCGACCAAGGACAATCCGCGTCCGCGCCCGGCCATTCTTCCCGACACATTTACCCTACTCATCTACGGCAAGTAATCGCTTGTTCGTTTGGACCCGAGGGCGCCTCGTTGCGAGGCAACTGTGGATCGACAACAGGGCCTCGCATAAATCGGACAACTGGATTTCCCATGGGCGGCGAAGGTTTCACCCGTAGGACTGCTCGCTGAGGAATCGCGCTTTGGGCGGCAGTTCATAGGATGCCGGGCTTTCTTGAACGCAAACTGCAGGATAAGATGCGTGCAATCAATGAGTTTGGTGGAAGTTCAGAGGGTCCTCTACGCGGTCCCTAGTGGTTTGCTGTGGATCACGCATGTTGATAATTCTACGGAGGCCGAAAAACTTCTGAGAAGTACTAGCGTACCGAATTGGAAGGGAGTATTTTAGTACCGGCCAGCTATTGTCCGGAAGCCGTGGTGCAAGGCAGAATAACCGCAGAGTCAGCCGCACGATAGGTTCTTCCGAGGAAGCGCGGAACGTGTCCAAGAACTGCCGCTGAGTGCTTTTGAGGAAGGTCGTAGGTGTCGGTGGAGGCGGACCAGAAGAGCTGAGGAGCAGGAAGGTCCCCATGGGCGTACTTCATTTTAGATACCGCGAGCGCAGACGGACCCTGCGCGTGGCCATGTCACTGCCGGTTGTGGTGCACGGGCAGAATGAGATGGGCGAGAAGTTCTGCGTGCGGGCGATGACACGCTCGGTGAACAAACAGGGCGCGTTGCTGGCGATGGACGAGCCGGTGCTGGCGGGACAGGAGCTGCTGCTGGTGAATGAAAATACCAGCCGGTCGGTGGAAACACGCGTCGTGTACGTGAAGAGAGAGCGCGACGGCAAGCTGAGCGTGGGGCTGGAGTTCGTGAATGCGGAAACGAATTTTTGGAAGATGACATTTCCGGTGCCCGGCGCACGCCCCCTGCGGCGAGCGGCAGGCTCAAAGGCGATGGCGTAGGAAGCGGCACGGAAGCGGCAAATCCGCAGAATCCTTCTGCAGGAAAACTCCGAACAAAAGTGAATTGAGTGGCGCCCAGGGCGAGGTGCGTTTGCGCTGGTGCAGACTCGGGAGCGCGCTGCTAGGTGGTGCGCTTTCTGCTGGCCGGTGACTTGCGGCGATTCCGCTTGCGAGGCACTCGGCGGTCAGCAGAGGCGCGCGAGCCAGTGTGAAGGAGGGATTCGCGCGTCTTGCGGGGGAGCTTGGCGACGACCAGATCATAAGAGGAGCGAAGAAGAGGCGCGAGTTCCGCGGGGGAAAGGGCGTCGTGGGATTCGAGGGCGATCCACTTGGCACGCGCGAGGTACGGGGCGGGGATGATGCCAGGACGCTCCGTGAGTTCCGCGAAATCTTCCGGCGTCACTTTGAGGGAGAGCCAGACGCGGGCGGGTTCCAGCGACGCGACGGCAAACATTTTGCCGGCGACTTTGAACAGGAGAGCGTCATCCCACTGGATCTGCTCGGTGACAGAAGGAAAAGAGAGGCAGAGTTTGCGGAGTTGATCGATGTTCACAGGTGAAACCTCATCGGGAAAGCTTGACGATCAGTGCGTTGGAGGGGTTAGTCTAGCGCGGAAGTTTTCTTGGCGGAAGCCCGGCGCGATTAGGACGGGGCTTAGTGCAAAAGTGGTGGGACTCGAGGAGCAGCGCAACTGTTCATCGTGGGATAATGCTTTCCGCAAGGGTCTGGGGAGGCCTGGGAATGAGCGATGCACAGTCTTATCCATACGAAACCCGCTTGAACATCTATTACCAGCCGTTAGAGGTCATCGAGGAGAAGAAGCTCGCCGATGCATGCACCTTCCAGTGGTACAACCAGACACTGTGCCAGGTGAACAGCGCGGTGGTGCGTCTGGGGGTCTTCCTTGGCGAATACCACTGGCACAAGCACGACGCGGATGATGAATTTTTCTATGTGCTGGAGGGCCAACTGCTGATCGACCTTGAAGAGCGAACGGTGACGCTCGCCCCGAGACAGGGCTTTGTCGTTCCCAAGGGGATACTGCACCGCACACGCGCTGCTCAGCGAACCGTGGTGCTCATGGTGGAAAACGCGGGGATCGTTCCTACGGGCAATTGAACAATTCTCGCGCGAACAGACTTCTACGCGACAAGATGACGAGATTAGCGGCCTTTGCCGGCGGCGGCTTTGGCTGCAGCAGGTACGTTGATGGTCACGCTGTCCGGCGTGGACCAGACGGGTGAGCCATCCTTGATCTCGACCTTGTGCATGATGATTTTTGCGGTCGTGTGATCCACCTCGACGAAAAGGTAGTGGTAGTTGACGCCCATGTCTTTGTACAGGTCATCGGGCGCGCGCGGGATGAGGTAGGGACGCGCGCCGCCACCGCCCGTGACGAAATAAGTGACGCCGCCGTGTTCGTGGCGCTCATAGTTGTGAACGTGACCGCTGAAAACGATGAAGCGTGCGCGTGTGCCTTGCTGGCGTTCTTCCAGCATTTTGGCGAGGGCTTGTTCGGTAGGGCGCGCGGAGTGGCCACCACCATAAATCTTTTCGTCGGCGGAGCTGGTGTAGGGCGGATGGTGGAAAACGAAAAACACGAAATCCACGTCGTCGGGCAAATGATCGAGTTGGGCCGCGAGCCAGGCGCCCTGCGGGCCGGAGAGTTCGTCGAGATTGCTATCGAGAACGAGCATGAGCGAATTAGCAACGCGCGCGGAATAGAAGCGACTTTTCTGGAGTTCCGGAAAGCGCTGGAAATAGTTGGCCAAGGCAGCATCCAGGTCGCCGTGCAGATCGTGGTTGCCAATGGCGGGGTAGACAGGGATTTTGCGCTCCCGCCAGAGCGAGGTTTCCGCGTCCCACACCTGCCAGTCCTTGGCGTTGTCACCATCCAAAACGATGTCGCCCCCGACGGAGATGAAGGCGGGATTCTCCTGGGCTATCGCGGCAACCAGCGCGTGTCGAATTTCGGGATTGGCGGGCTTGGTGTCCGCGGGATCGTGGAAGCGCGTGTCGCCAAAGGCCACGAAATGGAAGGGGATGGACGTAAGATTGAGGGCGACCGGTTGGGTTTGCGCGCATGCGGAAACAATGGCGATTCCACCGGCAATCAGCGAGAAAAACAGTCTGGTCAGGATTTTCATGGGAACCTCAGTGAGCGTTTCAACACAGAAAAGTTGACTTCACACAGATTGGGAATACCGGGAAGAGTTTACAGGGGCGGGTGGAAAGAGGTGTAAATAGATTTTCATGATGGGGAAATGCGGCTCGAGCGATTGTCGAAGAGGGATAATGGGCGTTACTGGCCCTTATCGTAGGGGTAGCCCTTGTCGGCCCAGTCCAAGGCAAAATCCGTGGGCAGGAGGAGGACGCGGAGTTTTGTAAAGCCGAGATCGTGCAACGCGGTGAAAGCGGGGCGGAGGTTGGGGCAGCGGTCCATCGGACAGCAGCCGCAATAGATGACCAGCTTGGTGGAGCGGGGCAGCGAGGAGGCCCAAGTTTTGAGTTCCTGCAGGCCCACTTCATTCCCCGCCATGCCATGATTTTGCGCGCCCTTGATGTGGCCGGAAGTGTAAAGGCGGTTGAAGCCCACAAAGACAATCGTAGGAGCGGATTTGGAGTCGTTTAGTTCTTTCAGCAAGTCCGCCGGCTGAATGGTTTGCGAGGAGGTCCAAGGGTCGGTGGCGGCGCGCAGCGAAGCGTGCGAGACCAACAGCAGAGCCGCGGCGAGCGCGAAGAGGACGGCGAGGGAAGTTATTCGTTTGAGGTTGCGAGGGATCATTTGGAAAGCCTCCACTGAAGGGAGATGGGCTTAGTGTAGCGCGATGCAAGTGGGCGAATCGGGAAAAAGAGAAGCCCCGCCGAGAGTTCCCGAGACGGGGCAGGCCGGAGATGGGCTGCCTCGGGACTATTTCTTAAGATCGGCGCGGGTGCGCATGAGCTTGTTGGCCGTGGAGCGCAGGGTTTCCGGAATATTTTTGTTCATGGAAAGGCGCTTGAGGTCGAGGGCGTTCAGAATGGGAAGCATGTGCAAGCTGACGTCGAGCGGCGTTTTGGGATTGTTCATGAGGTTGCGGACGACGACGTAGTTCTTGCGGAAGTTCCGGTTGGTGGCGATAGCGCGAAGAATTTCATCGGTGAGATTGGGCATGGCGGCGAAGGCTTCGACCTCCTGATCGGTGAGGCGCGGGGATTGCAGCACGGCGCGCTGCACGACCTTGTTGGAATCGCGAATCAAGGTGCGGCGGGCCTCCGAGCCGCCCTTCATGGCGAATTGCACGCGCTGGGAAACGGTCATGTGGGTGATCTGCTGGAGCAAAGTCTGGCGCCTGATGGGGTCGGGCTCGGCTTCGGCGGCGGCATCGGCGAGGCGGCCCTCGTCCACGGCAGTGCTGCGAAGTTCCAGCAGCGTGCTTTTCTGGTCGGCGGTGAGACCGGGATGGTGCTCCAGAGCGACGGCGAGGGTGCTAGAAAGTGAGATGCGATCGAGTTCATCAAAAAGCAATTCGACATGGGCCGGCGTCAAGTGCGGCACAACAATGGCGAGTTGTTCGCCGGGGCACTTCTGGTTGGCCACGAGCGCATCCACGATGCCGGGCTTGGCCGCGAAATTTCTTGCGACGTAGGCAAAGAGCGCCGGCAGCGGGCGCTCGCGGTTCATGGCTTCGACGAAGATTTCAAGAGAGTCGGAGAGCAGCGCCTCTTGCGCGCGGGAGGAGACCAGCTCATCGGAATCCTGCGCGAGAACCGTGAGGATTTCGGCGCGGTCCACGGCGGGGATGTGCGCGCCAGTGCTGCAGACAGCCAGCTTGCGTTCGCGCGGAGCACGGCCGTGGCGCAAATCTTCCAGTACTTCAGGGCTGAGAGTTTCCACTGGATGCCTGCCTAAGGTCTTTGCGACCTAAGGTCATTGTACCCGAGGCTCCCGGGGCACCAAGCGGCGGCATGGCCTGGCCGTTCAATTCCAGCAACACCGCACTGGAGTCCGCGGCGGCGACCTCAAACTCACCGACAGCCTGGAAGTGGCGGCTTTCACCGGACAGGAACTCGCCTTCGAATCGTAGCCTGCCGTCGGCAAGAATGCGCACGCGGGTGGCGGCGCTGGCGGAGACGAGCAGATCGAGCGGCGGCTCTTGTGCGGGAGATGACGTCTCTGGTTGTAGTTGGGAGGCTGGCGGATTGGAAGCGGATGTGGCCGGGGTGTTTGCGGCAGGCGAAACGGAACTTATGGATTGGGTCTGGGCGCCGCGGCGCGCGCCGTAATGCCGCCAGTAGTAGACGCCGCCGGCGACGGCACAGAGAACGAGAACGAGCAAACCGAGGAAGAGAATGAAGGGAATCCACTTGGAGGAGGACATGCGATGTTCGGGTTGCGGAGGAAGGGGAGCAACCAGGGTGCCATGCGCGAGATCGTATTCGCCGAGGAGAGCTTCTTCATCGAGGCCGAGGTAGCGCGCGATGGAGCGAACAAATCCACGATTGAACACGCCGCCGGGGAGCTTGCTCCAATCCTCGTTTTCCAGGGCTTCCAGAAAGCGGGAGCTGATGCGCGTGGCCGCGGTAATCTCCTCCATCGTGACTTCGCGAAGCTCGCGCTCACGCTTCAGACGTTCTCCGAAATTTCCCCTGGCCATGCCGTGTCCCTGTAGAGGAGTGTAACAGCGACGGAGGACTGGACCTATCCGCGGGGAGCGCAAAAGAGCCTCGATTCCGGGAAGGCGGAAGCGGAGGCAGACGCGGCCAAGAAAAACGCAGTGGTGACGCGGCGTCCCTTGGGCTCACTATAGGTGGGGTGGCAGGAAGAGTCAAACGTGTCAGTCAGAAATCAGGCTGTCACTTGGGAATCGGCGATCGAGCCACCTGCGCCTATTTCTTCTCGAGGGCGGGCTGGAAGTGGACGGCGCTTGCGGAAAGGACATGGATGTTGCGCGTCCAAGCCTGGTAGCCGGCCAGTTTTAGCACCAGTTGATGATTGCCGGCAGTGACTTCAAAAGTTGCGGGTGTCGAACTGAGGAGTTGGCCGTCCACGTAAATCTCCGCGCCGGCAGGCTCGGAACCAACAGTGAGCGTGGCCGAAGCAGGGCCGGGGTTCCAGAAACCTAGGGGTGCGCCTGGGATGGCAAGATGGCAACGCCTGTACCACGAGCGTGTTGCGCCAGTTTTTCGGACGCGCCTATACTTGCGCAGATTGGCTGATGCAGGGATAGTTGCGGGAATAGGTGTCTAAACTCGCAGGAACTTAGGGAATATGATGCCTGCGAACAGGGAATTAAACTGGAGAGACGTGCCCCAGTGAGCCTCGAGGAAATCAAACAGTTCCCGACGGTCGAACGGCGACGGAATGCCGGGTTGCCCGCCGAAAAGCGCGAAGCGGGCGAAGTGGCCGTGTTCCAAGAGTTGGGGAAAGCACTGACGTCTTCGCTGCAGCTCGATCAAGTGCTGCGGACGATCATGGAGAAGATCGACGAATTCCTGAGGCCGGACAACTGGTCGCTGCTGCTGCTGGATGAAGCGAAGCAGGAACTCTATTTTGAGCTGGCCGTCGGGAAGGCCTCGCAGGCGCTGAAGGATGTGCGCGTCAAGCTGGGGCAGGGGATTGCGGGCTGGGTGGCGCAGCACGGCGAAGTGGTGATTGTGCCGGACACCGCGAAAGATACGCGGTTCTTCGGGAAAGTGGATGAAAAGACGAAGATGGAGACGCGGTCGATCGTGGCCGTGCCGGTGAAGTTCCGCGAGACCTGCCTGGGCGTGATCGAACTGATCAATTGCGTAGGACCCGATGGATTTGACCCCAAGGACTTGAAGCTGCTGGAAGCGCTTTCGGATTTTGCGGCCATTGCGCTGGAAAATGCGCGTCACGTGAAGCGGATTCACGAGCTGACGATCAAGGACGATTGCACGTCGCTTTACAACGCGCGGCACATGGGCTTCATCTTGGATACGGAGATTTACCGCTCGCAGCGGTACAACTACGAGTTTTCCATCGTCTTCATCGACCTGGATCATTTCAAGCTGGTGAATGACACGCACGGCCACCTGGTGGGATCGCGACTGCTGGCGGAAATCGGGGAGTCGCTGAAGACCAACTGCCGGCTGATCGATTTCGCGTTCCGCTACGGCGGGGACGAGTTCGTGATCCTGCTGCCACAGACTTCGAAGGAGAATGCCCTCAACGTGGCGCGCAGGCTGCACAAATTGATTCGCGAGACAGTGTGGCTGACGAAAGACGGGTTGAATACGCACATCACGCCGAGCGTGGGAGTGGCGGCTTACCCGCTTGATTCGAAGACCAAAGAGGGACTGCTGCACCTGGCCGATGAAGCGATGTACCTGGTGAAGAACACGCACCGCGACGACGTGGCCGCGGCCAACGTAGGCATTTTGCCGGCCTCCAACGAGGCCGCGGGATAAGCCGGGGCCAGTCAAGGGAGAGAAATTCCTCGCCCTTGGCGAAGCGTAGGAGACGCAATTCCAGCATTCCGCAGGCTCCTTTCAAGATTGCCTCTTTATCAGGAGTTGGTTCCGTTTAGCTGATGGCAAACCCTGTTGTCGGCAGCTATCGGGAACCAGTTAAGTTCCCGGTGAGCACGTTATACGCGATTCCCGGATTCTTTTTTACGAGAGGCACGTGGAAAGTTACTCTGCTTCCTAATGGACCCCGCCGCATTTTACTTCAGTCACTTAGCGATGCTGATTTGCGGACGGATCGGCCTGCAATTGCCCAAGGTCGAGTTTCGTTAAATCGGGCGCATCCTTGGGCGACACGGGGTGCATATCAAGCGATTCGAGTTCGCCTACATCGTGCTCGACAACACGTAAACCACCGGATGAACCTCCCGGTGAATCTGCCGAAGAGCTGATTTTTAAGAAGTATTCGCCACCCTCTTCAGTATTCAAAATTACGGGGAGACTTTTGGTTCCCAATCGAAAAAAATACTCCCGGGGCGGAAGCGAGAGATTAAACTTCTGGCCTCTATTGACCCGTCCTACTTTAGCAACGCCGCACCAGACCATAACCCCCGGGGTGTGACCGAACTTGGAGTAATAAACCGTCACGGAAGCGTTGCCATGTTTACTCTCGACGGCTGGCTGATTAGCCTCCACCTCAGCGCGGTCCAGCAAAACCTCGCCATCCAACATTACGGAGAAAACGGATCCCTTGGGAATAACCGCTTGCTGGCCATGTTGCAATGGCGCAAACGGCAGAGCAAAAAGCAGCAAGCCCTGAGATTGAGTAATGCCCATGATCCAATTGTAGGCGGCCTCGGTAGGCAATCCCTTCGCGGTGGTGAGTGCTTGCACCCCGTGCTTTTGTTGGTTCACCAGGGTTACGGAGTCCATGCGCATCGCGAACCCCCCGGCATGCCAGGCCATCCCTGCTGCGTGGGCTTCGCTGACGGTCGCCGATACCGGTGCCTTGTCCGCAATAACAACGAGGTTGTCTACCTTTACAGCGCCCAGGACCTGAAACTTCACAGAATCGCCTGCCTTCACAGTCTTGGACGAAATCGATTCCACCAATATCACGCGGATCGGTGTTCCGTTTGGGAGGCGTATCTTGTCCGCGGGAATCTCCGGCTCTCCCGCGGCACTCTTTATCCCCGCAGGAATCAGTGGTGGCTGCCCCCACGGCCAAGGAATTTCGGTATCGGCATCGACAACTGCAATGTCCGGCTCATCCTGGCGGATAATCGCCTGGGTCCCGTTTATCCTGTTTGCGCCGATCTCTGGGATGGTCAAAATTCCTCGAAGCAGAACTTTGGTTCGCCCCACTTGCAGGGCCGTTGGGCGCACATGGAATTCGTTCGTTCGAACCACGACACCGATCGCTCGGGAGCCCGCTGCGGCCACGACTGTATTTCCGATCTTCAGATCCCTGGCCAACTCGAGTTCGACAGGGTCACCGTCCTGCGCCCTCTTGGAAGTCACTTCCTGGGCAAACTTCAGATACACCTGGTTTCCTTCCCGCAAGACCAACGGAGGATTTGCAGTCTGTGTCGAAGATTCCTGCGGAATTGCCAGCGGTCCCGCAACCCCGCACAGAAATAAATACCCTATGCCAATCGCACCAACTCTCATTGTCGGCTCCAGGACAGCTCACTCCCTCCTTACTTGTTCCGCCAATGTCTTTCCCTGCCCTCCGCCCCGCTGCTCAACGCCAGCCTTCAATGGCAGTCCTTCTTTGCCAAGATGCTCACCCAATCGGCGATGGAGCGTTTTGAGCGCTGCCCGCAATCCTTGCCCTCCGGTGATCGGGCCGGTAATCGATGAACCACTGTCCGCCTCGACGGTCCAGAGCAGCGTTCCGGAAGAGGTAAAGCAGCTGACGACGACGCGGATCCACTTCGTAACGGGCCGATCCACGGTCAAATAAAGCAGCGAGTCCGCTCCGGAGTCCCGAGCGATTTTTTGTGCGGTGTCCAGCGGCATCTCCTCCATGGAGGACCGTCTGCCCCCGAATTCATCCCTTGCCAGCGACACATCCTTGGAGTTCAGGTAGGCAAACACATCGTCCACAACAGCCTCGAAAACCTGAGGCTTGCTGAATTCTACATGGCCGTTGGTTCTCTGCAGGAAAACAAAGACGCTATGTGGAGTCTGCGGAACTACGAGGGGATCCTGCGCAACAGAAGGGACACAAACAAAAAGGACTACTACACAAAGTGTAAAAACACTGCCAATGTGCACGGATCGACTCGGACGCTTCTCTATGCGTGTCCGCTTGGAGCGATTAAGCTGTTCACGTTGACAATCGAATCCAACTCGCTTGCTTTCTTTCCAGCTTTGCAAAAAGCGTAAATCCGCGAGGCGAGGCACTTGCTCTTCCTTATGGAGACCCGATGAGTCGTGCGGTCAGACTTACCCTTGGAAGGAACCCATCTTTGCACCTTATACTATGGACCACGGCAGCGCGCAACGCCCGGCTGGATTCGAGCCAAGAGGCGTTTCGCCGTCGACCAAAGTCCTGATGAGTCGGGTGGCCAGAAGATAGAGGCATTCCACGAAGCCGCCCGTTTGGATACCACGGCTATACACACCGGGTGAATTCTGATTAACTGAAAATATGAAGAGGAGCGAAGCGGCGCGCTATGCGCGGTGGTCCGCGGTGGTGGCGCTCGTGCTGGCGGGAATCACCTTCGGAATCTACCTGCAGCGGCAGTGGGTTGCGCATGTGGAGAAGAAGAATGCTCCGCCATCCCTGCCGGAGGACAAGGAGCGTCAATCGATTGGGCTGACCTTCTCAAAGGTGGATGGGAATCGCACCATTTTTACGCTGCAAGCCTCCAAGTCGACAGACTTCAAAGGCCAGAACATTAGCCTGCTGGAAGACGTGAAGATTACCGTGTTCGGGAAAACCGGTGACCGTAACGACGTGATTCACACGCATAGCTGCAATTACTCCAAAAGCGACGGGGCCATTCAATGCAGCGGCGAAGTGTTGATGGAGCTGCAGAGTGCCGTGGCCGCCGAGCGCGCCCGGCAGGAATCTTCCAGCGCCCCGAGCGTCGTGAGAGTGGAAACCAGCGGGGTGACCTTTGAACGAGCCACGGGCCGGGCGCAAACCGTGGCGCCCGTAAAGTTTTCATTCCCAGATGGGAGCGGCGAGGGGCTGGGCGCAGTGTACTTCTCCGAAGAAGGTGTGCTGCGACTGGTGAAGGATGCACGGTTGAACTTGCAGACCACGGCTCCGGTGGCCGGAGCGAAAGCGCAGGGCGCAACGCCGCGCGAGGTTGCCGTGCGCGGAAACAGTCTGGAGTTTGGGAAAAACTCCCGGACCGTAGTAATGCAGGGGCCGGTAACGGCCACGACGGAGGCGCAGCAGCTGACCGCCGGGGAGCTGCTACTGATACTGGACGCGCAGAACCGCGCGCAGAGGCTGGTGGCAACGCCCGGAGCGCTGAGCGAGCTACCGGAGGCAACTTCGCAAAGCCCCCAAGGCAAGTCCAGCCTGAAGGCAGAGAAGCTAACGTGCAATCTGACGCCGGAGCGCTGGATCCAGTCGATGGAAGCGGAAGGAAACGTCCAGGGAAGTTCACCAACGGAAACGCTTCGGGCCGAGCGCGGCGAACTGGAGATGTGGCCACGGTTGAATCGCGCGAAGCTGCTGACGCTGCGAGGCAATGTGCTGCTGCAAACGCAGGATGCAAAGCCGGGGACATCGCGGAACTTAAGGACGAATGCCTTGCAAATGACGTTTCGAGGCGGACAAGAGGGGCAAGCGAACCACCTGCAGCACGCCGAAACACTCGAACATGGTACGAGCGAATGGGTCGATGCGACGGGAGCGCATTCGAGACTGGAAGCAGACAAGCTGGCGATGGACTATGACGCTTCGGGGGAAGCGCAGCTACTGACGGCCACGGGATCGGTGCAAACGGCACGCGAGTTGAAGGGGCGGCCGACACAAACGGCCAGCGCCTCGAGAGGAACCGTAAAGTTGGAGGCGACCGGGGAATGGTCGCAGATGAATTTGCAGGGAAGCGTACGCCTGAAGGAGGGTGATCGCAGCGCCGAGGCGCAGCAAGGCGAGTTCGCCAGGGCCGTGGAGACCGCGGTGTTGACCGGCCAGGCCGTGGTGCGGGACGCCAGCAGCGAGACGCGGGCGGCAAAGATCACCTTTTGGCAGGCGACGGGGGATGTCGAGGCTGAGGGCGGCGTGCGCTCGACGGAATTCTCCGGGCGGACCGGCACGGTGAGCCTGAGCAGTTCAGTGCCCGCGAATATTAACGCTGATCACTTGCAGGGCAATTCAAAGACGGGGCGCGCGCTGTATACGGGCCATGCGCGGTTGTGGCAGGGGCCGTCCGTACTGGAGGCGGATTCGATCGAATTGCTGCGCGGGACTCGAGTTATGAACGCGGTGGGCAACGTTCGCGGCGTGTTTCAGCAAGCAGCGAAGGAGCCCGCGCCGAACAAGAAACCTGGGCTGTGGCATGTCAATAGCGGGACACTCACCTACTGGGACGCGGACAGCCGCGCGCACCTGGAGAAAAATGTGGTGGTGCAGTCGGAAGACCAGCGCATGCGGGGTCCGGTCCTGGATCTCTTCTTCAGTCACGGGGAGGGCAACGGGGGAGCGTCCCAGATCAGCCGGGCGGTAGGCACCGGGGGCGTGATCGTGGAGCAGGGGGAGCGGCGGGGCACGGCGGACAAGGGCGTGTACACCGCTGCAGACCAAAAATTCGTGTTGAGCGGAGGAAAACCCACGCTTTTTGACCCGGAACAAGGCACCACCAGCGGGCGTGAATTGACCTTCTTTTTAGCGGATGATACGATCATGGTCGACTCGGGAAATGGTTCGCGCACGCTGACCAAACATCGGGTCCAGAGATAAGGGGACCGCCAAGCGATCCCGCGTGAAGCGGAATGCCCACACTCCAAGGCGTCGATCTCAGCAAGTCCTACCGGGGACGCAAGGTAGTCGATAACGTCGAGTTGGAAATCGGACAAGGGGAAGTGGTAGGTTTGCTGGGGCCCAATGGCGCCGGCAAAACGACCACGTTCTATATGATTGTGGGGCTGGCCCGGCCGGATGCGGGACGAGTGCTGCTGAACGGGCAGGATATCACCGACCTGCCGATGTACCTGAGGGCGCGCAGCGGCATAAGCTACCTCCCGCAAGAACCCTCGGTTTTCCGGCAACTTACCAGCGAAGAAAATCTTTTGGCGGTGCTGGAGACCCTGCCTTTGACGCCGGAGCAGCAGCGCGACCGCCTGGAAGAGCTGCTGGCCCAGATGGGGCTGGAGACGGTACGCCAGAGCAAGGCCTACATGCTTTCCGGGGGTGAAAGGCGGCGGCTGGAGATTGCCAGGTCATTAACGCTGCAGCCGAGCTTCATCTTGCTGGATGAACCGTTCTCTGGGATTGACCCCCTGACCGTCAAGGATTTGCAGGACCTGATCCGGGAATTGAGCCGGTCGGGAATTGGGGCGCTCATAACCGACCATAACGTGCGGGAAACGCTGAGCGTTACGGACCGCGCCTACATCGTGAATCATGGGAGAATCATGAAGAAGGGTACTCCTGAGGCTCTGAGCAACGACCCGGAAGTCCGGCGGGTCTACCTCGGCGACAACTTCCGGTTGAATTAGGACTATGCTAAGGATTGCGAACCGGGATTAAGAACGGAACCCATGGCCTGGCAGGGACTTAAACTTAACCTCAGAGTACAGCAGAAGCAGATTCTGACGCCCGGGCTTGTGCAGATGGTCAGCGTGCTGGCGCTGAACCGCCTGGAACTCCGCGAGATGATCAACCAGGAAATGATCGAGAACCCCGTTCTGGAAGAGCTTTCCGAAGAACCCACCGTCAGCGACAACTACAGCGACGAAACTTTCCTGAAGGCGGAAACCGAGAAAGTGCCGGAGAAGGAAGTTGCCAATCCCTTCGACGAGTTCGATGTCGGCGCCTTTTTCAACCAGTACCTGGATACCGGAGGAGACGGCGGCAAGTCGCAGGAGCGCGAGATTTCAGAGCGCCCCTCGTTTGAGAAGTTTCTTTCCTCGCCCGCAGGGCTGACCGACCATCTGGCCTGGCAATTGAGCGTGACCATCTGCTCCGACGCGGTGCGGGAAATCGTAGAGAACATCATCGGCAATCTGGATGAGAACGGCTACCTGACGGCTTCGGTGGAAGAGCTTGCGCAGAATGGCAAGTACTCGCAGGACGATCTGGAAGACGGGCTGGCGGTGGTGCAGGACTTTGACCCCATCGGCGTGGGGTCGCGAGACCTGCGCGAGTGCCTGCTGCTGCAGTTGAAGGCTTTTGATCCGCAGAACACGCTGGCGCAGCAAATTGTCTCCGAGCACCTGAAACAGGTGCAGTCCAACCAGTTGAAGGAAATTGCGCGGGCGTTGAACCGGCCGATGGACATCGTCAAGCACGCCATTGATACCATCAAGAAGCTCGATCCGCGCCCAGGGCTGCGCTACAACAAGACAGAGCCCCGGCTGGTCGAGCCGGACGTGTACTTCCGCAAAGTGGATGACCAGTGGCAGGTCTTCCTGAATGAGGATGACATGCCGCAACTGCGGCTCAGCCCGACTTACCGCCGGCTGCTGGTGCGCGACGCCGCGGACAAGGAAGTGCGGAACTACGTGAAGGAACGTTTCACCGCGGCGATCCAGTTGATGAAGAACATCGAGCAGAGAAAGCACACCATCCTGCGGGTTTGCCAGTCCATCATTGCGCGCCAGGGCGAATTCCTGGACAAAGGCCCCGACACTCTGAAGCCGATGATGATTAAGGAAGTGGCGGAAGAGGTGGGCGTGCATCCCTCGACGGTGAGCCGCGCGGTGGCCAGCAAGTACGCGCACACGCCGCAGGGCGTGATCGAGTTGCGGTCGTTTTTCAGCGAGGCGGTGAATGGGCCGGAGGGCGGCGGGATGTCGCTGCTGACGCTGAAGCGCCTGGTGAAGAAGATGATTGACGAAGAAGACGCCACCAAGCCCCTGACCGACGAACAAATTGCCAAGAAGCTGGAGGACAGCGGCATACACGTGACGCGGCGGACCGTGGCGAAGTACCGCGAAGATATGAGGATTCCCAGCACGCACCAGCGCCGCGTGAAAAGCTGACTCTTAGCCTGCCGTGAAACGCACCTCACCAACAACACGAAACTCGCGAGCCTCCGGACCCCACCTGGTCATCCTGACGGGTTTGTCCGGATCCGGGAAGAGCACCGTCCTCAAGGCTTTCGAGGACATGGGCTACAACTGCGTGGACAATCTGCCGGTGGAACTTATCCCTATTTTCGCGGAGCTGCACGCGGCGGGGGAAGGCGATTACCGGCGCGCGGCTTTGCTCGTGGATGCGCGCGAAGGGTTGCAACTGGAAAAGCTGCCGGGGCTCCTGAAACACTTGCGGCGCGACCATCCGATTACGCTGGTGTACATCGAAGCGCACGAGGATGCGCTGCTGCGGCGCTATAGTGAGACGCGCCGGCCGCACCCGCTGGGCAAGGATTTTTCGGTGCGCGAAAACCTGGAACATGAGCGCGCCCTGATGGAGCCAATCCGCAAGCTCGCGGACGTGGTGATCGATACTTCGCAGTTCAACGTGCACGAGCTGCGGCATTTCGTGAATCAGAGGTTCCGCACGGAAAGCCAGCGGCCGCTGCTCGTTTCGCTGGTGAGCTTCGGCTACAAGTTTGGGGTGCCGACTGACGCGGACCTGATGTTTGACGTGCGCTTCCTGCCCAATCCTCACTTTGTGCCAAGATTGCGGCGATATACGGGGCGGGACAGCAAAGTACGCCGTTACATCCAATCATTTCCGCAGACCGGTGAATTCCTTCGCCGCATGGAAGGGTTGTTGACCTACCTGATCCCCCACTACATCGAAGAGGGCAAGAGCTACCTGACGATCGCGTTCGGCTGCACCGGGGGAAGGCACCGCTCGGTAATGATGGCGGAATGGATGAAGAAAGGCCTGGCGCGGCGCGGGTTTGCGACGCGGGTAGTACACCGCGACATCGACAAGTAGAAATTGTCCGGCATTCCGGTTGCGGACTATCCTGCGAAAACTTGACACGGCGCGCTGCAGCCGAATAGCGTAGCAATGTGGGGTTGAGTAGCGCGGTGCGGGAGCCCGGGGCGTGGCGTCATTGCTTTCACCACAATTGAAGCGGCTTTTGGGGTATGTGCGGCCGTACACCGTACGCCTGGTTGCGGGCGTCATCCTGCTCGCCTTCGTGGGATTAGCGGAAGGCATGACGGCGCTGATGGTTAAGCCAGCTGTGGACCAGGTATTGACCCCCGCGGTGTTTGGTTCGAGCGTGCCGCTGTTCAAGATTCCCTGGACCGGCAACTACGTCTATCTCAACAAGCTTTTCCCGCCCAGCATTCACAACGTCTGGACGATCTTCGCCATTACCATCGTGATTCTGTTTTCGGCGCGCGCCATTGCCGAGTATGGCGGACTGACGCTGATTCAGTACGTCGGGCAGGCCGCGACGCGGGATCTCCGGAATAAGGTTTATGAACGGGTGCTGCGGCAGCCGATCGATTTCTTTCAGCACAATCCCACGGGCCGGATTCTTTCCACCGTGATCAATGATGTGGAGAAGGCGCGGCTGGCATTAAGCGATTATCTGGCGGACCTGTTTCAGAAAAGTTTCACCTTCGTCGTGCTCGTGGCCGTGATGTTGCTGATCAACTGGAAGCTGGCGCTGGGCACGGCACTGCTTCTTCCCCTGGTGGTGTACCCGGTGGGCAAACTGGGGAAAAAGATCCGCACGTCCGTGGAGAAGAGCCAAACGCGGCTGGGAGATCTCAGCCAGATTCTGGAAGAAACGGTCAGCGGCAACCGCGTGGTGAAAGCCTTCGGAATGGAGCACTTCGAGAGCGATAAATTTCGCGAGGTTGCCCGGCGCATGCTGCGGGAAAATATGCGTTGGGTGCGGGCGTTCGTGCTGACTTCCCCGCTGATGGATCTGCTGGGCGGGCTGGTGATTCCGCTGCTGCTGCTTTATGCGCGCAATCAAATTCAACACCACCATATGACGTCGGGAGATTTCTTCGTGTTTCTTTTTGCGATGTTCAACGCCTACATGCCGCTGAAGCGGATGGGTTACGTGTACCAGCAATTCCAGGCGGCACAGGGGGCGAGCATTCAGGTGTTCTCGTACCTCGACCAGGTCGAGGAGAGGCTGGATGAGCCCGCCGGGAGCCGGCTGGCGCCCTTCTCGCGGGAAATCGTGTTCGATGAGGTGACGTTTGCGTATGACGGAGGCAGCGCACTGGTCCTGGACAAGATCTCGTTCACGGCAAACCGGGGCGAAGTGGTCGCGGTGGTGGGTACGAGCGGCGCGGGAAAGACCACGCTGGTGAATCTGATTCCGAGGTTTTACGAAGTGCAGTCCGGGGTGATCCGGATCGACGGCGTGGACATCCGGAATGTGACCATCCGCTCGTTGCGCGAGCAGATCGCCATGGTCACCCAAGAAAATATTCTTTTTCACGACACCGTGTGGAACAACATCTGCTACGGATTGACGAACGTTCCCAAGGAGCGCGTGATCCAGGCGGCCCAGACGGCCCTGGCCCACGATTTCATTCTGGAGTTGCCGCAGGGCTATGACACGGTGATCGGGGAACGAGGCACGCGGCTGAGCGGCGGGCAGCGCCAACGGATCGCCATCGCGCGCGCTATCTTGAAGAATTCTCCGATCCTGGTCCTGGATGAAGCCACTTCGGAACTTGATTCGGAATCGGAAATGTATGTACAGAAGGCCCTGAGCAACCTGATGGTGGGGCGCACCACGTTTGTGATTGCGCATCGCTTGGGAACCATACGCAAAGCCGATAAAATTCTGGTGTTGGAAGAAGGATCCATTCGCGAGAGTGGCACCCACGCGGAACTTTTGGAGCGAGGCGGCAGTTACGCGCGCTTGCACGATCTGCAATTTGCGGAGGAGGTGGTGCTGGCCCCCGCGGCCGCGCCGAACCATGATCCGCTGAATTCGAGAAACAAAGCATGAGCGCACAAACCACTGCGCAGGCAGGAACTAGTTCGGCGCGGAAGCCCGAGTGCCTTTCCATGACCGGGTATGCCACGGTGCGCTGCGAGCATCAGGGCTGGTCCATCCGCGTCAGCGTGAAAAGCGTGAACCACCGGTTTCTGGATGTGAAGCTGCGTTTGCCGGAATCGCTGGAGCCCTATGAGATTCGTCTGCGGCAGGCTGTGCGGGATCGCATTCATCGCGGGCATGTGGACGTTCATGTCAGCGTGGAGCCGGGGAAAGCTGCGCCGGTACACGTCAACCAGGAACTCCTGCAGGCCTATCTGCGTGCTGCGGATGAGTTGCGCCAGCAGACCGGAGCGAAGGCGGAACTCGACTTGGTTTCGTTGTTGCGGCTGCCGGGGGTGATTGGCGGGCTCGCGCCGGAATTGCCGGATTCGGAAGAGGAACAGGAGGAGTTCGGCAAAGTCCTGGAGACGCAACTGCGCGAAGCTCTCCGCAAAATGGACGAGATGCGGCGCGCCGAAGGGCGTCATCTGAGCGAGGAACTCCGCGGGCGCACTTCGCACATTGGTGAGCTGGTGGAGCGGGTGCGCGGCCTGGTGGAAACTCTGCGGCCCGCCTTCGCGCGCCGCCTGGACTCCCGGCTCAAGGAGCTGCTCAGCGGCAGCAGCATCGATCCCGCGCGCCTGGCGCAGGAGGCCGCCTTGCTTGCGGAACGCAGCGATATCAGTGAAGAATTAGACCGCCTGCGCAGCCATCTGCAGCAATTTGCCCAACTGCTGGACGGCGCCGGCGAACTCGGCAAGAAACTTGATTTTCTGCTTCAGGAAATGCAGCGCGAGGCGAACACCATGCTTTCCAAAACGCCCGGCGTGGAGAGCGAAGCTCTGGCGATCACGGGAATCGCGCTGGAGATCAAAGCGGAAATCGAGAAATTGCGGGAACAGGTGCAGAACATCGAATGAGCGAGGCAAACGGGGTTGCACCGCTGGTGGTGATCGTGTCCGGGCCGTCGGGCTCGGGGAAATCGACCTTGGTGCAGAAGGTATTGGAGCTGCCGGGGACGATGCCTTCGATATCCTGCACCACGAGGCCCCGGCGGGCGACCGAGGCCACTGGAAAATGTTATGATTTCGTCACCGAGGCGGAGTTCGACGCCATGGCCGCCCGGGGTGATTTTCTGGAATACGCGCGTGTCTTTGGGAAGCATTCCTACGGCACGCCCAGGAAATGGCTGAACGAATCGCGGGCGCGCGGCCTGGACTTAGTGCTCGAGATTGACGTGCAGGGCGCGGCGCAAGTAAAGAAGAAATTGCCGGGAGCCGTGGCAATTTTTATTTTGCCGCCCTCGCGGCAGGAACTGGAACGGCGCTTGCGCAGCCGCGGCCAGGACTCCGATGAGGAAATTGACCGGCGGCTGGCCATGGCCCGCGATGAAATTGCCGCGAGCGAAGAGTTTTACGATTTTTGTGTGGTGAACGACGACGTGGAACGTGCCGGACGCGAAACCCAGGCGATTCTTCTGGCGTTGCGCTGCGGCAGTGCCCGCCGCCGAGACCGCATGAATCAAGTCCTGGCATCGTTTGGAGGGTAAGACACTCATGACCGTGCAAACCAAAGCTCCGGAGAGCCAGTTTGCCTATGTCGTGCTGGCCGCTCGACGCGCCCGGCAGATTATGGCGGGCGCACCGCCCCTGGTGGAAAACCTGCGAACGCTGAAGGCGACGCGTATTGCCTGCGAAGAGGTTACCAGTGGCTTGATTGAATACGACTTCACCGAGCCCGGGAGCGACGAGGAGAAGGAAAGCGTCAAGCGGCGCAGGTAGCGCGCCCGCGAGGATTCCATGCGCATCACCCTTGGGGTCACCGGTGGAGTCGCGGCGTACAAGTCCGCGGAACTCGTTCGCCGTTTGCAGCAGGAGGGCCACAGCGTCCAGGTGGTGATGACTCGCGCGGCCTGCGAGTTCGTCACACCTCTGACGTTTGCAGCCCTGAGCGGCCAGAAAGTTATCACCGATCTCTTCGCCAAGTCTTCCACCGGCGAAGCCAATCTCGATTCCGCCATTGAACACATCGCCGTTGCGCAGCGCACCGATCTGCTGCTTGTGGCGCCGGCCACCGCGGACATTCTCGCGAAATTTGCGCGCGGCCTGGGCGACGATTTTCTTTCTACGTTGTACCTCGCCTCCACCGCGCCAGTAATTGTGGCCCCGGCGATGAACGTCAACATGTGGCAGCATGCAGCGACCCAAGAAAACGTGGCGGTGCTGAAGACGCGCGACGTGCACGTTGTTGAGCCCAATGCCGGGTACCTCGCCTGCGGCATGATTGGGCCGGGGCGTTTGGCAGAACTCGATGAGATTCTGAAAGTTGTACAGGAAATTGCACAGATGAAGCGCGATTTGGCCGGCGAGACTCTGCTGGTAACTGCTGGCCCCACCTGCGAGGACATCGATCCCGTTCGCTATATCACGAATCGCTCTTCGGGGAAGATGGGCTATGCGGTGGCGGAGGCTGGGGCACGGCGGGGGGCCGAGGTAACTCTGATCTCAGGCCCCACGGCTTTGGCGACTCCCGAGGGAGTTGATCGCGTGGATGTGCGTACGGCGGAAGAGATGCTGGCTGCCGCGCGGAAACACTTTCCGGCCTGCTCCCTGGCGATTTTCGCGGCGGCGGTGGCGGACTACCGGCCGGCCGAACCGGCAAGCTCGAAAATCAAGCGCAGCAAGGAAGCGCTGACGATTCGTCTGGAACCCAATGCCGACATTCTGGCCACTTTGGCAAAGGAAAAGGGCGAGCGAATCATTGTGGGATTTGCGGCGGAAACGGAGCACATCGCGGAGAACGCGCGGAAAAAGCTTGGGCAGAAAAACGCGGACCTGATCGTTGCGAATGATGTGACGGCTGAAGGTGCAGGCTTTGACCTCGACACAAATATCGTTACCTTGTTCTCCCGCGATGGCCGCGACCTCCCGCAGCCCCGGATGAGCAAAGCCGACGTGGCTGGGCGCATTCTGGATGAGGCGCTGCGGCTCCGTGGCGTTCTGCGCAGCAAGCCCGCCACGCATCGGGCAGGCGACTAAGCAATCATGGCCGAACGCGCTCCGGACTCCCTGCAACTGAAGATCAAAGAACGCCTACGGTATTACGAGGACTTGGGGATTCGTTTGTTTTATCGTGACCGCGCCACAGCGTCAACCGCCGTGAGTTTCGCCCCACCCGTTTCGACATCAGTGCCCAGTTCCGCCGTCCAGGAGAATTCTTTGCCCAAGCCCCTCATCAAGCCGTTGCCGCTGAAACCGGCTGCACTCGCTCCAGCACCGCGCGTCGTGCCCGTCGTCGCGCCTTCGGGCCCCACGCTTTTCGAGAGCGTCGATAAGATCAAGGACGACACGCTGCCGAGAATTCGCGAAGACATCGGCGATTGCACGCGCTGCAAGCTGCACAAGGGCCGCAACAAAATTGTGTTTGGCGATGGCAGTCCCAAGGCCGAGCTCGTGTTCATCGGCGAGGGGCCGGGCGCCGACGAAGATCAGCAAGGCATCCCGTTTGTCGGCCGGGCCGGCAAATTGCTGACGCAGATGATCGAAGCCATGGGTCTGCGGCGTAAGGACGTTTACATCTGCAATGTGGTGAAATGCCGGCCGCCGGAAAATCGCGCGCCGGAACCGGATGAGGTGGCCACATGCTCGCCGTATCTGCTGCGGCAGATTGATGTGATCCGGCCAAAGGTGATTGTGTGTCTGGGCGCCGTCGCCGCAAAGACCCTGCTTGAAACGACGCGCGGGATTTCGCAATTCCGCGGGCAGTGGCTGGAATGGCGCGGGCACAAGCTGATGGCCACTTATCATCCCGCGTATCTTCTGCGGAATCCCAACGCGAAGGGCGAGGTTTGGAAAGACCTGCAAAAGGTGATGGCGGAATTGGGCCTGCAGCCACCGAAGAAATCAAAATCGTCATAGCACGGTACAAGATATTTTGCTGGATTTCCCGCCCGACGCAGGCAAAATCACATCTGGAAAAATGATCTGCCAATTTGTCACAGCGACGCTTCAGCGCACACATCTGGCGGAGACGCTTTTCTAATTCATCATGGGAATTCTTTACGGCCTCTTGACCGCGCTCACATGGGGAAGCGCCGACCTGTTTGCGCGCTTTGCCACGCGGAAGATCGGCACGCTGCGCACGATGCTCTACATGCAGTTGACGGGATTCATCCTGTTGACGCTCGCGATGCGCTGGCTCGGCGGGTGGGGGCATCTCGCGGACGGTTCCGGCTGGCGGCCGTGGGCTTGGGGAATTCTGGCGGGCGTGCTCAATGCCTCGGGCACTATGGCGCTCTACCGTTCCTTTGAGATTGGCAAGATGTCCATCGTGGCGCCTCTCTCCGCCAGCTATCCCGTGCTGACGTTGCTGCTTTCCATGTTGACCGGGGAGCGGCTGACCCTGGCGCGGCTTGTGGGCATGGCGCTGGCGATCCTTGGCGTCATTCTGGTGGCGCGCGGCGAAACTCAACCGGACGACGCCAACATAATTGACGGCCCCAGGCAGCCAGCGAAGAAGCGGCTTGGCGTGGGCTGGGCGCTGCTGGCAGCGGTGGCGTTTGGTGTGATGTTCTGGTTGCTGGGGATTCGCGTGGTGCCGCTGCTCGGGGGAGCGCCTACGGTCTGGATTATTCGATTGACGAGCTTTTCGTTTGCGGCGATCGTGATTCTGAGTGCGAGAAGCTCTCTGGCGCCGCCGTCGAAGAAAGACTCGCCTTGGATTCTGGGCGTGGGAATCCTCGATACGAGCGCGTATGTGTTCAATAATCTGGGCATGCAGCTGGAACAGGTTTCCGTGGTGAGCGTGCTCGCTTCGCTTTACGGAGCGGTGACCGTGGGGCTGGCTGCGCTCATTCTACGCGAGCCGGTATCGCGCCTGCAGTGGGTCGGCATTTTTTCTATTTTTGTGGGGATCATCTTGATCAGCCGCTGAGAATCCATCTGTTTTTTCCTTGGTCGTTTGCGAAAAGCAGATCCCTCGCTTCGCTCGGGATGACAAGGAATTACCGCCAGGGATGACAACGAAACCGTTTTTCAGCAACCTGCTAAACTACACGCGGGATGTCTGCTTCCTACTGCAACGTAGCCTTGCCTGTTCCCCTACGCACGACATTCACCTATGGCGTGCCGGAGGCGCTTCGCGCGCAGTTGCAGCCCGGTTCGCGCGTGTTGGTGCCATTCCGCAAGAAATCGATGGTGGGAGTGGTCCTGGAACTGACAGACACACCGCCCGAAGGCGCAACTATCCGCGATGTGAGTAAGCTTATCGATCTTGTGCCGGCGCTGACGCCAAAGCTCATCGAGTTGGGCCGATGGATCGCGGGCTACTATCTTGCGCCGATTGGCGAAGTTTTCCGGGCGATGATGCCGCCGGTCACGGAGCTGACAGCGCGGCGTGAAATTGTCCTTGCGGAAGCGGGCCGCGCGCTGGCGGAGAAACTCCAGCAGGGCGCGACTCTAACCGATCTTGGCGCTGACGAGGCTGCGTTCCTGCAAAAACTCCTCGAAAAAAAAGGAACATGGCAGGTTGGTCCGGCGGCCAAGCTGGGAATTCCGCCCGAGGGGTTGCAACGCCTGCAGCGGCGCGGCTATGTGCAAATTCAGGAGACGCTGCAAGGACGCAAGCGAAAGACGCAACGCGTTGTCGCGTGGAAAAGCACGGGCGAGCAAACTGAAGCAAAGCCGCTTGGCGAGAAGGAGGAGCGGCTGCGCGCGCTTCTGCAGACCGAACGCGGCCCGCTGCCGCTGCCGCAACTCCTGAAGCTTGCGCATCTTTCCCGAGCGATTATTGAGCGGCTGCTGCGCGAAGGGCTGCTCGAAAGCTGGGAAGAGCCCATCGATCCCGCCGAAGATCCGTTTGATGCCGGCTACCTGCCGCCAGCGCATTCGCTGAATGAAGCCCAGGAGCGCGCTTTTGGAGCCATCCGCGCGCGTTTTGAACTGGGCGAATTCGGCGTGCAACTCCTGCACGGCGTCACGGGCAGCGGAAAGACGGAAGTGTACTTGCGCGCGGTGCAGGATACGCTGGCGCGCGGGAAAACAGCGCTGATTCTGGTCCCGGAAATCGCGCTGACGTTGTGGATCGGGCGGCAGTGCCGCGCGTGGTTTGGGGCGAGCTTCGAGGGCGTCGCGGTGCTGCATTCGGCGCTCAGCGATGTCGAACGCGCGCGCGAGTGGTGGCGCGTGCGCAATGGCCAGGCGCGCGTCGTGGTGGGCACGCGATCAGCGGTGTTTGCGCCGCTGGAAAACCTAGGATTGCTGATCGTGGATGAGGAGCAGGAGAACAGCTACAAGCAGGAAGAAACGCCGCGTTACCACGGGCGAGACGTCGCCATCGTGCGCGCCAAGCTGGAAAACGCCGCGGCGCTGCTGGGTTCCGCTACGCCATCGCTCGAGACCTATCACCACGCCGTCAACGGAAAATACGAACTGCTCACCCTAGCCGAGCGGGTGGAGAATCGTTCGCTGGCAGCGGTGGAGGTTGTTGATCTGCGCCAGGAATTCCAGCAGACGCACCTGGCCAGCCCCATTTCGCAGGTGCTGCACGCGGGAATTGTGGAGTGCCTGTCGTTTCAGACACAGGTTCTTATTTTGATCAACCGCCGCGGCTACTCCTGGTCGGTGCTGTGCCGGAGTTGCGGCGCTTCCGTGCAGTGCGCCAATTGCAGCATCTCCATGACCTACCACAAGAGCCGCAACCGCCTGGAATGCCACTATTGCGGCTCGACGCAGCCCGTGCCGAAGGTGTGCCCGAAGTGCGACTCGAAGTATGTCTATTTTTTCGGCGAAGGCTCCGAGCACTTGGAAGAGCGCCTGCGCAGGGAATTTCCCGGGGCGCGGATTGCGCGGCTGGACCGCGACACCGCGCGCACCAAGCGGCAATACCAGGAAACGCTGGGTGCGTTCGCCGGCGGCGCGCTGGATATTCTGGTGGGTACGCAAATGCTCGCCAAGGGGCACGACTTCCAGCGCGTCACGCTCGTCGGCGTGATCTCCGCGGATTCCGGGCTGAGCCTGCCGGACTTTCGCGCCGCGGAACGCACCTTTCAATTGCTCACGCAGGTGGCAGGGCGCGCGGGGCGCGGCGATCTGCCCGGCCGCGTGCTCATTCAGACTTATTACACGGAGCACTACGCGATTCAGGACGCGGTACGCCAGGATTATCTGTCGTTCTTCGAGCGTGAGCTGCATTTCCGCCGCATGATGGCCTATCCGCCGTTCACGTCGCTCGCCAACGTAATTGTGCGGGATACCAAACTCGAGAATGTGATCCGCTGGTCGCGCCGGCTATCGGAATATTTTTCGCCGCAAGACGGGAAAGGCCTGCGCATCCTCGGGCCGGCCTCGGCCCCGCTGGCGCGTCTGAAAAAGGAGCATCGCTTTCAGTTTCTGCTGAAGTCGCCCAAGCGCACGCTGCTGACGAAGGTGCTCACCGGCGCGCTGGCCTTTTGCGACGCGCACGAAATCCCACAAACCGCCGTCCTCGTGGATATGGACCCGTTGACCTTGCTGTGATCGCTTAGGCCAACCATCGACTCGATGGGCGGTGTGCAAGTTTCCGATTACGCGACGGCGCTTACACCCAATGCGTGATAACACGGCAAGCGGAGAAGTGGAGTACTAGTGTTGTGTCCCGAAACTAACGTGCAAAAGTTCAGAGTCTTCAGGGGCTAAAGCCCAATTCATTCTACGGGCTTTACGCCGGGGCTGAAGCCCCGGCCTCCTAAAGAGAAATGCAAGGAACTTCCGGGACGGCACACTAGGAGCAAGATGTCCGGCAAGGCTCGCGAGCTCAATGGGTCGACGCAACACTAGCTCGAAGTCCACTCGCAGGAGTCTAGGAGGATCGGGCAAATACTCTGGCGGAATAGGCAAGCGCCCAAAGCGCAAGCGGATTACACTCCTTATCGTTGACCCTGGATTTTGTAACTGTCGCTTAGAACTGGCACGAAGTGACTTGATCTTCACGCTTCAACGCCGCTCAAGGAGAAACAATGCAGAAGCGCAAACTTGGAAAAAGCAATTTGGAAGTCTCCGCTCTCGGACTCGGCTGCATGGGAATGAGCTTCAGCTACGGTCCGCCTAAAGACAAGCAGGAGATGACCGATCTGCTCCACGCCGCAGTCGAGCGTGGAGTTACGTTCTTTGACACTGCGGAAGTCTACGGTCCGTTCACGAACGAGGAACTCGTGGGCGAAGCGCTGGCTCCGTACCGCGGCAAAGTGGTGATCGCCACCAAGTTCGGGTTCGATCTGAGCGGCAGCGATAAACGCCCGGGAGCGGCAGGTCTGAATAGTCGGCCGGAGCACATCAAACAGGCTGTCGAGGGCTCACTCAAGCGGCTCAAGATTGAGACGATCGATCTGCTCTATCAGCACCGGGTTGACCCGAACGTGCCGATCGAAGACGTTGCGGGAGCGGTGAAGGACCTGATTCGGGAAGGAAAGGTGAAGCACTTCGGCCTTTCGGAAGCGGCAGCGAAGACGATTCGTCGCGCGCACGCGGTCCAGCCGATCACTGCTCTCCAGAGCGAATACTCGCTGTGGACAAGAACCCCCGAGAAGGAAGTGATACCGACCTTGGAGGAACTCGGGATTGGTTTAGTGCCGTATAGCCCTCTCGGCAAGGGTTTCCTGACGGGAGCGATCAAAGAAAACACGACATTCGACAGCTCCGACTTTCGCAGCACTCTCCCTCGCTTTACGCCGGAGGCTCTCAAGGCGAACCAGGCACTGATCGAGCTCCTCGGCCGCATTGGGAAGCAGAAGAACGCGACTCCCACTCAGATCGCACTCGCTTGGCTGCTCGCTCAAAAGCCGTGGATTGTTCCGATCCCCGGCACGACGAAGCTAAACCGCCTTGAAGAGAACATTGGAGCAACGGCAGCCCAACTGACGCCTCACGATCTCCGCGACATCGATAGCGCCGCCTCAAAGATCAAGGTAGAAGGCGCGCGGTACCCGGAACGCCTAGAGAAGATGACCGGTCTCTAATCACTATTAGCTAGAGGAGAGTCCATGTACAAGGCGAAAGCGTATTCCGCCACTAGCGCGACATCCTCCCTTGCCTCGACCACGATCTCGCGGCGCGAGCCAAAGGAGCACGACGTACAGCTCGAAATCCTGTTCTGCGGGATTTGCCACTCCGATTTGCATACTGTCCGTAACGAGTGGAGCGAGCACGTGCCCACAGTCTATCCGTGCGTCCCTGGCCATGAGATCGTCGGCCGTGTCACCAAGGTCGGCTCCGCAGTCACCAAGTTCAAGTCCGGCGACATCGCCGCGGTCGGCTGCATGGTCGACTCCGACGGCACCTGCCCCGAGTGCCGGGCTGGCCTTGAGCAGTTCTGCCCGAACATGACCCTTACCTTCAACTCCCAGGACAAGCACCTCGGAGGTGTCACCTACGGTGGCTACTCCGATGGCATCGTCGTCGATGAACGCTTTGTCCTACGGGTCCCTTCCAACCTCGATCTCGCGGGAGCCGCGCCGCTCCTCTGCGCCGGAATCACCACGTACTCGCCGATACGCCGCTCGGGCGTCAGCAAAGGAAAGAAAGTCGGCGTCGTCGGTCTCGGCGGACTGGGCCACATGGGCGTGAAGGTTGCTCATGCGCTCGGAGCCCACGTCGTTGTCTTCACGACTTCACCCAACAAGAAGGAAGACGCGCGCCGCCTCGGCGCCGACGAAGTCGTTGTTTCCCGGAATGCCGACGAGATGCAGAAGCACGCTGGCAGCTTCGACTTCATCCTCGACGCTGTCTCCGCCGACCACGACATTAACGCGTATATCCAACTGCTCCGCCGCGACGGCAACCTCACTCTCGTCGGCGCGCCGGCGAAACCTTTCGCCGTGGCCGGCTTCGGCCTGTTGTTCGGACGCCGCAGCCTCTCCGGCTCGCTCATCGGCGGCATCCCCGAAACCCAGGAGATGCTCGATTTCTGCGGGAAGCACAACATCACCGCCGATGTCGAAGTCATCCCGATCCAGAAGGTCAACGAAGCCTACGAAAGACTGCTCAAGTCCGATGTGAAGTACCGCTTCTCGATCGATATGGCTTCTCTTAAATCGGAGTAACCGATTTCTGGTCAGAGGAAGAAAAGGCATGCGATGTGGTGAGGTGCCGAACATGAATAGACCGCTTTCGGCGATGAGATAACGGCGGGAGCCGCAACGCCGAACACCAAGGAGAAATCATGACCAATCCAGGGATGACTGTACTGGTCGTTGGCGCCACCGGAAGCATTGGGCGCCTCGTCGTCGAGGAGGCGTTGCGGCAGGGCCATTCCGTGCGTGCATTGGTGCGCACCCCTGACAAAGCTCGTAAGCTTCCCCGCGAAGCGCAGGTTGTCCTCGGTGACGTCACCCACCCCGACACGCTTCCCGGCGCGGTGGACGGTGTCGACGGCATCGTGTTCACCCTCGGCTCGGACGGCGCCGGAAAGGTGGGGGCTGAGAGCGTCGATTACGGCGGCGTGCGCAACGTCCTTGCTGCGTTGGGTTCGCGGACAGCGCGCATCGCGCTGATGACCTCCATCGGAGTCACCAATCGCACTGGCTCATACAACCGCACCACCGAGGCCCACGACTGGAAGCGGCGCTCTGAAAGGCTGGTCCGTGCCAGCGGATTGCCGTACACGATCGTGCGTCCCGGCTGGTTCGACTACAACGGTCCGAACGAGCACCGGCTCGTCCTCCTGCAGGGAGATAAACGCCAGGCGGGCAATTCGAGCGATGGCGTGATTGCGCGAAGCCAGATCGCGGAGGTGCTGGTCCGCAGCCTCAGCTCCGATCACGCGTTGCGCAAGACCTTCGAGCTGATCGCGACTACCGGGCCAGCACCGGACGACTTCGACGCGCTGTTCGCCCCTCTCGATGCGGACTCGCAAGGCGCCCTGGACGGCGTGCACGACATGGCGAATCAGGCGCTGGAGGACGAGCCGGACCGGGTACGTCATGACTTGGATGCAGTGTTGAGCAATCGACCTACCGCCGGATCCTGACATGGCTAACCTCTGCGCGCCCGCTCCGCGACAGTCAAGGTCATGCCGCGCGAGACCAAAGAGTGATCCTCGACGCAACGGGAGGCCCGATCAAACGGGGCGTGCCGGTTCGAGCGATTCGGGGAGTAGGCTGTCCGAGTCATCGTATGTGGAAGGAGTAAAAAGCATGAGTAAAGAACCTTCAGCAGTCGAGAAGATGATTGGTGACTTCGCGCCCAAGCTGGTTGATTTGACGGACCGCGTGCTCCTTGGTGATGTGTGGGAACGCCCGGAGCTTTCAAAACGTGACCGTAGTCTCGCAACGGTGGCGGCGCTGATTGCTTTGAATCGTCAGGATCAGTTGCGGTTTCACCTCAATAAGGCTTTGGAAAATGGGCTTAAGAAGGAGGAATTGATCGAGGTAATCACGCATCTGGCGTTTTATGCGGGATGGCCGAACGCAATGAGCGCCATCATGATTGCGAAGGAGGTATTCTCAAAGGCGTGAGTACCAACGGCAAAACTGCGTCTCCGCGGCGAGCAGACAAGGTTGCGGACCCAAACGAACCAGACACGACCGAATTGGCTCGTTTGATTGCCGCCTATGCCCCTCACGACGGTAGTTTTGAGCTGCGCATCCCTGGTTTGACCGTCAGTCGCGCTTCGCGAACCAACACCGAATGTGCACATGCCCTCCGGTTGCCCTCCTTGTGCATCATCGCCCAAGGAGCGAAGACCGTCATCGTGGGGCAGGAGGTCTACGAGTACGATCCGTCGCGTATGCTCGTGTTTTCCGTTGCCCTGCCCGTTGCTGCCCAAGTCACGCAAGCCAGCTATTCCGAGCCTTACCTTGCTCTACGGCTGGATCTCGACCCGCACAAGATTGCTGAACTGGTCCTGAAAGTGTTCCCGCACGGTCTGCCTCCGGTTCAAGAGAGGAGGGCCGTCTACGTCACTCCGGTCGACGTGAGTATCGTCAACGCCGCGACGAGACTAATGGAATGTCTAGCACAGCCCGGTGATTCTGAACTACTCGCCCCACTCGTAGTGGATGAGATCTTGATCCGGTTACTCCGGAGCCCGATTGGTGTTCGCGTGGCTCAAATGGGCTTTGCCGAGTCCAGCCTGCGCCGAGTTGCGAAGGCGATTTCCTGGCTACGCGATAATTTCTCGCAACCGATGAAGGTCGAAGAACTGGCGGAATTGGTGCACATGAGTGTCTCCTCGTTCCACCAGCACTTTAAGTCCGTCACCTCGATGAGCCCGCTGCACTATCAAAAGGTGCTGCGTCTTCAAGAGGCGAGGCGTCTCATGTTGTCCGCGATGATGGATGCGGGTAGTGCAGGTCAGCGCGTGGGGTATTTAAGCGCATCGCAGTTCAGTAGAGAATACAGCCGCTTCTACGGGAGTGCGCCGACCAAGGACATCGCAAGATTGCGTGACGATTCTCGACCCTGGGTCTAACGTCTCGCGCGGCGAATTGTCTGCCCCTTCGACTCCAGGCTAGCGCGCTAGAGCCTATCTCATAAATACTTCGAGCGACCAACATGCGCACCCCAGGGGTTAAAACCCCTGAATTTCCGCAGCTTTTCGGCACGGCTGAAGCCGTGCCATCCCAGGAGCCGTTTAAGAGATGGCTTCTAGTCGGAAACTGACTGGCTGCCACTTGGGCAAGCCTGGAGCGCACGGGGTTTGTGGCAGCTCCAGGAGAGACAAGGCGGTGAGCCAGGCGGCAGTTACTTCTACAGCGGATTGGCCATGAAGCAGAGCAGGAAGACGAGCAGCGCCAGGAACGCGCCGAATCTGCGGTTGGGGTCGAGCGGCGTGGGATCGTAAATCGGGGCGGCGCGGAAGTAGCGCACGCCAAACAGGAGCGCAGCCCAGATCAGCCAGCCCCTCCACAAGAAAAATCCCATCGGCACCAAGATGAGCGGCAAGACCAGCGAAACCATGCGATGCAGGCGCGGGCTGACGGAGCGCAGGATGTGCCCGCCATCGAGTTGTCCCACCGGCAACAAGTTCAGCGCCGTGGCAAACAGGCCGACCCAGGCGGCGCGGCCCACGGGATGCAAGATAAAATCTGCCGCATGGGCGTCCGGTTGAATCACGGCTGCGATGAACCGCATCACCGCAGGGACGCCGAAAACCAGATCAGCGTTGCCATCACTCGCGAGCGCCGGAATCACCTTGGCGTGGAGCACGCCGTACGCCATCGCGGGAATCGCCAGGAGGAAGCCCACAATCGGCCCGGAAGCGCCAACGTCGAAGAGTGCGCGCGCGGAACGTATCGGCGAACGAATCAGGATGAACGCGCCGAATGTCCCGATCAGGGTGGGCGCGGGAATAAACATCGGGTAACTCGAGCGGATATGGTGGTACCGGCAGGCGAAGTAATGCCCCAATTCGTGCGCCAGCAGAATCGCCAGCAGCGTTGCAGCGAAAGGAAGTCCGGTCAAAAGTATGGCGGGATGGTGATAGGCGAGAGTGAACGTCTGCAGGAAGGTATCAATCGAGGCAGCCTGATTGTGCGCATAAGCAGCCGCGAAATGCGTGCCCGCCAGGAGGCAAGTGATCAGGGTCAGGAAAAACAGAAACGCCGCGAGGATGAGCGAACGAGTTGTGGGGAGAGGCGGACTGGCTGCGTAATAAGGCCCGTATGCGGCCAGATCCCGCCAGGTATGGGCACCCAGAAGAGCGGGAGCGCGCTGCTCTATTTCCGGTGGGGTCACGAAATTTTACTTGGCCGCACCTGCAACGGTACCTTCGAGGCCCTGCAGTTCTTTACCGGGCTTGAAGCGCACCGCTTTGCCGGGAGGAATGCTGACCTCTTCTCCCGTGCGAGGATTTCGCCCAATGCCGGTCTTGCGCGGCTTCACACTGAAGACGCCGAACTTGCGCAATTCGATGCGCTGACCCCGGCCCAGGGCGCCCTTCAGCGATTCAAACACCGTTTCGACGGCTTGTTCCGCTTTGGTGCGACTGATGTTGGTCCTGCTTACCACTGCGTTTACGATATCGAGCTTGATCACACCGGCCTCCGGGCGCTACGTGGCCCGATGCTATTGGGTGCCGCGCAGGTTGTCAAGACGTGTTCCCTCGAATAGACTCGTACCCTTCAAGAGCACAATTTTTTCATATCTGTGTTAGGAGGAACGGATGTCCGTTAAGCCCGACCGTTGGATTCGCAAGATGGCGCTGGAGCACAAGATGATCGAGCCGTTTACTGACCGGCAGATGCGGGAAGGCGTCATCAGTTACGGCGTCTCCTCGTATGGGTACGACATCCGGGTGGCCGACGAGTTCCAGATTTTCACCAATGTGAACTCGACGATCGTCGATCCGAAGCACTTTGACTCGCGCTCGCTGGTGGAGTACAAGGGCGACGTTTGCATCATTCCGCCCAACTCGTTCGCGTTGGCGCGCTCGGTGGAATACTTTCGAATCCCGCGCAACGTGTTGACGATCTGCCTGGGCAAATCCACCTACGCGCGTTGCGGCATCATCGTGAATGTCACGCCGTTTGAGCCGGAATGGGAAGGCTTTGTGACGCTGGAAATCAGCAACACCACGCCGCTGCCGGCGAAAATCTACGCCAACGAAGGTCTTTGTCAGGTGATATTTTTCGAGAGCGACGAAGAGTGCGAAGTCAGCTACAAGGACAAAAAAGGGAAGTACCAGGCGCAAGGCGGCATCGTTCTGCCGCGGCTGTAGATAGCGGTAGGCTCATACCCTGAGCGTTCCCTGCATGATGGCGTGAATTCTCCGGCTTGATTATTTCTGCACAAAAGGCGCGGCGTTGCCCCATTGCCCGCTCATCACGAATTCGTGCAAAGGCTTGCGTGTCCGGGGCGCCAACTCGCGCTCGCGCAGCACGTCGGGAAGTGTTTGCGGGCCGCCCGCGTAGCCGATGACGAACGCGGCAATCGGCTCCCAGCCATTCGGAATTGCGAAAGTTTCCGTGGCCTTTTGGGGATCGAATCCGGCCATTTGATGGACGCATAGCCCCTGTGCGGTGGCCTCCGTGGTTAGCTGCGAAACTGCCGCGCCCGTATCGTAAAAGGCGTTGCGGTTGGAATGCCCATTCTTCGCAAACGCCAGTTCCGAGACAGCGATGGCCAGGACTGGCGCGTGCTTGGCCCAGCTTTGGTTGAATTCCACGAGCGTGCCGAGAATCCTTCGGAAGGTGTCTCCGTCTCCCCTGGTTCCAACCACGAATGCCCACGGCTGCTCGTTATTGCTGGAGGGCGCCCAACGCGCTGCCTCAAACAAACTCTGGAGAATTTCCGGCGAAACCGCCTTTTCCGAAAAAGCGCGCGGGCTCCAGCGTTCGCGGATCAATTCATGGACGGGATACTGTGTGGCTGCTGGCTTGTGCATCTATTCTCTCCTAGTGATTTCGAAAGCCGGGATAGCGGCGCGCGGCGGGTTTGCGCCGCCCGGCGATACTTTGCGATCCAGCCCTGAGCTGGCGTGGTTTACTTGTTCGGCGACGGAATTATCATCTCCACATCCAACGTGATGCGGACTTCATCGCTCACCACGACCCCGCCGGAATCGAGCGTCTTGTTCCAGCTCACGCCGAAGTCCTGGCGGTTAATCTTGGCGGTGGCGGAAACTGCCGAGCGCTGGAGTCCCCAAGGATCCTTGATCGGAGCCTTCGGGCCCTCGACATTCAGGACCACCTGCTTGGTTACGCCGCGGATGGTGAGGTCGCCGGTCACCTTCAACTCGCCGGGGGAAACCTGCTCCACCTTGGTGGACTTGAAAGTGATGGCAGGATACTTGGCCACATCCAGGAAATCGGGGCTCTTGAGGTGCTTGTCGCGATCGGGCTCGCGGGTGTCCACGGAAGTGGCGTCGATGGTGACATCCACCGTGGACTTGGTGATGTCCTGCCCATCCAGGACGACCGTGCCCTTCACACCGTGAAACTCGCCGCGGACGGTCGAGATCATCAAGTGGGTCACGCCAAATTGCGCCGAAGAGTGCTGCGGATCGATCTGCCAGGTGGTCGTACTCGCGCTCGCGGGCAACGCCAGCATTGCCGCCAGACCTGCCGTCACTGCCAACCGATGGGATATCGACTTCATTGTTTTTTCTCCTTTATTTATTTTTTGGCTCGAAAATCGTCATTTGGATGCGCCAGCCTGCTAGGAGGGTTGACGCCTTACCACTTCTGCCAGCAACTTGGCCAAGGTCTTGAGTTGGGGCGCGCTCATGTGGCGAAATTGGCCCTTGTGCAAATCCCGGACGGGCTGGTCCAGTTTCTTCAGCGTTGCCAGGCCGTCTTCCGTGATGCGGGTTTTCACGACGCGCCGGTCCTCTTTCTCGCGGTGGCGCGTAATCCAGCCGTGATTTTCCATGCGGTCCAGAAGGCGGGTGATATCCGGGTCGCGCGAAATCATGCGCTCGCTGATGCCGCGGCAAAGAAGGCCTTCGGGTTCCGCGCCGCGCAGGATGCGCAGGACGTTGTACTGGGCCATGGTCAGGCCTGCGGATTTAATCAGTTGCTCGGCTTCCTGGGAAAGGGCATCGGCAGATTTGAGGATGGCGACGAAGATGTGGTCCTCGATAGCGGACCCAGCGGCCTGATGGCGGGAATTCATGTGGAGAGCATAGTCGTTATTACGACTATTGTCAAGACGAAAATGTCCCCCCTTCGCCCGCTTAGGGCTTCCTGACCGGGCGCAGGTGCACCTCGCTGATGAAGCTCTGCGGCCCCTGCACCGCCACCATGCCCACGGCGTGGGCCACATCCTCCGCGGTCAGGACTTTTTTCGGGTCCTTCGGCCCGCCCCCGGAGAATTCCGTGGCCACGCTTCCGGGACAAATAACGCTCACGCGGATCCCATAGCCGCGCAAGTCTTCCGCCATGCAGCCGGTCAAGCCTTGCAAGCCCCACTTCGACGCGCAGTAAACTCCGCCGCCCGCAAACGTATTTTTCCCAGCCAGGGAACTGATATTGATGATGTCCCCGCCGCCGCGCCGGATCATCGCAGGCGCCACGGCCCGCGAAACGAGGAAGACGCTCTTCAGGTTCGTGTTGAGAACACGGTCCCACTCCTCCTCGCTCTTCTCGTGGAAGGGACCAAAGCCGCCGATGCCTGCGTTGTTCACCAGGATGGTGATGGGCCCCAGCTCCTTCTCAGTGGATTCCACCAGCGAGGCAATATCGCCGGGCTTGGTCACGTCGGCGGTCTGCGCGTGCACGCGCGCCCCCAAGGCCCGCAATTCTTGCGCGGTGTTCATGAGCGGTTCCTTGCTGCGACCGCAGATGCTCACCGCCGCGCCCAGTCTTGCCAGCCGTTGCGCGATGGCCTTGCCAATGCCGCGGCCGCCTCCCGTGATGAGCGCCACTGCCCCCGCCAGCGGTGTTTCCGCGCTGGCCCCGCCATTTGCCGTGTTTATGTCCGCCATATGATTTCTCCCTGCCCAAGCCACGCATTTTATGCGACACTCATCTTATTCCCAAGGATGCCGCTCTGCATCGGATACCTCGGAGGTGCGCCGGGGTTGAATCGCAAGGTTGGCGAACGCTTTTCTTCGTCCACGGACCTCTCCGGTTTTCTGCCGGAAGCAACTTGCGAATGGGAGGCGGCTGCACCTATAATTCAAAAGTTTCCGAAAGAGCATAGCCGGTTCGCGGGGAAATTCAGGGTTTCCGGTGAGCGCCGTTGATTGCCGCCGGATGGTGTGATTTGATTTTATTGGTTGCAGCGAGGAGATAAGGGAATGAACGCTACATGTAGGATGGCAAGCCTTGCAGTGCTTGGGACGCTCTGCCTCTTCTGTATCACGGTGGCTCCGGCGATGGCGCAGGGCACCGGAGGCGGCGCTGCCAGCCAGCAAAAGTACACCATGGCGGAGTACAACGCCTGGCAGGCGGCTGATGCGGAAAAGAACCCTGCGGCGCAGATCAAGATGCTGGACGACTTCGTGGCGAAGTATCCCAATTCGGCGCTTTTGAACTACATCCATGCGCTGTATTACAAGAATTACGGTGGACAAAAGAATTTTCCGAAGACCATCGAGTATTGCGACAAGCTCGTCGCTCTCGGTGACAAAGCCAGCGTCACGGAGAAGTACGAGGCTTACTCCGTCCGCGCCTTCGCCTACAACAATATCCCCAGTCCCGACCCCCAGACCGCCAAGGCCGCTCATGATGCCGCGCTTGCCGGGGTCAAGATCGTCGATTCGGTTCCCAAGCCCGACGGCGTGGACGACGCCAAGTTTGCCGAAGACAAGAAGAGGTCCATCATCTTCTTCTATGGAACGGCAGCGAATGCCGCCCTCGCCGCCAAGGATTGCTCTGGCGCCGTGGAATCCTACAAGGCAGTCCTGGCGATAACCCCAGACGACCTAACGGCGAACTATAGCCTCGGTAAAGCCTACTCCTGCACGACTCCGCCACAGCCAGCCGACGCGCTGTGGGCCTATGCGCGCGCGGCGAGCTCCAAGAATGCCACCGAGACACAATCCAAATCGGTCAAGACGTACTTACGTAAGCTGATCGTGAACTTCCAGGGTGGCACGGTCTGCGATGCGTTGACCGACGCTGAAATGAACGAACTGCTGCAACTCGCCTCGAGCTCCGTTGACCGCCCGGCCAGCTACAAGCTTGCTAGCAGTGCTGATCTTGACGCGGCACGCAAGGATATGACCATCGCCTCCGTTTTCACCGATCTGAAAGCTGGCGGCGACAAGGCCAAACTCACCTGGTCGGCTTCCTGCGGCCTGGAGTTCCCCGACGTGCCCGGCAAGGTGCTTGAAGTGACCGGCGGAGCGGACCCCGTGGCAATCAAGACCGCTTTCGTCACCACCGATGCGGAATTTGAAGCGGCCACCGTCGCCAACATGGAGTTCAAGATTCCGGGCCAGCCCGAAGCCGGCAAACTTGCAAAGGATGCCTTCGTGCACATCACCGCGACCTTGACCTCTTACGATCCCGACCCGGCGTTCATGATTCGCTGGGAAAAGGGCAAAGTGAGCGCCGACGATCTGCCGAAGGATAAAACTCCTGCGAAGAAGCCGGTCAGGAAGCCAGCAGCGAAGAAACCGTAATTCACATTTTCGAGGAAAAGAGCAAGGAGCCTCGAGTTCGACTCGGGGCTCTTTCTTTTGCAGCGCACGGAATTTCTTTTGTTGGGAGTCTCGCGCGGGGCTCTCTTCGTTTGGGCCAGTTCCGCTCTAGCGGCTGCGCCCGCGCCGGTGATCCAGCTTGTATTGCGTCATCTTGCGGCTCAGGGTGTTGCGGTGAATCCCCAGGACTTCGGCGGCACGGGACTGGTTGCCGTTGGTGCGCTCGAGCACGCGCTTGATGAAACGCTTCTCAAATTCACCTACAGCCTCGTCAAACAGAATTCCACGCTCCACCATTTGCGTCACAAGCCCTTCCAATTGGTCTCTCACGTGCGCACTCTCCGCTGACCAGCGTAATTTGACGGGGCCGGCTTGCTACTCCAATTCGTGCCCTACCAGGATCCGGTAGGCTTCCCGGTATTTGGCACGGGTCGCGGCGACGACGTCGGGGGGCAGGTTGGGTCCGGGTGGCGTTTTAGGCCACTGGATCCTTTCGAGGTAGTCGCGCACAAACTGTTTGTCAAAGGAGGGCTGGGCGCCGCCGGGCTTGTATTGCGCGGCAGGCCAGAAGCGCGAGGAATCGGGCGTCAGCGCTTCGTCGATCCAGATGAGTTGGCCGTTGAGCAACCCAAACTCGAATTTTGTGTCCGCCAGCAGGATTCCCCGCGGCTCGGCGTAGGCGGCCGCGCGGCGATACAGTTCCAGCGTAACACTGCGCACCTGTGCGGCAAGTTCCTCGCCGAGGATTCCCGCCGCTTGCTCGAACGGGATATTTTCGTCGTGGCCGGTCACCGCTTTTGTCGCGGGCGTAAATATCGGCTCCGGGAGCTTGTCTGATTCCCGTAGGCCGTCCGGCACGGGAATACCGCAAATCTTGCCGGAGGAGCGGTACTCCTTCCAGCCAGACCCGGATAAATATCCCCGCGCAACGCACTCGATCGGCAAGGGTTTGGTCTTGCGCACAAGCATGGTGCGCCCCGCCAGGTCGTCCTTGTATTCGTCGAACGGGGCAGGGAATTCCGTAACGCTGAGCACGTGATGCGGGATGACGTCTCTGAGAAGATTGAACCAGAAAAACGAGAGTTGCGTGAGGACGCGGCCCTTGTCCGGAATCGGAGTCGGCATCACCACGTCGAAGGCGGACAGACGGTCCGTGGCGACGATCAAGAGGCGGTCGTCGAGGTCATAAATGTCCCGCACCTTGCCGCGCGCGGCGGGCGTGAGACCGGGAAAATTGGTTTCACGAATTACTTTCACTGCCGAGGTTGCACTCACGGAAATCTTCCCCTGAGAAGTGTCCTGCATTTTAACTTAGCCCACGCCGATGTCAATGTTAGCCGTCACGTTCCCCTGCTGCAGGCGACCATGCTGTCCGGGGTAGATGCGGAAATACAAATGGGGCGGAATCTCTTCCGCCCCGATAGGGCAATCCTGAGGATTTTCTTAAGCTGCGGTCGCAGCGGCGGCACGCTGCCTTCGTGTGGGCGCCGCCTCCTCACCTTCCCAGCGCACACTGACGAGCTTCGAGACGCCGGGCTCCTGCATGGTGACACCGTAGAGGACGCTGCCGGTCTCCATGGTCTTGCGGTTGTGGGTAACAATAATGAATTGCGTCTGCTCGCTCATGTCGCCGATCAAGCGCGTGAACCGCCCGACGTTCGCCTCGTCGAGCGGGGCGTCCACTTCGTCCAGGATGCAGAAGGGGCTCGGCTGGTAACGGAAAATGGCGATCAGCAGTGCCAGCGCAGTCATGGCCTTCTCGCCGCCCGAAAGCAGCAAAACGTTTTGCAAACGCTTGCCCGGCGGCGAGGCCACAATGTCAATGCCGGCGTCGCCGGAGCTGTCCGGTTCGGTCAAGCGCATCTCCGCCATGCCACCGCCAAAAATGGTGTGAAAGGCGGTTGAGAAGTTAGCGTTGATGGCCGCGAAGGCCTGCTCGAATTTTTCCTTTGTGATGACGTCGAGTTCCTTGATTGCTTGCTGAGTATCAGCGATGGACTGCAACAGATCGTCGCGTTCGCGGGTCAGGAAGGTGAACCTCTGCTCGCACTCGTTGAATTCTTCCAGGGCCATCATGTTCACAGCGCCCATGTTCTCGATGCGCTGTTTCATTTCGCGGTAGTTCGCTTCTGCAAGGGCCAGCTCTTCGCCGGACATGAAGGCGGTTTCAGAAGCGATCAGGTCTTCGGGTTGCGCGTTCACCTCGGCGAGGCAGGTTTCGCGCAAGTGCTGGCGATCGGAATCGTTGCGCGCCTTGTCCACTTCAAAACGGCCGCGCTCCTCGCGCATCTCTTGCAACGATTGCCGCGCCAGGCGCAGATGGTCTTCAGCTTGCGTCACACGGGTGCGGCCTTCCTCCCATTCCTGCTCAAGCTGCTTCTGGTTCTCTTCCAGGCGCGTCTTTTCGGCACGCAAGACTTCCAATTGCCGGGTTAGCTCTTCCGTTTGCCGGGCCATCGCTGCGGTCTCTTCGCTGATGGACGCTTCCTGCTGCCGCAGAGCGGCCTCGCGGCGTTCCAGATCCGCCTTCTCCTCTTGCAGGCGATGAGCAATTGCTTCCACGGAGGCCATGCGCTCGTTCATGGCGGCAAGCTCCGCCCTGGCGGTGGCCAACTCTTCCTGCTCCGCCTGCACCCTGGCGCGAAGCTGCACAACCTCTTCTGACAGCCGCACGCTTTCGGCTTCCGCCTCGGACCGCGAGGTTGCCGCGGTTTCATGCTGGAGCTTGGCGCGTTCCGCGCGTTGCTGCACGGTATCGATTTCCTTGCGCACGCGCGCCAGCTCGCCTTGGCAGACGGTCAGGTCCAATCCCAGCCGGGCCAGGTCGCTCTGCATCTGCTCGTGGCGGTGCTGGGTGGCGAAGAGGTTGCGCTCCGCCTCGCGTTGTTGCGCCGAAAGCTCGTCGTTCGCTCGTTCGGAGGTGCGCAATTCCACGGTGATAGTTTCAAGTGCCGCCTGCATCAAGCCCGTCTGACGCTCCAGATGCATCACTTCCGCATCCATGGCGCGCAGTTCGCGTTTCATTCCGAGCGGCCCGGCGTCATCCGGCTTGCCGCCCGTGACCATACGGCCCTGGTAGCAGGTGCCCTCGGGTGTGACGAAAGCATATTGCGGGTGTTCGCGCGCCAGTTTCTCCGCGGCTGCGGCGCTGTCCGTCAAATAACCCGAACGCAAGCGCGGCAGGAACTGCTTCGCCGCGGGCCCCAGCGGATCGCGGAACTCCACTAACTTGTCCATTCGCGAGATCACGCCGTCCTCCGGCCGGAAGTGTACGATGGGCTCGTACTCGTCGAGTTTCAGGTTGCGAAGGGAATCGACAAAGAAGGTGGCGCGGCCGCCCACTTCATCGCGCAGCAGCGAAACGCCGGCGCGGGCGTGATCGTAGGTTTCCACCACGACGTATTCCAGCTCATCGCGCATGTATTGCTCGAGCGCGGATTCGTGTTGTTCCTGCACCTCCGCGTAATCCGCCAGCACGCCGACGGCGCGGAAATTCCCGCCACCGTGGCGCTCGTTGGCCGCGAAAAGTTTCTGCACGGCCTCGCCGGTGTAGGAGTGATCATTCAGAATTTGCGTCAGGGTGGAGTGGCGCGCGCGCACCCCGGCCAGGGAGTCGCGCAGGGAATCCGCCTGTTTGCCGGTTTCCTCGCGGCTCTTGCGCAATTCGGTCATGCGCGCCTGGAGTTCCACGGCCTTGCGCTGCAACCCACCCAGTTGGTTCATGGCATTCTGCCAGTCCTGGGCGGCGCGTTCCGCATCATCGCGGACGTGGATGGATGATTCGAGCAACGAGCCTTCGCGCTCTTCCAGTTTGCGCAGTGACTCGCCTTGGTGAATCAGCGCTTCCTCGGCCTGCTTCTGCTCGCCGTGCAGCCAGAGCAAACTGTCGCTGGCTTGCGTCGCGGCCCGGCGCAGCGCCTCCACACGCGCTTCCGATTCGGAGATTTGCGTGGTGCGGAATGAAGCACGCACCGCTAGGTCTTCCACGCGAGCGTGTACGGTGACGGACTCCGTGCGGACATTATCCACGACCTGCCGCTGCGCCGTGTCACGTGCTTCCCACTCGGAGGCCTGCGCGGTGACGGCGTGGCGTTCCGCGGCAATCTGTTCGTTGCGGCCCGTCAATTCCGCGCTGCGCGTCTGGTTAAACGCGATGCGGTTTTCGTTGCGGTCCACTTCCAGGGCCGTTTGATTCAGCACATTCTGATTCTGGCGGATTTCCGCGTCCAGCGAGTAAATCCGCTGGCTCAGGCGATCCTGCTCCGCTTCCTGTTCATGAATGGATTGCGCCTGCTGCGTTTCCGTCGCGGTCAATTCCGCCAGCCGTCCACCCAGGCGTTCCGCTTCGGCATCGAGTTCGCGCGCTTTTCCCGCCAGCATCTGGCGGACAATCCCGCGCATCTGCTCGCGAATCTCCGAATAGCGGCGGGCCTTGGAGGCTTGCCGCTTCAGGGAGCCCAACTGCTTTTCGACCTCCACAACAATGTCGTTGACGCGCGCCAGGTTCAGCTTGGAGGATTCCAGCTTGGCCTCGCTCAGCCGCTTCTTGGTCTTAAATTTAGTTACGCCCGCGGCTTCTTCGATGATGGCGCGGCGCTCCATGGGTTTCGTGGCGAGAATCAGGCCGATGCGCCCCTGTTCGATGATGGCGTAGGAGTCCGGTCCCAGTCCCACGCCCATGAACATTTCCTGGATGTCGCGCAAGCGGGCCACGCGGCCGTTGATCAAGTATTCGCTTTGGCCGCTGCGATAGAGCCTGCGGCTGACGACGACTTCGCCGGGTTTGCTCACTAACGCGGGCTTTTCTGACTTTTTCTTGCGGTTGCCTTTGAAACCCGCGTTCCCTGCTTCCTGTGAAGGCTCGGCTTGGAGAGATGTTTCCTGATTCAACGGTGCAGCAGCAAAAGCCTCTTCGCCGGCTGGCATTTGGATTTCCCCGGCGATTGCGCTATCGGCGCTCTCCGCTGCGAGGTTCTCCTTCTCCGCCTCTTCTTCCGCTTCCAGGACGCAGCGCGCCGCTTCGGCGAGTTCCGGATCTTCCATGGTGATGATGACTTCGGCCATGCCCATGGGCGGGCGCTTGGTTGTACCGTTGAAAATGCAATCAGACATGCGTTCCGCGCGCAGGGTTTTGTGACTCTGCTCGCCCAGAACCCAGCTTATGGCGTCCACGACGTTGGATTTCCCGCAGCCATTCGGCCCGACGATGCAGGTGCTGCCCATTCCGCTGAACGTCACCACCGTTCGCTCGCAGAAGGACTTGAACCCTACAATTTCCACTTTTCGGAGCTTAAGCAAGGTGTCCCCTTTTGTCGTGAACTTCCACTTCGCGGCTTACCTCAATCCCCAAACCCGGCGCGCAACCTGTTTTCAACCTAACTCCGGCGCAATCTTACAGAATGGCCACAGTTCTTCCGCGCGAAGAGAGACGACTTTACCTTTCCTCGATGGGAGGGGTTTTCCAGCGACGCTTTCGTCCGTAACAGACAGAAAGCAAACACGTTTGGCAGGTTCTCGTTCAGAGGCCCAGCCGCCTGGCGCTAAGATGGCGGTACGGGAACCAAGACTAACATGACCCCCTGCCCCTGTAAAGCCCTACTCTACCTATAGTGGCGTTTTCGCCTATGCCACAACTGCCTCGCCACCTGGACGCTTCTGCGGGGGGCCGGAAAGACCAAGGTTGCAATCGAACACCGCGCCGGAGAAGCATTGCCATTAGGTCCGCGTCAACGACCGCGTCGCATCTCGGGCAGTGTTTGGGCTGGCAGTACTCGCGTGGAAAAGAATCCGAGGAGCAAGCTGAAGAAATGAAGTGCTAGCTTTTGGGCTTGAGCGACGCAATCGGCGGGAATGAACTTGCGCTCGTAAAGATGCATTCTGGCGGCTGCTGCCCTGTCCTCAGGGAGGTAACCAGCGCCTTGATCGCCTGGCCGGCATTGGCAGGTATAACGATCGTAGCCGCAAGAAGACCACGGTGAACATAAGCCTGCCCAGTGTTCCGCAGGCCGTCGCAGCCGATGTACGGCAAGCTCAACCAATGATCACGCTCGGCTCCCCCGGTGAGTTCCTGAAATGCCCGGCGCGCGCCCAGAGCCATGGCGTCATTCTGGCCAGCCACAACTCCGAACGCCAGGTCTTTAGCGACATTGAGCTTGAGCCAGGAACCCACGGCATTGTAGGCACTCTCCTCCGTCCAAAGTCCCTTCAGCACGCGCACATCGACGTTGGCCGGTTTCGCCGCTTGCATGGCGGCAGCGCGCCGGACAGCGGCCTTGTTGTCGGAGGGTCCCTGGATGTACAGGACTGCGCCTCCATGGGGGAGTAAGTAGGTGATCTGTTCGCCCTGGATATGGCCGACCTCTTCATGATTGGTCGTGACGCAGAAAACTGGGGTGGCCGTGTGCAAGCGGCGAAGTTCGGCAAGATAGTCGACCTCGCGGTTCAACACCACCCAGCCCACCCCGGATGACGCTGCGATTTTCGCGGCCTGCGCGAGCGGCGTCCCCACCGGTTCGAAGAAGACCCCGTTTGGGCGAGTCTCCGCAGGGTTATAGAGGAGTTTAAGGACTTGCTGGCTCTGCACGACCGCGTCGTGCTCCGTTTGTATAACTTGAAGGTCGGCTTCGCACTCGTGCGCCGCTTGTTTCGCCGAGATGGTTTGCTCGGCTTGATAATCATTATTCTCAACAACCAAAAGGGCGAGGTTGAGTCTTTTCATCCGAGTCCTCCCTGGAACCCCGTGAGACGCCTTGAAAGTTCACTGCACTCGCGGTGCTCCTCTCGTGTTCTAAGCGGCGCATTTGGGGAGGGACGAAAGAGGAAGGAGCGGGCAACTCTTGCAGCGTAACGAGGGAACTGGGGCAAGGATCTCAAGTTTGATAGAGTTCGCTTTTTCCTTAGTCGTTATCAGCAACGACGCTGTCGCGGGGACTGAACTCTCTGTCGAGCTTCCTTCCTATCGGCCGGCTGAATCTTGCCAGAATTCCCGATCTCAACTCTCTCTCCGCGAGAACCATACGCCCGCCGTCCTCGCGCGTCAAGTTCCGGTTGACACAATGGAAAGTGTGTCTTGGCCCCATAATGCAGTCACTACTTGACGGCAGCTCGAAAATGTCACCCCATAAGGCAAGAGGCTTTCACGCTTTCATCTCGATCCGCCCATAGGCGCTGGAACACGGATACGGAATCCCGTCTCAATTCACTCGCTGCATCAGTGAGTTCGTGCCGCGATCCTCAATCGCCGGTAGTCCATCTTCCACTGGCCATCCTGGAACAATTTGCCGCGTGCCTGGCGCTCGATCTCTTCCACCAGCCGCTCGCGCTCCGCCATGGGCAGCTTTCCCGTGATGCTCCCCCCGAACATCTCGAGCCAGGTGCGCAGGCCGCGCTCGCCATCCTCGAGCGGTGTTGGCCGGTCGAACAGGAGCGCATAGGTGACTTCGAGACCGTGCCGTTCCAGCAAGCTCGCGTATTCGGCCACGCTCGGATAGAACCAGGGGTTCTGCATCGGCGTTCCGGGCCGCAGCTTTTTCCAGGCGCATTCGGCAGCTACCAACAATTCTGCGACATTGCCCTTCCCGCCGAATTCGGCTACAAAGCGCCCGCCCGGCTTCAGGACCTTCACGATTCCGCGGATGACGCGCTCCGGTTCTTTGATCCAATGGAGAGTCGCGTTGGAAAAGACGGCGTCGAAGGACTTCTCCAGCGAAATCTCGCGCGCATCCATCACCTCGAACCGCAATTCCGGGAATTTCTCGCGCGCTTGCCGGATCATTTCCGGTGATTGGTCTATCCCGCAGGTGACGGCTCCGCTTGCGGCGATCTGCGCCGTCAGGTGGCCAGTTCCGCACCCTACATCCAGGATGCGTTCACCCGGCTTGGGTTCCAGCAGTTCCACCAGGCCCGCGGCCATCTTCCAGACAAACGAGTGCTTGTCGTCGTACAACCCCGCATCCCACTTGGCCGTACTCCCCAATTTTCTCGCCCCGTTCTTTTTTTGACGTTCCGAACCTTGCTTCCTAATGACTGATATCTGATTACTGATATCAGTTATCAGATATCAGCGATCAGGAACCAAGACAAAGCCAGTTACTTGCCGGGGCTCAGATACTTGTCAAACCAATCCAGCATCCTCGTCTGCATGTCCACGCGATGCTTGGCCTCGCCGAAGCCGTGCGGCTCCCGCGGGTACATCACCAGTTCCGTGGTCACTCCATAGCGCTTCAGACCGCGATAGAGTTCCTGGCTCTGGCCCGGCGGATCGATCCTGTCCGCCTCACCCTGAAGGATGAGCGTCGGAGTCTTCGCGTTTTTCACATAAAGGATAGGCGAACCGTTCAGGAATCCTTCGGGCTTCTCATACGGTGTGCCCCAGAACCATTCGTCATAGGCTGGGTCTTTCTCCGTGCCAAATTCCGAAATTAGATTGGACATCCCCGCGCCAGAGACCGCCGCTTTGAAACGCGTCGTTTGCGTCACGGCCCACGCCGCCATGTACCCGCCATACGACCATCCGCCAATTCCCAGGCGTTCTGGATCGGCGATCCCTTTGGCGACCAGATCATCCACGCCCGCCATTACGTCCTTGAAGTCGCCGCCGCCCCAATCCGCGTGATTCATTTCGGTGAATTTCTGGCCGTACCCGATGGAGCCGCGCACATTGGGATAAAGCACGGCATAGCCGCGGGCTGCTAACAGTTGGCCCCAGGCATCAATGCTTCCTCTCCACCGGCCGGTCGGGCCGCCATGCACCAGAACCACCAGCGGCAATTTCGTTTTCCCGTCGTAGCCCGCCGGCTTCAACAAGGCTGCTTCGATCTCCTGCCCATCCGATTTGTATTTGTAGAACTCCGGAGCGGCCACGGCAAAGTCCTTCCAACCGTCATTCACGTGACTGACAGCCTGCGCCTCGCCCTTGGTGTCCCGCAGCCAAAGTTCCGGCAACGCCGTTGCACTCGCGCCCACAAACGCAATTTCTCCCGTTGCCGCCACTGAAAATTGATTCGGATTCGTCGGCAATCGCCCCGACTCTTTCTTCTCTCCTTCGCTGCTGTAGCCGACGAACTTGCTGGTGAATCCGTCGGCGTAAACGGCAATCAGCCAGCCGCCCCTGGCCCAGCGGTGGTCCATAATCGGCCGATCGAGGCTCGCCCCGGTCAAATTGCGCGCCGCCCCACCGATCACGGCAAGCAGAAAGACGTCATGTGGGTCCGGCCCATCCTCGCGGCAGCCCACGAAACTGAGCGTCGTTCCATTCGGAGAAGCACGCAGATCTGCTGCCGGTCCACGCGGGGCCAGCAGTTCTTTCATCCTTCCGTCTTTGATATTGACAAGATATATTCGGTCGGTGAACTCGTCGGCAGCAGGACGATTCGTCGAGATCACCGCGATGCTCTGCCTGTCGGCAAGCCAGGCAAGTTCCTTCACTTCCCAGTTGGAATCGGTCAGCGCGCGCGATTCGTGACTGCCGAGATGCAGCAGCCGCAGGCGCGCGTGCCGTTCGTCCTTGTCCACCACTCGCGCGTCATCCTTTTCTTTCTCCTTCTTTTCCTGCGCTTCGCTCTTGGGATCCGGCGCGAGATAGGCAATCGTTTGTCCGTCCGGCGACCATTCAAACGCCGTCACGCTGGCCTTCTCCTTTGTTAACGCCGCGGCTTCGCCGAATTCGCTGTGCAGTAGGAAAATCTGCTCCTCTTCTCCTCCGCGGTCGGAGAGGAATGCCAGTTCCTTTCCGTCTGGCGACCACCGCGGCGACGACTCCGATTTTTCCGAGTACGTGAATTGCCTGGTCGAGTTGCTGCTCTTGTCGTAGAGCCAGATATGACGTGTGCGTTTTTCGCCCTTCAGCGGATCACTCACCACGAACGCAACCCTTGTGCCGTCAGGGGAGAATTGCGGGTCCTGCACGTCGCGCCATTCCAGAAAGCTCGCGGGGGTGAGTGGTTTTTTCCCCGACGCCGCGCCATTTTCCTGCCCCCATCCGGCGCTCGCGCTGCATGCCAACGCCGCGCAGCCCACGGCCAGCCCCAGCTTGCTCATCACGCTCTCCTTCCAAAAGACTCTCTTGCTTGAATGCCTGACTTTATGCGTCGCTGCCAAATCCTGTCAATCGAACCAAGGCCCCACCCGCGTTCCCTCTCCATGAATGTACCAGATATGGTACACTTCTCTGGTGCGTAAGATACCCAAATCTGGGGCGGAAGCGACAGTCCGGCCCCAGGCACAGGAACGCCAAGGAAAGCGCGTTCCGGCAATTTTCTTCAGGACCGAGGCTGGCGGTGAACCTGTGCGCGAGTGGCTGAAAGGGCTTCCCTCAGAAGCGGATCGAAAACGCATCGGTGAGGACATCAAAACCGTGGAGTTTGGCTGGCCCGTCGGAATGCCAGTATGCAGGCCCCTGGGAGATGGCGTTTACGAAGTCCGGACGAACCTAGCGCAGAACCGGATCGCGCGGGTACTTTTCTATATTGACGAGAAGAGCCGGATGGTCCTGCTGAATGGTTTCATCAAGAAGACGCGGAAGACTCCGGACGAGGATTTGGAGCTTGCGAAGAGCAACAAACGCAAGCATCAAAGGGGACTGAAATGAAAACCACAAAGACTCGCAAGAGAATGGACCGCAGCGGTTCGACCTTCGACAGTTTTCTCGAAGAAGAAGGAATCCGCGAAGAAGTGGAAGCGGTGGCCATCAAGCGCGTGCTGGCATGGCAACTGGAACAGGCCATGCAGGAGCAGCGGAAGACCAAGCAATCGCTGGCCAGACAGCTTAGCACGAGCCGTTCACAACTCGATCGCCTCCTGGACCCTCGAAACGTCTCGGTGACTCTCGACGCGATCACTCGTGCAGCGAGAGCGCTCGGCAAGCGGATAATCATTCGCGTTGCAGACGCAAAGGCGAGGCGTGCGTAGTGTGTCCCGGCTACAGGCCCTCATTTCCCTGGTGCCGAAAACCCGAGGTCGTTATTCGCTCCGGAGATTTTGATCCCAAATGAAGATAAAACCAATGAAAGGGAAAGCTGCCTCAGAAGAAGCGATTACAACACTTGAGGCTGAATTGGGCTGTCGGCTCTCAGATTCGTTCAGAGTTTTCCTCCGAGCTCACGATGGCGCCAAGCCCGAGGCAAATGTCTTCAAGATTGGAGACAAAAACGAGTCGGGTGTGAACAGATTTATCCCTGCGGACGAAATCTGGGAGGAGCGGGCTCACATTGAGGACTTTCCTCAAGAAAAGGCGTATCCGGTCGCACGGGACGGGTCGGGCAATTATGTTTTTATTGATGAGGATAGAAATGGTGCTGTATTTTTTTGGGATCATGAATTGCCCGAGCAACCCATCGAACTGGCCGCCAATTTCAGTGATTTTCTCGACCTTCTTGAGCCGTTTGATATCAAATCGATTAAGTTGCGACCAGGCCAGGTAAAAAGGGCGTGGATCGATCCTGACTTTTTGAAGCGGCTCAAGAAATAGAATTGCGTAGCACGCCGCGTATGAACACCCTGCCCTTGCGTGCGTGTCTTGGGCTCATTTCTGCTTCTGCTCGAGTTCCACCCAGCGCGCGTACAACGCGTCAATCGCATTCTGGGCTGCATCCAGTTCTACCGAGGCCGCGCGCAGCCTCGCTCCATCGCTCATAATCGCCGGGTCCAGCAGCGCGTCGTGATTAGCCTGCAACTCCTTCTCGGCCGCGGCGATGCGCGCCTCAATAGTCTCGAATTCGCGCGCTTCCTTGTACGATAATTTCTTCTTCGTCAGCGACACCTTCGCCGTACTTGTCGTCATGCTCGGACTCTGCGTTTCCACCGAAGCATTGCTCTTTCCCGCGGCCTGTTGCGCCCGTAGCCACGCCTCCCATTGCTGATAGTCCGCAAAGCGTTCCGCGCCGCCCAGTCCGTCCAGCCCAAGCACGACGGTGGACACGCGGTCCAGCATATAGCGGTCGTGCGTCACCAGCACCAGCGCTCCGCGATATTCCAGCAAACTTTCTTCCAAGATCTCCAGCGTGGGGATGTCCAGATCGTTGGTCGGCTCATCCAGCAGCAGCACATCCGCCGGTTGCAGCATCAATTGGGCAATCAGCACGCGCGCCCGCTCGCCGCCGGAGAGCCGCCCCACCTTTTGATTGAGCTGTTCGCCCGTGAAGAGAAACCGTGCCGCCCACGCCGCCACGTGAATCACGCGATCCTGATAAATCACCGCATCGCTGTCCGGCGCCAGCGCCCGCCGCAGCGTCATTTCCGGATCAAGCTCCCGGTTCTGGTCGAAGTACACCACCCGCAACGCCGACGCCTGGCGCATGCTCCCCCGCGCCGGCAGCAATTCGCCCTTCAACAGCCGCAGCAGGGTCGTCTTGCCGCTGCCGTTTGGGCCCACCAGCCCGACGCGCATCCCCGACGTGATGATGAAATGCACATCGCTAAACAGCGTTCGTCCGCCCGGTGCACAGCTCACGCCGTCCAGGGTGATCAACTGTTTCGTCTGCCGCCCGGAGGAAGCGAAATCGATCTGGGCTCTGGTGGTTCGTGTGCGCGCGTTCAGCTCCGAAAGCGCGCCGATCATTTCGTGCGCCTTATCGATGCGCGCCTTCGATTTTGTGGTTCGCGCTTTGGGCCCGCGCCGCAGCCACTCGATTTCCGTATGCACGCGGTTTTCCAGCGCTGCCTGCCGGTTCCGCTGCGCGTGCAGGTACTCTTCCTTCGCCTCCAGAAACGCGCTGTAATTTCCGGAAACCCGCAGCGCCCCATCGTCATAGGCAGCATTAAGTTCCACCATCTCATTCGCTACATTCTCCAGGAAATAGCGGTCGTGGCTCACCACCACGCAGGCGAACGGGGCACCCAGCAATACCCCTTCCAGCCATTCGATCCCCGCCAGATCCAGATGGTTCGTCGGCTCATCCAGAAGCAGAATGTCCGGCTTTTGCACCAGCGCCTCCACAATCGCCAGGCGCTTTCGCCACCCGCCGGAGAGCGTGGCCGCCTCCGCGTCCAGGTCGGTAAAGCCTGCACGCCCCAAAATCTCCGCGATCCGGGACAGCCGCTCGTCCTCCGCCACCTTCGCTTGGTCCAGCGCTTTCCCAATCACCGTGCGGATCGTCTCGGCCCCCGCAAATTCCGAAATTTGCAGCACCGCGCTTAGCCGCATGCCCTTGCGGATGGCCACGTCGCCGCTGTCCGGCGCCACCTGGCCGTGCAAGATGGCCAGCAGAGTGGATTTCCCGGAGCCATTCGGCCCGATAATCCCGATGCGGCTTCCCTCGTCCACCGTAAACGAGATGTTTTCAAACAGCGGGGTGGCCCCATACCGCTTCGACAATCCCTGTGCGCTGATGATTGGTGGCAAGTGTCCCGCTCTTCCCTGGTTCTTCTATCCTTCAGAGCTCTTCCAGAATACCAGCAGCCCCATCGAACCCGGGATCTATCCGCTGCGTTCCAGTTTGGGAGCCACGGCTTTTTATCCCGAACGACCTGAGGGCCAGGTATGCCATGGCGGGCGCCGGGTCTGTCCGGCTTCAGCCGCGGAGGGCGGGCAACTCGCCCGCGTCGGTGCCATTCGGGCATCCCCCAGAAAATTAATTCATTCTATTAAAAATCTGCACTGTACATTCTTCCGCTTTGCGGTTACAAAGTTTCTGTGTAATCGCCCCGCGCGTCGTTCTAGCGACGCCAACTGAACTGGCAAAGCCCAGCCAGATGACGTCACAGGACATCACGCAAACGCTTCGCTCCCCGGGCGCCGCATGGACTGGAGACCTGATGGAATCTTCCCTGCCGGCTATCCCCAGAACGATCGAGGATACTCCGGCTGATCGGCACGGCCGCAAGAATCGCAGCGTTACCCACAAATTATGTCCGGACAATAGAGTGGGAAAGCGATGAGAATGAAAATTGTCGCTTCGACCCTGGCCTTCCTTCTGTTAGTCCCTCACGTCTTCGCTGGTGAATCTTCACCGGCCGTCAAGTTCGCAGTAGCTCCGAAGTATCCCACCCTCACGCTTGCAGGAAGAGTTTATGGCGAGGTCACCGTCCGCGTGACGATTGATCGCGCGGGTGCCGTGAAGGGTACCAAGGTAACCGAAGGGCATCCCATGCTCCGAGAGGCGGCGGTGGATGCCGCGCAGCAATGGAAATTCGTGGAAAGCTCAGTGGACAAGCGCGTGGCGACCCTAAAGTTCAGCTTTGTGATCTTGCCGGATAATTCGCAGGTGCAATCGCAGACTATTTTCCTGCCGCCCGCTGGCATTGAAATTCGGCAGAAGCCTGCGGCACCCGCAGTGGAGGACCAGGAGGGTGAGTTCTCTCCTGATCCGCACCCCGTTTCCAAGACCTGAGCGGGGTGTCGCACCTCGGGGTGGGCGCCAAGAGTTGCCTGCATTTCTATTCCACGGGACACCCGCCGTGGCCCTTCAACTTACCTTTACGCTAGGCGGAGCTTCCTCGGCATTACTGCTTCAATTCCCCGACTTTTTCTCTGTCTCAAGAAGTGGCGCGACATCCAGATTGCGCGCCAGCCAAGGCAGCAAGACTCGCTTGAAAATCACCGGGTCCGGCCACACTTTCACCTGGCGGCCCAGATGCCCACCCGACGGATTGATCCACGCCTCTTTGGGAACGTCGCCGGCGTTCATCAGCTCATAAACGTCCGAGATGGGAACCTGGGTATCTTTCACGCCCGCGATGACCAGCATCGGCGTGGTGGGCTTGCCAAGAATCCCCTGATTCACAAGTGACATTTTCTCGAAGATTGCCGCGATGTCGTCCACGGAGTTCACGTTGTCGAATATCGCCATCAATGCCGGCACCTGATCGAAAAGATATTCGCGATTGCCGAGGAGCGATTCCGTCAGGAACTTTCTTGTGAAAAACAGATCGGTTGGGGGAGACTGCACGCTTACGGCCTTCAACCGCTCGCGCTCCACTACCGCCATTTTGGTGCCCCAGTACGCTCCCCAACTCACGCCGTGGAATGCGATGCGCGTTTTGTCGACTTCAGGCCTGGTTTGCAGATAGTCGATCACCCTGGAGAGCAAGCGCTCCGCGGTGGGACTCGCCTTTATCGGGCACTGCCCGGTCCCTGGCCCGTCCACTGCCAGAAAACCAATGCCGTAGGGAAGAATCGCGCCAAAACTTTCGCTCAAATCTTCTTTCCGGCTGTCAAGGCCGTTCACCGCAAGAACAACCGGCACGGGGCCCTTGGCATTCGTCGGCAAACGCATGTAACCGATAATCTCGGACCCTTCGAAGGGAATGCGCACCACCTCCAGCGGAGGATCCCAGAACTTCGCGTGCGCCAGAAAGGCCTCGATCGCCTTCGCGTAGGACTCCTTTTTCTTCGGCGAGGAAGGAATGGGCCACCGCCCGAACGAGTAGATGCGCCAGGCGCGGATGTAGTCGGCGTTTGCCTTGGCTGAATCCGTCTTCTCCAGGGACTTGACTTCCGCCATGTAACGGTCCGCAACATGCATGAAGGCGGTTGCCCATTCGTCCTTGTCGCGCGTCTTTATCGCAGTGAACGCCTCCGCGACGTCCGCTGGATCGAGGCCGATCATCGGATACATCCCGGTTTGAGCTCGTTTGACGGCTTCCACCTTGATTTCTTCAATGGTGCGTTCTGCTCTCCCCTGAGCAAGCGATGCCGTGGGAACGAAGCCTGTCAGGGGAATCAGGACAAGTGCAACGCGGAGACGTTTCATGGGAATGCGAACCATTGACATGTCGCTTACCTCTGTTTTGACGTGAGATCGTTATCGCAGCGCAATCGCGACTGGCGCATAGGTTAGTGGTGCCTTGGCCTGGAAGGCACTCCACGCCGCCCAAGTTTCAGAACGTGAACTTTAGCCCCAACTGGACGGCACGATTCCCTCCGGAGCCGATGACCGGATTTGCCGCTGCCACGTCGGGAGTGGCGCAAGCGGCGCCGAAGGCGCAGGGACCCGGGCTGGAGGGGTCATTGTGGCCCCAGCCATTCTGCCCGCCAAAGGGATTCGCAAAATTGGGATGATTGAAGATGTTGAAGAATTCCGCCCGGAACTGCATACCGAAACGCTCGCCGAACTTGAAATTCTTCACCGCGGAGAAATCCGCGTTTCGGAAACCAAAATCGCGGAAAGTGTTCCTGCCCATCGTGCCGAAGGTCCCGATGCCCGGCGGCAACATCATGGAGTTACCAACCACATAGCAGCCGAACAGGTTCAGTGCTTCTGTGTTTGCTCCAGCGGTGCCACCGTCGAGCGAAAGCGCTTTTGTGGCGCAAGCTGGATTGCTGGTGCTGGCAAAATAGGGAATGCCGGCGGAGCGCGTTGGTTTGAAGTCGGATGGATGTCCGAAGAAGTTCCAACGATCCACGCCTTCGCCGGTGCCGCTGATGTCGGTGCCTGCGTCCATGGGACCCCACGGCTGAGCGCCGAAGACACTGACGATAGTGTTGACCTGCCAACCCTCGAGCAGTTGGCCCCAAGTCTTGATGCCGGGCACGGCGTAGGTCATGGAGAGCGTCAAGCGGTGGCGCATATCAAAGTCGCTGCTGGCGTATTCCAGGGAAGGGTGCAGGCTGTCCATCGGAATACCCGAGCCGGCGCCGAAGTCCCAGTTGGCCCCCACGTTGTCCAAGGCATGCGAGTAGGTGTAGCCCATCAGGAAGGTCAGGCCGTGGTAATCGCGAGCCGTGAGTGTAACCTGCAGGGCGTTGTAGTTCGAACGATAGATGTTCCCCATCTGATAGATTTGCGCAAGGAAACCGTAGGGGCCGTTGAAGGGACGCGCGGCTTGCTCGGCTCCGCCATCTGCGCCGGTTTTGCAGACACTCGGGTCGTAGGCAGCCGCAATGCATGCTGCCCAGCCGGCGCCGACAGCGGGCTGATTGATGTCGTGAATGCCCACCAGTTTGGAACCGTGGTTACCCACGTAGGCCGTTTCCAGGGTGATCTTGGTATTGAAGGCGTGCTGCACGTCCAAGTTCCAGGTATAGACCAGTGGAGTCTTGAGGTTTTTGGTGATGCCCATGATTGTGCAGGGACTGCAAACGAGCCCGGTATTTGGGAACACGGTGTTACTTCCGGTGGCGTTCCAGTTCTGCGGAGAAACCGGGAAAACCTGAAGGCCCGTCACGATGTTACCCGTGCCGGGGGTGACACCGGTGCTGCTCGCGGTGGGAATCGTGGCGAGACCCAAAGTGTTGTTCAGCGCCAGGAACGATTCCCAGTTCACGGTTTCATAGATAATGCCGACGCCGCCACGAATGACCGTTCTGTTGTTTCCCGCAAGGTCCCAGGCGAAACCCGCACGCGGCGCGAAGTTGTAGGGATCTTTGTTGTAGGGAGCGCTGATGCCGTCACCGACCTGGAGCAATCCCTGGGCCGGATCGAAGTTGGCGAGTTGGTTGTGCGCATCCTTGATGACCGTGTTGAGTTCGTAGCGCAGACCGAGATTCACGGTGAGGTGGCTGGTCACCCGCCAGTCGTCCTGCCCGAAAAACGCGATGCCCCAGTTGTGAATGTTGCGCGTGGGGTCGCCAACAAGGAGACTCGAATTGGTTGGTGCGCCGGCAAAGAAATCTTCGATGGGAGACGAAGAAATACCGTTTATGGGATTGGTGAAAGCCCCGCCGCCCAGAAACTTGAACCGTCCGCGAGTGCCTCCATAAGCCCCGCCGCTGAATCTGTCGCGGTGTAGCTCGGCGCCGAATTTGAACGCGTGCTTCCCAAAGATGCGGGAAACGTGATCGATGAACTGGTAGCGATCGTCAGGCCCCTGTACCTTGGGCCAGTTGAACCCGCCAATCCCCGAAGCCGGGAATCCGAAGAATCCCAGAACGTTGATGCGCGGCAAACCACCATAGAGCGGATTAGTGACCCCGGTGTTTAGGCCGTAAGAGCTAGCGAGGACGTTGTGGTCATTGGGGAAAGTAGGTTGGTAGAGGCGATTGTAGCCAAAACGCGCTTCGTTCACCCACTCCGTGCCGGGGGTCCAGGCCCAGTTGAAGCCCAAGACCTGGGCTCGGGTATGGATGCTTGTCAGCCAAATTCTCTGCAACTGGCCGGCGTCCTGAACGAGGCCGTTATTGTTGCCATAGAAATATAACCCACTAATGTTGTTCCGGGTGTTGGGCTGATAATCCACCTTGCCCACGATATTGTCCACGCTGATGGTGTTCGGCAGGTCATAATTCACCACGGTGCTGCCCGCCGAGTTGGTGCCATCGTTGAGCGGGATGCCCTTGCCATTGCATGTGATCGGCGGGCCCAACGTGCAGCCAGCAATTTGAAGACTGACCGGACTGACGTCCGGGTTTGCGCTGGGAGAAGCGGTGTGCGCAGCTTGGATATCCTGGATCGCGTTCACAATGCTGTTCGCGCAATCGCCCCCGGCAGCGCCGGTGAAAGCGCAGTTTGGTGCTGGTGCGCCGGTACCATCCACAGGTGTGGGTAGCCCGACCGTAGTGGGTGCGCCGATCTGAGAAACGTTGCCGACGGTGTAGCGCTGGCCCTCATAAGCGCCGAAGAAGAACACCTTGTCCTTCACGATGGGGCCGCCGGCAGTTGCCCCGAACTGCTTGAGGTTGCGAGGAGCTTTCTCGGTGCCGACAGGATTGAAGTAGTTTCTGGCATCGAGGGCTGTAGTGCGGCCGAAGCCATAGGCGGTACCATGGAGCGAATTAGTGCCCGATTTGAGCCCCACGTTGACCATCGTCCCCGGCTTCCAGCCATATTCTGCCGGCGGATTCTGGATCACGTTGAACTCTTGAATGGCGTCGACAGGAAGAATCGTCGCCGAATCGCCCGCAATGCCCGCCCCGTTGATAATGCTCTGCCCGGAGAAGGGCTCGCTGTTGAACAAGCCGTCCACAAGGTAGGCGTTGTCCTCCGCGCGCAAGCCGTTGCTGCTTGTTGTGGAGAAGCCCCCGCCTGGGTATCGGACAACACCGGGGCGAAGCTGCAGCAGGTTTTCGTAATTGCGGCCGTTCAGAGGGAGATCGTTGATTTCACTGTTGCTGAGCGTGCCGCCGAGAGAGTAGGAAGTCGTGTCCAGCATGGGAGCCGCTTCGTCTACTGTGATGACCGTGGTGGAGTCGCCCGTTTTGAGCGTCGCATCCACACGCACGTCTTTACCCACTTCGATGAGAATGCTGGGAGCTTGGAAGCTGTTGAAGCCCTTCGCTTCGATTAAGACTTTATAGGTGCTGGGCTGCAGGTCAGGCACTACGTAGTCGCCACCTTCATCCGTGATCGTCGTGCGCGTGGTATTGCGTTGAGTATCGGTGACGGTGATTTTGGCGCCGCCGACCGTCGCGTCCTGAGAGTCATGAACGCTGCCAAGGATACGGCCTGTCGTTGTTTGGCCGAGAGCCGAAAGCGGCATCCACATAAGGATGGCGAGAAAGGCTGGGGCAACAAGTACAGGCCGGCGAAAACAACCCCCAAGGAACATGGAGCGAAAAAAAGACGTCATCTAAGACTCCTCCCCCTAAAAAGAAGCAAGGACCCAGAAGCGAACAAGAACCGTGGTGCAAAGGTACTACCACCAGATAATTAGGACTGTCAAGAATTATTTTTGATGCATCTGAACGAAATTATGGTATAGATGTCAGACCAGACAGCGCTGGCTTTGCGCGAGCGCGCCTCCTGAATGCTGTAGGCTCGTTTTGTATCCTTGCGGAGCGGAGGCAACTCGGTTCACGCAAGAACGCAGTTTGCGCACAGGTCGCATCAAGCGGCGAACATAGGTGTCGGAAAAGGACTGAGAGAGAGCAGCCATGGCAATCGCATCGATAAACCCGGCGACAGGCGAACTGCTGAAAAGCTTCGACGTCCTCACGGACACGCAAATCGAAGAAAAACTCCGGCTGGCGGCGGAGACCTTTCCAAAATTCCGCGCCCTCACCTTTGCCGAGCGTGGCCGAATGATGTTGCGGGCGGCGGACCTTCTGGAAGCCGAAAAACACGATCTGGCGAGATTAATGACTCTGGAAATGGGGAAAACGTACCGCTCGGCCGTGGATGAGGCCGTGAAGTGCGCCTGGGCTTGCCGGTACTACGCGGAGAATGCTGAAAAATTTCTGGCGGACGAGGTGATCCAGACCCCTGCTCGGAAGAGTTACATCCGCTATCAGCCGATGGGAATCATTCTGGTGATCATGCCGTGGAACTACCCGTTCTGGCAGGTTTTTCGTTTTATCGCTCCAGGACTTATGGCGGGCAATGTTGGATTGTTAAAGCATGCGTCGAATGTGCCGCAATGTTCCTTGAAGGTCGAAGAGTTGCTCCTGCGCGCAGGCTTCCCAAAGGGCGCGTTCCAGTCGCTGTTGATCGGCTCCAACAAAGTAGACGCCATTTTGGCGGATCCGCGCATCGCCGCGGCTACACTGACGGGAAGTGAAGACGCGGGAGCAAAAGTGGGGGCAGGTGCGGCGAGCCGGATCAAGAAGGTTGTGCTGGAACTTGGTGGGAGCGATCCTTTCATCGTGATGCCCAGCGCGAATCTCGAAGATGCCGTTGCCGCGGGTGTGAAGGCCAGGACGCTGAACAATGGACAGTCCTGCATCGCCGCGAAGCGATTTATTGTGGCCGACGAGATTGCCACCAAATTTGAAACGGCGTTCGTAAAGACAATGCGTTCTCTGAAGCTGGGCGATCCCTTCGACGACACGACGGATGTGGGGCCGCTGGCTACGGCGGATGCGGTGCAATCCCTGCACGCAGACGTGCAGAAAAGCGTGGCCGCCGGAGCAAAGGTACTGACGGGTGGAAAGCCCGCGGAGATGCCCGGCAATTTCTATTTGCCGACGGTATTGACGGATATTCCCCCCACTTCGCCCGCCTACTGCGAGGAACTTTTTGGTCCGGTCGCCTCGCTGTTTCGTGTGAAAGATCTGGACCAGGCGATACGAGTGGCGAACGACAGCCGGTTCGGATTAGGCGCAAGTGCCTGGACGAATGACCCCGGCGAACAGGAACGCTTCATCAATGAGCTCGAGGCCGGAATGGTGTTCATCAATCAAATGGTGGCTTCCGACCCACGAGTGCCGTTCGGAGGGGTCAAACGGTCGGGGTACGGGCGGGAATTGAGCGTGTTTGGGATACGGGAGTTTGCCAACGTGAAGACAGTATGGGTGAAGTAAGAAAAGGCTTGAGGGGCCTTTTGGTCTGTTATATGGTGGTCGTACCAGCAGTCCACTGCGGCATGTTTTCGGTGTGGCGTGCCCGGAGGAATCTCCTCCTGTTACGAGTCCCCCGTCAGTCGTGGGGCCAGCACACCCAATGGAGAATGCACCATGTATAAGCTTGTCCAAAGTTCTCGCCTCTACGAACAGATTGTCAAGCAGATTGAAGATACGATCAAACGTGGCGAGCTCAAGCCAGGAGATCAACTCCCCGCCGAGCGAGAATTGGCACTCCAGTTTGGTGTGAGCCGTACGGCGGTGCGTGAAGCGGTAAAGGCTTTACACGAAAAGGGCCTCGTCGAGGCTTATCCGGGCCGCGGCACCTTTGTAACGAGCGAATCTTCAAACTCGATGCGTCTGACGTTCGATCGCATGATCAAGGCGGGACAGCGCGAAGGAACTCTCCACTTAGTGGAGGTACGGGAAATCCTCGAACCTGAAATCGCGACACTCGCGGCGACGCGCGCCGATGAGGAATCCCTGGTCCAGCTCCGCGAAGCTATCGGCATCATGGACAGCGCGAAAAGCGATCCGGAGCAGTTCATCGAGGCGGATCTTGATTTTCACCTGGCTCTGGCGGAAGCGGCGGCCAACCCCCTGATCCTCTCCCTGATTGATTCGATCGTGGGGCTGCTCCGCGAGCAGCGCATGAACATCTTCAAAGTGGATGGCGGACCGGAGCGCGGTCAGTACCATCATAAGCGCATTCTGGAAGCGATTGAGAACCGCGATCCTGCGGGAGCGCGGGAGGCGATGCGCGCTCATCTGCGCCAGGTTCGTCAAGATTCCGGCAACGGGACAACTGAAAACAAATAATCGATTCTACGGAGAGCGAAGATGGCGAATCTGGGTTTTGTCGGGCTAGGAGTGATGGGAGGCGAACTGGTCAATCGTCTCCTGAGCAAGGGCCACACGGTCACGGGCTACAACCGCACGAAGGGAAAAGCGCAGTGGCTATTGAAGGCAGGAATGAAATGGGGCAATAGTCCTCGTGAAGTCGCTGCGGCTGCGGACGTGGTCTTTTCGATGGTGACCAATTCCGCTGCGCTGGAAGCGATTGTCGAGGGTCCGGACGGAATACTGGCGGGGCTTACGCCGGGCAAAATATACGTGGATATCAGCACGGTGAGTCCGGATTACAGCAGAGCGGTGGCCGCAAAGGTTCGGGCGAAGGGCGCCGACATGCTCGACTCGCCTGTTTCAGGCAGCGTTATCACCTTGCAAGAAGGAAAGCTTTCCGTGATGGTTGGCGGGCGGAAAGATACATTTGAAAAAGTGCGGCCGATTCTGCTCGACATCGGGCCGAAGGTGACTCATGTCGGCGACAACGGGCTCGCGCTGGTCTTGAAGATTGCCTCCAATCTGAGCCTAGCCGTGCAAATGCTGGCCTTTTCAGAGGGTGTCTTGCTGGCGGAGAAGAGTGGAATTCCCCGGGAGATCGCGGTCGACGTGCTGACCAATAGCGCGATCGCCTCGCCGATGGTGAAGTACCGCGGGCCGTTCGTGGTCAAACTCCCCGACAAAGCCTGGTTCAACGTGAACATGATGCAGAAGGACATGCTGCTGGCGTTGGACCTCGGGCGGAAGCTGGATGTTCCCATGCCCTCCACCGCGGTTACCAACGAATTCTTGACGGCGGCTCGAGGTTTCGGCTTGGAAAAAGAGGATTTTGCCGTTGTTTTCGACGTGCTGGCCGCGCTGAGCGGAGTAAAACGATGAGCAGGACAGCGGACGCCATACAAGTCCCCGCGGCAGTTTCGAGCGAAAAATGGCTGCGGATGTACCGCCGCATGCAGATGATTCGCCTGTTTGAGGAACAGGTGAACGAACTTTATACTCGTGCGCTGATGCCGGGACTGGCGCACCTTTATGTGGGAGAAGAGGCCGTCGCGGTGGGTATCTGCGAAGCTCTGCGCAACGACGATTACATCACCAGCACGCATCGCGGCCACGGGCACTGCCTCGCAAAGGGTGCTTCACCGGACCGCATGTTCGCGGAATTGCTTGGAAAAGAAGCGGGATATTGCAAAGGCAAGGGCGGCTCGATGCACATTGCCGATCCGGCAACGGGAAATCTGGGCGCAAATGCGATCGTCGCGGGAAGCGCGGGTATTGCCACGGGTGCTGCGTTTTCCGCCAAGCATGCGGGCAAGCAGCAGGTGGCGGTGTGCTTCTTTGGCGAAGGCGCCCTCGGCCAGGGCGTGGTTTATGAGGTGATGAACCTCGCGGCACTCTGGAAATTGCCGGTGATTTACGCTTGCGAGAACAACTACTACAACGAGTACACGCATTACTCGGAGACCACCGCGGGCGACATCCTTGCGCGAGGCCCGGCCTTTGGTGTTCCCTCCGAAAGCGTGGATGGCCAGGACGTACGCGCCGTGTACGCGAGCGCCTCGCGATTGGTGGAACGCGCGCGCCAAGGAGAAGGGCCGGCGTTCCTTCTTTGCAATACCTATCGCTACACGGGCCACCATGTCGGCGACATCAATCGCGAGTATTACCGCTCCAAGCAGGAAGAACAGGAATGGAAGACGAAGCGCGATCCCATCCAACTTTTCTCGAGTTGGCTGATCCACGAGAAAATCGCGGAGGCGGCCGCGCTGTCAACGATTGAATCCGAAGTTCGTGGGGAGATGCAGGCTGCGGTCGATTTCGCCATTGCAGCTCCGTATCCAAAACCGGAAGAAGCGGAGCAAGACGTTTATGCCTGAGGGCCCGGTGCGGGAACTTACGTTTGCGCAAGCCGTCAAGGAAGCGCTTGCCGAAGAAATGCGGCGAGACTCCCGCGTGTGCATCCTGGGGGAAGACGTCGCCGAGGCGGGGACGCCGTTCAAAGTTCTCTCCGGATTGGTGGAGGAATTTGGCAAAGAACGCGTAATTGACACGCCCATCTCGGAAGCAGGGTTCACCGGCGTGGGGGTTGGCGCGGCCATGACCGGCATGCGGCCCGTGATCGACATCATGTTTGGAGATTTCCTCACGTTGACGATGGACCAGATGGTGAACCAGGCGGCCAAAGTTCACTACATGTCCGGCGGAAAATGGAAAGTGCCGATGGTCTTGCGGACGACTCTAGGAGCAACCCGCAGATCGGCAGCCCAGCACTCCCAATCTCTGCATGCTTGGCTGAGCCACGTCCCCGGACTAAAGGTCGTCCTCCCCTCCACGCCATATGACGCGAAAGGACTGCTGAAGAGCGCCATCCGCGACGAGAACCCGGTTGTGTTCTTCGAGGATAAAATGATGTACCGGCAAAAAGGGCCGGTGCCGGCGGAAGACTACACCATTCCCCTGGGTGTTGCGGACATCAAGCGAGCGGGCAAAGATATTACTTTGGTGGCGACGAGCAGCATGGTACAGGTGGCCCTTGGGGCGGCAGCGCTGCTGGAAAAAGACGGCATCAGCGCCGAAGTGATCGATCCGCGGACCACATGGCCGCTGGATGAAGAAACACTCGTGGAGTCGGCTAAGAAAACATCCAGAGCCATCGTGATCGACGAAGGCTACGCCAGGTACGGTGTGACGGCAGAACTCGCCTCCGTAATCGCAGAGGGCGCCTTCTTCAGCCTTGAAGCGCCGGTGAAGAGAATGGGAGCGATGCACGTGCCCATTCCGTTTTCGCCGCCGCTCGAGGACGTGACCGTTCCGACTGACCTGACGGTGTATGAGGCAGCGCGCGCATTGTGCGGGAAGCGCTAACCAGCGCGGAACAGGAGGACCATCGTGGGACTGAAAACGTTTGGACCAATGGCGGTGGACTGGGAAGACCGTATAGATTTTGACAGACTGCGGCGCGAACGCCTCGCCCGCGCCAAGGCTTTGCTGGCAATGTCCGAGATGGGTGCGCTGCTGTGCTTCGACATGAACAATGTCCGGTACATCACGTCCACTCACATTGGAACGTGGGCGCAGGACAAGATCAGCCGCTTCACGCTTCTGCCGCAGAATGACGAACCCATCCTGTGGGACTTCGGATCGGCGGCGCGGCACCACCAACTGCACTGTCCGTGGCTCGGAGAAAGATCGCGCGCGGGAATTTCGCTTTTGCGGGGAGCGATGTCTCCCGAAATGGGCCGCGCGGAAAACGTGGCGCGCAAAATCAAGTTCGAGCTCGAAAAGCGCGGGCTGCACAAGCAACCCCTCGGCGTGGACGTGATCGAGCCTCCCATCCTTTTTGCCCTGCAGAAAGAGGGCATCACGGTTGTCGACGGACAGCAGTTGATGTCCGACGCGCGTGTGATCAAGACGCAGGACGAGATTTCATTATTGAATCACTCCGCGATGATGGTTGATGCGGCGTACGACGAACTGTACCGCGCGATGAAGCCCGGCATGAGCGAAAACCAGGCCGTCGGACTCGCCAGCAAAGTCCTATACGACCTGGGCTCCGAATACGTCGAAGCAGTGAACGCGATTTCGGGCGAACGCTGCAATCCCCACCCGCACGTCTTTTCTGACCGCGTATTGCGGCCCGGCGATCCCGTGTACTACGACATTTTGCATTCCTACATGGGCTACCGAACCTGCTACTACCGCTGCTTCTCGATCGGATATGCGTCGCACGCCATGATCGATGCCTACAAGCGTTGCCGCGAATACCTGGACGCCGCGATCTCTTTGGTGCAGCCGGGAAGAACAACGGCAGAGATCGCCTCCGTCTGGCCGAAGGCGCAGGAGTTTGGGTTTCCAGATGAAGAAGCGGCCTTTGCGCTGCAGTTTGGCCACGGCATCGGACTCGCGATTTGGGAAAAGCCCGTCATCAGCCGCCTGGTCTCGCTGGAACATTCCCACGAAATCAAACCCGGGATGGTATTTGCTCTCGAGACGTTCTGGCCCTCCAAGGATGGCTGGAGCGCAGCCCGAATCGAGGAAGAGATCGTCGTCACCGAAACCGGCCACGAAGTGATCACGCGTTTTCCCGCGGAGCAGCTCATGGTTGCCGGAGCTCACTATTTCACCGTTAACGGCCCGCTTTCCACGACGCGCGAGAACGAACAGCCTCCAAGCAGGCGGGTGGTGGAGATGGTCGAAGCGAGCGCCAAAAAAGAAGGAGTGGGAGCCACGCACTGACGGAACAGGAACCGTCCTAAGACCAAGGAAACTATTATGGCGATAAGTGTTGTCATGCCGGCGCTCGAGATGGCGCAGGAAACCGGCAAGCTGCTGGCTTGGCGGAAAAAAGAAGGCGAGCAAGTCATAAAGGGCGAGCCGCTGCTGGAGATTGAGACCGACAAAGCGGTGGTGGAGATCGAAGCTCCCGGAGACGGCCTGCTTGCCGCGGTAACCGCGAAGGTCGGCGATGAGATTCCCGTGGGTCACACAATTGCTTGGCTGGTGAAGCCGGGGGAAACGCCCCCAGCCGCAGGATCTCAGCAAAAGTCTCCGTCCGCTCGAGCGACAAGCGCACCGGAGCGCGCGGCCAGTGCCGCACCGTATGCTGGAGATTTGCACGCTGCTCCTGCTCCACAGATCTCACCGAAGGCCCGGCGTCTGGCCAAGGAAGTTGGTGTCGACTTCAGCAAAATCAGGGGCACTGGTGCGGGTGGCGTAATCACCGCGGAGGATGTGCAGGCTTTTGCGAAGGCAAAGAGTGGCTCGACCGCAGACGCGGCAATCGAGTCGGAACCGTTGAGCGCGATCGCACGGCTGATGGCCGAACGCACAACGCAAAGCTGGACCAGCGTTCCTCACTTTTTCGTATCGCGCGATGTAGATGCCGCCGCGCTTTCCGATTTTCAGAAGGCGCACGCTGCTCAGATCGAAAAAGCTGGCGCAGGAAAGCTTTCCATCACTGACGTACTTGTCGGGCTGGTGGCGCACGTTCTGGAGAAGCATCCCCGCATCAATTCCTGCTGGGTGGATGGCGCGATCAAGCCTAACAAGGAAATCAGCATTAGCGTGGCGATGGCCGTGAAAGATGGCGTAGTGAGCGCCGTCATCCACAGCGCGCAGAGCAAGACGCTTCAGGAGATTTGCGCAAGGCGGCAGGAATTGACGGACCTCGCCCGCAACAACAAACTGCGCCCAGCGGACATCAGCGGCGGGACATTCACGATCAGCAACCTGGGCATGTTCAAGGTTGACGCGTTTACCGCCATTATTCCCCAGCCGCAAGCCGCGATTCTGGCGGTGGGCGGGATCAGCGATCGAGTCGTCGCGGTGGATGGGAAACCCGCAGTGCGGCCGACGATGACGATCACCCTGTCCAGCGATCACCGCCTAATCGACGGAGCGCGCGCCGCCGAGTTTCTGCGGGATCTGGTCGACGCCATCCTCGAACCCCGGAAATGGCTCAGTCTCTGATGACCACTGCCCCTTCCGCGCGTAAGAAGCCGTTCTACGCAAAACTCTGGGTGCAAGTCCTCATCGCCATTGGTGCTGCCATTGTGTTCGGCTATCTCAGCCCTGCCAAAGCCATCGCCATGAAGCCGCTCGGGGACGGTTTCATTCGCCTCATCACCATGATCATTTCGTTGATCATCTTTTGCACCGTGGTTTCCGGCATCGCCAGCATGCAGGACATGAAAAAAGTTGGCCGAGTCGGCGGCAAGGCGTTGCTGTATTTCGAGGTTGTCTCCACGATCGCGCTGCTCATCGGACTTGTTGTCGGCAACCTCGTGCATCCTGGCACGGGTTTCAACGTGAATGCAGCCAATCTCGACGCTAAAGCCGTTGCGGACTATGCCGGGCAGGCCAAGTCACAAAGCGTTACGGACTTCGTGTTGCATATCATTCCGACCACCGTCGTGGATGCGTTTGCGAAGGGCGATATATTGCAGGTGGTCTTCATTGCAGTCTTATTTGGCATCACGTTCTCCGCACTCGGCGACCGCTGCAAGCCCCTCGTTTCTCTACTCGATGCACTGACACAAGCAATCTTCGGCGTCGTGAACATCCTGATGCGCCTCGCTCCCATCGGCGCCTTTGGCGCGATGGCTTTCACGATCGGAAAGTATGGCCTTGCCTCCCTCGGCCCGCTCGCCAAGCTCATCGGCACTTTCTATCTGACTTCGATTATTTTCGTGTTGGTGGTTCTCGGACTGGTTGCCTGGATCGCCGGCTTCAGCATCATCAAGTTTCTCCTCTATATCAAAGAGGAAGTGCTTCTTGTGTTGGCCATTAGCTCCTCCGAACCTGCCATTCCCACGCTGATGGCCAAACTCGAGAAGCTTGGGTGCTCGAAGGCGCTCGTGGGGCTCGTGGTTCCCACCGGCTATACCTTTAATACCGACGGCTCCAGTATTTATATGACTCTCGTCGCACTTTTTGTGGCGCAAGCGACCAACACACCGCTTACGCTCGGCCAACAGCTAACGATCTTCGCCGTCGCGATCCTCACATCCAAAGGAGCCAGTGGCGTGCAAGGCGCATCCTTCATCGCCCTGGTGGCTACGCTCACGGTGATCCCCACCATTCCGGTTGCGGGCATGGCGCTGGTCCTCGGCATTGACCGCTTTATGAGCATGTTCCGGGCACTCATCAATATGATCGGCAATGGTGTGGCCACCATCGTCGTCTCCCGATGGGAGAACGAACTGACACGTGAAGATTTGCAGAGGAATCTCGCTGAGAACTTCACCGCCGCTGTCGTCTAGGGCACCAAAGCATACGGATTACAGAGCGCCACCACGCCCCTTGGGTACACGCTCCTCAAGATCAACTTGAGCAGGATTTGAAGCGCGTTTGGCAACAAAACCCCGTGGCGCTCATGGAAACGAAGGTACACCAGGGGTACCCGGGGGAAATGGACGGTGTAACTGATGCACACTCAACAGGATATGTTGGAGGCGCGGGTGGGAATCGAACCCACGCATAAAGGTTTTGCAGACCTCTCCCTTACCACTTGGGTACCGCGCCTTTCCCTCTAGTATAGCGAAAATCCGCGAGGCATGTCAGGACTGGCCAGATTGTTGTTTCGGATCACCGGGCTGCGCTTTTACTTCTTCGCGGGCTCTTCAACCTGCGCTTCGCGCAGAAACCTTGCCGATTCTTCGGGTGGGGTGGGGTTGATATAGAACCCCGTGCCCCATTCAAAGCCCGCTACTTTCGTCAGCTTGGGAATGATTTCGATGTGCCAGTGATAGTGGTCGTTGATCTCTTCGCCGATGGGCGACGTATGAATCATAAAGTTGAAAGCCGGGCGGTCCAGCACCGCGTCCATCCGCATCAGCGTGTCCTTCATCATGTTCGCCAGGCTGGCGTACATAGTGCTTTGATTATTCTCGTAGGCCGATCCGTGGGCCTTCGGCAGCAGCCACATCTCAAACGGGAAGCGCGGCGCGTAGGGCGCCAGCGTGATGAAATGATCGTTTTCGCCGATGACGCGCTCGCCGGTATCCCGCTCCTGGCGGATAATGTCGCAGAAGATGCAGCGCTCTTTTTCGTCGTAGTAATGCCAGCAATTGTCCACTTCCTCGCGCACCCGCCGCGGCACAATCGGCAGCGCAATCAGTTGCGAGTGCGGGTGCTCCACGGACGCCCCCGCGGCCTCCCCGTGGTTCTTGAAAATCAGCACGTAGCGGAAGCGTTTGTCGTTCTTCAAGTCCAGCATGCGGTCGCGATAGGCCCACAGCACGTCCTCCACGGCCTTCTGGGGCAACTGCGCCAGGGTCGTCTGGTGCTGGGGCGTTTCGATAATCACCTCGTGCGCCCCGATCCCGTTCATTTTGTCGAACAGCCCTTCGCCTTCGCGATCGAGTTCGCCTTCGATGCCCAGCGCCGGAAAGCGATTTGGCACCACACGTATGTTCCAGCCCGAGGAATTGGCGCTTCCCCCGTTGCGCCCGTAGGCAAGAATCTCCGGCGGTGTCTTCCCTTCATTGCCCGGGCAGAACGGACAGTTTCGCGGCGCGCCCGGGAAAACGCTTTCGCGCAGAAAATCCATCGGCCGCTTTCCGCGGTCGGTTGAAATGATCACCCAACGCCCTGTAATTGGATCCTTGCGTAACTCCGGCAATTCGCCCTCCGAACCTGCTTGCACCCTTCTCCGAAGAAGCACCCACCACAAAGTCGATATTGTACCGCGTCTGGGCCCTGAGGGAAGTACGCAGCGTCACATTGCGCCGTTTCCGTGTAAATCTTACCGTAGTTGCGGCAGGTACTGGGCCTGTCCGGACTCGGATCACGCTTGCGGACTTAGGGCTGCCTTGTGGAGCCGCACGGTGGGCGGCTGGCCGGGAGTGTTGTCAATCGCCACGACGTCAAACCGCAGCGGACATTCATTCAAGTGTCGTTCGCGCAGGAAGTAGTGGGCAGTGCGGACAAGGACAGCGTGCTTTTCCTTCGTGATGCTCAATTCCGGCAGAGCGGGCTTGCCTCTCACGGCGAGGCGCGTGCGCACTTCCACAAAAGCCAATGTTTCGCCATCGAAGCCGATCAGATCAATTTCTCCCTTGGCGTGGGAGGGCGCGTAGTTGCGCGCGATAAAGATGTACCCGAGCCGCCGTAGATACCAGTAGGCATACGTTTCGCCGCGCGCACCGATGCGCTGCGCCGCCAGCCTCTCCGTCGTGGTTTCCGTTGCGCCATCTTGTGGCGGCGAGGAATCCTGGAGGCCGTGCCGCGCCTTCCACTGCACTACCGCAAAGGCGATGCGCGCCAGCATGTTTGGTCTCGTTACCCCCTCGTTAATACAATCTCCAGTATAAACAAAAATCCCGTGGATGGCTGGAATTTCTGCCCCCACGGGATTTTTCCATCGTCGTGGCGTAGTAGGCTAGAGCGATTTCTCTGCTTCCCGGATGCTCTCTTCCATGATTCGGATAGCGCAATCGGCTTGTTCCTCGTCAATGATGAGCGGCGGCGAAATCCGGATGGAATTCTCGCCGGATTCCAAAGTGAGCAAACCCCGGTGGAACGCGCCGACAATCACTTTGTCGCGCAGGGCCGGGGCTTTCTCCTTGGTGCGCTGGTCGCGCACGATCTCCACGCCGATCATCAGGCCTTTGCCGCGCACGTCGCCGACAATCTTGAAGCGGCTGGGCCAGTCATTGATTTTGCCGAAGATGTAGTCGCCCATTTTTTGCGCGTTGGCCATCAAGCCGCCCTCAATCAAATCGAGCGTGGCCATGGCCGAGGCTATACAAACCGGATTGCCTCCATAGGTTGTTCCGTGTGATCCCGGTTTCCATTGCATCACGCTTTCCTTGGCGATGAACGCGCTGATGGGCATGCCGCTGCCAAGACCCTTCGCCGTCAGCACAATGTCCGGCGTGATGCCCGCGTGATCGTAAGCCCACATCTTTCCGGTGCGCCCCACACCGGATTGCACCTCATCGAGGATCAGCATGATGCCGTGCTTGTTGCAAATGCGCTGAAGCTCCTGCAGGAAAAACGCCGGCGCGGGGATGAAGCCGCCTTCGCCCTGAATCGGCTCGACGATGATCGCCGCAACCTCTTCCGGCGCGAACAACCGCTTCAAGATCTGCTCCTCGAGCAGTTCGATAATTTCTCCGCCACAGGTTTCCTTGGTGTGGCCGAGTGCGCAGCGGTACGCGTAGGGGAATGGAATGTGCTCCACGCCGCCCAGCAATGTGCCGAAGTACTTCCGCTGGGTGCTCTTCGAGGCCGTAAGGGAAAGCGAGCCGAGAGTGCGGCCGTGGAAGCAGCCGTAAAACGCAATCAGTTTGTCGCGCCGCGTGGCATAACGCGCCAGCTTGATCGCGCCTTCCACCGCTTCTGTGCCGCTATTGCCGAAAAACACTTTGTAGTGCTCCGACTTCGGCATGGTGGCGACGAGGCGCTCCGCAAGTTGCGGCATGTGCCGGTGATAGAAATCCGTGCCTGCAATGTGAATAAGCTCCGCCGCCTGCTTCTGAATGGCCTGCACCACGTGCGGGTGGCAATGGCCCGTCGAGCAGACTGCGATACCCGCGGCAAAATCCAGGAACGTGTTGCCGTCGGGATCCTCGATAATCGCGCCGTAGCCGCGATGAGCAACGAGCGGATACTCGCGAAAGAGCGATGGCGAAATGAATTTCTTGTCGTATTCGATCACTTCCTTTGCCTTGGGACCTGGCAAAGGCATATTGATTCTGGGGAGTTTTGTTTCCGTGGCCGTAATCATGATGCCTCCAAATTCTGTGCGCACTGGTTAGAGTTGTTGCCGAGGTGCGGAAGAAAGGGCAGGCTTGCACGGGCAGAAATTCGCCGCAACCTGCTGAAGATGAGGGACTTAATCTACGCTAAAGAGGCTGGGACGCAAATTCGCCGGGCGAAACTTCCGCGGCACGCGCGGGCCCACGGCTACTCGATCATGCTTAAGAAAGTGGAAGTACTTCATTTGCGTTTCCAGCGGACGCTGCCGTCTTTGGCATCTTCCAAAAGTATACCACGCTCGGCGAGTTCCTTGCGGATGCGATCGCTGGCGGCAAAATCGCGGCGCTGGCGCGCTGCCTGACGTTCAGCGACGAGTTTCTCGATCGCTGCGTCGTCCAGTCCGCTGGAGGCATCGGCATAGCCAAGCGCCTTCAGCTTTTCCGCGTCGTTGTCCTCGAGCACCGCGAACACGCGATCAAAATTCGCCAGCAAGTCCTGCACGGCCGCGAGTTCGCCCTGGCGGAATTCGCCTTTGTCCATGGCGATGTTGGCTTCGCGCACCAAATCATAGACGGCGGCGAGCGCCTGCGCGGTGTTCAGGTCGTCGGAAAGCCCGGCGTCAAAATCATCCGCGGCCTTGGCGATGCGCTCGGCGATGGCGGGCTGCGAGCCTGCCGGAAACTTCTCCTGTTTCAGGCGCGCGGCGAAGTTGCGCAACCGCTCGACGGAACTCGTGGCCTGCTGCAAGCCGTCGAAGGTGAAATTGAGCTGGCGGCGATAGGGCACGCTGGCCAACGCAAAGCGCAGCGCGGAGGGCTTGTACCCTTTGGCGAACAGGTCGCGCAGCGTAAAGAAGTTGCCCAGCGACTTGGACATCTTCTCGCCTTCCACCAGCAGGTGCTCGGCGTGCAGCCAGTAGCGCACGAACGGCTTTCCCGTGGCCGCTTCGCTCTGCGCGATTTCGTTTTCGTGGTGCGGAAAGGCCAGATCAACGCCGCCGGTGTGAATGTCCAGCGTTTCGCCCAGGTATTTCATGGCCATCGCGGAGCATTCGATGTGCCAGCCGGGGCGCCCCGCGCCGATGGGCGTTTCCCAGAAATGCTCGCCGGGCTTGGGCGCTTTCCACAAGGCAAAATCGCGCGCGCTTTCCTTGTCGTAGCGGTCGTTGTCCACGCGCGCGCCCGCCTGAATGCCCGTCAGGTCGATCTTGGAGAGCTTGCCGTAGTCCTTGAATTTGGCGATGCGGTAGTAGAGCGAGCCTTCGCTCGGATAAGTGTAGGTGTTTTTCTGCAGCCGCTGGATCAGCGCCACCATGTCGTCAATGTGGTCCGTGGCGCGGATCCAGTGCTCCGGCGATTCCACGCTGAGCGTGCGGCAATCGGCGTAGAAGGCTTGAATGAACTTCTCCGTGTAATCGCGGATGGAGACGCCCGCCTTCGCGGCATTGGCGATGATGCGGTCGTCCACGTCGGTCAGGTTCATCACGTGAGTCAGCTTGAAGCCGCGCAATCTCAGGAAGCGCCGCAGGATATCCTGGAAGACGAAGGTGCGGAAATTGCCGATGTGCGCGTAGTCGTACACCGTGGGCCCGCAGGTGTACATGCGGATTTCCCCGGGCTTCAGGGGCACGAAGGGCTCAACCTTGCCGGAGAGCGTGTTGTGGACGCGGATTTCGTGCATGACGCTTCGGATAAGCCTTTCCGGAGTATGGCAAACGAATGATTGTAGCCGAGCCATCGCGCGCGCCGCAATGACGGGAGCCGCAAGAGTAACGGAGCCAGCGAGTTTACAGTTCACAGTGAGGCGAAGACTCGGAAGTGGGACCGAGAATTGGCGCGCCTCGCATCCCGATTCGGGCCGCACGGCTCCACGCCGTCGTTCCGAGCGGAGTCCGCGAAGCGAGAACTCTGCCCCATCGCACGTTTTCATGCGATGAATCTCTCTGCAATTCCAGTTTCCAGTCTCAACCGGCTGGGTTACTCCCTGCCGTCATACCGCCGGTTTTCCCGCTCCTAAGGGACACGATACATCGTGCCCGGTGATTTCAACCGGCTGAAGGAATCCGCGCTGACGATTGAATTCTTAGCCGTGGACTGTGGACGCTAATTTTTAAGTCGTTTGTTAACTACTACATTATATGACAATGTCGGCCCGCCGACATTCCCGAAGGAGGAAGTCAGGTTGCAAATGCAGGTGTTCAGCGCGAAGAGAGAACCTACGGGTTACGGAATGAGGCGTCATCGAAGCGTTTGTCGCCGCGCAGGATGTCGCTGTCGTCCTTGGACCAACCCTCGCTGGTAGCAAGGGAATAACCGACGTTCACGTCCTTATCGGGATGCTCCAGATCGTATTGCACGCTGGATTTGAAAACCGTTTGCCCGGGATGGAAGTCGTCCTTCAGCAAATTCTTTCCGGCGACGTACAGCTTGAAATCCGCGAGTAAAGCCGAACCTCCCGCAGGGACGCTCACATCGTAGGAAACCTTGATGAGGCTGTCTTCCTTTTCAAAGCTGATGTTGTAGAGCGGCGTGATCATGGATTTTTGCACCAGGTCCTTTTTGCGGGATGGGAACGCAAGAGCAAACAGCAATCCCAACCGGGGCCGTTTCTTGCGGGTCACGGATTCTCCTATGATCACAAGAAAGGCACCAGAAGTTCCGGATGGTATAGCAAACACCAGAAGGCGAGTCAATAAAAGATGATGAGCCGATGCACGCATTCCAGGCGGATGAAGCGGCCGGGAGCTCTGGGAATGATGAGCAGGGTGCGGTGCGGGGCGCGGTAAACACGACAAGCGGGGCGGCGTAGAGATCCCTCGACCCCGGCGAAGCGCACGGGGCGCACAAATCGCGCTGCGCAGCCCGACGCGCCAAGAATCAGCGTGGAGGAAAAGGTCGGGCCGCTCCCTCCCGCGGCGGGCCGGCGGATGAGCGGTGGGGGTGGCGTATCGTCCACTTGACGAGGTCTGAGGCTAGCCAAACGAAAAATAGCTTTCTGGAATTGCCTTTGGGCTGTATAGTGTGGGCCTGCCGGGAGCTGAAACGGAGGTTGCGGATCGGCTGCCGCGCATTCGGTCAAGCCTGACTTGCGCGTTCTGTTAGATGTCCCCCGCGGAATCGCAAGGAAGGCTGCAAGTGTGGGTGGTTCCGAACCAGAGACAACCAACAAATCAAGGAGGTCCCATGGGACGTACGGGGTGGTTTGCTTCATTCCTCGCAGCTTTGTTTTTGCTGGGCTTTGCGCAGAGTAGCGCTGCGCAGACGCCGCGCATGAAAATGCACGTGGTGGTCCCCAAATCAAGCGTCGCTCTCCCGGGAGATGCGGGCGTGAACGCGCACACGCACTTGCTGGTGATGATGCCGGAAGCCGGCCCCATCGCCATCGATGCCAACGCGCAGCCCAATGAGTTGCCGCCGGTGGCGGGTCTATTCTTCGAGACGCCAGCCTCGCTCGCGTGCGTTTATCGCCTGGTGAAGCACCCCCAACAGGGCTGCAACCCCGACCAGACAACGCAAACGGTCACGGGAGGTTCTGGCGCGATCGCCCTGGTCGACGCTTTTGATGACCCCAACGCGGCCAGCGACCTCGCACTCTTTTCTTTGATTTTCGGGCTTCCGCCGGCTGACCTTACGGTCGTCTATGCCAGCGGCAGCCAACCGCCCTTGGATCCCTCGGGCGGCTGGGAGTTGGAAGAGTCTCTGGACATCGAATACGCGCACGCCATGGCGCCGGGGGCAAAACTGTTCCTGGTAGAAGCAGCTTCCAACAAGGGCAACGACCTCCTCACCGCCATTAGTGTGGCAAGCACACTCGTGGCTGCTCATGGCGGCGGCGAAGTCAGCATGAGCTTCAGCTTCGGGGAATTTTCCCAGGAAACGCAATTGGATGGGCTCTTCACAACCCCGGGCGTGGTGTATCTCGCCTCCACAGGGGATAACCCCGGAGCAGAGTGGCCGGCAACTTCGCCAAACGTCGTCGCTGCTGGTGGCACGACGATCTCCCGGGATTCCTCTACTGGCCAGTTTCTCCTTGAATCCACTTGGCAGGATGCTGGAGGTGGCCCGAGTCTTTACGAGGCGCGCCCGCACTTCCAGAATAGCATTGCGGGAATCGTTGGTCCGGCTCGCGGCACTCCGGACCTATCCTTCGATGCCAACCCCAACACCGGAGTGTGGCTGGTGGACACCAACCTGTACGCAGGCCAACCCGGTGGGTTTTTCATCGTCGGTGGCACCAGTGTTTCCTCGCCTGCCCTTGCCGGAATCATTAACAATGCCGGCCAGTTCCATTCTTCCAGCCAAGCGGAAAACGCCGATATCTACCGCCACCTCTTCTTTGACAGGGATGATTTTCGCGACATTCTCTATGGCAACTGTGGTGTCAACATCAGCAACTTCGCCTCGCCCGGATGGGATTTCTGCACGGGGGTCGGCAGCAGCATCGGCCTGAGCGGAAAGTGACCCAAGTTCGGTTATTTTTCCACTTGATACCATCTCCGAAATGACTCTCGGGAGAGCACTTCCCGAGAGGCTGCGGAGAAATGCTTAACGACATTTCCCCCTGGGCTACAGCTTATTCAATGCCAAGCACTTAATGCTGAAGCTAGAGCTAAAGCTCTGCCCCCAAAGAGAGGAAGAAAAGGCAAACAGGGCAAGCGGGAGAGGCGTTCGGATTAACAAATATAGTAAAGCATTCTGAATGACCGCAAACATAACTTGACAATATTGGTTAATTAGAGCAACGTGATAGCAGGTCGAGGGTGTCTTCAGGCTTCGAGACCGGGAGCGGCGCCCTGAATCGCTTCCTTGGCCTGGAAAATAAGGAGGGCGCCATGTTTGCACATAAACTGTCGATGTATTTGAAGAACGACGGCGCTCTGGCATTCAAGCACAAGATCGAGGCGGACATTATTCCGTTGCTGCGCAAGCAGAAGGGTTTCCTCGAGGAAATTACCTTTCTCTACTTGAATGGAAGAGAGGTTCACGCCTTCAGTCTGTGGGAGACCGCCGAGCACGCGGAGGCGTACAACCGGGGAACGTACCCGGAAGTGGTAAGAATGCTGGCGTCCGTGATTGAAGGCAGGCCTCTGGTACGGACCTATGAGGTCCTTAATTCGACCATCCGCAATGCCGTCGCTGCCGTTTCCGCCTAGGGGTTTCGCGCCAGTGGCTGGCAAGCGAGTGGCGCACCCCTGAAGCTCTAAGGCAATCTAAGGTGTTCTACCTTTGTGGGGTCGGCAAAGGGTTTCTTGATTCTTCCGCTAGTTGGGCCTTCGTGTTTTGTATCCCCAGCCATTTGCGCCGATCGAGATGGACTGAGGCAGCCACCAAACTCTCCGCAGTTTGTGAGAGTGAGACATCTTATAACCAAACCAATTGACCCCTGTTGCCAAGGCAAAGCCACAGGTGTAATAGGCTGGCCGCGGCAATCTCACGAAGGGCCGCCCCAGCGGATCTGTCTCGGTAGGCCCCGTATAATAGTGAGGGTGTTTGTTAAACCACTCCAAATCGTCAGCGGTCGCGCGCATGTCGAGTGCGGCCGCAGTATAGGTGGCTGCGCTCAAGGACAGCCACATTCCCTTTGGAACCTTCAATGCAGTTTTCTTCTTTACTGGCGGGGCGTCTTCGGTCAGTTTCTGAGCTTTGGTCCCAGCGCTTGTGCTCAACGCCAAAAATGCCAATAGCAGGATCTCGCATTGAATTCTCATTGCGTACTCCGAGGGTTAAATCTTTCGGAGCCGTCAGAGGGAAGGTCTGGCTGGCGAGGGTCGTGAGAGGAGAAAGGTCTGTTCTCCGGAAGGGAGCGACCAGAAAGTCACGTGCAGCTTGAATGCCAATCCTGGAAATGGCGAAAAGCCTTGTAGCAAATCCCTGAACCTTCCACTCCGCTGAAGTCGAGCAATGCGCGACGAGGCAAGGAGAGCCTTAACGTAGAGTTTTTCCTCGCCAATGATCGATAAACCCTCAGCTAGGTATGGCTTGCACCATTCCGGAGATAGCTTCGCGGCGAGCAAATCGAGGATTGCGGCCAGACGTGGGATTCGCTTTACCTGAGGAATATAGGTTTAAGAAAGGCGATTCTGGCTTACTTGCACAGTCCTCCCCAACTGCAGACTGGTCACCTGCTTCCAAAATGGGACGAGTTGATTAGAAGATGCCGATTTGACCGGCGAGCTTAAGGTCAGATATGGCCCTGAACACAGGACATTCAGACATGAGGACATACGTGTACTGGAAACGAACGGGCGGGATGGCGGGAATCCTGTTCGGACCAGTCCTGAAATTCACCTTCGGAGGAGGAAGAGGCGAGAGCGACGCGCGCGCGGTTATACTGGATGCGGATTTTCGATGGGCGGAAGAGTGGCTGAGGAGACCTTCCAGGTGCGCGATTTCTGGATCATTGTCCTGATTGCATTGGCATATTTAGTTGGTTCGCCATCGGTGTTCGCCCAGGACCAGAGCAGCCCGCCATCCACCCCGGACCCCGCAAAAAAGCCGGCCGCGCAAGAAGCGCCCCAAACCCACCACTTCTGGGACAAGGAGAACAACTGGCTATTCGCGGGCGTCGGAGCATCCCGCACGCTGGATTACTTTTCGACGCTGAACTTCCGTCGCCGCGGCGACCATGAGGTGTTGCTGACGAATGATCTGGTGGACAATCATGCGGCGTTTGCGGCCGTCGAAGCCGGCGCCACGGGGCTTTCGGTCGGCGTGTCTTACCTTTTTCACCGCTATGGCCACCATAAGCTGGAGCGCTGGGTCTCGATCCTACACATCAGCGCGGCCACCGTTGGCGCAGCGCACAACTATTCCCTGAAGACGGTTCACAAGGCGACCCCCGCGCCGTAAGTTGCCAGGAGCCCCGGGCAGGCGGAGACGATTTCAACCGCCCGCGAATCAGAGAGAATTCCGGCGGGCGATGTTGCCCAGTATGGCGCCGCTGGGCTTGATGGTTCTGCGTTGCGTGGCCAGATCAACGGCGACGATGCCGAACTTGGGCGTGAAGCCGGACATCCACTCGAAATTGTCGAGAAGCGACCAGGTGACATAGCCGCGGACATCCACGGCATCGTCAATGGCGCGCTTGAGGCCGGCGAGGGCGCGTTGATAATACTCGACGCGGCGCGTGTCATCGGTGGTGGCAATGCCGTTTTCCGTGACGATGAGCGGCACGCCGGTCTCCTTGCTGACGTAGCGAACCACATGCTCAACACATTCGGGGTAAAACTCCCAGCCGACCTGAGTGAGCTCCGCGCCAGGCGGCGCAGGCAAGTCCTTCTTTCCGACGATGGAGCGTGAATAGGTCTGCACGCCGAGATAGTCGCACGTTTTTGCAGCCTCGAGCCAAGGGCCGTAGATGTCTGCGCGTTTCTCGGCCAGATGACTGTCTGAAGGAGCCGGCTGATCGTCCGACAGGGCGAGATTGAATCCGACGGGCATGGCGTTGCGGACCGATTTCATCGCGGCCTTACCCTTATGGTGCGCGGCCAACACACCATCACGGATCTTCATGGGGTCGCCCATAAAGAAACCCGCGAATTCAGGAGCATGGAGCTGCTGGCGAACGTTGGCGAGACTCTGCTGGAAGATGTCGGTCATATTCTTTCCCTGCATCTCTGGCAGGTTGATCCAACTGAGCAATTGTGGAACGTCTGGCTCATTGAATGTGGAGGCGTAATCCACTAGATCTCCCAGGTGCTTGGTGGCCTTTTCGCAGAAACGGGCGTAGAGATCGGCGGCAGAGGGATTCTGCCAGGCACCCTTGTAGGCAAACCAACGCGGGATCGAGAAGTGAGAATAGGTGAGAAGTGTAGTCAGATGGTGTTCGCGGCAGGTGGCCAGCATGCGGCGGTAATGTTCGAGCTCGGCGTTGGAGAAGAAGCCCTCGTCGGGTTCAATGCGCGCCCACTCGAGCGAAAAGCGATAAGTGTTGAAGCCCAGATCGGCCAGCATGCTGATGTCTTGAGGATAGAGATGGTAGTGATCGCAGGCGTCGCCGGAGGGTTCCTTGAAGATGCTCTGGGGCAAATGTTCCAGGGTCCAGAGATCGCTGTTGGTATTGTTGCCCTCGACTTGATGGCCTGCAGTGGCGCAGCCCCAGAGGAACTTATCGGGGAAGGACTTGGATTTATCCGTGGGGCGAGGGGCGGCGTTAGGAGGTGGCACCGCGTTGGCCGTGCTTGCGAGGGATGTGTTTCCGATGATCCCTACAAGTGCGGCAGCAGAGGCGCCCTGCAAAAGGTTTCGGCGGGTAATCGGTTTGCTTGTCGATTCAACCAGCGGCAGTTTTGGCTGATTCATGGATGCGTTCCTCCTGAAGGATTCCAAAGGATTTTTGTTGGCAGGTCGCCAAGTCCGGAAGGAGCGGAGATTCTTCACATGGCGGACGAGAAGAGGATAGCAGTTCAGCATTTAGAGGGGAAGGCATGGAGAGAAAGAGAAGAGGGTGATGTACCCGGCGAGGAGATCACCTCAATATCTTCACCGGAACCAAGAAGACGCGGAAGGCCGCCCGGCAGTCCTATTTCATCTTTGATGGCAATTTGATGAGGCGTCCGGCGACCATGAAAACGCCGCGGCCGCAATGATGAATGGTGCGAGGGTTTTTCTTTGCGCGGTCGATCCAGGCTTTCATGACCTCGAGGATAAACAGACAGTATTTGTCCACCATGCTGGCATCGATGACCTTGCATTCGAGATTGGCGTAGCATTCGGAAATCAACGGCGCGGCCACACGTGCGGCGGGCACAGGTGTGAGGCGAAACTTCTTGAATTTGTCCAGCACGCGGCCCGAGGTATTTCCGCAGGCGACCACTTTCTTTGCCAACTCCACGGTAGGGATGTTGATGACGCATTCCCGCGTTTCTTTCAAGATGTCAAACGTGAAGTTGCGATTGCTGATGACGCACGCAACGGTGGGCGGTTCGAAATCAACCATCATGTGCCACGACATGGTCATCACGTTGGTCCGTCCGCCGCGCGCGGAACTGAGCAACACAACCGGCCCAGGCTCTAACAGCCGGTAGACCTGCGACAACGGAAGGGAACTCTTGTTCATCTCAGCCAGCTCCTGCGGCGCACACGTCCGCTAGCGGCATTATAGTCTTTCGTGCGCGCGCAGCTCCCACGGCGGCGGAGTGCGAAACGCCGGCGATTGTTGCGCGGCGCAATACCGCGCATTACAATGCGCCGGGGGGAGGCACCAACTTATGAATCGTCGCAAGTTCATTGGTTCTGCAGCAGCCTTGACAGCCACAGCCGCCTACGGTTGGGAGGCACCTCTGCCGCGCCGCCGCTACAAGGATGGAATCGACCTTTCGATCATCGCGCTCGGGGGCATCGTGGTTTGCGGACTTTCGCAGGAGCAGGCCTCGCGCCGCGTTGCGGTGGCGTACGATCGAGGCGTGAACTATTTCGACTGCGCCCCGTCGTACTTCAATGGTGAAGCGGAAACGAAACTCGGGGAAGCGTTGAGGCCATATCGCAACAAAGTGTTCCTTGCCGAAAAGACGATGAGTCGCGACGCGAAGGGCGCCCGCGAGGAGTTGGAGCGCAGCCTGCAGCGCTTCCACACGGATCATGTGGATCTCTACCAGTTTCATGCCGTCAGCTCGATGGATGATGTGGACAAGATTCTTGCGGCAGGCGGAGCGGCGGAGATGTTTTTTGCCGCCAAGAAGGAGGGCAAAGTGCGACATGTGGGTTTTTCCGCCCACAATGCGCCGGCCGCGCTGCGCCTGATGGACGCGCTGGAATTGGACAGCGTGCTGTTCCCGGTGAATGTCAATGCCTGGGAAAACGGCGGCTTTGGCCCGCAGATTCTGGCGAAAGCGAAAGCGAAGGGGATGGCCCGGATGGCATTGAAGGCGCTGGCGTTCGGCAAGTGGCCTGCGGGGATGAAGGAAAGCGACCGCAAGTATCCGAAGTGTTGGTATGAACCGATTGACGATCGCGAGATGGCTCGGCTGGCGCTGCGATTTACATTAAACCAGGAGGTGACTGCGGCCGTGCCGCCGGGTGACGAGCGAATCTTTGACCTCGCGCTGGAGCTGGCGTCAGCGCCGCTGCCCGAGTTGAGCGTCGCGGAGCTGACGGGGCTGAAGGCCAAGATAGGTTCCCTTGAGCCGGTTTTTCGTGCGTGATGCAGGTGACGCCCTAAACGTTTTGCTATCCCATCCAAAGAGATGCGGGGGGCATGAGCCGCGCGGTGGAGGAAGATGAGCGGAAGTGAATCGAAAAGGGCGGAAGTGTTCCGGAACGACACGTTTGATATTTCCTAGAAAAATCTAACCTAACAAGTCGTGTGTTTCTTTCAGTGAAAAGCCTTTTTGGCCGATGAATTGGTGTGTCCCTTGCACATTGAGCTATTTGCTAGGGGAGGGGTGTAGTCGTTTTCGAGAAGCGAAACGGACGGACGTGAGAAATGGCCATGGGGGCGAAAGAAGAAGTGCGCCGAGGCCGGAGTGGGGGCCGAGTGAAGCTCCTGACCAGAATAGCGCTGGTTGTGTGTATGGCCTGGGTGTTCCCCGGCGATGTGCTGAGCCAGGTTCTTTCGCAGGAATATCAATTGAAAGCGGTGTACCTGAGGAAGATTCCGAGCTTCGTGGAATGGCCGCCGAGTGCCGCGAAGAGCAGCAAGGCAGCGTTTCAATTGTGCACCGTAGGAAATTACCCGTTTGGTGTTGGACTCGCACTGGAGGTCCGGGGGGTGAGCGTTGGCGGGCGAAGGATCGAACTGCGCTGGGTTCACAATGAGCAGGAATTGCATGGATGCGAGATGGTGTTTTTCAGCCGGTCAGAGGCGAAACACTGCGGGAAAATTCTGGACGGATTGAAAGGAAAAAGCGTGCTGACCGTCGGCGAGACCGAGGGTTTTCTGGAAGCCGGCGGCATGGTGGAACTCAGTTTTGCAAACGACAGGCTACAAATGGAAGTGAATCTGGTGGCGGCCCGCAGCGCGAACTTGAGAGTGGATGCGCGGCTGCTGGCAATGGCGAAACGTGTTGTCACGGAACGCAGCACACCGGGCGGTTAAGCATGAAAGCGTGGCGGAACATCTCATTGAGTCGGCGATTGGTGCTGTTGACGATGGTCAGCAGCAGCGTTGGGCTGGTGTTCGCGCTGTTCATGGGGGTGGCCTATAACGAACACCTTTTCCGCCAACATAAGGTGGAAGAACTGCAATCCGCGGCCGACCTCGTTGGAACGAACAGCGCGGCGGCGCTGGTTTTTGACGACAGTGTGGAAGGGGCGCGCCTGCTGCTGGCCCTCCAAACCAGAAAGCACATCCGCAGGGGCGTCTTGTTCGCGCCGGATGGAAGTGTTTTCGCGGAGTACAAGCGCGCGGATTGTGGAACAGGGGCAAGCGCTGAACTGGCAGGCAGAAGGGAAGGTGTTTACTGGGACGCGGCTTGTTTGGCATTAGTACAGCCCATTCGTCTGGAGGGCCGCGAGATCGGGACATTGTATTTAGAGGCGGGACTGAGCGACCTGAGAAAAGAGAGATGGCAAACCGTGCTGCTGATGATCCCGGTGCTCGGCGCAACGCTTGTGCTGGTGTATTTCCTGACGCTGATCCAGCAGAAATCGATCGTGCAGCCGATTCGGCAGCTTTCGGATATCGCGGGACGCGTCGCGGAGGAAAAAAACTATGCGCTGCGAGCACCGTCCCTGGAGGGGCCGGAGCTCGGACAATTGGGCGGCGCTTTTGATCACATGCTGGAAGTAATCGAAAGCCGCGATCAGGAACTCCGCGAAGCGCACGACCTCCTGGAAGCGCGAGTAGGCGAGCGCACCATGGCCCTGGAACAGGAGATCGCGGAGCGTCACCGGGCCCAGTTGCATTTGCAAGAAAGCGAAGAACTTTTCCGTGCATTGAACGAAGCCGCGCCGGTGGGGATTATTTCCGGGACCAAAGATGGCACCATCCGCCTGAGCAATCCGGCCTTCCAAAAGATGTTTGGTTATACGCAAGAGGAACTCATCGGAGAGTCCCTGTCCGGTCTTCTGCTCACTCCAGCAATGCGCGAGGGCTGGATTTCCGTTAGCGACATGATTGAGACCGGGCATGCCGTGCACCACACGGTGAAACGCAGTAGGAAGGATGGAAAGGAGATCGATGTCGAACTGTTCGGCGCGCCTTTGAAGCTGGAGGGGAGAACACTAGGATTCCTGGCAATTTATGTGGATATCACGGAGCGCATGGAGGCGGAGAAGACCATCCGCGAAAGTGAAGAGCTGTTCCGGTTGCTGAGTTCAGCGGCCCCCATCGGCATCTTCCGCGCGGACCGGGAAGGGCGCTGTGTGTACGTCAACCAAAGATGGAGTGAGATGACCGGACGAGCAGCGGAGACCGCGCTTGGCTACGGATGGCTGCAAGCTATTCATCCAGAGGACCGTGAGGCGACGGAACGCCTCTGGAAGACCGCGGCTGAAATGGGGATGGAGCTAAAAGATGAAACGCGATTCTTGACACCCGATGGGAATACCAACTGGATTTACTGGGCGTCGCGGGCCTTGCACGGGCCCGATGGCAGCTTGATCGGGTATGTTGGCGTGATTGAAGACATCACCAAACGGCGGTTCGCGGAACAGCGCTTGCTGGAAGCCAAACAGACCGCGGAATCGGCCAACGAGGCCAAGAGCCAGTTCCTGGCCAACATGAGCCATGAAATTCGAACCCCGATGAACGGCATTCTGGGGATGACGGAACTCGCACTGGAAACTCCGCTCAGCGGACAGCAACGCGAATACCTGGAGATGGTAAAGGGGTGCTCCGAATCCTTGCTGGAGATCATAGAAGACATATTGGATTTTTCCAAGATCGAGACTGGCAAGGCGGAACTCGAGCATATTCCTTTCTCGATACTGGACTGTGCGGAGGACGCGCTTCAGCCGGTGATTATGCGCGCCCATGAGAAGGGGCTGGAGTTGGAGTGGTCGGTACGCGGCGATCTGCCGGAAAGTGTGCAGGGCGATTCCGTCAGGATGCGGCAGGTACTGATCAACCTGCTCGGGAATGCCGTAAAGTTCACCGACGCGGGGGAAGTATCGCTGGGCATCGAGTGCCTGAAGCGCAGTGAAGAAGAAGCCGAGATACGGTTCGAAGTCCGCGATACCGGCGTGGGGATACCAGCGGAACACCATTCCAAGATCTTCGATGCATTCCAGCAGTCCGACACTTCCGTCACCCGGCAATTCGGTGGAACGGGGCTTGGATTGTCCATCTCGGCGCGGATCGTGCGCATGATGGGCGGAGAAATTCAGGTGGAAAGCACGGCGGGTAAAGGGAGCCGTTTTTTCTTCACGGTAAAGCTGAAGATAACTGAAAACGCGGAGAGAACAGACGAGGAGGAGGGGAAGCTTCCGCGGATGAAAGTCCTTGTTGTGGAAGAAAGGAAACCCACCCAGGAACTGGCGGTCTGGTTGATGACGCGCTGGGGGCTGGAAGTAGAAGTGGCTGGAAGCGTCGAGGAAGCGCGGGCCAGCCTGGCACGGCGGAAGGAAGCGAACGAGCAGTACCGCGTCGTGCTGGTGAACCAAAACCTGCATGGCGCGGATGGATACGATCTGGCAAGGGAAATCCGCGCCTACGCTCCACGGGAAACCACCGCGATTCTGATGATGTCTTCCGCAGCTTCCATCCTGGAGGAAGTCCGCCCCGCTGAATGCGGGGTATTCCGGCGGCTGAGAAAGCCGCTGTGCCGCCGAGTGCTGTGGGAGAGCCTGCGGGCTGCCTTGACCCAGGGAGAGCCCGAAACCGCGCCAATCTTTGAAACGCTGGTGAAGGCATCGGGCGGACATTTCCGGATTCTGCTGGTGGAAGACAACGCGGTGAACCAGAAACTCGCCGTGCGGCTGCTGGAAAAAATGGGGCATCAGGTGGCCCTTGCGAATAATGGCGCGGAGGCTTGCGAGGCATTGTGCGCGGCGACGTATGACATCGTCCTGATGGACCTGCAGATGCCAGTGATGGGCGGACTGGAAGCAACACGTAAAATCCGGGAACGCGAACAGCATTCACGGCAGCACGTGCCCATCCTGGCCATGACGGCACACGCCGCGGCGCAGGACGAAAAGCGGTGTTTGGAGGCTGGCATGGATGGATATCTGACAAAACCAATCCGGAGTGAAGTTCTGCGCAAAGAGATCGATCAAGCCGTCACGCAGAGTGGACCGGCGGAGAACTGTAGTGAGGCACCGACGCACAGAGAGGTTTCGGAAGCCGAATGGAATGTCCGCGAGTTGCTGCAGCGGCTCGAGGGAGACCATGACTTCCTCCGCGAACTTCTGCAGATGTTCCGTGCCGACAGTCAAACGACACTGATGAAAGCGCGAGAAGCCCTGGCCCGGGAGGACTTGAAGGAGGTGTCGCGCGCCGCCCACACTCTGAAGGGCATGCTAAAAAACCTCTCCATGAACGCCACGGCCGAAATAGCAGCTGGTTTGGAAACAGCCGCGCGGAATGGCGCACGGGTAGAGGCAGAAGCGCTTTTTGAGCGGCTGGAGCGCTCGCTTGCCGGACTCATGCCGGACGTGCAGACGCATCTGGCGGAGGTACGCGCATGAAAATTCTGGTGGCGGAAGATGATGCTCTTTCACGGATGCTGTTGCAGAGAACGCTGCAGCGGGCCGGCTATGAAGTGGCGGCGGTGGAAGACGGCAGCCGTGCATTGGCGGAACTAAGCAAGGAGGACCCACCGCGGCTGGCGCTACTGGATTGGATCATGCCAGGAATGGACGGCATCGAAGTGTGCCGCGAAGTACGCCGGCGGAGAGATCATGCGTACACGTACCTGGTGCTACTGTCCTCCCGCGAAACGAAGCAGGACATCGTGCAAGGGCTGGAATCCGGCGCGGACGATTATCTGACGAAGCCCTATGATGCGGAAGAAATGAAGGCCAGACTGCGCGCCGGGGAGCGCATCCTGGAACTGGAGGATCGGCTGGTGGAAGCGCGCGAGAGCATGAGATTTCAGGCGACCCATGACATATTGACGTCGCTGTGGAACCGCGGCGTGATCCTGGAATTGGTGTCGCGCGAGATAGTGCGCGCGCGGCGGGAAAACTGGTGCAACGCGGTGATGATGTGCGACATCGATCATTTCAAGAATGTGAACGACCAGCACGGGCATGCCGCCGGGGATGATGTACTGCGGGAGGTGGCACGGCGGTTGCAAACGTCGGTGCGCTCTTACGACATGGTGGGGCGTTATGGGGGAGAAGAATTTCTGGTGGTGCTCAACAAGTGCGATCCATCAAGCGCAGTGGCGAGGGCTGAGAACTTGCGCAATATCGTGGCCGCAAAGCCGATCCTCCTGGCCACAAAATCACTGGCGGTTACGATCAGCGTGGGGGTGGCACTGACGACGGATTTCCCCAAACGGAATGCCGACGATATCCTGCATGCCGCGGATATGGCGCTCTACGCAGCGAAAGCCGCGGGGCGAAATTGCATACGTTTGGCGCAGCCCGGAACCCTGCCCCCGGCCCCCGAAGCGTCTCATGGGGAAAGCCCGGTACTCATTTCCAATAAGTAGCCGGCTTGCAGGCAGGGCATGACGGGAAAGGCGTCACTTGGTCTTGCCGCGGCTCTGCTCCATCATCTGGCGCATGGCGGCGGTGGAGCCCGGGGCGCGCTTTTCGCGCCAGGCCTCGAGCCTCGCGCAGGCCTCTTCAATCGCGGAGAAAAGGTGCGGGTTCTTGAACGCGGCACGCCACGTAGGGACGATGGAGCGCATGCGGTCCCAGACGACCCAAAGTTCCCCATTGCTTTCAAAAAAGAGTTCGTCGTTGATCAGTCCGCGATTGACGATTCCGGCGACCATATCCCAGTAACTAACGACCATGCGGATATAGGTGTTCTCCTGGCCGCCCTGAGGATATTTCTGCATCAACTCTTCCGGAGTGGAAGCTTGGTAATGCTCGACGAACCAGGCGCGTGCTTCGCGGAGCCGAGGCTCGCGACGAAGATCGTAGAGCTGGAGCATGAGGTTCACTTCGTCATAAGTGATCTGAGCCATGTGAGATTCTCCTTTGCTTCAAGCGGAGTGAGCGGGCGGCGGGGATTCCTGTGAAGCAGCAGGATTCACCAATTCGACGCGTTGGACATTGTACAGGGGGACACCCTGCCGCTGGAACTCCAATTGGATGCGGCGGCGCAGCTCCCGGGCTACATCCTCGTGGCGGGAGGGCGCGGTGCGGACTTGCAAGCGCATGGTGGAGGTCGTCTGATCGAAGGACTGCAGGCCGAGGAGGCGGGGGCCATCCACCAGGGCTTGAGACCACGCAGGATCGTTGCGCAACTCGGCGGCGGCGGCATCGAGAAGTTGTAGCGTCTTTTCCTGAGGGAGGTTGGGAGAGACGGCAACATCCACGAAGGCTTGTGACCAATCGCGGCTGAGGTTGGCGAGGGCGCGAATTTCGCCGTTGGAAAGAGTCACCATGGCACCGCGGGAATCGCGGACGATGGTCCGGCGCAGGGAAAGATGCTCGACGCGGCCCTGCGTGCCGGCGGCCTCGATGGTATCGCCAACGACGAACTGGTCCTCGAGGATGATCTGAAAGCCGGCGATGACGTCCCGGATGAAATTCTGCGCGCCAAGGCCAATGGCCAGGGTGGCGAGGCCTGCGAGCGCGGCCACGGGGAAGACGTTAATGCCGATTTCCTGCGCGGCTGTCAGCAACGCCACCGCCCAGACAATCTTGCTCGCCGCGCTGTAGAGAACCCCGGAGAGCGTGCGCGTTTGCTGTTCTCTTGCTTGAGCAGCGCGGGTTTGCGCCGCTGCCGGTTTGACGATCAGGTTGGTGGCCACGCGCAACAGATGGTTGACGATGAGCGCGACGGCAAAGATGAGTATGAGATGGAACAGATGAGCAAGCGTGAATTCGGGAAGATGCGTCAAGAGACTGGACATAAGGATTGCCGGAGGGCGAGTATAGCATTGGTGGAGATGTGATGCAGTGGGAGCCGGTGCTCAGGTGCTGGCCAGCGGAGGAGGGTTGTTCATGAAAACGCGACGCACGTTTCTGCGTGGCATGCTCTTTGCTGGGGCCGTGACAGGCTTGGGCGGAAGCCTGACCCTGAGCCAGGCGCCGAATCTCCCCCCAAAACCACGACCGGCACAAGAACCCGACGCAGACAATCCCAATCTGCCTTCGCCTGAAAAGCAGATGCTGGAAGACAACAATAAGGATATCCACAAGAAGGTCGAGCGGCTCTATCAATTGGCCACGGAATTGAAGGCGGAAGTTGACAAGACAGATTCGACAAAAGTGCTTTCGTTGAATCTGGTGAAGAAAGCGGAAGAGATTGAAAAGCTGGCCCACGATATTAAGAACCGCTCGAAAGGGTAGAGCAGCGGGGAATCGCGCCGGCGGGCTGTGGAAAGATGGCACGGAGCGGGTCCACTGGCGCATAGCATGAGGACGCGCTAGACTTGAAAAAGTAATACGCCGGCGCGCCCGTAGCTCAGCTGGATAGAGCGCTTGCCTCCGGAGCAAGAGGTCGGGAGTTCGAATCTCCCTGGGCGCGCCACTAAAATTTCCTTGATGATAAGCGGTTTGGTTTTTTTTGTGGACGGCTCCGTCAGCCCGAAAAGGGCTTGGTGTGATAAAAGCGTGATAAAAGTCCGCTGGTTCAATGCCCTAACCCCACCGCCCAAGCCCCGATTACTCGCCTTACCGGAGAAGCTCGTCCCAGTACCCGCCTCGGTGGAATTGATGTTTTCCGGTTTCACAAAGAAAAGTGCTAAAAGCTCTTCCGCTGAGAGGGAAAGCCACCCCTGCGTACGGCTGGTCGGCAGACGGCAAACATGTCGTTCTTTGCGATATGGACTGCTCGTTCCATTCGGTTCCCTAGCGAACCTAACGGCAGTTCGTATAGCACAGTGGCGCGGATGTTTCCCGTGCTTGTGCCCGCCTAGCCTTATCGGACATGTGGCTTCAGTTGCTGACGCTATTGTTTTCGGTGTTGGACCCGGACGCGGAAATCCCCGTTTAGGTCATTAGTCTCTGACGCAACTCGTTTTTCCAGTATCGGGATTTGTATGGAGATGCTCTCCTGACGGACATGATCCGTCCTGACCTTTTCGATCCTTGTGGTCGGCCCGTCTTTGTTCGTCGGCTTGTCTTTGTTCGTCAGCTCGTCTTTGTTCGTCGGCCCGCCTTTGATCTTCTGCCCGGCGCTGATCTGTGTCGCGGCCCGGATCTCCGGTCTGTCCCGTTGCGCCCTGCTGTCCCTGCGGTCCAGGTGGTCCCGGTGTTTGGCTCGCCGTGCATCCGGCGATAGCTAGCACTAGCGAGAACGCACCCACAACTAGCGATGTCTTCAGTTTCATTTGATTTTCCTTTGTGGTGCCGCTCGACTCCGAACGCCGACACCGCAGATGATTGCACACAGCGAGGATCGTACCCATAGTCCACCGGTTGGCGCTGTTCGAATTCGCACAGTGATCAAAAAACGTCGAGCGCGGAACAAGGAGTTTGAGCAGCTAGTTGGGATTCGAGTCTCCAACTGATCCGGACTCCAAGTCCCGATAGGTCGCCTTGCCGTACATCTGGCTACTAGTACTCCACTTCTCCGATTGACGCGATTGTTGCCAGGTTCCCGGCGCTTCACTCTTCACACGGAGGCTCACACGTTTTCAGCACCGCATGCTACTATCACCGCGAACCCATGAAAACCCCACGCGCCATCCTAGCCTTTGTTCTCACGCTTCTCTCCTGCGCGCCACTCGCCGCGCAATCAACGCAGCCGCAACCTGCGCCAAGCGCGCACGCAGTCGTCCTCCACGCTGCGCGCCTGCTCGACGTCGAATCCGGGCACATCGCCAGCCCTGGTGAAATCCTGGTCTATGGCGACGTCATAGCCGAAGTCGGCCCGAAAGTCACACACCCCTCCGGCGCCGAAATCATGGACCTCGGCAACACCACTCTTCTCCCCGGCCTTATCGACGCGCACGTCCACCTATTTCTTCACCCCGGCGCGGAAGACCTCCAAACCGTCCAGGAATCCGTCCCCCAGCGCACCATCATGGCCACTCTTGCTGCTCGCGATGACCTCATGGCCGGATTCACTGCTGAACGCGACATGGGCACCGAAGGCGCAGGCTCCGCCGACACAGCCGTGCGAGACGCCATCAATCAGGGCCAGATTCCCGGCCCGCGCCTGCGCATCAGCGGCAATGCCATCAATATTCTCGGCGGCCACGAAGACGCCATCGGCTACAACCCTGAGCAGCATGTGCTTCCTAACGCTACTTACGCCAACAGCGCCGCTGAACTCGTCACGGTAATCCGCGAGCAAATCAAAGAAGGCGCGGACTTCATCAAGATTTACGAGACCGGTGCTGACTCGGGGGTGAACGGCCGTTTCTCCACTCCATTCCAATTCACTGAGGACGAGCTCATCGCCGCCGTGCGCGAGGCTGCGCGCACTGGCAATCGCGTCGCGGTCCACGCCACCGGTGAACCCGGAACACTCTACGCAGCTCGCGCTGGCGTCGAATCCATCGACCATGCCTATCAACTGAGCGATGAGACCATGCGCATCATGCGCGAAAAGCAAATCTTTGCTGTCCCCACTTTTGCCATTGCCGAATATTTCGCGGACCACGCCGCCACCCCCGAAGCCGCTTCCCGCGAGCGCCGGTTGATTGATCTGCATGCCAGCGAATTCAAGAGGCAACTCGCTGCCGGGGTTCCCATCGCAATGGGTTCTGATGTCGGCCCATTCCCGCACGGCACGCAAGCCCGCGAGTTTGTCTTGATGGTGAAATTCGGAATCTCGCCGCTGGCTGCCGTCCAGGCAGGCACCATCAACGGCGCAAAACTATTGGGCTGGCAAGATAAAATCGGCGTCCTTAAGCCCGGCTACGCCGCCGATGTAGTCGCCGTCCCCGGTAACCCCCTCGAAGACATCGCTGCCCTGCAGAAAGTTTCCTTCGTAATGAAAAACGGCGTCATCTACCGCAAGTAGCCAGCCTCTTTGTCTTCTGCGAACCGCATAGAGCCAGGAGCCCTTATGCTATCCAGGCTCACATCAGGGGGCCCACTCGTCCAAGGAACTCAATCAGAAAGTCGCCTTCAAAAAATGTCGCTTGTTTGGAGCCGCACGAGCGGTTTTGTCAGTTCTTCTTTGATTCTGTACTAACCACGCTTTTCCTCGTCACATTAAAATTCTTTCAGTGCTCCCAGGCTAAATGACCAGCCGGAATTTTTGCACCGGCGGTCATGAGACGGTTTACCCGAGGAGTATCCAGTTAGCAACGGAAGGTACGCCGTTGTTGTCGACGAGAAAGAGCATGTACCAACCGGGAGGAGCGAGGTTGGGGTTTTGCGGGACCGTGGCAGTGACGGTGCCGTTAGCAAGACTCGTCACGTCGAGATCGACGAGGCGCTGGCTGCCATCGTATGAGTGTGTGGTCACGCAGTTTCTCATCAGGCTGGCCCAGCGAATATTGGCCGATTGTGGAGATTTGATTTGAATTGACTGGCCGTAGGTGCATTTCGCCGGGGCCGTGCTAATCACTGGGCGAGGCCCCCTGAAGAGATAAGGCGGGCTGAAGACTTCGAGGCGCATTTCTTCATTGGGATCATCGTCCCAAATGACGTGCGAGCCACCATCGGGATTGCTGCCGGCAGTGACGACCGTGGCATCAGGGAGCAAGAGCGCGGTGGAATGATAGAGGCGCGGCACGGTTGCAGTCGCGGCAGGTGTCCAGGTATCCGTCGAAGGATCGTAGATTTCACCCTGCAAACGCGCCATCGGCGCGTCTTCCTGCTTGAGCGAGCCGCCGCTGACGAACACCGTATGGTCTGGGAGAAGGACGGAGTTGAGGTGGATACGCGGGAAATTGAGCGGCGAGGCCGGCACAAAATGCGGATTCGGGTCGGTAAGATCGACGATATCCACGTTGTCGATGGCGTCGGTCTTGTTCGGTTTTCCGGCGGGACCGCCACCCATGATCATGACTTTCTGATCTTGAGCGGGAGGCAAGACCACGCTGGCGGATTGGTTGCGCATGCCGCCGCCTTCCATGCCGGGAACAGGAGTGAGGTGAACCGGATTGTGAGTGAGATCGATGATGCATGGGTCGACCTGGAGATTGTCATCCATGCGGCCGCCGTCGAACACGACGCGGCCATCGGCCATCAGGAAAAGGTGGGCGTAGAGCGGAAGTCCGGGGAAACCGCCATCGAAGTGGAGCATCTGCCATTTATTGGCGGTGGGATCGTAGATTTCCAGAGTGTTGTTGTGAGGGTTAGTCAAGTCTTCGGTCAGCCCGGTGGCAATGAGAGCGCGGCCATCGCCCAGTGGGATGAGACTGGGATACCAGCGGCCATGGGCCATGGGGGCGGCGAAGGACCACTGTTCCGTGGCGAGATCAAATATGGTGGCATCGTTGCGTCCGGCGAATGGGTTGTAATGGCCGGTGCCGCCCGCCGACAGCAATCGGCCATCGGAGAGGAAGGTGTCGGCGCCGCAGAAGAAGTCGAAGGGGCGGTTGTTGGGGGCGAAAAGAGTCTGCGGGTGGAAGAAGTTGTTTCCCTGAGGAGCGGTCGGGTCCCAGACGACGCTCATGAAAATGCCGTCGGCCATGCTGCCAAAATCAGGCGCGGCAAAGCGGGTGGAGCTGCTGCCGGATCCGGCGAAGAAGAGCACTTTCCCTTGAGGAAGCAATGCGGCGTGAACCGCGAGCACGCCGGAATGGAATGGCAGAACCTGCCATTGGCCATCGCGCCCGGGGTTAGCGTCCAGGGGGATGAAACGGTAATAGCCGGCGTTCTGGCCGACGGGATTATCGACCATCATCGAGATCATCCCGGGCGTTCCATTGAGCGTGGTGGTAGCGATCCCGCCACCTTCGTTTTCCCAGGCGAACCAGGAGGGAACCCCGCGCCACAAACTCCATTGCGCGACGTTTCCATTGATGTCGAGCTGGCTGCCGATCTTGTAGAACGCCTGGTTCTGATCGACCGCGTCATCGATCATGAAGACGATAAGATCAAGCTTGCCGTCACCATCCACATCAGCGACGGCGACGCCCGCGCCTTGATTTTCCCAGGAGAACCAAGTTGGCTGATCGAGGGGAGGCGGAGGCGGGGGTATGGGCCCCACGTCAATCCAAGGTGTCCAGCTGCCGGTGACGTTGGCGTTGGCGTCGAGGTTCCTTCCAATGCGGTATAGGCCGCGGTTCTGCCCCGGCGGATTGTCAACCATTATGACAATCAATTCCGGGTTGCCGTTGCCATCGAGATCGGCAACAGCAATTCCGCCAAATTGGTTCTCAAAAGAGAACCAATCGGGAATGGGTATCCAGGGGCCCCATCCGCCGTTGATGTTTCCGTTCACATCAAGCTGCTTGCCGATGCGATAGAAGCCCTGATTGCCGCCTTGCGGATGATCAATCATGAAGACGAGCAGGTCCTGCTTACCATCCTTGTCGACATCGAAGATGGCTGCACCGACGCCTTGATTCTCGAAGGAGAACCAGTCTGGCACGTCGATCCACGGCGTCCAGCCGCCGGTGACGTTGCCTTGGCCATCCATGGCATGGCCGACGCGGAAAATGCCGCGGTTGGGCTGGCCGCCGGGATGGTCCACGGTAATGACGAGGAGATCTTGTGAGCCCGTGCCCGTCAGATCCGCGATGGCGATGTTGCCTCCCTCGTTGTCGAAGGAGAACCAATCGGGTATTTGCAGCCATCCCGGATGCGCAGCTGCGACGGGCAACGCCGCCAGGTGAGGCGCTGCACCACTCACTGCGACGCGCGGCTCTTTCTTTTTGCGGACAGTTGCTGCACCTGAATGATTCATGTGATCCTCCCCCGAGAACGAATGGACGTTCTCATGGACACCTTACGAGAGGATCCCTGGCAAGGAGCGGAACTCCTGCGGGGAAAAAACGAGGGCAAAGGCTCAACGACCCTAACATAGGGCACCCACGCACGCAAGCGAAAGCGGCGGTAGCGGCTGTCGATGCACCGATCCGCTCTCGAGCTCCAATCCCAGTCACTCGATGCCTTGCGCGGGGCGCTGTCCGATGGGCATGCTACTGGAAATTGCCAGCGCATTGGCGTCGGGCCTAAAGATTCGCGTCCGGCGCAATGCCGGTTAAACCCTGAGCCACCATCTCGGACAGTGCTGAGATGGTAGCCGTGGGATTTGCCCCGACGGCAGTCGGCACGATCGCGCCGTCCGCGACATACAGATTTCTGTATCCAAATACTTGTCCGAAAGTTGCGGGGTCGGCACTGGTCACCCCTCCCGAAGAATCGTTTGCGAGAGTACAACCGCCGAGTGCATGTACCGTCACATTATTGCGGATCGGCCAATCCCATGTGGGGAGCGGCGTAAAAACGGCGGCCTGTACGGTTCGAGAGAATTGTTTGCCGGCTTCCAGGATGGCGTGATAGAGAGACAGGCTGTCTTTATATGGCCAATCGATCGAGAGTTGATGATCCTCGTCCAATGTCATCACCCCGTTTGATTTGTCGATTCCCATGCAGAGCAACACGCAGGTGCGAAAAGAAACATCTTTGCTCAGCAGGTCATCCAGAGCCCAGCCCAGGGAACCCAGCGATTTACCCGTTGTCAGACGAGAATACAAGTCGCGAAGAAAGCGCCAGAAAGGGTCCAAGCGCAGGAAGCCAGGTTTGGCTCCCTCGACATACCAGGCCAGAATGTCGCCGTAAGCGGCATCCTGCAGCATGAATGCGTGGTCGCGGTCGAAATCTTTGAAGAGATTGTAGTCGGTGCGTTGGGTAATCACGGGGCCGTAATTAGGGTCCGCGGGAAGCTTGCTGCCCAGCACGAAGCTTATAAAATCGCCGTTGCCGGAAAAACCGCGGCCGAGCTTGTCGCTAATTCGGGGAAGAGTACGAAAATGCTCCTTGCAGCGCATGAGTAGTTCGGTCGAACCGAGGGCTCCCGCTGAGACGATGACGCGCTGCGCAAGCGCGGTCTGGACGGCCGCCTGCGTCCCAGAGAGGTCGCGAAAATAGACTCTGTAGCCGTGCGTTCCGTCCGCGCCGGGATCGTCGGCCTGGTTTGTGTCGACGGGCACAATTTTCAAAACGAGATGTTCCGTGCGGATGACGGCCTGGTAGCGGCGTTCCGCGACGAAAAGATAGTTCAGATCCAGGGTATTCTTCGCGTGATAGTTGCAGCCAATATCGCATTCGGCGCAATAAACACAGGAGGTCTGCAGCGCACCATAGCGATTTTTTTCCTGCTCGCCGATCGCCAGCGGCTTTTGGAAATCATTTCCAAAGAAAACATTAATGTCCACCAGCTCGGAATTCCTGCCGTTTTTCCTGGCCGCTTCCGCGAAAAGCCGCTGCCGGATAATGTGCCGGCGCGGATCATCATCCACGGGGATCGTTCTGGAACCGAGGACTTCTTTTGCGACGGCATAATAAGGAAGCAGATTTGATTTCTTACAGGAGTCGGGCCAACGTTCATCGAAGACCTCATCGGGCGGGATCATGAATACGTTGGCATAGATCAGCGAGCCACCGCCCAGACCTGCGCCGACCACTGCATCCATGTGTGGGAAGTTTCGGACATCGAAGATTCCGTGCGACTCTTCCCCGCGTTCGATGAGCCGTCGGACGTGACGCGGGCGACGTGTTCTTTCCCCCGCAAGTGCCCAGAAGTTATGTGCGAAATCGTGCGGTTTCCTTGGAAAAGATCCCATCGGGTATCTTTTGCCGCGCTCAAGAATCAGAACCCTGCCCCGGTCCCATTTCTTGGCCAAGCGGCATCCCGTGATGGCGCCCCCAAAGCCGCTTCCGATTACAAGCGCTTCGTAGCTTTTCTCCATAAGTGAGACCTCCGCAACGAGCGCTACGATGCAGTACGTCTTCCGTCTGCAGTACTTGATCCGTCTGATGATCGCGAGTACGGAGAGCTAAATGCCGGCCGCAACTCGCCGTAGCGTTTTCTATTGCTTGACGAGTGTGGCCACGGAGATGTGCGGCCAATGGATATTGATGAAGTCCAGGATGACGCGTTGCACGTATTGCAGTTGCATAAACGGCTCACCATCCTCGGGCTTTACGGTTTCGATCCAGAAGATCGCGTCCATCTGGGCGGCGTTGGCGTTCTGCTGGACGAACGGGATGTTGACGAGGTTGCCGGGGGGAACGGTCGAGATCGCGATCACCACTGTGCTGACGATGTTCTGGCCCTTGATTTGCGCCCGGAGAACCTCAGTGGGGTCCTTGATTGTTGCGGCCGCATTCAAGCCGTCGGGCATGCATTTCTTGGGAAGCACACCCTGCAAGTACTGCTGCAGATACGCTGGATCAGTTATCGGCTTGACGGGATCTGCATTCAGGCCCGGTATCGCGGGATCCGTGAAGGGAAAAGAATTGACGGGCTTGATAACAGGGCCGCTGTTCACTGTGGTGAAAAACGTGCTCTGCGCCAGCAGCGCATCTCCGTGCGGGATCGTCGCTTGCCGCACGTAGCTCTCGCCGGACGCAGGCGCGGTTGTCGGCGGCACATGGATCCATAGGCCGGGCTCGATGTGGATCCCCGCATGGAGCGCGCAGTCGGTCACTTGCTGCAAGTAGCGAACTCCAAAGAGACTGATGTCCGGCTCTTTCGATCCACGATTGGGGATGTTGCCGCCGACGGCGGTGAATTCGAGGGTTTCATCCGTGCCGTTGAGTTCCAAGAAAAACGGCGGAGTGTTGCCGAAGAAAGGGCGGCCAATGAGGTTGAACCCGTTGCCGACCCATTTGCCGGGAAGTTCTCCCAACAGTCCCAGATTACTGACAACCGTCTTTAATGGACCGCTTGCACGAAAGTGGACAGTCATTGGGTCAACCTCCCTTATTAAGCGACAGAAATAGAGTTTTTCTTCCCATCGAAATGTTATTGGCCAGCCTTGAGACCGGAAACTTTCATCGCGTACGCTGCACTACGTCACAAGGCTTCGCGAGAGCCTAGCACCTATTTTATTCAAGTCAAGTGAATAATAGCTGAATCTTGCCGATTCTCACTTCTCTCTGGTGGGGGACTCTTTATGGGACAAGTCCTTGCACTCTAGCTTAGAGCCGGTGCCTCGTTAAATTTCAACCGGAAGCCAGCTGGCAAGGTTTTTCGCGCTGAAACCTGAACAAGAAGCGCGGTTTGGCTCTTGAATGCCCCTGAGAAGTACGGAGATTCTCTCTAATCAATCTCTTACGCTCTCGTGCGTCTGCACAGCCTCAGGACTTCAGGACGGCATCCGCAGCGGCTTTGCCGGTTACCACTGCTCCCTCCATAAATCCTTGCCACTCCGCAAGATGTTCACCCGCAAAAAAGACATTTCCGTGGGGTTTCTGCAGCGCCGGTCGAACCGTAAACCATTGCCCCGGCCGATAAAAGGCATAAGCCCCGCCCGTAAAGCGATCCTCTTGCCAGGCCTGCTGCTCGATCGCCAGAACGATGCGGCGAAGTTTCTCCTGCGGCCAATGAAACCCGCAGGCGTTGACGACGTCTTCCACAATCCAATCCTTCAGCTTGTCTTGAGGAGACGCAGCAATATCGTCCGCCTTATCGCCGATGGCGTAGCTGCACAGGATTCCCTGGCGGCCTTGCTGTCCGTAAGTGCTGTCAAAACAGAAGTCCGACGCCAAACTGGTGCAGACGGAAAATCCACTCTTTTTGGGCTGGGGCCAGAAGCGCTTTGCGCAGAGGACCGCCGTCTTTGTGATTCGCGCGTATTGCAATTCTTCAGCTGCGGCTCTTTTCTTCGCAGAAATAGCGGGATTCCATATGATGCGCTTCAGCCAATGCGCGGGCACGGCGCAGACACAAGCATCCGCAGCCAAGGGTTTCTGGCCCTTAGCGCGCACGGTGACGCGCCCATTTTTCTGACTAATATGCGTTACCTCCCAATTCCTATGGGTGTTGTTGCGGCCAATGGCGTCCGCCAGCGCATTCACCAACCGGCTGTTCCCGCCAACAACCTTGAAATCCATTTCATCCGTATCGTCAACCTTCTGGTCTTTGCTGCTCAAGTATTCCGAGGCAGCCGTATAGGCGGAATTCATGCGGATGGTTTCTCCGAAATCGGTGCTATCCATCAGATCCCGCTTGAGCAGGTCGTCCCTATCGAAGCCCAGTTGCTCAAGCTGCGTCCACCAGTCCAGCTTGTCCATACGCTGCAGGTCCGGTAGTTTTAATTCAGGGAAGCGCTTCTTGAATTTCTTCCAGATCAACTCGGATTTTTGCGACAAGCACCATGCTCCGGGTGCGCTAAGTCGCACGCGGCTTTTTTGGTTCCAGAACGAGTTCGAGTATTGATGCGGTTCCAATTCAAGACCGAACGTGCCACACAATCTTTTCATCTCGACATGGTCATCGCCGATCCATTCTGCGCCCAACTCGCAAACTAACCCCGGCGCATGCTTAAACTGATGCGATTTCACGCGGCCCCCCAGCCGCCCCGAGGCTTCCACCAAGGTCACCTCCCATCTCATCTGCGTCAGGCGATATGCTGCCGCAAGCCCTGCCAGTCCGCCGCCAATCACTACACATTTTCTTTCCTTCATATGAGATTCCTTTCTATTCCGAAGGATGCGTTGTCTTGTGGTGCCGGTTGATCGTGAACGATGGAGTGGTGCGCGGCTCAGTCCGTCCCGGCCGGGATGGTAGCGACGCAAAAACAACCAGGGCGGAGAAACTCAGCAAGCGTCTGGCAAAGACACACCCCTCCGCAAAGACATTCGAGATGAAATGGGCCCATGGCTGGCCGCGCAAATAGCGGCGAAAGCCTACGCGTTCGCTTTCTTTGCCGAGGGTCCCGGCGAAGGCGGCGCAGCAGATTTCTCCTGAAGCGCCGCGAGCAACTTGGAGCCGTCGATTGAGCCCAGCCCGGTGCACGCATCCCAGCCCGGGCCGGCCTGGAACTCCCCGCCCAGGTCCTTATAGATGTCATTGTTCCCGGACGTTACATCATGAAACACCCCTGCCGAGGTGGACTGCGCGTATAAAAGTGGGTTGATGAAACCCACGGAGTTTCCTCCCTTGCTGGTCAGACTTTGATTGATGCGTGCGATAAGTCCCGCATAAAGTGGAGCCACCGCGCTCGTTCCGCCAATCCCCTGCTGCGTTCCGCCAATCACCACGCTGTAGCCCGTAAAAGGATCGGCGTCGGCTGACACATCCGGCACTCCGCGCCCCCCGGCGCTGTTCGCCGGCGCCGGAACCTTGACGTTGGCTTGGTAAGAAGGCTTTGGGAAGAAGTTGCTGACCCCGCCGCCCGTGGCTCCGCCATTTACTCCGCGGTTCCATACCGTCTCCACCGGCGCACCGGGTCCGGACTTCGCATCGAGCGTAGTACCCCCGCAAGCCAGCGCGAACGGGCTCGAGGCCGGAAAATCCACGTGCGGCTTCTTATCCCAAACCTTCTTCACCATGTCCGCCGAGCCATCATCGCCCGCTGCAACGCTCACCGTGACCCCCAGGGCTGCCGCTTCCTGGAGTATCTGCTGCAGCCCTTGCAGCATCTGCGGCGTCGCCGTTTCTTCCGCTTGCCCCCAACTAATGGAGACGATGCCAGGCTTCCGGACATTGTCGTGCACCGCCGCGGAAACAACCTGGATGAAACCGTCGTCCGTGTTCGTTCCGAAGTACACAGCAAACTTTGCCCCGGGAGCAATCCCCGCTGCCACTTCAATATCCAATGTGACTTCACCGTCGGCATTGGCATCCTTGCCGGGAACGTTGGCGCCGCCATCCACGCCGACGGCGGAGACGCTCGGCATGGGGATACCCAGGCTCTTGAAAAAGGTCTGCAGGTCGGAAACTTCGTAGCCTGCACCCGTTGCATTCCCCTGACTGTCGACGTCGTTCAGTTCGATCAGCGCGACGGTCTGTCCGGTGCCATCCAGTCCCGAAGGAAAGTCGTAGATGCTTGCGAGTTGCACCGGCGTGAAAGTTGTTGAGACGCTTTTCGCCGCGGCTCCCTCCTGCCTGCCTCCCTTGCGTTCGCGCCTGATAAACCGCCCTGCTGGCGAGCTTTGCGCCCCCCTCAAGAACCGGTAGTGCGCTTTCACCGCCGGCCGATCGTCCAGCCCCAGAACTCGTTCGATGATACCTTCCAATTCCGCAGGAATGGTAAGTGATCCCGTGCGCCCGCGATAGGAAATGGCACCCGCCTTGTAGCGCTTGAGCTTCACGCCAAAGGCTGTACTCAGATCCGCGACCCTGCCCGAGAGTTTCATCGTACGCCGCGCAGCGTCCGCCTCTGTCACCGTCAGCCCGTGGTTGTGCGCGAACCATTCAATCTTAGTCATGTCCGCGGGGTCCGCACCCGCCTGGGTGGCAAGTTCGGCCCGCGTCAGGTACTTGCGATCCGCAAGCCCCTGCGAGGCGATTTTGTTGACAGTCGCATCGAGATCCGATCCGGGTCGCCGTCTTAATTGAATCGTGATCTCGATGCGCTGATCAGGGTCCACGGCCCCAATAACCTTTGCACCGGCCAGTGGCCGTCGATTGCTTCCTGGGAGGGCGATTTGCTTTTTCATGATGAGTCACCTCGGTGAAGGACGTTGCTGGGGGTCTTACCATAGGCGCGTGCCATTGAATTGTCAAGAGAGCTAATTAATCGAAGTCGTTTTTAGTCGAGGAAACTCGGACCACCTTCTTCAGAGGCGCCGCAAGCACCCAGTTGTAGCTCAGCGCTTCAAATGGTTCTGATCCAGAAAAGAGCCCGCCACGTGAGCCAAGGACTTATAAGAGATCTAAGGCCGGGGGATTCAGTTGTATGCTGTTGTCCCTGTGGTCGGCCAGCGGTTGGGCAAGGTCGGTTAATTCGTTAATTTGTCGCTTCGGTCGGGTGGCCTCGTGGTCTTGAAGAGGTCTTCGAAGACCTCCCGCAGCTTGTCCGTTGCTTGCTTTGAGAATAGGCCAGCCATGCCGGCGATCGCTGCGATCCCGTATGGGCTTAACGTGTCGGCGCCACTTGTGCCGGCGATTAAGCCTCCACGCACAGCGAAGTACATAATGATTGCCAGGGCGACCCCTATGAAAGGTCTCAGAAGATACCACCAGCCCCAGCTCCCGTACAATTGGCGGTTACCCTGAAAATCCGCGAACGAAGTAGCCAGATGGATGAAGCTGCCAAGCGCTCCCGTCAACGTGACGATCAGGAGATAACGCGTTTCTGGCCATAGGTGAAAATGCAGCGTCCCATAGAAGAGCTGGATATCGCCCTCCAGCCCCCCCGGCACCTTGGCCGGCCAGATTTTCGCCAAGCCGTATATGAGCAGGAGGCTCAAAAGGATCATGTAGATCCCAAAGGCTAGGATCTGCCCTCTCGACATCAGCGTTGGTTGTTCGTTCATTGTAGATTCCTCGCAGAAATCTCATGCGTGTCCCGGCTCTTTTTCTCTCGGTTACGCAAGAGAGATTGTTTCAATGCCCATGCAACGTGCTCGACCACTGTACTCAACCGTTCTCCGGACAGAACTACTCGATCCGCAATGCCTTGCGAGTTGCCTGATCTATGGGATTTCGGCCGCCCTTGAGCTCTGAGATCCAAGCCTCCCGCCTGCGGCTCTGTTCCTTGTACTCAGCCTTTCCTTTGGCCCATTCCACATATTGCTCAAACTCTCGAACGGCCTCAGGATAATGCCCCGTCATCGCGAGCGCCACGCCTCGACTGTCATGAATAAAACCCGCTTGATCCGGTTTTGCCAGCTTGACGGCCTGTTCGCAGGAAGGCAGAACAATTTCGGCAAACCCATCGAGGCTTCCATACCAGCAAACACGGTTGTTGATTTCGGCGTCTTTGGAAAAGGCCGCCGCACTTACAGCTTGGGCAAAAACAGCCGAGGCCTTCTGGTCCTCTCCCCGCATAGCATGAGCATCGGCCTCTCGCACAGCACCGATCGCGCAGGTAACACGGTAAGTTTGCTTTGGGAAGTAGTATTGCCACTCGCTGTCGCTGAAGTTGCGGTTGACAAGATCACAGGCCCGGCGTTGCCAGGACTCATAATCCACATCCCACAGGATGAGCGGCCAGTTGTTTTGATTTTTGGACATGTTACCGCCAGACGCGAGCAGCTTGCCGTCCGGGCTGAATGCCACACTATAAACGGGGGCGTTGGGCTCCTTGAGGGGGGAACCGATGGGCAAGCTGGCGGAGACATCCCAGAGGCGGATTGTACTATCGTCGCCGGCGGACGCCACGGTCGTGGAGTCTGGGCTAAATGCCACACTCCACACGGTGCCTCGATGCCTGCTCAGAAGGGGGCCGAATTGCTTACGGCTGGAAACTTTCCAAAGCTCAATGGAATCTCCGTTGGCGGAGGCAAAGAATTCGCCGTTAGGGCTGAAGGCCACGCTGTAAACAAAATCGTTCGGTTCGTTCACTAGGATCTCAAGCCGCTGGCGATTGGGGACATCCCAAAGAATCACGTTTCTGTCCCAACTGCCCGAAACCAACAGTTTCCCATCGGGGCTGAAAGCAAGGCTGGACACCCTGTCCGTGTGCGACTTGGGCAGTGGCTCCCCTTTGCCTGTTTTGAGATCCCACAGCGTCACGCTGCCGTCGGAGCTCCCGGCCGCCAAGATTGTCGCGTCAGGAAGAGGTGAGAACGCCAGGCTGGAGACCTCACCGGAGACTCCCGAGAGGGTGGCTGGTTCGCTTGGCTTTCCACTCCCTACATCCCACAAGCGGATGTTTTTTTCCATGCCTCCGGAAGCAAGCATCTTTCCGTCCGGGCTGATGGCCACGCTCGTGACCATGCTCGAAACGTTGGCTTTCAAAAGGGTGCTCTGCAATTTCCCCGTAGCCACGTCCCAAAGAAAGAGGCCGACACCACCCGAAGCCAAAATCTTGCCGTCGGGCGTGAATGCCACGCTGCGGACCTGTCTCCTAACCCGTTGCTCGATATCCAGAGGGCGGCCGAGCCACTTCGTTGACGGGATGTCCCACAGTGTCACGGTGCCATCAGCGTTTCCCGAAGCCAGGGTTACACCGTTTGGCGCCCTTAGGAAAGCCAGGCTATACACGCCTTCCGAATGCCCCGAGAGATTCAGATCGTTCATGCGCTTGGCGCTCGACACGTCCCACAACAGGATTTCTTTGTCCGTGCTCCCGGAAGCCAGCATTTTCCCATCGGGGCTGAAGGCCAAACCAAAAATTCTGTCGATGTGCCCTTCCAAAGGTGAGCCAAGCTGTTTGCGCGCGTTGACGTCCCACAGGAAAACCTTCTTGTCGCGGCCGGCAGAAGCGAGAGTTTTTCCATCAGGGCTGAAAACCGCCGTGTAGACCTCGTCGGTGTGGCCGGTAAGAGGAGGATCAAGAGCACGGCGCGACGCGACGTCCCACAGAACAACCGTATGATTGGCGCTCGTCGTTGCCAGTGTCTTGCCATCCGGACTAAAGGTCACCGAGTACACGCTGCCCGGGACGCCATTCGAAAATGAAGCGATCTTTTGCCGCGGGCTCACATCCCAGAGGAAGATGGACCCGTCCAACGCGGAAGACACGAGACTTTTCCCGTCCGGGCTATAAGCTATACAGGAGACTATTTTGTCGAGTTCGGCGAGTTGCGTGATCTTTTGGCCGGTGGCAACATCCCAGATTAGAATGGTCTTGTCGGCGCTGGCGGAGACAACCGTCTTCCCGTCTGGACTGAACGCTACCGAAGTGACCCAGTCACTATGGCCCTTGAGCGGCGGCCCAATCGGGAAGCCCGTGTCCACGTCCCACAAAACAATGGTTTTGTCGAGGCCGCCTGATGCCAGAATCTTGCCGTCCGGACTGACAGCCACGCTTCGCACTGCACCTGTATGCCCGTACTGAAGAAAGATGGGCAGATTAGAGCTGAACGTTAATGCTGTGAGCAGGCTGCCCTTGACCTCAGGACTGCTCGAGACGCGATTGGCCTCCGAGCTTAACAGCAGAGCTAGATCGACTCTCTCCTCGGCAAGGCCGCCGGCTTGGGCGGCCAGCTTGCCCGCCAGACTGATCCTGGTTTGTTTATCCGCGCGGTTGTTCTGCCACCATCCGTAGATGGCCGCGGTGATCGCAAGGCCTGAGACCACCAAAAGACCAGCCGCGAGCCAACTCAAACGCTTCGCCGACCTGGCCTTTTCTTCGGCCCGGCGGCGCTGCTCTTCGGCGCGGCGCTCCGCGTCCGCCCGCGCTTGCTCCTGGAAATATCGCGTCCGCCAGTTCAAGGTTGCGGGAGCCAGCACGTCGTGAAAAATCTCATAACGTTCGGGCGGTGAAATGAGGCGAAGAACGCGCCCGTCCGCCAGCTTTTTCAGCACTGCTTTGACCTGATCGGCGCTGCCTTCCGCAAAAGAAATAAGATCGTCGGTGGCATGTGCGATCTTGGCGCCCTTGGGCGTCACCAGGTATCGAAACATGCTGGCGCAGATTCTTCGCTCCTCAGGCGACAACTTCCCCATCTCTTCGTCCAGATGCGTCTTGACAATCTGGCTGGCCCCTCCTAGCCGGTCCAGCGTCTCGCGGCGGAGGAGCGTCGAACCTGCGCTCATTTCTTCTTCCCAAAGCCGGGTCATCACAAGTTGAAGAAAAGGCGTCTCGATACGGTCGTTTACGCTGCCCGCCTGGGTCTTGCCCAGCCCGGCCGACTCGCTCAAAGAGAGCTGGCCCGTCCGCACTTGTGAGAGCACAGCCTGTACAAGTTCAGCTTCCACCGCGATGGGTGGCGCGGTATCTCGAAAATTGCGGTTGAAGACCTCTAGCGGCTTGCGAATGGCTTCCGCGGCGGTGGCGGCATCCAGATGATCCAGCCGCACTCTGTTGGTCAGCAGATTGGGAATGCGCGCGCTGAAGTGGTCGAGCTTTGAAAGGCCGTCTTCGCGCAGGGCAATCAGAAAGTTTGCTCGCACATCCTCCCGGTTGACCGCGCGCGCGAATTGCGCGTCAAAGGGATTGTCCTCGCAGTCTCCGTGATACAGGAAGTACTCCTCGAACTGATCGAAGAGGATCAGAATGGTTCCTCGCAACTCCTTGGCCGCGGCAATCAACAAATCGTCAAGCGGCATGCTCAAGTCGAGCGCGAGCTCTTTCTCCAGAGCCAGCTCGACTGATTTGACACATTTCGATTTCAGCGCATCCAGAAACGCGGGACTCTGCCAATCGCGGAACACCAAGGCGGCTGTACGCGGCGCAGCGCGCAAGTGCGGCACAACCGCGGCCTGCAAAATGGAACTCTTGCCCACCCCGCTCGCGCCATACAGCACCGTCAAAGGCGCGGCGTAAAGATTCGAGGAGATGATGCGCGCGTCGCCCTCGCGGCCGAAGAAATACTCTTGCTCCACCTCGGTGTAGGGTTGCAATCCGATGTACGGACAAAAGGAAGCGTCAGCAGGCATATTCAATTCCCGCTGCGTTCCCGCAGCTTGGAGATGAACTCGTCAATCGTGAGGTCGTATATCTCCACGTTACGCTTCTCCCACAGTTTCTTTTCCAGTTCGGAAGGCTGGTATTGGATCGCCCAGGAGGGCAGGATTTCATCGTCGCTATCGCCGTTGCCGCCCCGCCGCGTGTAGAGATTGCGGCTGAGATTCTTCAGCACGACGCGAAGATTCCAGTCGCGCAGGCTGTAGCCGAGGAATAAAAAGCTGCGTTCGCGAAAATAAGGATAAAAGAGGGAAGGGACAGCGGCATTCGTGATCATCCGGGAAAGAAAGTCGACGTAATCCTCTTCGGTGATCACGAATTGGTCCATGTCTTGAGTCTCACGCACGACCGTGCCATGCATCTTGTAAATGACGGTTGTTTTGGTGAGATCAATATCGCGGTCTAGTGCGTTCGGGAGTCTGTCTCTTGGTGCAGGCTCGCCGTGTGGCCACCAGAGAATCGCGTTGGCCATGTCCTTGCGTTCGGCGGGGTAGATCACCAGGTCATAAGGCTTGTTTGCGGCTCGAAAAGCTTGCTCGACCAGAGTGTCGTAGTTGGTGACAACAATCACCAGCGGGCCGGGCAATTCCGCCAGGAATTGATGCAGCACACCGCTCTGGTAATCACGGTTAAGCACCTGGCGCAACGCGCCGCGCAGCCTCGAACGGCCGGACACGTCCGAGTAGTAAGAGGAAACCTTGGCCAGGTCTTTGCGCTCAGACGGGTCCTGCGATGGAAACATTGCTTTCTTCGCCAGGAAATCCGCCAGTTCCACGCCGCTCGGAAGAAAGGCCGGATTGTCGCAGTTCCAGCACGCGCCTGCCTCCCGCCCAACAAAGGAAGCCCCCGCGCCCAAAAACGGAACCACCTGCCCGGCTTTCAAGAGATCCCAAATTACGCCATACGGCGGCTCAGCCACGGCACACCTCTCGGCGTATGCATTTCGCCGGCACGCGGATAGATGGACATTCCTTCACACAACGAGAACTGGCAGAACAGTTCTGGGAAACGATCCTGCTGTCTAACTTAAAACTCGAGCGCCGCCCCTGCAGCACGAGGATACCCTCGTCGAGTTTCACGAGAACCTATAACTTTACCCATACTTTGTCAACGATTAACCCACCGCGTGCGGACGAAATCCCGAGCACCGTCCAATTTAATACAGCGATGGCCGCGCTGAGCCTCCCAGTAAACTGGAATTCATGTTAGCGATGGTGTGCGTTCCCTCATTCCCTCCCCAAGAAAATAGCAATGACACCTGTGGGAAGCCCCCCGCACGCAGCGTCAGCCCCGCAGAGAAGCTATGGATCCACGGGTTGGAGCCGAGATCGCCGCGGGTCAAAGCGACCTTCCCCTGATCAGCCACAAGTATGATGCCCAGGGGCAAGTTTCCAATGGAATGTTCAAAATTCTCCCGAATCAGCAGGAGATTTGGCGCACGAAAGCGGTAGTCCTGATAACTGCTCAACGATTGATCGCCGTTAATGCCCGAGCCTCCGAGAGTGGGCTGGAAATAAAACGGCACTACATTTCCCCCCGGGGTCATCGAGGTGGCAAACAGAAAGCGGAAGCCGAAGCTGCCTTGCAGATCCCGGCTGATTGCTTTGCATTCAGGCTTGCTGGAGTTACCGATGCACTCGGGATTCTGCGCGAACTTGTCCACCTTGCATTCCGGGTTCTCCGAATCCCTGTCCACGGAGCACTCGTCGGGTCCATTGGTGTCTCTGGGCAGGAGGATGCGCGTGGTTTTGCGGTAGATCGCGAATTGCTGGGACAAATCCGTCGTCAGCCGCTGAAAGGAGAACGAGTTTCCCGTGGCAACGTACTGCTGATAGGTCATGCTGTAGTCAAGGTGAAGAAAATCGTCCAACAAGACTGGGCGCATGCGGACGCCCTCACCAAGCTGGACCGTGCCGGGCTGGTGGGTGAGCCCCGGAGCGGTGGCCTCCGTATACAGGACCCCGATGGACGGGCTAGGCTGGCCGAGGCTGGGCCGAATATCGACGAACCGGCCGTTAACCTCGCCGAACACCGCGGCACTCAATCTGGCGTAGAACGGCTTGATCACGCTGGTGCCGACGATGGTCTCCCGCATGCCGTAGAAGGAACGGCCCGCTTCGGTTGTGGCAGCGCCCAGACCAAAGTAGGTGATTTGGTTGAGCGAAATCGCTTGCGCGTACAAATTGATGACCGGGCGCTCGGGAATGCTGGTCAAGTTCTGTTTCATCTTGCGCCCGCTGGTTCCGAACTCGACGACCGGCGCACTTTCGTGAGTATTCACGAACTTTACGTAAACTCCCGCGCGCCAGGAGGCATTGCTCGAGGCCACCGCGTCCGAATTCCAAGTAATCCGCCAATTTTCGGTGGTCTTGTGGTCCACGTACGCCAGCCCGGCGCCAAATCCGTTTTGCGGCGCAATGCTTCCGACAGCGATATGCACGGGCTGGCCGGTAAAAAGCTCTTCGGCGCAATCAAGTAGCCCCTTGAAATTGAAACAACTGTTCTGCAGCTTATAGAGCTCGGAAGGGTTATCTGGACCGGAATTCTCAGGCGTCCGCGGCTGTTGCGCCTGGGCGGTTGCTGCCGCAAGCAGGAAAAAGCAGAAGAAAATGTGTCGCACCATGCCTCCTTCACTTTCCTGAGCGCTTCGCTCCCTGCGGATGCAGGATCGCCGTGACCTTCTCGGTGTATTTGCTGACCTCGCCCTCGGTTTTGATCGATCCGGCGTCAACGGCGAGGAGCTCCCTAGCCGCTTTCAACTGCGCCGCCAGTTCGTCCACGTGTTTGCTGAGCGCGTGGTGGAGATGCATGGTCTGCGATCGCAGTAGCGTCCCGGCCGGGCGATTCGGGTTATAGGCGCCGGGGTCCGTTTTGGGGACAAAAATTACTCGAGATGGGGCCATGGGTGTCCTCACAATCACGAAAGATTGTCGAAAACGATGCAGTCGTCGTCCGGCCGCATCTGATCGGTCAGCAGGTCAAGAAATGTTTGGGCGTTCTTTTCACGCGCAGTGCGGTTATCGTAGGTCTTCAAAAAGAAATTCGTTACCGTTGCGGGAATGGAGGCATGCTCGAATATCCTTGCGTTGGCGGGATCCTCGGTGCCCGGGATCACCGTTCCCCGTGGAATCCAAGGCGAGACCAGAATGGCGGGTACGCGGATTCCCAGACGATCGAACGCGAATGTTGCGCCCGTCCCGGTGGCGTCCGCCGAGGCAGTTTTCCCGTCGGGGAAATTGGGATTGCACGCCGGCGGAACGACGTGGTCGTAAATCCCGCCGTGCTCGTCGTAGACAATCAGCAGTGCAGTGCTCATCCAAAGGTCTGGATTTGTTCGGATGGCGTTGAACGTGTTGGCGATGAACTGTTCGCCTTCACGGACGTTGTGGTCCGGGTGTTGGTCGGAAGCCAGAATCTGCCCTCCATCGGGGCCGGGATGGTCGTTGTAGCTCGGCTCGATAAAACTGTATTCGGGAAGCGTTCCAGCCTTGCAGTCGCCGATGAATTGATCGTAGGTGGCGAATATTTGCGGCTGGTTCTTCAGGAGGTTGACGATCTCCATGGTCGAACTCGGCTGATCGTAGTAATAAAGCTTGGCCGTGTGCCCGGCCTGAACCATGCGCTCGTAGACGCTCAGAATGGGGTCGAGTACGTAGAAGATGTCCATGCCCACCTGGCCGAACGAAGTACCGTAGTGAGCGAAGGCCCGGTTGCAAATCGTCGGCCCCGGAATAGAAGAAAACCAGCCGTTAAAAAGAGCAAACTCGGTGGCAAGGTTAGCCAGTACCGGCAGCTTGTCCGGGGTGAAGTAAGACATGATATTGTGCGAGCGATTCACGTCCTTGGTCTGCGAGAAATAATCCTTCACAAATCCCTGCATGTTGGCGACACGTCCCAGCCCTTGAGGCGCGCCGCCGAAAATTTGCAGATCCACACCGGGAAAATGATGATCGGGATCCGGATCGAGCTGGCTCTGAAACTGCGCGTTCGGCTGGACCTTTACGATCGCGCCGTTCGTATCGGGGTTTGACTCGTTACCTGTGAGGCCGTTGATCTTAGGATATTTCTTCCTCCCATTTTCCATTACCAGGCTCAGCCCGCCCAGCATGTGATCAAACGAGCGATTCTCCATCATCAGCACAACGATGTGTTTGAGATTGTCCAATCCGGCCGGCATATACACCCCCATGTATTGCTGGAACGCGCTTGAATCTATCTAAGTACTGACCTCCAGCAGCCGAAACGTTTCATTCTGTGCAATTCAAGATGACGGAGAGTATAATGCCCCGGCTCGTAGGTGCAAGGAAAAACAACCAGCGAGGGCTGATTTCTGCCCATACCTGGCGACCTTGGGCGGCGCAGTTCCACTCGCTGGCAGGAGGTGTGTATGTTCGGATCACAGATTCTTGAGGTCGTTATCGGAGTGACTCTGATTTACCTGGTCCTGAGCATCGGGTGTTCCGGGGTGAAGGAAGTGATTGCCAACCTCTTCTCGCTGCGCTCGAAAACCCTGGAAAGTGCCATCCGCAATATGCTCAAGGCCGATCAGAGTGACATCGCAACAAAGCTGTTCCAGCATCCTCTCATCACGGGAACCGCTCCCGCAGGGGAGAAACCCTCGTACATTTCCGCGCGCCTGTTCGCCGCCGCCTTGTTTGACGTGATCGTTCCGCCGGATCCTGCGCAGCCTCGCAGTTTGCAGTCTGTCCGCGCGGGCATATCGCAAATACCCGACGAGAAACTTCGCGGCACTTTGCTGAATATCGTCGACTCTGCAGGGGGCGATATGGATAAAGCCCGGACAGCGGTGGAAAACTGGTTCAACGACACGATGGATCGCATCAGCGGCTGGTATAAACGCATGGCTCAGAAAATAATTCTAGCGGTGGCGCTGTTGCTGTGTATCGCCGTTAACGCCGACACCCTGATGATCCTCAAGGAATTGTGGAGCGATCAGGCGCTTCGCAGCGCGGTTGTGGCTTCCGCGGAAAGCAGGGTGCGATCGGGAAAGCCGGCCTCTACGGATTCTACTGCGGCCGCAGCCTCATCAACCGATGACCAAACCGCTCAATTATGGAAGGCTGCCAGTGACATTCGAGACATAAACGCACTGCCCATCGGATGGAAATGCGCCGCAGGGGACATTCGCGCCGTTCCAAGCGCGCCTCTTGCCTGGTTTCTGAAAATTCTGGGGATACTACTTTCCGCGTTCGCCGTAAGCATGGGCGCGCCTTTTTGGTTTGACATGCTTAACAAGATTGTGAACTTACGCGTCTCAGGCAATCCGCCCAAAACCCAGTAAGGTGCAGGGCGCAACGCATTTACCGGAGATGTGGATTCTTCTCCGATTAATGTTTGCTGCACCCACGGCTCCCCTAATTCTTTTTGCCCACTTTCTCCGCTGCCGTCTTCTTCGACTTGAACGCCGCCTGAATCTTCGCGGCCCGCGATCCGGGTTTCAGGTGCGTTGTAACTCCCACGAGCACCTGCGACAGGCTGCTCCATAGCGCTTCGCATTGGAACGCCACTGTTCCTCCGCCGCGCTTGCGCTGCGCGATCGTGAAGTTGATGTCGCCCACGCAGACATAGTGATCCAGCTCGCTCCTCGCGGAAATCGCCAGCTTGGCGTGGTCATCCGGTTCCGGCCAGGAAATGTCGATTCCCAGCGGCTGCAGGTTGATCCCCTTCATGTCCACAACCGTATGAATCTTGTCGCTGTCCAACGGAAGCGGCGTGGGATCGTGTTCCCAGGTTTCCACGTCCAAGTCATCGTGCAGCGCGGGTCCCACCAAATCATTGTAGAAATCCAGGCCCCACGACGCGTTCTTCGCCATGCACATGAATTTCGTCCCGCCCTTCGAGAAGAACGGTATGACCGCGCTCAACGGCGTGTTGCCCTGGGCCACGTGGTCTTGCATCAACAGCACGCGAGGATCGTTCGTTTGATTGGTCAAATCCACCGGAATCCGCGAAGCCAAGTACACATTGGGCTGCTGTGCGGCGTACATCTGCTTGGCGAGAGCCTGCGCCACGCTGGCGTCCTGTAGGGTAATGCAAAGCAGCGTCTGCGCGTTGGGTATTCCCGTCGTCGGGAAACTGTAGCTGCCCTCCGGCGGAAATTTCGGCGTGGATTGGATCAGCCAGAACGCCGAGTTCGTTCCTAAGTCGAACGCCAGAACGCCCTTGGTGTGCCCACGTGAGCTGACGACCTGGCCAGTGATGGGATTCTCGTCGTTATAGAAAAACCAACCCACATGCTGCGTGGAGGCTCCCTCGGTTACATACACCTGCTTCAACGTATTCGGCAGCGCGCCATCCTGATCCACATGGTGGCTTGAAAGCGCCAGCTTTCCGTCCGCCGGAGCGTTTGCGTCGAAGTACACGTATTCCGTTCCCGTGACCTTTATCCCGCTGCCGCTGGTGGACTTGCCGGCCACCTTATACATGAACCACCAATCCACCGCATTTCCCGCGTCATCTATTGCGCCAAGTCCCATGGCAACCCTCCCCTCGCCGCCGTATCCTCGCTTCTGAGCCTTTAGCCGCCCCCCTCACCGCCCGTGCCGCTTGCTACCCGCTACCCGCAAGACCCCCGCCAACCCTTCCAGCCATCTCCTGGACAAGTCCCAGCGCTGGGAGTCTACAACATAAGTGGCGTGCAAGTAATCTGCAGTCCAGAGCTGCAAGATCACCCACAGCGACTCACCAGGATCAACTCGACCCGACAGAAGAATCTCCGCAAGCCCTGCAAAAGTGAACGGGGCACACGCTTTCAGGTTCGAGTCGTCAGATTATCGCGCTGGAACGACGTCGGGTGCGGCGCCCGGCCTCATGATCCATGAACCGCAAGAATGCTCTGTCCCACCCGCCAAGTAGCATCAAGGGCCATTGGTGGCGGGGAACAGGAAATACAGCATACTGACGTAGAACAACAACCAACAGAAGGTCGCTAGGGAAGAGACTCTGGGTGCGCGATTTCGGAATACTGCCCAGATGGGGATGGCTATTGCGAGGAACGCGACCATGTTTAGCACCAGAGTCACAGACCAGAGCACACTCTGGTGGCGGTCTGCGGATAGCCCAGATGAGAAGTGTGCAACGAGACCCCAAGCGCCGAGCACGATTAATTGAAACAGACCAGTTCCGTAGCCTCCAATGTAGGGAAACGTCGCCGTAGTGAGAGCAACCGACACGGCAGCAATCAGTAACACTTTATCTGGTGATTTCACGATTTGCTCATCTGGCTTCCCAACCTCTAAATCTCACTTCGTTCTGGTCGACTGACTCCCGCTTAATCGCCAAACCGGACACCTGGCGCGCAGAACTCAAAATGTGCGATTGATTTGTGTAGCAGTCGCCCAACAACGCTATGTGGCGATGGATCCAGTTCCTGTTACTTAACTTCATTCGTGACCATGGTCTATCTTCTTGCTTGTCCTTTTAGGACAATCGCGGTGAAAAGTCGGTCAGGGTCAGGAAAGTGGATTCGATTTTATCGACGAGCTTTCCGTTCGTTTCCGATTTTTCGTGGACGCTCTTCCACTCGGGGTCGTCTTGGAAGGACTTCCAGTTGGCGGCTGCCGCTTCGCGGCTCGAATGCTGAAGGATGTAGATGAGGGTATTGCTTTTCTCCGGCTCGTCGGCGGGCGTCCAATAAGCCACACTTTTCATGCCATGTTTTTCAAATAGTTTTAGAGTGTGCTCGCGGAAGCGCGCCAGCAATTCACCCAACTTTCCCGGAGGCGCGTGATAAACGCGGAGTTCGTAGACTGTCGTCGCAGTGAGCATGGAATTGTCATGCTCTTGCCGGGCAGCGGCCCAGAGGGATGCCGGAAGAAGTGCCGCCACGGGAAACGATTGAAGCAGTGTTCGTCTTTTCATGGGCGGCATTGTAGCAGATGTGGATTGGGATGGCTCGAATCAGTAGGGGCAAAAGGGGAGGAGCGGTTCAGCGGTCAGGGAACAGCTATGGAGAAGGGTTGTTGGCGGGATACCCAGCCGCAAATGCGGCGGCGAGCCGCCGCACTCCAAATTAGGCGCTGAGTCGCATCAGGAGCAGGGCGCCAATTCTCCATCGTGCGCGTGGGCGTCCGTGGCATGTCCCATTTGCTTATGCAGGCAGGCCATTCCCGCGTCGATGGCCTGGCAATCCACATCCAAGAGTTTCGCGTTGCGGACTTTTGCTTTAAGGAGCGCGAGGGCTGTTTCCCGAGGCAGGGTGTGGGTCAATTCCAGCAATGCTCCGAGCATGACCATATTGGTGGCTTTGGTTGTGCCCAGGCCGTCGGCCATCTCCGAAGCGGGCACGCAGTAGATCTTGGCCTCGCAAGGCGGCAATCCTGCGGGCAGCTTGTCACTGTTGTAGAGGATCGTGCCATGCGCCTCGACCATGTTCGCGAATTTGTGCAGGGAGGGCTCGTTCATTGCGATGAGGACATCGGGATGCTCGATCACGGGCGAGCCGACACGTTCATGCGACAGGCACACGTGGCAGTGTGCGCTGCCGCTGCGCATCTCCGGCCCGTAGGAAGGCAGCCAACTCACCTCGCGCCCCTCGTGCATTCCCATTTCCGCCAGGATTTGCCCCAAAAGCAGCACGCCCTGGCCGCCGAATCCTGCAATCTTCACGGTGAGATTAGGGTGAGAGTCCTGTACGGCCACCGGACGCGTCGATTCTTCCTGCGGCTTATCCAGGCCAAGAAGCTGCGTCACCGTGGTTTGCGGCACCGCGTCTGTCATTGGTGCAAGTTTGCGATCGCGGAAGACACCCAGTGGGAAGACCGCGAGCATTTTTTCTTCGATCCACTTGCGCGCTTCCTGGGGCGTCATTTTCCAGATCGTCGGGCAAGGCGACAGAATCTCGATGAAGCTGAAGCCCGCGCCATCGCGCTGCAGTTCCAATGCCTTGCGCACGGCTTTCCGCGATTTCATGATGTTCTTGTTATCGCAGAGGGCCACACGCTCGATGTACACCGGTGCTTCCAGCGTGGCAAGCAGCTCAGACATGTGCAAAGGAAATCCCTCGTTGGAGGGGCGGCGTCCCCAGGGGGAAGTCGTGCTGGTCTGGCCCACCAGAGTCGTCGGAGCCATCTGCCCGCCGGTCATTCCATAGATGGCGTTGTTCACGAAAAAGATGGTGATCTTTTCGCCGCGGTTGGCCGCGTGCACGATTTCCGCCAGGCCGATAGCCGCCAGGTCGCCGTCGCCCTGATATCCAATCACAATGCTTTCCGGATTCGATCGCTTTACGGCGGTGGCCACCGCAGATGCCCGTCCGTGCGCCGCTTGCACATTCCCCATGTCGAAATAGTAGTAGGCAAACACGGAACAACCTACGGGGCTGACAAGAATGGTGCGGTCTTGAACGCCCATATCCGCTATGGCCTCAGCGATGAGCTTGTGCACCACGCCGTGCCCGCAGCCCGGGCAATAGTGCGTTTGGTGCTGCAGCTCCGCCTTGCGCTCGTACTTGTCATAAAAAACCGGTGACTTCGACTCAATCACTTGGTATTCGTCCACAGCGTCACCTCTTCACATTCCAACAGCTCAAACGCCCCATTCGGCGGTCATGCCCATCCGTTCCGTTAATTCTCTGCAAACTTCATCGGCCATGGGCACGTTGCCGCCCGTTCGGCCGTAAAACTCGACGTCCACTCGGCCATCCAGCGCCAAGCGCACGTCTTCGACCATCTGACCAGTGCTCATCTCCACGACCAAGACCATTTGCGCGCGGCGCGCTGCGTGGCGTAGTGCCTCCGCCGGAAAGGGCCACAGTGTGATGGGACGGAACAACCCAGCGCGAACGCCTTCCTTGCGCATCATGTCCACAACGGTGCGCAACACGCGCGAGGTGATTCCGTAGCCCACCAACAGAACTTCGGGATCCTCCGCGCGATACAATTCGTGGCGCGATTCCACTTCCGCGGCTTTCTTGTACTTTTCCTCGAGCTTGCGGACGTGCGCTTCGAGCTCATCGGGTTCCAGATAGATCGAGGCGATGAGATTATTCCGGGTCTCGCGCGTGCCTTTCACAGCCCAAGGCTTCTCCGGCTGGACGCTTTCCGCCGCCTGCAGTTCCAAGGGTTCCATCATCTGGCCGATGAAGCCGTCGGTCAGTACAACGGCAGGATTGCGATAGCGATCCGAGAGTTCAAAAGCGAGCCTGGTCAGGTCCGCCATCTCCTGCACGGAAGCGGGCGCTACCACAAGGTTTCTGTAATTGCCGTGGCCGCCGCCCTTCACGAGGGCGAAATAGTCGCTCTGCTCTGGGGCGATGTTTCCCAGCCCCGGTCCACCGCGCACGACGTCCACAATCACGCAGGGAAGTTCCGAGCCAGCCAGGTACGAGATACCTTCCTGCATCAAACTGATCCCAGGGCCGGAGGAGGCGGTCATAACGCGAAGTCCAGCGGAGGCTGCGCCGTACACCATATTGATGGCGGCAACTTCGCTTTCCGCCTGCAGAAACGTGCCGCCGACCTGCGGCATGTACTCGGCGGCTGCTTCGGCAATTTCACTGGCCGGAGTAATCGGGTAACCGTAATACGACCGGCATCCTGCCAGCAGCGCGCCCTTCACTATCGCGACGTTGCCCTTACAAAGTTGCCGCATGGCTTCCCTCCATAGGCGGCCGCGCCACCTTGGGCACGACCAACCGATACACGGTGATCGCCCCGGGTTCCGGGCACACATAGAAGCAGATTCCGCAGCCGGAGCAGTTTATCCCCGTATAGCGCGCCGGATGCACACCATAGGGATTCAATCCCGGCAAAAGCTCCAGACATTTAGGCGGGCAAGCGTCCACGCAAACGCCGCAGCCTTTGCATTCTTCGGTGTCAATGGTGACTTTGCCTCGTGCCTGTGCCATGGCTCAGTTCTCCTGAAGCGCGGGGCGTTGCAGCCACCGCGTCTTCTCGCAATAAGCGTACAGCTCTTCCCGAAACTTGGGATGGGCAATTTCGATCAGCGCTTCAGCGCGTTGCCGGATGGTGCGGCCGTGCAAGTAGGCCACGCCGAATTCCGTCACCAGGTAGCACACGGAACCGCGGGAAGTCACCACTCCCGCACCGGGATCCAGCATCGGCACGATCCGCGAGAGTGTCCCGTTCTTGGCGGTGGCCGACATGGCGATAATCGGCTTTCCGCCTTTGCAAAACGACGCTCCGCGGATGAAATCCACCTGTCCACCAATGCCGCTGTAGAAGGTGGTGCCCATGGAATCCGCGCACACCTGGCCCGTCATGTCCACCTGCAGCGCCGAGTTGATTGCCGCCATCTTGAAATTTGACGCGATCACGAAAGGATCGTTTGTGTAGCTGCTCGGATGAAATTCAAATTCCGGATTGCCGTTGACGTAATCAAATAGTTTCTTCGTGCCCAGGACGAATCCCAGCACGATTTTGCGCGGATGGACCGTCTTGCGGCTGCCGTTGATGACGCCCGATTCAATCAGCGGGATCGCCTGATCGCTCAGCATCTCCGTGTGAATTCCCAGGTCGCGATGGCCCTTCAGTTCCAACAAAACGGCGTCCGGAATGGCACCGATGCCGAGCTGAAGCGTGGACCCGTCCTCGATCAGCGAGGCCACGTTCCGGCCAATCTGGTGGTGCAGTTCGGTGATTTCTACCGGCTTCAATTCGCAGAGTGCCCGCGAAACCTCCACAACCGCGTCCAAGTCCTTCACGTGGATGAAACAATCGCCAAACGTGCGGGGCATCTGGTCGTTAACCTGCGCGATCACGAGTTTCGCATGGCGCGCCGCGTTCAGCGTTGCCTCCACGCCCACCCCGAAGCAGCAGAAGCCGTGGGCATCCGGTGGCGAAATCTGAATGAGGGCCACGTCGATGGGCATCTGCCCGTTCTCGAACATCTCCTCCACCTGGCTAAGGAAGACCGGCGTGTAATCCGCGCGGCCTTCATTCACGGCCTGCCGCACATTGGCCCCGATGAACATCGCGTTATGGCGGAAGTGCCCTTCCATTTCCGGCGCGATATAGTCCGCCCGCCCCAGCGTCAGCAGGTGCACGATCTCCACATTCTTGACGAAAGGAGCCCGCCCGATAAGGGCCTCTACGAGCGTTTCTGGCTCGGCGCAGCCAGGATGTATATAAACACGCATGCCGGACTGGATGCACTGAACTGCTTCGCGCGGTTGCATCACCTTACGGCGATACTCCTCTTGCCAGGTCATAGCGCCTCTCTGCGGACCGGAGGTTCCGGACTTTGTGCAGCGCTCGAAGCTCTGGCCAGTGAAAGAAACTGGGGGAGCTCCTGTCCCCAAGCTATCCGGACTATATGCAAGGGTTTAGGGGATAGTTCGGAGCTGTGGAATTCTGGGGAGAGCTGAGGAGCGGGAACGAAGCAGTACGCTAGCGACTCCACGGAGGTCGCCTCCAGAATCAAGTCAGCAAGGAGCGTACCAGAACATGGGCGGAGAGCCTTTTCCAGGTGCCTGTAAAGAAAGAACTTATATCCAGACAAAGTTTTGCTTATGGGCCTGGTTGTGGCTTTTGCCCCACTCCCCACCGGCGCTTGCGTTCTTTTGCTCAGACCACCGCCCCTTACGCCGGTGCGGCCAAAGGCGGCCCAGGTGGGCATTTTCCTCTGGTTTTCCACAACCTGCGCCTCGCCGGAAGGATTCCTAAAATGGAACATTTGCCACATATTCTGCTGCCCCGCCGCGAAGCCGGGAGTATGCTCGATTTTGTGCCCGCTTGAGGACAACCAATGAAAAATCTCCGTGTCCTTGTGGCGTTGTTGACCAACGACAATGATTACCAGATTGAACAGGCTAATTCCGCCGCACAGATGGCCAGCAAGCTCGGCGTCGATGCGAAAATTGTTTATGCAGACAACGACGCCATCAATCAAAGCACGCAAATTCTGAAAGCAATTCAGGCTGCTCCCGATGACCGACCCGATGCCGTCGTGTTCGAGCCCGTCGGTGGCACGGCATTTCCGCAGGTCGCCCGTGCGGCTGCAACTGCCGGCATGGGCTGGGTGGTCATGAATCGGGAGACCAACTACATCGCGGAACTCCGCCAGACCTGCAAGGCTCCCGTTTTCATGCTGAGTTCCGATCATCTTGAGACCGGCCGCATCCAGGGGCGGCAGTTTGCGGCGCTTCTCCCCGGCGGTGGAGCTGTTCTGTACATTCAAGGGCCTTCGGAGAGCTTGACAGCCAAAGAACGCTTTTTGGGAATGTTGGAAGTGAAGCCCGCCAACATTCACCTCACGACCTTGAAAGGGCAATGGACCGAAGAGAGTGCGCAGCGCACGGTGCGCTCCTGGCTCAAGCTTTCGACCTCGCAAAAATCCCACATTGATCTGATTGGCTCACAAAATGACGCCATGGCCATCGGAGCCCGCAAGGTATTCCAGGAGTTTCCCAACGAAGCGGAGCGAGATCGCTGGCTGAGTCTCCCCTTCACCGGGTGCGATGGCCTTCCGAAGACGGGCCAGTCCTGGGTGCGCAGCGGCCTCCTGGCGGCCACGATCCGCACGCCTCCGCTGGCGGGGCAAGCCATTGAACTGCTGGTCGACGCGTACCAACATGGCAAAATACCGCCGGAGCGCGTGCTCGTTGCGCCCACGTCAATCCCAGGGCTTGAGGCGCTGCATCCCGCGAAGCACTGATCGAAGAGACAGGCATCCATCAGCGGCCCGCGCCTGAAAAGCAAACGACGGACCTCCGAAGTTTCCCGTGATGTGACATCTCCGGCATGTTCCTGCGCACTTTTTTTGCTGCGGGTGTATTGTAAGGAAGAATCTGCAATCTCGGTGGAGCGATGCCCAAGTCAAAATTCCTTGTCTCTCTCACAACCAATCAAAACGACTATCAGATCGAGCAAGCGCAATCCGCCGAGCAGGCCGCACGAAAGTTTGGTGTGGACGTCGAAGTGGCCTATGCGGACAACGATGCCATCAACCAAAGCACACAAATCCTGAGAGCAATCCAGGCTGCGCCCGAAGATCGTCCGGATGCCATCATCTTCGAGCCGGTGGGAGGTACCGCATTGCCGCAAGTGGCCCGCGCGGCGGTGAGTTCCGGAATTGGCTGGGTGGTGCTGAATCGCGACGCCAACTATATTGCGGAGCTGCGCGCGGCCAACAAGGCGCCGGTTTTCTGCGTTACTTCCGACCACGTGGAAATCGGGCGCATTCAGGGACGCCAGAGCGCCGCCCTTCTCCCCACAGGGGGTTCCGTCCTCTACATCGAGGGACCCTCGGAGAATTCGGCGGCCAAGGAACGCGCACAAGGCATGCAAGAGGCCAAGCCCGCCAACATCCACCTGGTCACGTTGAAGGGGCAGTGGACCGAGGAAAGCGCGCGACGCGCGGTGCGTTCCTGGCTGAAACTCACGACCTCACAGAAAACCAACATCGATCTGGTTGCCGCCCAGGACGATTCCATGGCAATTGGTGTGCGCAAAGCGTTTCAGGAATTGCCCACTGAATTCGAGCGGGAGCGTTGGCTGAGCATCCCGTACCTGGGATGCGACGGTCTTCCGAAAACGGGGCAGGCCTGGGTGCGCAGCGGTCTCCTGACTGCCACCATCTATATTCCGCCCAACGCGGGGCAGGCGATTGAGATGCTCGTAGATGCGCTGCAGAATTCCAAGAAGCCTCCCGAGCGTGCCATAACGGTGGCCGTCTCCGTGCCTCCGCTGGAAACGCTCCGTCCGCGGAAGTGATTTGGCTGCACAATTGTCGCTCTTCAGCGATTCTCCCGGCGTATAATGCCGGTGAAATCTGTTGTATGCATCTCTTGTGACCTTCTGGAGGCCTGCCAATGTCCGTTGAGCAACTTGATCCCCCGAAATCAGAACAGATTCTGGATCGCAGAGAGTTTCTTGCCGCGAGTGGCTCCGGCGTGCTTGCTGCTGCCCTCCCCGCAACGTCTTCGTTCATGGGTGCCGCGTCCCATTTGTCCGCCGAATCTGCGCGCGCTCCGCAGGTTTCTTCCGGGAAAAAGCGCAAGATCCCTATCGGCGTGTTCAATGCGGATGTATACAAAAATCTCTCCATCGACGCCATGCTCGACAAAGTCAGCGCTCTTGGCCTGGAGGCCATGGAAATCGGCACCGGAGGTTATCCAAATTCCTGGCAATGCCCGGTGGATGAACTGCTCGCTGATCCAGCGAAAGCGAAAGCGTGGGCTAAGAAATTTGAAGATCGCGGAATTCCTGTCGTCACGCTGAGTTGCCATGGCAATCCCGTGCACCCGGATCCCAAACACGCCGCAACGGACAGGGAGACCTTTAAGAAGACGGTCCTGCTGGCCGAGCGCATTGGCGTCAAGGTCATCGTCGGCTTTTCCGGCTGCCCGGGTGGTTCGCCAACGGATACTCAGCCGAACTGGATCACGTACCGTTGGCCTCCCGAATACGACGCCATGCTGAAGTGGCAGTGGAACGAAAAGGTCATTCCCTACTGGAAAGAGGCGGCCAAATTCGCGCGTGAACACGGTGTTCATCGCCTGGCTTTCGAGATGCATCCCAACTTCGTCGTTTACAATCCGCGCACTTTGCTGAGGCTTCGCGAAGCCGTCGGCGAGGAGATCGGCGCCAACTGCGACCTGAGCCATCTCTTCTGGCAGGGTTGCGATCCGGTGGAAGTGATCCATTTTTTGGGCAAACAGGGAATCATTTATCACGCGCATATGAAGGACACGGTTCTTTACCCGGAAAACGTCGCGAAATTCGGCATCCTTAACTTTGTCTTTGAAACCGGCGATCTTCCCCTTGCTTCCGATGCCTTTCGCGCCGTGGGCTATGGGCACAGCGCGTCGCTCTGGAAGTCCGTGATTCAGGCGTACATGGACGTCGGCTACGATGGCATTCTCAGCATCGAAAACGAAGATCCCATACTCAGCGGGGAAGTAGGCGTCGAACGCGCTGCGTACGTTCTCAAGAACGTTCGCGACGAGCTCCTCGGAGCGTGAAGTGAATCGGTGCCGATTTGTGACTTCCTGCGGTATACCGGGCTGGGCGCTGCTGTCGGGCGCCCTTTCCGTTTCTTAGGCGGGGCAGTGCTTCCCGATTCGCCTTTTGCCCGCTTCGTTGCCCAATCACTTTAGGCTATGCTGTTCCGCGCCATTCTGAATTGCAAAATAAACCCTCGTGACGAGGAGCCTCGATGGCCCAGGTGATGCGCGCTCCCAAATCCAATGACGTCTGCGTGATCGGCTCCGGCGCGGGCGGCGGTATGGCCGCGAAGATTCTCACGGAAGGCGGCCTCAGCGTGGCCCTGTTGGAAGCGGGGCCTCCGGTGAATCCCGAAAAAGATTACAAGATGTTCGTGTGGCCGTATGAGTTGCCGCATCGCGGCGTCGGGGTCGGAGGAAAAGCCGCGGAGAATTTTGGCGAGTTTCTTGCGCCCAATGGCGCGTGGAATATCGCGGGTGAGCCGTACACTTCCGCGCCCGGATCCAATTTCTAGTGGTTCCGCTCGCGCATCGTCGGCGGGCGAACGAACCACTGGGGGCGCATCGCGCTGCGTTTTGCCCCGGTCGATTTCAAATCAAAGAGCCGCGACGGCCTCGGCGAGGATTGGCCCATCGCGTACGAGGACCTGGCGCCTTACTATGACAAGGTCGAATCTTACATCGGCGTCTTCGGCACAAAAGAGAATGTACGCAGCGCGCCGGACGGCGTCTTCCTTCCACCGCCGAAGCCGCGTTGCAGCGAGTTGCTCATCAAGAAGGCTTGCGACAAGCTCAACATCACCTGCATCCCGGCCCGGCTCGCCATTCTTACCAGGCCGCTCAACGGGCGGCCAGCTTGCCATTACTGCGGCCAGTGCGGGCGGGGGTGCACTACCGCATCCAATTTCAGCTCCAGCCAAGTTCTGATTCCGCCCGCACTGAAAACCGGGCGGCTCACGCTGATCACCGGCGCGATGGCGCGCGAAATTATTGTGACAGCGGACGGCAAGGCCGCGGGCGTCTCCTACATTGATAAAGCGACACACAGCGAAAAGCGCGTGGCGGCGCGCGCGGTTGTGGTGGCGGCCAGTGCGTGCGAATCGGCGCGCTTGCTTCTGAATTCCAGATCGAAACTTTTTCCCGAAGGAATTGCTAACTCTTCGGGGCAAGTAGGGCGCAACCTCACCGATTCCGTGGGGAGCAGCGGCTGGGGCTACATACTGCAAATGGAAAAAATCCCGCCGCACAACCACGACGGCACCGGCAGCATGCACATGTACATCCCCTGGTGGAAATACGATCGCAAAAATGATTTTCCGCGCGGCTATCACATCGAAATTGGGGGGGGCAGGGAATTGCCCGGCGCGGGGATGTTTGACGATGTTTGCGAGGAGTTCGAGGGTTACGGCGCTAAACTGAAGCGCACCTGCCGCAAGCAGTACGGCGCGAGCGTGAATTTTGCCGGCCGCGGCGAGATGCTGGCCAACCCGGATACCTACTGCGAAATAGATCCTGAGGTCGTTGATGAGTTCGGCATTCCGGTGCTGCGATTTCATTTCAAGCAGAGCGAGAACGAAATCCGCCAGGCCAAGGATATGCAGGAGACCTTCCAGACCATCGTGGAAGCCATGGGCGGCGAATACAAAACCAAAACCGATCCGGGCGGCCAGAATCCCTTTGGCATCGAGGCCGGCGGAAGGATCATTCACGAAGTTGGCACGGCGCGCATGGGTGCCGATCCCAAGGCTTCCGTGTTGAACGGCTATTGCCAGGCGCACGATGTGAAGAATCTGTTTATTGCGGATGGCGCGCCACTGGTGACCAATCCGGACAAAAATCCTACGCTGACTATCATGGCGCTTTCCTGGCGCGCTTCGGAGTATCTGTTGAGCGAGGCGAAGAAGGGCAATCTCTGATTTGGATGCGAGCTTACAAGTTGCGGAAAGCGAGCCGACCCGTCATTCCGAACGGAGTCTGCGAAGTGAGGAATCCCTCTTCTCTTGGGTTTCTTCCGAAGAGAGATTCATCGCACGAAAAACGTGCGATGGAAAACCGTACCTCGCTTCGCTGGGAATGACGAACTAGGTCGCTTTTCCGGGAGACTTTTTAGAAGAGGAATCGGGAAGAGCGCGAAACACGAGGGGCAAACGATGCGAGAAATTTCGCGACGCGATGTGCTGAAGAACCTGGCGGTAAGCGCGGCGGGCGGCTCCGTGCTGCAGATGATGCCCGCGGAAGCGGCGGCGTTGGCTCACCAGATGGTGCGCAAGGAGAAAGCCACTTCGGCAGGAAAGTACGCGCCTAAGTATTTTTCGCCGCACCAGTACAAAACCCTTACGGCTCTCTGCGATGCCGTCATTCCCAAGGACGAAAAGTCCTGCGGGGCCGTGGAAGCGGGCGCGCCGGAGTTCATTGATCTGCTGTGCAGCGAAAACGAGGAATTTCAGTTGCAGATCGGCGGCGGACTCCATTGGCTGGACAATACGTGCCGGGACCGCTACGAACACACTTTTCTGGAGTCCACGCCCGCCCAGAAAAAGGAAATTCTCAATCTTATTGCTTACCGGAAGAACGCCAAGAGCGACCCTTCGCTCACCCAGGGGATCGCATTCTTCGCGCGGCTGCGCCAGATGACCTGCGACGCTTTCTACACAAGCAGAATCGGCATCGAGGACCTGCAGTACATCGGCAACACCGCGCTAGCCGAATTTCCCGGTTGCCCCCCATTCCCTAATCCTGAGAGTTGAAGGCCGGACAGAAGGAGCTGGTAATTCAGAACTTCGAGGTGTCAAGGCTTCGGGAGGGCGGATGGCGAGTCAGTTTCTGGGGGGAGACTTTTCACATCACTGGGTATGAATAAAACGTGCCGTAGATGATTGCGTTTGGATTACTTCGCGTTCTTTCCAGCATGTCTTCAACTTCCTCGCTAAATGCGCCGTTGTCCGGCACAGCCTTGGACCGTTCAACATCTAAGAGCTTCCATCCGTAGCTCTTTAACATCCGGGTGCATTTATCACGGAATTCTTCTGGGCTCGCGGCCCAAGTCGTGACTACAGTGAACGCGGGATGGAACACATTCGGCGTCTTCTCATCCGACCAGCTAATTTCAACAGTGCCAATCCAAATAACAGGCTCCGTCACTTGTTCTCCTCCCGTCAGGGTATTACAACTCACGGCGCGCTGTAACTCATAAGCTGCGCGATCGGAAACTGAACTGGCAGCGGAGGGTTAGATCGCTTCCAGCTTGCGGGGAACGGCTCTATCCAACTCGCCTTCCCAGCGGGCGATGACGGCGCTGGCCAGGCAGTTGCCGGTGACGTTGACCGAGGTGCGCGCCATGTCAATCAGCGCATCAACACCGAGAATGATGAAGATCGGTTCGGTGGGCAGATGAAACGTCGCAGCCGTTGCCAAGAGCACAACGAGAACGGCGCGCGGCACGCCGGCCACGCCTTTGCTGGTAAGCATCAACGCGAAAACCATAAAGAGTTGCTGCGTCCAGCTCATGGAAATGCCCGCGGCCTGCGCTACGAATATCGAAGCCATGGCCAGATAAAGTGTCGAGCCGTCCAGGTTGAAGCTGTAGCCCGCGGGAATGACGAACGCGACGATTTCCCGGGGCACGCCAAACTCTTCCATGGATTCCATCGCGCGGGGCAAGGCCGCCTCCGAAGTGCTGGTGGCGAAAGCGATCGTGGCCGGCTCCGCCACGGCTTTCAAAAAACGCCCCAGGGGCAAGCGCGCGATCAGCACAATCGGGAGGAAAACCAGCAACACGAAAGCAAGCAGTGCGCCCCAGGCGGTCAGCAGCAATTTTGCGAGCGGCAGGAGCACCCTCATCCCCATATTCCCAACGGTGTAAGCCATGGCGGCGCCGACGCCGATTGGTGCGTAGTACATCACGATGTTGGTGAAGCGGAACATCGTTTGTGTGAGCGATTCCGCGACGCTCAGGATGGGCTGCCGCGATTTTTCCGGCACCCGCGTCAGCGCAATCCCAAAGAGAATCGCGAACACGGCCACCTGCAGAATCTGGTTATCCCCAATAGCCTTGACGATATTTTCCGGGAAAATGTGCAGCACGAAATCGTCCCACTTCAAAGGTGCAGCCGCTGGTTGAAGTTGTTCCGCCGCCGTGGCCTGCAACGCCAGCCCCTGGCCCGCGCGCGTAAGGTTGATTGCTGCGATCCCGATGAACAACGCGACCGTCGTTACGGCTTCAAAGTAAACCAGGCTTTTCAAGCCAATCCGGCCAACCTTTTTCAGATCACCATGACCCGCGATCCCGGTCACGAGCGTGCCCAGAATCAACGGCGCCACGATCACCTTGATCAAGCGCAGAAAAATGTCGCTGAGAAGGCGCAGGTGCACCGCGAATTGCGGCCGATCCAGGCCAATCTCAAGACCCGCGAGCATGGCGAAAAATATCCAAAATGTGAGCGAACGCCTGCGCAACCCCACAAGCGCCAGACAAAACAGGCCAACCCAGCGGAGGACGATCAACACGGCTTGCCCCGGCATAATCAGGAGCAACAGCGACCCCGCCGCGAAGAGCAACAATCCTGACGGCAAGAACAGGGAATAACTTTTGGATTTTGCTGCGATTGCCAAGAAGCTTCCCCGGTTTGGATTTACTAAGAAGCGAGTGGCGCCATCATAGCGTGAGGCGCGCGAGCGAGAACAGATTTTCTTTTTTGCTACGGCGCGGTGGCTTGCCGTAACGTCGCAGCGGCTGCTATCGTGCCTGCATGTCAAAAATCAGCCATCTGGAATGTTCGCGGTGTCGCGCAAGCCTCACAGCCGACAAGCCACGAACAGTTTGCCCGCAGTGTGCCGGCTCGTTGTACGTGCGCTATGACCTCGCGCCGCTGAAGGGAATTTCCAACCGCAATCAGATTGCCAGGGAATCCTCTCCAACCGGCTGGTCCGGATTGTGGCGCTACCGCTGCGTTCTTCCCGATGCCGAACCGGTCACTTTGGGCGAAGGTTGGACGCCCATGCTGCGCAGCCGGCGCTATCCCAACGCGTTTCTGAAGGAGGAAGGCGCGAATCCCACGGGAAGTTTCAAGGCCAGAGGTCTGGCCCTCGGCGTCACCATGGCGCGCCATTACGGTTTGAAAAAGCTCGCCGTGCCCTCCGCCGGAAACGCCGCGGGAGCGTTGGCGGCCTATGCCGCAGCGGGCGGACTCGAAGCCCACATCTTCATGCCCAAGGATGTGCCGTTTGCCAATTACTTGGAAGCGGTTCTGTATGGCGCGAAGATCACATTGGTGGATGGACTGATATCCGATTGCGGCCGCATGGTGGCTGAGGGCAAAGAGAGAGAAGGCTGGTTCGACATTTCCACACTGAAAGAGCCCTTTCGCGTGGAAGGAAAGAAGACCATGGGCTACGAACTGGTCGAACAACTTGGCTGGCAGTATCCCGCGGCGGTGTTCTATCCCACCGGCGGCGGAGTCGGCTTGATCGGCATGTGGAAAGCTTTTGGTGAATTGGAGGAGCTCGGCTGGGTACGGCCCGGCAAGAGACCACGGATGATCGCGGTGCAGTCGGCGGGATGCGCGCCGGTTGCGCGCGCTTTTGAACGGGGCGAAAAGACGAGTCAGATGTGGCAAAACGCGGCGACCTTCGCTTCCGGCCTGCGCGTGCCCAAGCCCTACGGCGACTACATCATGCTGGAGATTCTGCGCGAATCGGGCGGCGTGGCGCTGGCCATCCCCGATGAACAGATTCTTGCCTCGCTGAAAGATTGGGCCAAGAACGAGGGAATCTTCCTATCTCCGGAAGGCGCGGCGGCCACAGCAGCTTACGACCATCTGATACGAACCGGCTACCTTAAGCCCGAAGAGCGCGTGGTGCTCTTCAACACGGGCGCGGGACTCAAGTACACAGACGTAACCGCGGAAGCCGCGGGCCTACATCGTCCCCCGAGCACTCTGTCTGTTTAACGCCAGAGGTTATCGTGCGGCGTCACGCGCAGCAGGCTCCCACAGTTCGATGGGGTTGCCCTCGGGATCATGCAAGCGCGCGAATCGGCCGTTTGGGTAAACCTGTGCGTCGATCTCGACGTTGATCCCGGCGGAGCGAAGTTGCGCTGCCATGGCATCGAGATTGCCAACGCGAAAATTGATCATCCACACTTTGCCGGCGTCGCCGAAATAGGTAGTGGTCTCCGGGAAAGGCGCGAAGGCCGTTGGCCCGGCCTCCTGCTGCCAGGGAGGCGTGTCGTAATCCGAAGGAACGACTGCCACGCCCAGATGATCGCTGTACCACTCCGCAAGCGCAACAGGGTCACGCGCGCGAAAGAACAGGCCCCCGATGCCTTTTACATTTTCCATGCGAGCCGCGCTCAGAAGCGCAATTTGGAGAGGTAGGCGTAGCTGTTGGTAAGGCTGGCGAGAGCATCCTTCGGCCAATCGTTTTCTACGATGAAGTGCTTTATGCCGGCCTTGTCCGCGTTGGCGAAAATCTTTTTCCAGTCGATCACGCCAGAGCCGACATCGCTCATGTCGTCCTTGAGAGTGTCCAGCTTCGTCAGAACCGTGTTGTCATCCGAGGGTTTCGGGAGCTTCTTCATGTCCTTGACATGAACCAGCGGGAAGCGGCCCGGGTAGCGATTGAAATAGGAGACGGGATCCTGGCCGGCGACTTCAGCCCAGCAAAGGTCCATTTCCATGTTGCAGAGTTTCGGGTCCGTGGAATCGAGTAGAAAATCATAGGGGCGCTTGCCTCCCAGCAGTGGGCTTGGCTCAAATTCCCAGGTGTGATTGTGATAGGCAAATTTGATGCCGGCCTTGTTCGAGGCTTCACCGGCTTTGTTGAATAGCTCGGCGATGCGCTTGTAACCATCCGGCTGCTTGCGCAAATCGTCCGGAATACCCGGGCAAACGATGTAGCTCTGTCCCATGATCTTCGCGGCTTCAATCGTTTCCGGCCAGTGGCTTTCGACGATGTCGTAGCCGACGTGGCAGGAGGGCGCGGTCAGCCCAACCTTGTCCAGGAGGGCGCGAACGTCCTTCGGCGAATGGTTGAAGAGGCCCGCGAACTCGACTTCTTTGTAGCCGATGGCGGCGACTTTGGCGATGGTGCCCTCGAACTCGCTCTTCATGAGCTCGCGGACGGTGTAGAGCTGCACGCCAACTTTTTCGATCTCATGCGTGGCGGCGAAGCTCTTGGCGGGGAGGGAAGTCAGAACTGCAGTGGCGATGGAAGTTTCCAGAAAGGTTCGTCGGTTCATGCGGGGATTGTACACCGAATCGCAGATGGGGTAGCAAAACAAAAGCGCCCCGAGAAAGCCGGGGCGCTTTTGCCGGCCGGAAAGCCACAGCGCGTTCGCTGGGAGGCGCGCCGTGGCCCTAGGGCTGGAAGCGGGCCTTTCAAGCCCGCTTGTCTTGCAGCGAATGGGTCAGAACGTAAACCTCGCCCCAAACTGGAATTGACGCGGTGTGTTGATGGTTTGAGTGATCTGGCCGAAATTCGCAAACGCGTTGCTTAATGTGGACACGTTCGGCGCCCCTAACTGCGCCTTGTTGGCTACGTTATAGGAAGATATATCAAAGCGGAGATTCCGCTTTTCGCCCAGTTTGAGAGTTTTGGAGAGTGTGACATCCAAATCGTTGGCTCCCATCGTGCGGACGTGATCGAGATACGCTGGCGCAGTTCCGGGAACGAACTGGCTGGCGGGCGCCACGAAGCAGGTGGGGTTGAACCACACCGCTGCGGTACGTGGGGCGCCCTTGCTGGGATCGCAGACCATATCGGTCCGCTGATTTCCGATGTAGATATTATTCCCTACAATCGGCGAAGGGATGGGAAGCCCGCTGCTCAGGTAGAAAATCCCGTCGGCCGTCCAGCCGCCCAGGATGGCATTCCCCACTTTGTTCAGATCCAGCCCCCGGCCCTCGCCTATGGGCAGGTCGTAAGATACATGCCATGTGAATTGAT
>Ga0209517_10000050_pt1 | contig 187190 bp, 142 predicted proteins | sample PeaSoiMetSII2010_FD_187695 | JGI IMG/M metagenome (GOLD analysis project Ga0209517, IMG submission 187695) | Peat soil microbial communities from Weissenstadt, Germany - SII-2010 (SPAdes) (version 2) | ecosystem: Environmental > Terrestrial > Soil > Wetlands > Peat | place: Germany... | reverse complement strand
TCGGACGCTTTTACCAGGCCGTCATCGCTTATCGCCGTTACAACAACGGAGCCGAGTCTGCGTTGGAGTTGCTGTTCACGCCAGCGGTGGGAAGAGTGCTTATTATCGCGGTAATGCTGGGGTTGGCTGTGGTCTGCTGGAAAGCGCGGCGGGTGTCCAATCGTGCGCCCACATTCAGCCGATTGCTGGCACTGGTGTTGGCGGCTACCATCGTGATTGCTCCCAAAGAGGCCCCCTACAACCAGGTGCTGCTGTTGCCGCCGATCTTGCTTGTTGTTCGGCAATTGCCAGCTCTTTGGACCAAGGGTTTCCTATCGCGCGTCTCTCTGACGATCGCAGCTCTGATTATCGTCTGGCCCTGGTTGGCCGCAGTTGCCATCGCCGTCGCCTCATTTTTCCTGCCTGCCGCCGAAGTGCAAAAGGCATGGGTGGCGCCGGTTTACACCAGCCTGGCGATTCCACTGGCAGTCGCGGTTTTGGCGTTCTACGCGGCACGGTCCGACGACGCCTCTGCGCTTCCCCAGCGGCCGTAGCCGAACCAGGGGCGGCCCAACTTGCTTTCCCCTCGTGCCCGCGTTACGCTTCTCCGGCGATTGGTTGGGAAGAAGTTTGGAGGACTGAGATGAACTTGAAATGTGAGACCCGGCAAGCTGACGGCGTCGCCATCGTTGCCTGCCAGGGCCGCATTATCTTTGGGGAAGAAGCGACCGCTTTGCGCGAGCGGCTCAAAGAGGTGTTGAGCTCCAGCCGGAAGGTGGTGTTGAACCTTTCCGGGGTAAGTTATATCGATAGCGGCGGTCTCGGCACCCTGGTGGGAGTGTATTCTTCGGCGCGTGCCGCGGGCGCCGACATTAAATTGACCGGTCTGGGCCAGCGTTTGCGGGACGTTCTTCAAATCACCAAATTGGCCACGGTTTTCGAGGTCTATGAAACCGAGCAGCAAGCGATCGCCGCCTGCCAAAGCTCCGGATGAGCGGCAGACGCTCTTTTGCGGTGCTCCCTGATTGTCATTCAAAAATTCTTGCTGCCTCTTCCCAGCGACGCGTGATGCTGTCATTATTCTCTTAGCGCAGTTTGCGGTTTGAGGAGCGCAACCGTCGTCACATGGCCTTTCAGACCATCATCAGTCCAACGCCGGAACCGGGTTCGGGGATCTTCCCCACGCTGGTCTTCGTTCAGGGCAACGAACAGCGCATCATCAACCTGGACCACAGTCCCTTCAGCGTGGGTCGCAAGGTGGATAAGGACCTGGTGATCGCTGACCCGCGTGTGTCCCGTGACCACGCCGTGATTGTGTCTGAAGGCGGTCAATTCAGTGTCGTAGACCAGGGTAGCAAGCACGGGACCTTCGTCAACGGCGAGCGGGTGCAACGCAAGGAGTTGGAGCGGAATGACCGGCTGGAGTTTGGTGTACGCGAATCGGCGTATGTAATCTTCAATCCTCAGCATTCCAGCACTAACTCGGCGCGGGAATTTCTCAGCCAGATTTCCGGGATGCACATCTCGGACGAGACCACGGACCTGGAGAAATTGATTCTGTTTCTCGAGGCAGCCCGCAAGCTCAACACCGTGGGTGTGCTGGATGAAATTCTCATGACCCTGCTGGACGTGACCCTGAAGCTGACGCGGGGTGAGCGCGCCTTCGTTTTCATGAAGAACGATCAGGGTGTGTTGCGGCTAGCCGCGGGGCGCAATTCCAAGGGAGAACCGCTGCTGGAAGACACCACCATCTCCCACTCGATTCTCGAAGACGCGCTCAAGTCGAATTCTGAGTTTATCCTTACCGACACCAGCCGCTCCCTCGACCTGACCGGCCGCAAAAGTATCGTGGCCTACGATCTGCGCACCGTGATTTGCGTTCCATTGCGGAAGCCACAGGTGCAAACCGCGCGTGAGGCGGAGGGTGGAACACTGATGGCTGGCGCAGAAGCCATGGGTGCGTTGTATGTGGATTCGCGCTTTGCCTCGCGCGACATTTCCGGTGTTAGCAACGACATTCTCCACGCCATCGCGACCGAAGCGGCTTCGCTCATCGAAAACGCCCGGCTGGTGCAGGCGGAAGAGGCGGCGCGGCGCTACCAGCAGGAACTTTCCATCGCTGCTTCCATTCAACAGCGCCTGATGGCCGTGACCATTCCCGAAGTGCCGTATGCGCGGATGAGCGGAAGGAACCTGTCCTGTAAGGAAATTGGCGGAGACTTCTTTGACGCGGTGAACACCGACGAAGGCCTGACTGTGGTGCTGGCCGACGTCAGCGGCAAGGGAGTTCACGCCGCTCTGCTGGCTTCGATGCTGCAAGGGATGATTTACTCGCAGGTCACTGCCGGCATGCCCCTCACGGATATCGTCGCCGGCGTCAACCGCTTCTTCGCCGGCAAGCACATCGGCGAAAAATACGCCACTTTGATCATTGCCTGCACTCATAGCAACGGTGAGCTGGAATATGTGAACTGCGGCCACATCCCGCCGCTCGTGGTTTCCCACGGGCAGGTCCAGCGCCTGACGCACGCCAATCTTCCGGTGGGTCTGCTCCCGGATGCCCAGTACGAAAGCGCCAAGGTGCAATTGCAGGCGGGCGATCGTCTGGTGCTGGTCACAGACGGCGTAACCGAAGCGGAAAATGCGGAAGGAGACTTCTTCGAGGACTCCCGCCTGGAACTGGCGGCGAAAACCGGGACCCTGGAGGATATTTTCAAGGCAATCTCCACCTTTTGCAGCGGCACCCCCCTGAACGACGACTGCACCGTGGTGGAATTGGTGTATACCGGGTAAGATTCGACCCGAGGGAATCCGGCGGATCCACGCATCAGTACCAATCTGAGCGCGTCAATGGCAATCCACTCTTCCCCTGGTCACTCTTGACCAGCAAGGTCTGATACAGATCCAACTTGCCGCAGCGGAAGTAGTGGGCCGATCCCGCCAGGTACAGCCGCCAGATGCGATACTTCAGTTCCTCGGTGAGCCTTTGCGCCTCGACTGAGTGAGCTTGCAGCCGCTGCAGCCAGTGATGCAGCGTCAGGGCGTAATGCTCGCGCTGGTTCTCGACGTCGCGCACTTCGAAACCGGCTTCCTCCGCAGCTCGCAGCGTGGTGCTGATGGGCGGGAGTTCGCCGTCGGGAAAAACGTAAACATCGGTGAATGTCGGCTCGGACTCTTTGGGTCGATCGCCCGCCCTTCCGATTCCGTGACATAGGAAAACCCCTCCCGGGCGCAGCAACCGAAAGGCGTTAGCAAAGTACTCGGGCAGTTTGGCCTCGCCGACGTGCTCCACCATTCCCACGCTCACGATTTTGTCGTAGGCAGGACCATTCACATCCCGATAATCGAGTAGGCGGACATCACACCGCTCCGTCAGGCCTTCCTGCTGAATGCGCTGCTGTGCAAACTCAAGCTGCCGCTGGCTCAGCGTGATCCCGGAAGCTCGCGCGCCGTACTCGCGAGCCGCGTGAATGATCAGACCACCCCATCCGCAGCCGATGTCCAGCAGCCGTTCGCCCGTTTTCAGGCGCAGCTTGCGGCAGATGTAGTCCAGCTTTTGCGCTTGAGCTGTGTCGAGGTCCTGGTTCGGTGTTTGAAAATAGGCGCAGGAGTAAACCATGTTCCGGTCGAGCCACAGGCCGTAGAATTCATTCGAGACGTCATAGTGATAGCTGACTGCTTGCCGGTCGCGCTGCTTGGAATGAACCGCGCCACGCACTTCAGGCGCACTGAGCTTGGTTTGCGGCTGGCAAGAAGGCAGACCCAGCAACATGGCCCCCAGATACACTTTCTCTTTCAGGTTCCAATGTTTGTTGGCAAGATACTCTGCCAGCGGAAAGACTGCCTCGATGTCGCCATCAATTTCGAAGGCGCCGTGGATGTAAGCCTCGCCGAGGGAAACCTGGTTGGCCGCTTCGAGAGCAGTCCGCAGAGCTGCAGGGTCGTTGATCCGCCACGTGAAACGCCGGAATTGGTTGGTTTCCGGCCCCCATTGGGTACCGTCCCACAGCTCGATGGCGAAGTCACGCGGATGGAAGTCGCGCAGCAGTTCCTGCAGAAACCGCATGGTTTTTTGAGCTGCGTGTTCTTCTCCTCGCCATGCGTGTACCGCCATAGCTCCTCCTGCCACGGCCTGACAATATTATCCCTCTTGCCGCCTACTTTCAGAAGAGACGAAATACTCGCCTCGAGCTTTACCTTTCTACCTCCACACGAAAGTCTATCCCCTCCCATCGCTGTTCGTTCAGCCAATATAGGGCGAAGTCAATGCGGCTGCCTGCAACCAGTTGCTCAGACGGTAGATCGGCCACGTGGGTCCCCAAACCGGTTTCTTGCGTGTGGCTGTCTTGCGCCGCCTTCCAGCCGTCCACGCTCCAATGCACCCGGGCCGGGGCGAGAAGGACGATCCGCAGCTTCCTTCCACCAGGCATGGTCTGGCACTTGTTATTGAAGCGCCAGGCAAAGACGGTCGAGCGTTTCTCTTCGACCACGTACCTTTGTCTGGTTTGCGGCGGCTGATCAAACACCTTTCCATCGTGCAGAGAGCGGCGCAGCTTCACATATTCAGAGTGCGCCCACACTAACGGGCAGGCTGACCCGGTAGGCTTCCCAATGAATAATTCTCGCTCGGGGATGTCGGCGGCATCCCAGACTTGCTCGGGAATCAGACGGCCTCCCACGGTCGAGAACTCCATTACGCGGAGAAGTTCTTCGGCGGCCATCGGCCGCCCGGCGGCCAATTCGTAGTGAGCACGCTCACCGGCCAACAGCGGCCAGGGGCGTCCAATGCCAGTGCCGTCAAAAGGAGAGCCATCTGCATGCTCACCGTAACCGTCACCGTTATACCGATACCAGCATGGCCCCTGCGGCAAATTCACCCGCAGCAAGGCGTCGATGACCTTGATCGTGTTCAAGACTCGCGGATCGTCCGGCGCACGCAGTCCAAACCTCACCAAGGCCAATGCGTCCGGGCTGATGAGATGGGTGGCCACTTGTGAGCTTTGCCCCGGGGGATGGTTCTTGATGGGCACAAAGCCTTCTATCGGTGATGCCGCGCCATCCTCTTCCGGCGGTGCAATGCGAACGTAATAGCCTTCGACTCCCATCTGCCCCCCAAGGTCGGTTCCGGTGGCGTAGGTCCAGCGCTCGATGTTTTCGTTCCAGTCGTCGGCCGTATCGCGCAAGTAGCCGGCAATCTTTTTCTCTCCGACTGCGTCGGCGAGATCAGCGGCGGCCAGCAATGCGGAAATCTCGACTGCCAACGTGAAGGGCGAATAACCCGCATCCTCTTCCCAGCGGTCTTGCTGCGTGACCGGGCCATTGCGTGCGATGAACCCAGCCGCGCGGTGGACCAGGTTCCACCAGCGTTGCAGGTCTCCCGGAGCCGCGGGCGCCTCCCGCCGCAAGCAGTCCACCAGCAGAATTGGAAACGCAGTTTCGTCCATCTGCAAGCCGAGCCAGTACGGGCGTCCATCGAGCCACATGTTCTGTGCCCAATGGCCGTCGGCCTCCTGGGTGGACTCGAGGTATCGGAGCACACGGACCGCATCTTGTTTGGCGCCGGCGGCGAGAAATCCGAAAGCTGTCTCCACCAGGTCACGCGGCCAAACCAGGTGATATCCTCCGAGATCCTCATCGCCTTTGTTGAAACCCCACGGAATGGAAAGGCTGGCGATCACGCCGCCGAGAAAATCTTTTGACTCATGGGTGCGAAGCACGCCCATACTGGCGCGATACAGATCGCACTCTCGCTTCGGTTCGTCCAGTTTCAGCAGTCCATCCTGCCAGTTCTTCCAATGCATCACGTAGCGCTCGAGGAGTTCCTCAAAAGGCTCCGACAGACTCGACCGGGTTTCCTGTCCTGCCGCAGCCCACATTGCCCCGAAACCAATCGCCAGCACAAACTCGCCGCCACAGGCAGCCAGATCAATCTCTCCTGTAAGCGCGACATTGCCGTTTTCGGCACGGGTGTAGTTCCAAGTCATCTGGAAATGCTTTGACACGTCTTGCCAACCGTCGGAGTAGCCGACGAAGCCGACGGACCTCCTCAACCACGGCGACGAGCAAGCGAAGGCCAGCGCCGTGCCATCGTGTCTTGCGAACAACATGGGAACGCTCTTGTAATCGCCGACCCAGCCTGTGTTGTGGTCGCCGCAATTGGCCAGATGCGGTGCCAGTAAGGCGTACAACCGATAATCGCTGAGCTTGCCTTGCAGAGGAACGAAGCGAACCTTCTGCAGTACCACGTTACGGTAGGGATCGGTCAGCACTTCTTTTTCAATCCGATATCGTCGGTCCAACTCAGTGTTGGTCAGCCGGTACGCAGGGACTCCCGGTTCTAGCGGAACATTCTCAAACCGGCAACTGCGTTTCTCTTCCGAGAAATAACTGCTGCCGTCCGTAACCAGCAAGCCCATATCACGAGTGCAGGCCTGGTCCACGCGCGGATAATAAACTTCGTTCAGGATGCCGTGGCTGGTGGTGAACCAGACCCGGCTGTGAAGGTTGAGAGCGGTACCGACGCCGCTTTTTGCGCTCGAGGTCCATCGTGGGGGAATGCCGGGCCAGCCTGGGGCATGCCGTTCTGTATCACTCACTAGGTTTCGTCCTCTCGATCACAACCAATGAGATATGATGCCCGACATCAGCGATCGTTTCATGTTTCGCGCGGGTGCCCCATTCTCTCGCGTTTTTTGCGAAAGGGTGGGAGGCGGTCCCATTTGGCGCTATCCTTGAGGTGAACAAACCGTCCTCCATGGCCGCACAAGTCGAAGCCGAACAGTTTGCCACACAGCGCGAGAACATGGTGAACGCGCAGCTGCGGGCCCGCGGAATCCGCGACCCACGCGTGCTTTCGGCTATGGCTCACGTGCCGCGCCATGAATTTGTGGCCGAGGAGTCTCGATCGCAAAGCTACGGAGACCATCCGCTTCCAATAGGAGAAGGGCAGACGCTGTCGCAGCCCTATATTGTCGCACTCACGCTGGAAGCACTGGCGCTCACGGGCTCTGAGATCGTTCTTGAAGTCGGCACCGGCTCAGGTTATCAAACGGCATTGCTGGCCGAATTGGCGCAGCATGTGTATTCGATCGAACGGCATAAGTCGCTGGCGCACTCGGCGCAGGCCACGCTGGTGCGACTCGGTTACCAGAATGTAGACGTATTTGTCGGTGACGGCAGCCAGGGCCTGCCAGGAAGGGCGCCGTTTGATGCCATCGTAGTTTCGGCGGCCGCCCCGCGCGTGCCGCAGCCATTGTTCGAGCAATTGCGTGAACAAGGGCGCATGGTTATTCCCGTTGGTCCTGCCGATGCCCAGGAACTCCAGTTGGTGGAGAAGCGGGAGGGTGGTGCGGTAGTCAGAATTCTGGAAGGCTGCCGTTTTGTGCCGCTGATCGGCGGGCAAGGATATCGCGAAGGGTAGTAAGACGCGAATTGTCATCCCGAGCGAGCGCTTTTTGCGAAAGGATCTGAAAGCTAGGAGCCGAAAGCTGATAGCGGTTCTTCTGCTTTACAATTTCCTCGTGCCCATCCTGCACAGCCTTCGCGTCACGCTGGAAATGATCAAATGGGAGCATTCCGTTTTCGTGCTCCCCTTCGCTCTGTGCGGCGCCATGCTGGCGGCAAACGGCTTTCCCAGCGCACACGCACTCGCCTGGATCATCGTTGCCATGGTGGCCGCGCGGTCGGCAGCCATGTCCTTCAACCGCCTCGCCGATGCCGCAATTGACGCCGCCAACCCACGCACACGAACGCGGGCCCTCCCTGCGGGCGCACTCACATCCGCATTCGTCACCACATTCGTGATCTTTTCCTGCGGTCTGTTTGCGCTTGCCGCTTCGCAGCTCAACCGATTGTCGTTGCTGCTTTCACCCGTGGCGTTGGCGGTAATTTTGCTTTATTCCTACACCAAGCGATTTACGCGCTGGTCGCACCTGATTTTGGGTTTCGCCATGGGCATCGCGCCCTCGGCAGCGTGGATCGCAGTGCGTGGCTCGCTCGATCCGCGAATCTTGCTGCTCACCGCCGCGGTGACGTTCTGGGGCGGCGGATTCGACGTGCTCTATGCCTGTCAGGATTACGACTTCGACCGGCAAACCGGGCTGCACTCCGTCCCACGATATTTCGGGATCGCCAAATCCCTCTGGATGGCACGCGTCTTCCATCTGCTTATGCTGCTGCTCTTAATCAGTCTGGTGGCCGTGTTCGGACTGGGAAAGCTGGCAATTGCCGGCGTGGCCGCCGTGGCTCTGCTTCTCATCTACGAGCACTCGCTGGTCTCTCCCACCGACCTCTCTAGGCTCAACGCTGCATTTTTCACCATGAACGGCGTGATTTCGGTGGTGTTCTTTGTCTTTGTTGCCGGGGACTTGTTGCTGCGAAGGTGAGAACGAATTTCTGCCGACGCAACGCAAGAAGCAACTGGAACGCCGTGGAGAATTGTGAAAGGATGGCCTACGCGACTCCGGAGATCATAAACATGAAAAAGCTCCTCGCAGCTGTAGCGCTGGTCCTCGCAACGGTCTGCCTGGCGCAAGCCCAGGACATCATCGGCGATTGGCAAGGAATGCTTAATACGGGCATGGGTGAACTGCGCATCGTGCTGCATGTAACCAAAGCAGATGACGGCAGCCTGAAAGCCATCATGGACAGTCCCGACCAGGGCATCGGCGGGATGCCGGTCAACCCCATCAACCTGCAGGATTCCAAGCTGACTTTCATGGTCGATGTGATTCACGGCTCCTACGATGGCAAGCTCAAAAGTAACGGCGTGATTGCCGGCCATTGGTCGCAGGGAGGGCCAGAGCCACAGCCGCTCGATTTCAAGCGGCAGACGACGCCGATCAAGAGCACACACAAGCCAGCTCCGCCCTCGGACATTGACGGCACCTGGGCCGGCATTCTGAATAACGGTGTCATGACCTTGCATATCGTGTTTCACATCATCAATACCGAAGATGGCCTCATGGCAACCATGGATAGCCCGGACCAGCACGTGATGGGCTGGCCGGCCACTGGAGTGACTCGCAAGGGCGCAATGCTCAAGGTGGATCTCAAGCAGGTGGGCGGCGGCTTTGAGGGCAAAATCAATAAAGACCACACCGCGATCGATGGTACCTGGACCCAGGGTGCAGGCAATTTGTCGTTGTCGCTGAAGCGAGTCAAAGAGGCAGTGCCGACAGGATTGTGATGGCGGATATGGGCGGATATTGCATGAGGATTACAAAGAAGCTGGTTGTGATAACCGTTTTGTTCTTCTCCGCGCTGTGCGCGGCACAGGATATCAGCGGCGATTGGCAGGGAACGCTGAGCAATCGAGGCGCTGAGCTTCGCCTGGTATTGCACATCAAGAAAATGCCTGACGGCAGCTTGAAAGCTACACTGGACAGCGTCGATCAGGGAGCAAACGGCATTCCCGTCAGTTCCATCTCGCTCAACAATGCGAAGCTGAGCCTGGAGGTTGGGGCAGTCCACGGCACCTACGAAGGCACAGTCAACAAAGACGCAACTCAGATCGATGGCACCTGGACGCAAAGCCAGTCGCTGCCGCTCATCTTCAAGCGCGCGACCGTTCCGATCAAGACCGAACACAAAGCCGCGCCGCCTTCCGACATCGATGGCACCTGGATGGGTACGCTCGAAACCGGAGCAGTCAAGCTGCGCGTTGTGTTCCACATCACCAACACAGAAGATGGACTGACTGCCACGCTGGACAGCCCCGACCAAGGAATGAAAGGAATGCCGACAACTTCGGTTACTCGCACCGATGCGAATCTGAAGATCGAAGCCAAGGCGATCGCGGGAGTCTTTGAAGGAAAGATCAGCAAAGATCTGAGCACGATTGAGGGTACCTGGACGCAGGGCGGCGGAACTTTGCCGCTTGTGCTCAAGCGCGTCAAAGACCAGGCTGAACTCGAACGCCGCCGGCCGCAGAACCCGGTGAAGCCGTATCCCTACCGCGAGGAAGATGTCGTCTACGAGAACAAAGTACAGGACGTCAAGCTCGCTGCCACGTTCACCATTCCGCAAAGCAAGGGGCCATTTCCAGCGGTGCTGCTGATTACCGGCTCCGGGCCGCAAGATCGCGATGAAAGTCTGCTGGGGCACAAACCATTTCTGGTTCTGTCGGACTATCTGACGCGCAAAGGCATTGCTGTGCTGCGGGCGGACGACCGCGGCGTGGGCAAGTCGACAGGAAAGTTTGCTGGAGCGACCACGGCTGATTTCGCCACCGACGCCGAGGCCGGCGTGGCCTATCTGAAGACGCGTGCCGAAGTGGATGTGCACAAGATCGGCCTGATCGGGCACAGCGAAGGCGGAATTGTTGCGCCCATGGTGGCTGCGCGGAATCCCGATGTCGCCTTCATTGTGATGCTGGCAGGCTCAGGCGTACGAGGGGACGAGATTCTGATCGAGCAGGGAACGCTCATCGCCCAGGTTGCCGGCGCGAGCAAAGAGAAAGTCGAGAAAGAGACGGCCACAGAGCGCCAGATTCTGACACTGGTAGAAAACGAGAAAGATCAGGCAACGCTCGACAAAGAGCTGCGCGAAAAGCTTGCGGGTGACGTTCCGGAAGCGCAACTGGGAATGGAAATTAAAGAAGTCACCTCACCCTGGTTCCGGTACTTCATCTCCTATGATCCTGCCACCGCGCTGCGAAAAGTAAGATGTCCGGTGCTGGCCCTGGCAGGTGAAAAAGATCTGCAGGTTCCGCCCAAGCAAAACCTGCCTGCGATTCGCAAGGCTCTCGAGGAAGCCGGCAACAAACATTTTGAAATCGATGAATTGCCCGGGTTGAACCATCTTTTTCAGACGGCGCAGACCGGCGCGCCCAGCGAGTACGCGGAGATTGAAGAAACCATGTCTCCGGTCGCCCTGGAGAAGATTGCGAGCTGGATTCTGCTGCAGTAGGAATGCCTGTCATCCCGAGCGAGCGTCTTCTTGGGGAGCGAGGGATCTGGGCGAGCCGCGCGAACTGCCGCGTTTCAGCGACAGAATAATCGCGCGTCTGGCTCGCTTCCTTGCCAGAGTGCATCGCTACCGGCAATAGCCCCGCTGTGACTTCCATTCCCCCATGCGGTATCATCGAAAGCGATGCCGAGTTTGCATCCTTTTCAGACCGACGACGCGCGCCTGCGGCCCATCCACGACAAGGTCGTTGCTCGCGAGCGGTTGAGTGCGGACGATGCGCTGGCCCTCTATCGCACCGCAGACATTCTCGCGGTGGGCTGGATGGCCAATCACGTTCGCGAGCGCATGCATGGCGATAAGACTTACTTCAACGTCAACCGCCACATCAATCCCACGAATGTATGCGTCGCGGCTTGCCGGCTTTGTGCGTTCGGCCGCAAAAAAGATTCGCCCGGCGCTTACACCATGGCTCTGGAAGAGGCCTTCGAAACTGCGGCTTCCGGCTACAGCGAGGCAGTTACTGAGTTTCACATCGTTGGCGGTCTGCATCCCGATCTGCCGTTTCAGTACTTTCTCGATCTGCTCTCGGGTCTGAAGCAGCGCTTCCCGCAAGTCCACCTGAAAGCTTTCACCATGGTTGAGATTGCTTATCTGGCGAAGCGCGCCAAACTTTCCACGCGCGAGACTTTGGAACAATTAAAGGCCGCAGGGGTCGATTCGCTGCCCGGCGGCGGCGCGGAGATTTTTGCCGACCGGGTCCGGCACATCATCTGCGACCACAAGATTGACGGCGATCAATGGCTGGAGACGGCGCGGCTCGCCCATCAGATCGGGTTGAAGTCGAATGCCACGATGCTCTACGGTCACGTCGAAAATGACGAAGACCGCGTAGACCACTTGCTCAAACTACGCGCGCTGCAGGACGATAGTGGCGGATTTCAGACCTTTATTCCGCTGGCATTTCACCCGGAGAACACTGCTCTGCAGCATTTGCCCAAGACCACCGGCATGAATGACCTCAAGCAGATTGCGATCGGCCGGCTGGTGCTCGATAACTTCCCGCACATCAAAGCTTACTGGCAGATGATGACGGCGAAGATCGCGCAGATCGCCTTGCGCTTCGGCGCCGATGACATCGACGGCACAGTCATCGAAGAGAAGATCTACCACGACGCAGGGGCGACCACTCCGCAAGGTATGCAGCGCGAGGAACTGGTGCGGCTGATTCGGGAAGCGGGCCGGGAACCGGTCGAACGCGATACCCTCTACCGGCCGGTGACTCGGACCGAGACCTCGGTCACGGTCGCGGTATAATTCCGTCGGCCAGCCCATGCCCCTCAGCGAAGCAGCACAGGAACTGGCGCAAAAGGCCAAGTACCTCGTCTCGTACCTGGTGGCCGCTGCGCTAAGCGCGTTCTTTCTTGGTTTTTTTCTCATTCACAGCAGCAATTCATGTGCCCAATTCCTCGGCATCGCTCTCATGGGTTTCTCTGGCAGCGCAATTGCGGCTCTGACCTCCTCCTTGGATCGATATGCCAACGGCTTTGAACTAGATGATGGCAGCAAGGAACCCGCCGCCGCCAAGGGTGAGACCTTCAATCGCCGCATGGCGACCTGGTTCTACGTGCGGCCGTTCCTTGGGCTGGTTGCTGCACCCCTGTTGGTGTGGGGCTGGCAATATTGGTTAAAGATCCGGCTCAGTTCGAGGGTTCCCCGAAGAGCCTGGCTTTTACTGCATTCTTAGGAGGCCTGCTTGCCAAGTCCGTTTTCAAGCTAATCAAGGACCTGTTCAAAAGCGTATTCAAAGCCTAGGCTGCTATAGCACTTTCGAATCAAACTGCCCGCGCAATTTGCACTCCCGTTCTTCTTGCCGGGTGTAGAATCGAATTGTAAGGAACCGGAAATCTTCATGGGATCTGCTCCCGTGGTCCGAGGCCTGGCATGAACGTTCACTTCAGTTATAAAGATCGCAAAACCCCCGACATCGAAAAAGAAGTCAACCACCTGATCGAGAAGCTGCGCAAACGTCTGCAGGTTTTTCGCCCCGAACTGGTGCATCTAAAGGGCGTCATCGAGCAAAGTTCTCCGCGTGAGGGCACTACGGTGTCACTGAACTTACGCTTGCCATCCGGTCAGATGGCGGTCCAAAAGTCTGCTCCCACCGCGGCGGCTGCAATGAAAGCCGCTTGTGACGACCTGCTGCAGCAGGTCAGCAAACACAAAGCGCAGTTGCGAAACACGCGCAAGTGGCCGCGCCATCGTGATGCAGACTTCCGCGGCGCCTCCCAGGTTCCGTTCGAGCAAACCGTCGCCGCGGTGCAAGTCCCCACGGCGTCGTCCGACGACATTCGTTCCTACGTCAACGCCAATCTTGGCCGCCTGGAGCGCTTCGTTGAGCGGGAATTGTATTTCCGGGAAACCGCCGATGAGATCACGCCCGATTCGGTCACGAAGGATGAAGTCATCGATGAAGCTGTTGCCCACGCTCTGGGCGATGGCGCGGAGAAGCCGGAACGCCTGGCGCTCGAACCCTGGCTTTATCGCCTGGCCATGCGCGCCATCGACGAGCTTTCCGCCAGCACGACGGAAAGTGCGCCCTCAGTGCACCTGGAAGATTCGGCGCGGAAGCCAAACGTGCGCGGCAGTGACGAGCCTGAGTTGCAATTTCACCAGCCCGACGAGACTCTGACCGGCGAGAACGTGATTGCCGACCGGCGCACCAAGACGCCTGAGGACATTGCCTCCTCAGACGAGTTGATTGCGCTCATGCAGGTGGCGCTGAGCGATGCCAGCCGTGCCGACCGGGAATCGTTCATTTTGCACGCAGTGGAAGGCTTTTCGGTGGAGGAAATCGTTGCCATCACCGATCGCAAATCTGACGAGGTGCAGGCTTCGATCGCGACGGCACGCGAGCATCTACGGCGCGCCGCGCCCCTTGCTCATCGTTGATAGACAAGCTGATCCTGGCATCCGGCAGATGATGTCATAGGCTGTATTCGGGAGAAATCGAGGATGACACGCGAAGAGATCCGTGAGCTGGCCCAATTCCAAACCAACGGCGACCAGGGGTGTGCGTTGAGCTTTTATTTCGCACCGCGCACGCCTCAGAACAAATCGCATCGCGAGGAAACCATTCTCGCCAAGGAGTTGGTACGCAATGCCCAGCGCGAGGCGGAAAAAACAGGCAAGAACAGTTGTGCGCGCGCGGATCTGGACCGCATTCTCACCTTGGCAGAAAACTTGCACGGCAACCAGGCCCGAGCCAAAGCCGTCTTCGCCTGCAGCAGCCGGAATTTCTGGCGTGAGTTCGATCTGCCTCCGCAACTGCCGGGCACGCAGTTGTTCGTCAACACCCGCTTTCACTTGAAGCCGCTGGCTCAGCTTCTGGGCGCCCAGCCGCGCCTGTGCGTGGCGTTAGTGGACCGCCAAAAGGCGCGCTTCTTTGATCTCCGCTTGGATGAACTCAAAGAGCGTGAGGGACGGTTTCGGACCCCACCGGTTCGACAGGGTCGTGGCGACGGGTATGCCGGGTATGACGGCGGACACGCCCAGCGCCGGGTGCAGGATGAGGCGCTGCACCACTTCAAAGCAGTGGCCGAACATCTAAGCGAAGCCCTCGAGCAGGGAAGCTTCGACAAACTCATCATCGGCTGCCACGACACCACCTGGCGCGAGCTCGAATCCCATTTGCACCCCTACGTCAAGAAACGCCTGCTGGGTCGCTTCTCAGCCGAGGTAGGCACGATGACGAGTGAACAGATCCGGGAACAGGCCAGCCGCATTCTGCGCGAGTCGCTGGATCACCGGCGGCACGAGTTGGTGACGGAAGTGCTCAACCAGGCCAAGAGCAATCACCACGGCGTTACCGGTTTAAGGCGAGTTCTGCGCTCTCTGGAAATGGGTGAGGTACAAACCTTGCTGATCGGCGACAACTTTTCTCATGCGGCAGTCGAGTGTACGGGTTGCGGCCACCTCGATGCGCACATGGTGCGGTCCTGCCCGGCCTGCGGCCACGAAACGCGGGAAATTGAGAATGTTTGTGATGCGATTATTCCCATCGCGATTCGCCGCGACATCGAATTGTTTTACGTGAAGGATGAGCCCGATTTCGACCGGGCGGGGAATATAGCTGCGCTGCTGCGTTTCCGGGCTGATCAAAGTAAGGGAAGCGCTGTGCTTGCGGCTTCGTAGCCTCTGATGTCGCTGGCGTGCTTTCGCCGCTGTTCTGTGTTCCCCTGTGTCCTCTGTGGTTAAACGTTTCTCCCGTGATATTCTGGCGTCCGTCTTCTTCTTCTCATCTCCCGGAGGCCACGAATGACCGTCTCGCGCCGCGATTTCATTGCCACTGCCGCCCTAGGATCGCTCTCGGTTGGACTGCTGGATCGCGAGACGAAGGGTCAGGAATCTGCCAAGACTGCTCCGGGACCGAAAGGTGGCAAGCGCCCCATCATCATTTGCGCCCACAATGGCTACAACTATCTTGACGATGCTTATGCCTTTCTGGCTGCCGGCGGAGACACGCTGGATGCGGCACTGAAAGTAGTAAAGGGTCCGGAAGACGATCCCAATGACACCAGCGTCGGGCTGGGCGGGCTGCCCAATGAAGAAGGCGTGGTCGAACTGGATGCCTGCTGCATGCATGGTCCGACGCGCCGCGCAGGCTCGGTCGGCGGCGTGCGCAACATAAAGAACGTTTCGCTCGTTTCGAAGGCCGTCATGGAGCACACCGGGCACGTGATGCTGGTGGGCGAGGGAGCGGAACGATTCGCTGTGGCGATGGGCTTTCCGCGCGAGAATCTGCTGACTGACCACTCGCGAAAAATCTGGCTGTTGTGGAAGGAATATCACTCCAACAACGATTGGTGGGGCCCGGGCCTGGCCGATCCACATTGGCAGGCGCCGGACGAAAAACCGCAGTCCGATCTTTGGCAAGAGCGTTTCAAGCGATTGGAGGAGCGCGCCGCCGATCTCGGCATTGCCCCGGACCTGCGAGCGGAGGCCGTGCACAAAGTGCTGTTTCCACCCACCGGCACGATTCATTGTTCCGCGTTGAACGAAAAAGGCGAGATCTCCGGATGCACGACTACGAGCGGACTGGCGTGGAAACTTCCGGGGAGGGTCGGCGATTCTCCGATCATTGGCGCCGGATGTTATACCGATCCAGACATTGGCTCCGCCGGTGCGACCGGCAGCGGGGAAGAGAACATCAAGGTGGCCGGCGCCCATTCCATCATCGAAAACATGCGGCGGGGGATGTCACCCCAGGAGGCCGGGGTGGAGACGTTGCAACGCATCGTCCGCACTTACAACGGCGACATGAATAAGCTGCGCTTCGTGGACATGGTCTATTACGTTCTGCGCAAAGACGGCGCCTACGCCGGTGTTTCCCTCTGGCAAAGCTACCAAGCTTCGAAGCCCCACAGCATCGCAGTTCATGACGGCACGAAGCGATCAGAGAATACGATCGCGTTGTTCCAGGGTGAATCGCGGGATTTCCCGCCGCCGATCGGGACGAGATGAATGAACGTTAAGTTCTAAGCGAACCTCACCTTCACATCCGGCCCCTTCTCCAAATGGATGGTTTCGATGAAGCGCACCTTGCCGGTCCGCAGCGTCATGATGACCGACGATGTCCGCGTGCCCTCGCCGAAGAACCGCACTCCGCGCATCAACGCGCCCTCGGTCACGCCGGTGGCGGCGAAGATGATCTGCTTGCCCGGCGCCAGGTCTTCGGCTTCATAAACCCGGTTCTTATCTTCTATTCCCATGCGCGCGATGCGCTCTTCCAGTTCCGGCTTGTCAATCACCAGGCGTCCCTGCATGTAGCCGTTCAGGCAGCGGATCGCAGCGGCGGTAATCACCCCTTCGGGCGCGCCTCCTGATCCCATCACGGCATGAACGCCCGTTCCGATGACCGCGGCGGCAATGCCGGCTGAGAGATCGCCATCCCCGATCAGCTTGATGCGTGCTCCTGCTGCGCGTATCTCCGCAATCAATTTTTCGTGGCGTGGCCGGTCGAGCACAATCACCACCAGGTCTTCCACATCGCGTTCCAACCGCTTGGCAATGTTTTTCAGGTTCTGCGCCACCGGAGCATCCAGGTCCACCGCGTCTTTGCACGAGGGTCCTACCACGATTTTTTCCATGTAACAGTCGGGAGCATTGAGCAGTCCGCCGCGTTCGGAAGCGGCCAGCACCGTGATAGCGCCGGGCGCGCCTGTCGCGCACAGATTGGTTCCTTCGAGCGGGTCCACCGCAATGTCCACTTCCGGCCCTTCGGTGCCGTCGTGAAACTGCGCTCCCACCTTCTCGCCGATGTAAAGCATGGGGGCCTCGTCGCGCTCGCCTTCGCCGATGACAATGGTGCCGCGCATGGGAATCGAGTCCATGGTCTGGCGCATCGCCTCGGTCGCCACCTGGTCCGACAATTTGCGCGCGCCCTGGCCCATGGTGTGAGCCGAGGCAATGGCCGCGATTTCTACCACGCGCAGGAAGCGCGAGGCCAGATCGCTCTCGATGTTCTCCCCAAAACTCCGCACTTTGCCCTCGGGTCGGGTGTTGGTAGCCATGAGTCCTCCAAAAATAAACCGGCTTGAGACTATAACGCGAACTGGGGTAGGAGGGGAAGCGGGCTAATCGACAGAGCGGACATCATACGGGCTATACAACACGAAAGTACAGCCGGTAACTTTATAGCAACCAAGTACACCACGCCGGACAATGTGCGTGGGTCCATCGTCTGGGACTGGAACTTTGAAGTTAGTCGCACGGAGATCTTTGTCGGCCGATTTCAGCTTCTCCGAACCGCTGACGAACTTGGCGTCCTCGATTTTGCCGTCGTGGCCAAATAAGAGGAAAAATTCCGCACTGGCCGTGTCACTGCTCACACGCTCCACCTTGAAGCTGCGCATGTTACTCAGTTCCTCGCTTCCGTTTTCACCGAAACGGCCCGTCTTCAGGGCGCCACCCAGGTGTTCTAGTCGTGATTTCGTCTCTTTCATTCCATCAGGGGCTCGGGATGCTGCCAAGGCAAGACGGTACATGTAAATGGCCGCCTCTTTCTTGTGCTGCTGTTCGTAAAACTGTCCTAAATGATCTGCGACCGTGGGATCCCGGGCAAGTACCCAACTCGCATTCAGATACCTCTCCGCCTTGTCGTAGGTTCCCATGCGGTAGTAGACCCATCCCAGCGTGTCCCAATAAAACCCGAGCGAAGTTGTGTGTTGCAAGTCTTCTTTCTTCAGGCTATCCAGTTTGACCTTGGCCGAGGCTTCCTCCTCATCGTGCACCGCTCTCTGAGCGTACTCAAGAGATAAGGGCAGTTGCTTGTTCGCTGCCATGTAATAGCCGATGTTGTTGAACATGCTTGGGCTAGGGTCGAGTTCGAGCGCTTTCTTGAACGCACTCAGCGCGCTTTCCTCGTTGTCAGCCTTCAGGTAGGCCATTCCGAGCTGGTAATGTAGCCCGGCACGATCAGGCGCCAGTTTGACGGCAGATTCAACGGCGGTCGCCGCTTCGCTATAGCGCTTTTGACTGTAAAGGACACTGCCTAAAGTCGCGAGATTATCGACATTGGAAGGGTCGTCCTTAACCAGCTTTTGCAAAACCGAAACCGCCTCCTCAGGCTTGTGCATTTCCACCAGGCTGGCTACCAGCGCTTTGTAGACCGTGGGGTTATTCGGAACGGCATCATGAGCTTTGCGAAGAGTGTCGAGGGCATTCTCGCGGTCATTCGTAGTTACATAAAGGCTGGCCAGCAGCATCCAGGCTCGAGCAAACTGCGGGTCTGCCTTCAATGCTTGATTCAGTGCAGCAATTGCCCCGAGCGTGTCGCCGCTTCGGGCGTCGGCCATCGCAGTGTCATGGAAACGCATCGCTTCGGCATTGTCGCTCGCCGGGAGGCTCCAAACGGCATTCTGCCACTGCCCCGCGGGCGATGGCGGAGATGCTGAACTCGACAGCGCAACGTACAGGCCATACTCGTCGGCCATTTTCCTGGCGAATTTCTTGTAGGCCTCATACTCGGCGACAGGAACTTCGTGCATCTTGACCACAAACTCGCGCTCACTCTGGAGCACGCCCTTACTCACCGTATAAGCGGCGTGGTATTCCGCGAAGTCTTCCTTGAGATTTATCTGTGCAGGCAACTCGGGAGAATATCCTCTGGGAAGCTCCACCTGAGACAGGTATTCAACCTTCCCAGTTGCTCCCAGCAGGATCGGATGTGTCGGTTTTTCGTCGGGAGCCTCAGCGAGCATGGGCGGGAGAGCGGTCGCGATTCTTCGCTCCGACCACTGGGGAAAATCCTTGCGGTTGTACTTGTATGACAGGTGAAAAGGCTCGTCGGTTTTTTCCGGAGGGCTGGCGGTCACCTCGCTGACGTCCCCGGAGAATCCCAAACTATAAGAAATTCGTTGAACCAGATCCTTCCACTGGGTGAGAGGGGTACGCCGGAAGGCCGTCCGAAACATGATTTCGGCGTCGTCCGCGCTTATCGAGTAATCTATCTTGCCTACCAAAGTTCCAGCATCGTCGAGCTTGGCCTCGATTTTGAACGTTTGCAATCCTTGTGACGGTGGCTCAGTTGGTGAAGTAATGAGGGAAGCCGCGCGGTCCGTCGGAATGACCAGAGCGGATTTGTCACGAAGAACTGACATCAGGTAGGCAAAGGGAGCTACTTCAGTCGTGGTATCCAGCCAGAGGAAATCCTTTCCCTGCGGCACCGCCGTAATCACATGGTCAAACTGCGCTGGCGAGGGAACGTCCGGGTCTAACTCCCTTGAGCTGTTGATCAGCGCCGGATAGGCCTTAATGCCGGCCGCATCCAGCAGGGAAGCCAGCAGCGTGTGCTTGTCCTTGCAATCGCCGTATTGATTGCCCAGCACGTCGGCGGCCGAGTGCGGCTGGTACCGGCCAATTCCGAAAGCTACGCCGATATAGCGAAACTGTGTGCTGACGTAGTTGTAGATGGCGTGCAGCTTGGCGTTGTCGTCGGCCGCATTCTTGGTGAGTTCGGCGGCTTTGGCGCGGATTTCCGGACTCGGCGCAACCCGCTCCAGTTGCAATTTGTTGTACCAGTCGCCGATTTCTTCCCAGGTCTGAAAACTGGAGAGCTGCACCTCGGGCGGCGGCAGCTTACCCCGCGCCGCTTGATACACCTTCTCCTCTTGGTCTTTCTTTTCCTCGTCGGCAGACTTGTGTTCCAGCTGCGAGCTTGTCCAGGTGAAGATGCGCCGGCCGCTTTCCTCCGTAATCACCGGCTTGACATTCGGGCTTTTCCACTTGACCAGCCGGTCCCGCGGCACGCTGATCTGCAGTTCCTCGTGCAGAACGATGAAATCACGTGAAAAATTGTACGCGTACCAAAACTGGCCCGGCGCCAGCGGTTTGGTGGTTTGCCAGCGGGCATGATACTCAAGCACGTCGCCCACTCCCAGGCCTTTTACGGCTACATGCTTCTCATGCAGATCGCTGTAAAAAGGCGCCTGGCGGGTGATGTCGGAGGTCATGTCCTGAATGTTGCCTGGCGGCGTGGCGATCACTGTGCCGTCAGGCTTGCGCACGCGCACGTAGTCAACTTCCAGCGTCTCAAACCGCCTGCTGGTAGGCGAAGGTCAGCACCCCGTATCGCTGCACTCCTGCGTCGGACTGGATGCGGATCCTGGTGGACGCTTCGCGCGTGCCGGTGCCGTCATTCTCGAAAACTATTTTTGTGACATCGTCTTCGTCAACGAACGCGTCCTTGGAGTAGTCAGGCTTGGCGTCGGCAGGCTTGTTATCGGCGGGTTTGGGCTGCATCTGCGCGGCCAGGCTGCTGACCAGGCACGCGAGCAACAGGAAACACGTGAAGCGGCACATATACTTCAACATGAGTTCGTTGTTTGTACCCTGCCCGAGATAAAAACGCAAGGATTACCGTCACCCGAAGTCGTTAGAAAAGTGGTCTGGATGATTGCAAGCGGGGGTTAACCCGGGTTCGTTGATCAAACCGTTGGGTGCTGGTCTGAGGCGGCCAACACTGCTAAAATTTCCTTGTCCACTAGATTTTCCCGCGCGTGGGGCTATAGCTCAGCTGGGAGAGCGCATCGTTCGCAACGATGAGGTCGTCGGTTCGAGCCCGACTAGCTCCACCAAACTTAACGCGGGGTCCTTCGCTGTGCTCAGGATTTCGGCGTGCGGCTCAGACGCCGCGCAAACGCCTCAAGTTCGAGCCCGACTAAGCTCCACCAAATCCCCGGTCACTCCACTGTGACTGTCACCTTGGCCGTATGGCGGCCGTATTCATTGGTCGCATACAGCGTGTAGGTGGTGGTTTGCGTTGGGGTCACGCTGACGCTGGTGCCGCGAATGGCACCCACTTGCGGCGATACCACGTAATACGACGCGCCGTTCACCGTCCAGCCCAAAGTGGAAGATTGTCCCGATGTGATCGTTGACGGAGTTGCCGTGAAGTTGCTGATCATCGGCGCCGGCCCGGTCGGCACATTCTGCGGCGTGTAGATCGGATCCATCAGGATCACTTCAAACTCCGATGCTGGGACCGTCTTCAGGCTGCCCAGATCGTTATTGTTCCAGCGATTGTCGGGATCGCCGGTGATGAACATCGAGCTGCCGTTGTCGGCCATGATCATTCCGTACTGCTGCAGCGCTGCCAGGATGACTTTCGACTGCGGCGGGAAACCGGAGATGTCGAAACTCGACTTCAACCGCAACCGCATCCCCATGGGCGCAGCGTCAGGATTGGTGGATGTCGGCGCCCAGTGCGATGCCGGCGGCGTGAACGCTTCCAGGCTGTTCTGCAAAGTGAAGCGCAGGGCGTGCAGTATCTGACCGGCGGCGACTTCGTCGTACCGTGCCAGCCCGGCAAAAACCGACAAGCCGGCGGCATCAGCGGAGGTCCAGGTATAGGGACGCTGCTCATCGTTCAGCAAATCCCAGACGGCAGCCGAGGCAGCGTCCCAATCGCCGTTCTTCTGCGGATAGGAGGCATACAGTTCGTAGAGCCAGCAATTATCGCGGTCGAGCACCAGCACATGCCGGTCGCCGTTGCCCGGCGCGGGAAAGCCTTCAATCGGCGCATTCGGAGGAACTGGCATCGGCCCGGGATCGCTTTCGTCTCCATAAGCGGTGAAATGAATGTTGACGAACGGAGTCTCGCTTACCACGATGTACGGGATGCCCATCGACTGGCCGTTGTATAACCCGGCGCCAAAATCCGGATGCAACGGAGTCGAAGATCCGATGAAATTGATGATGGCATCCGAGTTGGGATCGATCGGCGAGTTGAAAATGTTTTGATTCCAGGCATTGTCGGCGGGAAAAGGAATGAAGCCGTTGAGGCTGGCTTCCCGCCCCAGACTCATCTGGCTGCAAGAACTCTGGGCAAAGCTTGAAGAAGCCAGCAACACAGTGAAGAGAAGAATCAGGATTTGCCGCATGTTGGACCTCGCGGAGCGCGCCTGGGACAAGCACAATAACATGAAATCTGCGCAGGAGGATACTCAGTAGTGCCGGCGTTCGGGAAGGTTAAAGCTCAGACCCGCAAAATCATGACTTCCGTGGCTTTTATGAGGGCCGCGGCGGTCTGGCCGGGCTTGAGTTGCATTTCCCGCGCCGACCGGGCCGTGATGATCGACGTGATCAACTGGCCTCCAATCGAAATCTCTATTTCTGCCATCAGCCCGCTGATACGGACTGCCATGATTCTTCCCACCAACTGATTCCGTCCGCTAACGCGGCGGATTACCAGCTTTCTTTCTGTTTCCGTTCTGCCGCGAGTTCTGAAAAGCAGCCGGTCCACTTCGCTCAACGGAATGCGGTGATGTCCGCCGGCTGTCCGGACGCTGCGGATTTTCTTCTTGTAAATCCATTGCTTGATCGTGGGAAAGCTGATCCCCAATTGCAAAGCCGCATCACGAAGCTTCAGCAACTCTTCATTCCTCTGGCCGGATTGTCGCCGCTTCGGCATCGGAACGAAATCCTACAGTCATCGCCGGGCAGGGTCAACCGACGACTTAATGCACATATCTGTATATTAATTGACATCACAACAGAGCAGTCTATACACTTCCAGTTCCTTTTAGTTAACTGACAAACTCATCGGGGGGCGTCATGCGTAGGGCTATCTTGTCTGTGGGTACATTCTTGCTTTGTCTTTCATCAACCTTTGCCTTTGCCCAGGACGGATTCATCGCGAACTGGCTCGACATGGTGACCCAAACGCAGGCCGAACAGCCGCACTGGATCACTCCTCTCAATACGACCACGCCGCGGCTCGAACAGGAGTTTCGCTACGACATCCAATGGCAGACCCACAATAGCGGCGTCACTACGGACAACTACGGCGTGAGCAAGGGCCTGGAAATTATTCCGGCAAAGAATTGGGAGGTCATTCTCGCCGTGCCTCCCTATATCGTGAACAACCCGGATTCTACTCAGAACGGATTCGGTGACTGGCAGTTCCTGGTGAAATATCGCATCGCCGCCGGAAACGAGGAGCACGGGAACTACATCCTGACGGCTTTCTACCAGATGACTTTCCCCACCGGTCAGTACCAGGAAGGCGCGTTGAGTCCGGTGATTACCCCCACGATTGCCTACGGAAAGGGCTTCGGGAACTTCGACGTCCAGGGAACATTGGGCTACAGCCTGCCCACCGGAAACGTGGATCTCATCGGACACACTTTGCCGTGGAATAACACGTTTCAGTACAAAATCTACAAGAAATTTTGGCCAGAGATGGAAGTCAACTTCAACCACTTTTACGGCGGGAACGGCAACATCGTACCGACCAGCCACCCCGGCAAAACATCTGTGTATCTCACACCGGGCCTGGTGCTCGGAAGATTTCCCATCCACAATCGTTTCAGCTTCACTGTCGGCGGCGGATTCGAGATCGCCGTCACCAAATTTCATCCCACCAACCACATTCCGATTCTATCGATCCGCTTCCCGTTCTGAGGTTGGAAACGGGGGAGCGGTTTGGACCACTCCCCCGGAAGGCAAACGGCTACGGTGTTCCCATGTACCCGTGAATCACACCGCTGCTATCGGTATAGCGGCCCACGAGGGTCCCGGTATCGTTGAGACCGCGGGTGCGGGTCTCGGTCGCTCCCGGAAACTTCACAGAGGTGAAGACCTTGTTCACCAGGGTATATCCGCTGAACGGACCGCTTGTGCTCGAGCCAAACAAGCCCACGATCTCGCTCTTCCTGTTGATGCGGTCGGAGGCCGTGACTGTGTCATGAGCAATCTCGATGAAGCGGGTCCCCACCTGGGCGAACCCGTGCTCATTGCCGGTCGAGCTGTCGTCATAGATGCCGACCATCTGTCCCAGACTGTTCATGCCGGTGATTTCAGTGAGAGTCGAATTGGGAGCATCGAACGTGGTATAGGTGCCATTCACCAAGGTGAAGCCGTGGTAAATGCCATCGGTGGCACCGATATACGTGCCGACCACTTCGCCGGAATCGGTGATGGTCCAGGCATTTGTCAACGAGGTGTTGGGGGGATCAATCGTGGTCATGGTGCCGTTGTCGTCCATAAAGCCGTGCGTGATTGCGCTAGAGTCCTCGTACCAGCCCACCATGACATTTTTGCTGTTGATTCCGTAAATTCGCGTGTCGATTGCGCCGGGGAAATCAATTTGTTTGAATCTGCCGTTTCCGAACTCGAAGCCATGGCCGAGCGCGCTCGAGTCAAGGTAGAAGCCGACGACCAGTCCTGCGTTGGTGATGTCATTGCAATCGGTTTCGGTCGCGCCGGGGAAATCGACAGTGGTTAACGTCGCCCAAGCTTTCTGAGCACCCAGGTTGAGGGAGATAGCTATCGTAAGGCATGTGAGAAGCAGTACACCGAACTTCTGTTGTTGCATTGCAGCCTCCTGAGGTTGTGGGCGATCATGGTATGCACACCGGAGGCAGAAGTCAAGGTGTGTTCTCTGCAAATCCCGCGTCTGGCTGGCTTTTCCACGGTTTTGCGCTAGAAGTTGTTGATTTCCTGCCGTCCATGGAGTCTTTATTCTCACAAAGGCGCTACAGGATTGCACTGAGGAGAGCTGTCTGCAGCAAGCCCCTTGGGGGAACTGGCCGTCACTCGACAGCGACGATTACGGCGTCCCCATAAATCCATGGACGCCGCCGGATGTGTCCGTCCACCGTCCCACCAGGACCGCGCCATTGTTGATCCCACGAATGCGGGTATCGCTGGCGCCGGGGTAATCGACCGTAGTGAAGGTCCCGTTTTGCAGGGTGTAGCCGCTGAAGGGGCCCAGTCCGCCGGGGCCGTAGTAGCCCACAATCTCCAGGTGGTCGTTGGTCCGGTTTGCCACGGTTGCAGCGCCGCTTGGGTCATTGATCGCGGAGAATTTCCCATTCACCACGGCAAACCCGTGCTGTACGCCATTGGAATCGTCATAGAACCCCACCATCTGACCAGCGTTGTTGATGCCGGTGAGCTCCGTCAGGATACCGCCGGGCGCGTTGTAGGTGGTGAAGGTCCCATTCAGATAGGTGAAGCCGTGATGAAGGCCACCCGCGTCCTGGTAAGTGCCCACGATCTCGCCTGCGTTGTTGATGCCCCAGGCGTTGGTGAGGGTTGAACCGGGGGGATCGAGCGTGGTCACCTTGCCGGCACTGAACAAGAAGCCGTGGGTAACGAAGCTGTTGTCCGTATACCATCCCACAATCTGGTTGTGGTCGTTGATCCCGTAAATGAGCGTTCCCTTCGAGTTCGGAACGTTGAAGAGCGTGAATGAGCCGTTGATCAAGGCGAAACCATGGTCCACCTGACTCGAGTCAACGTAGAACCCGACGACAATTCCAGATTTATTGATCTGATTGCAGTCGGTTTCGATGGCGCCGGGTACATCCACGCTGGTGAACTGAGCAAAGAGCGGCGGCACAAGAAAGATGAAGCAGAAAGTTGAAGCCAAGGTGAACAGCAGCGGCTTTGATCGCATTTCGAAGCTCCTGAGCATCACGGCGTCAAGCTGAATACCATGCCCTGGCCATGAGTGCCACCGGCTGTAGTACTTCCGTAGAGGTTTCCACTGGCGTCGGCCGTCAGCCCATAATAAACGTAAGCGCCATCTGGAGTGTTTGTAAATCTGTGCAAAACTGCCTCCCCGCTCCGTCCCAGGTCAAACACCGTGCCGCAGTCGCATCCTGCGGTGCCCCCCGTTGAAGTCGTGCCGTAGAGCTTTCCTTGTTGCTGGTCAAAATACAGAGCAGAAGTGGAAGCGCTGCCGTCAGAGCCGCCCTTGAAGCTGTAGAGCACGCGTTCCTTGCCCGTTCCACTCAATTTGAAGACTGCGCCGGCCCCGTTCGCGCCGCCAAAATAAGTTGTGCCGTAGAGATTTCTCTCGGCGTCGGTAGTGACGCCGCCGTAGGGAAAGCCGGCATCAGGCTCGCCCTTGAACGCATAGAGCGTGACCAGCTTCCAGCCGCCGGGCGGGGTCTGATCCAGTTGAAAAACCGTGCCGGCGTTATTAGCGCCGCCGATCTCGGTAACGCCGTAGAAGTTGCCGCCGTAAAACAGCGGGCCGAGCGAGCCAACCCCTCCGTCGTCGCCTCCAGTGAAAGCATGCACCACAGTCTGTTTCCACTGGCCATCCGGCATGGGTGACAGTTCGTACACCACGCCCGCAGAATGAAGTCCTCCATCCGGTGTCATGCCGAAAAGACTGCCATTGCCAAAGACCACGCCGTTGCCGGGTCCGCCACCGTCGTTTCCGCCCGTGAAGTTATAGATGACGGTTTCCGTCCAGGTATTGCCGGAAGGGGACAACTCAAACACCGTGCCACAGCCGTCGCCGGTGCATGTGCCGCCGCTGCCGCCGGCGGCCGTCGTGCCGTAGAGATGTCCGGCACCATCCAACGTCACTCCACCGTAGGGATTCTTTCCATCCGGTGCACCGGCGAAGCTGTACAGAACCGTCTCCGTCCACTGGGTCCCCGAGGACGGACTCAATTCGAAGACGGTGCCGAAACCAAACTTGCCGCCGGTCACCGTGGTGCCGTAGAGATTGCCCTGGCTGTCGAAGGTCAACCAAGTGTGAGGATCACCGCCATCGCTGCCGCCGGTGAAGCTATACAACGCCGTTACCTGATTGGCCGCCCAGGAAGCGTTGACCAGCAGCGCCGCTACTACGGTAATCGAACCAACCTTGCTCAGGAAATGGAGGGAGGGTTTTGGCATTGGCTGCTCCTCGGCCGAGAAGTCCCCTAGCTGAGACCTGCGCTGTTCCGTGCAACGAACAAAGATGACCCCGGACCGTTGCCTCGGTCCGGGGACAGGTTAGTATTGAGCCGCTTACTGCACGATCAGAGTTACGGTGACGGCTGGCGATGTGAACGAACCCGCGGTCCCGTCAAGCGTAACCGTGTAGGTGCCTGCCGGCGTCCCACCGGTCGGGCTACTGGGGGGAGTAGTGCTACTCCCGCCTCCGCACCCCACCAGGAAGAGAACACCCGCGACCGCCAGCGTCAGCAACAAGTAGCTGATCAGCTTCTTACGCTGGACAGCAGAAATACCCGCAGTGCTCAGCAACATCGCGGGCAGCAGCAGCCAGATGGCAAACATCGGTGCTGTCTGCTGGCGCACAGCGGGCGCCACCAGTGACCCAGTGGCCGCAGTGGTCGTGATGGTTAACGTTGACTTCTGACCCGGCGTAATCGGGTTGGGCGAGAAGGCGTACGCCGCGCCCGTAGGCAGTCCCTTGGTGCAAGCCAGAGTAACCGCACTGTTGAAGCCGTTCACTGGCGTGATTGAAATCGAATACGTGGCTGACGACCCGGCCGCTACCGAAGCGGTCGATGGGCTGGGTACCGGGATGCTGAAGGTCGGTTCCACGCCGGTGCCGGAGAGGCTGATATTTTGGCTGCCGCCGGCCGCGTTGTCGGTAATCGTCAGCGTGCCGGCGCGGCTGCCGGTCGCCGCGGGCTTGAAGGTCACGGCGATGGCGCAATTCTTTCCTGCCGCCAGAGACGAGCCGCAGGTGTTCGAGGCAACCGCGAAGTCGCCGGAGTTTGTGCCCGAGATCGCCACCTTGGAGATCGCCAGGGCGGTTTCGAAACCGTTGTTTGTAATCGTGACAGTCTGCGCCGCGCTGGTCACTCCCGTTCCTTCATTGCCGAAGGCCAGGCTGCCGGTGGATAAGTTCGCCGTAGGCGCGGTGGCCGCGAGGCCGGAGACCTCGCGCACGCGCCATTCCTGGACGTCGCTGATGAACACATTGCCGAACGGATCTGGCGCAACTCCATAAGGCGAGGCCAAAAAGGCAGCAGTGGCCAAGCCGCCGTCGCCAAAGTAGCCGCGTGTCTGGCTTTCGTCGACGACACCCTGAATTTTTCCGTCTTTTGCCGTCACTTCTCGAATCTCGAAGTCGGCGGAGTCGGCTATGAAGACATTGCCGGCATAGTCTGCGAAAACATGCTGCGGTAAGTCAAGGTCCGCAAGGGTAGCAGCGCCGCCGTCACCACAGCTACTGGTGCAAGCGGTCCCGGTGCCGGCGAACTTGTTGATGGTGCCACTGGAATTCACAATGCGCACCCGGTTGTCATTGCTGTCCGAAATGTAGATGTTGCCTTTGGTGTCGACTGCCACGCCGCCAGGGGCATTGAGGTTGGCTTTTGTGGCCGCGCCACCGTCACCGCAGGTATCAGTTGACACCGCGCAGGGCGTGCTCTGGACGCCCGCGATGGTCGCAATGTTCCCGGCTGCGATTTTCACTCCCGCAACCGTGACCGAGCCGGAAGTGTTAGTGTTGACGGCCCGAATCACGTTGTTGCCGACGTCCGCGATGTAGAGAACTCCCGCGCCATCCACGAAAACACCCAATCGGCTGGTGCAACTGCTGCAGTCACCGCTGATTTGTGCGGAAGTCGCCGGACCGTTGTCTCCTGCGTATCCGGGGCCCTTGCTGAAGCTGCCGGCAACCGTGTTGATATCGCCGGTCGCGGCCGATATTTCCCGCACCACCGAGATTAGCGAAGGATCATAGTCCGCAAGAAAGATGTTGCCCGCACCGTCCACAAACACGTCGGTTACGAAGGAAAGGTACGCCGCAGTTGCCTTGCCACCATCTCCGCAAGGAAGTCCCACAGGCGAATTGAAACAGGGAATGTTCCCGGTCCCGGCAATGGTTGAAATCTTACCGGCACTGACCTTGCGCAGGGCACTGTTGAGCGTATCGGCGATGTATACGTTTCCAGAGGCGTCGGCAGCCACTCCCACGGGTGAACGCAGCGATGCGTCGGTCGCAGCGCTGCCATCCGCGAGCGGTGAGAATGCGGTATCGAGAAGAATGCCGATCGTGGTCGAAATATTGCCGCCGCTCACCTGGCGCACTGCGTCGTCATTCTGGTCGGCGATGAGAGTGTCTCCACTAGTGCCGTTCACAAATACGGCCGTCGGGGCCCAGAGTTCCGCGCTGGTGGCTGGACCGCCGTCGCCACAAGGAGCGAGGCCTGTGGAGCATTGCGTGCCCGGGCTGAACCCGACAGTGGTCGAAATGGTACCGCCCGAAGTCACCTCCCGGATCACATTATTGCTGGTATCTGCAATAAAGACATTGTTGGAGCTGTCTTCGAAGATGCCTGACGGTAAGTTGATTTCCGCGCTGGTCGCCGGACTCCCGTCGTTTGTGTAACCAGGTGTGCCATTACCGGCAACCGTCTCGATTTTGCTCGCCGCAACTGAAATATTGAGGAAAGTGATCGTGCTCGCCGAGGTATTCACTGCGCGGATGCGACTGTTTTGGGTGTCTGCGATGGTGACGATGCCCTGGCTGTCCACAAATACGCCGGTGGGGCCATTGAGTTCCTCGGTGTTCGCCACACCGCCGTCACCCGTGTAACCGGCCCCGCCGTTCCCGGCAATCGTGTTGATGTCATTGGGCGCAATCACAACTCCAGCCAGGGTTATCGAGCTGGAGGTGGCGTTCACCACGCGGATCTTATGATCGAGCGTGTCTGCAATATAGATGTTGCCGCTCGCGTCCAACCAAACGCCGCTGGGATTGTTCAGCTGGGCGCTGGTGGCCAGGCCACCGTCCCCGCAGGCAGTAGTCGGGACCGCGCACGCGGTCGCGTTGCCCGCAACCGTGACGATATCGCCGGGCTTGACCAATACACCGGCTATGGTGATCTGGGACGCCTGCGTGTTTACGACCCGAATCACACTGTTGCTACTGTCAGCGATGTAGACATTGCCGGCAGCGTCCAGAGCAATTCCGCGCGGGCTGCTGAGCGATGCTGTGGCTGCCGCTACCCCACCATTCAGGTTGGAGTTCGGCGCGGCGGGCACGATATTTCCGGCAAACACGGTCAGCGTGCCCTTGTTCACCTTGAACACGCGATTGGAAAGGTTGTCTGAAATGTAAGTGTTGCCCTTCGTATCCTGCACCACACCCCAGGGCACGCCGAGGCTCGAAGCGGTCGCCGCCAGATTGTTGGGCCCGCCACCCGCGAGCGTGCTGATGTTCTGACCGTGAGCGGCCGCGATTAATGTGAACAGCAGAGCGGCCACGGCCGCAATTCGGAGCTGGTGCTTGTGCATCACTACTTCCTCCCTGGGATCTTCAACCCGCACTTGCGCACTGCCATTTGGATACGGAAACTATTGCCGGATTCGAGGCTTAGTTGCTCTCTGACGGTGAGCGCGGCCATGCAATTAAGATATGCCAAGCGGCTACACTCGGGTCCGCCATCGGCCAGTACATCCCTTTTTGGTTTTCAACTTCGCTGTAGAAGTACAAAGGGGAGCAAAGCCAAGGAACTCAACGACTAAGAACAACTTCTGTTTTTATCATCGCCCTGTGAAAAAGTCAAAAGAAACCGTCAGACAGCACAAAAGATGCCCGCCCGGGCCGCGAAGAGTCTTTCGTAAGGTGGGCTTTCGGTGGGCAAAGAACACCGGCGATGGGGTGGATAGTCTCAACTGCGATGATCGCGCCCGCTACCATGCCGTCGCCGCGAACAGACGAGGCAGCGGTCGCTCGAAATTTCCGAAAAAATCTGGGCAAGGAACGGGTCACTTAGGATTTGTCATCCTGAGCAAGCCGCTCACCTGCCCACCACGAACAGATGCCCGTTGTTCTGGCTGTAGACTTTGCCGTCGTCTCCGATGGACAGCGGAGTATAAGCCGCGCCCAGGGCTTCCAGCAAAAAGATCTTCTGCTGCCACTGCGTGAACACACCCGAATTCCCTTGCGGAATGGTGTACACGTTTCCATCCTCGCTGGTCACGAAGACCAGGCCAGTCGAGTCGATCACCGGCGCATTCACACACCATTCGTAGCCGTTCGGATGTTGAGGGTCGATGGTGGTGTTCTGAAACGACCACTCGACATTCAGGTTCGCATCGAGTTGACTGACGTAGTACGGACCCGGCCCCACCGGCGTGCACACAGGTTGATTCGCGAAGTTGCAGTAGGCTCCGCCGGGATAGTGGTTGTCTTTGACCACGATCGACCACGTGCCGTCGTGCTGGTAAACTCCGGGCGTCGAATCCCAGCCGAAGCTGTATGAGTTGAGAAAGTTTCCTTGAGCGTCGAAGTGGAAGAGATGACCACGGCCAAAGTCGTAGTTGTCGGTGGCGCCGAAAAGTACCGATCCATCCGGAAGTATGGTTGGCGTCGATGAGGCCAAATCGCTAGGTGTGCCTGAGCCATTCGCGTTGGTTGTGGGATCGACTCCCACCGTGGTTCCGTTGCGACAGGAACTCGGTTCGTTCAGCACGCCGGGGGCGGCGATCGGCAAAAGCACACCGCAGCCGTCGGTCAAGCGATACTGCATTGAAGACGCCCACTTCGGGGTCATGTCGGGATTCACCGCAACCAGATAGGCCACCGTGTTATCAAAGTGCGCCATGCTGACCGTATACACCGTGCCGTCCGGCGCCACCGCCGGAGCCAGGTTCAAAGGCGCGCGTTGCGATCCACACAGTTGAGTTGGAGGGATAGCAGTTGAACTTGGCGGCCATGGCAGGGAAGCTCCGCCATCGTTGAGATTGTTGAACGTGCCTTCGCAGTTAGTGGAAGTTCCCGGAGGCGCGTTCGGCACGAGAGTCGTGTAGGTTACGGTGGCCGACGAATCATTCGGCCGCACCTTCACCAGCCACGAGCCGGCGACATCATTCACGTTCCATGGGTTGGTACTCAGGTTCAGTTCGATCGCGTTGTAGTAGACATTGCCGTTGGCGTCGGGCGTAAGCGGGCTTGCTACAAACGTGCTGGCCGGGTTGTTCGACATGCCATCAAACGGATTGATGTGCGCCCCCGCCTTGCCGGTGTGCCGGTCCACCCTCCAAATCGCGCCGCCAGCCCCCGGGACATAGAGATATCCATTGGCCAGAGCAGGATGGAAAACCGGCTCCCAGCCCCCCAATCCGAAGCCCCTAAAAAGGTCAGTAGCACTTGGCTCGGGCTTCCAATCGCTCCAGTATGTCCAGGCGGCCACAGCCTTGCCGTCTTTCCAGTCGTAGCGCACGACGTTCCAATCCAGTTTTCTCCAGGCGTTCGGACCACACTGTCCTCCGAACAGCCAGTTGTTCAGAGGGCTACAGAGCGGATAAGTTCCACTCTTCTGCATCATGTAGAAGCTGTCGCCATCGATCAGCGTCGCCTGAAAGTGCGCGGTCAAACCCGGCATTCCAATCAGGGGTATGTTCTCATTCTTCTCATCCTTGGTGAATGGGTCGTACACAATGTCCGCAAGTTTTCGATTGATGGGCTGGCCGGGAACGTTGACCCTCCCGGTATGTTGCGGATCGCGGCCCCATTGCGGCCAGAAAGCGGTTTCGTGACCAAAGGCGGTAAGCAGCAGAACAGCGAGAGACAGAAGTACCAAAGCTGCGAGCAGGTGCAGGCGAGACATAGACATTCCTCCAAGGCCATCGCCGGAGATCGCTCGGGCGAAAGGCGGAGTTTTACAACTCTCGTGCGGCACAATTATGCGCCTGCTAGCTACTACGAAGAGATGGGCCGGGATCAGTCGTCGTAAAGCCGGGACCAACAGAAGCCTGGTCGTAATGAATCAGCTTGGGGATGCTGCCGCGATTACCGGACATCTCAGCACGACGGTTACCGAGGAGCCGACTAAAATGGGGCGGCGGCCAGGCAGCCAGCATGTTAGTACCGCCCAGAGGAGTCTCAAAAGGTGAATTCGGAACCGCTGTAGGGCATCCCGTGGATTGGTCGATTGTAAATACTGCCACATAGGAAGCCGAGTTATTGTTTTCATCCGCGGTATTTTCCGACCCATACAACAAGCCACCGGACCCGAAAGACATTTCAGTACCGAATCCATCCAATCCTGGCGCCTTCGTGTACGCCCCACAGTGCGGTTTAAGGGTGATATTTGATGGATCCTCGCTGAACTGGAAAGTGAGAACCCCTCCGCCGGTGTTGTTTGTGAAAAGGAAGCGCTCGTCTGGGCTCAGCCACAATGAGTCAACTTGGCCAAATTCGAGGCTGCCATCACTGCCGAAAATCGTTTCTGTACCAAGCGATCCATCGGGATTGATCGGAAGAACTGGGACCTCCGCCACGTTGTGAACATGGCCTTTATTCAGGGGATCGGTGATCACAAACCGCGTGTCTATACTCAAGTGTCGCAGCTGTAACGGCCAGGTCTGGTGTAGCCTTGGGCTGTTCGGAGGGCTGGCTTTGCCCGAGTATGCTGCGCAACTTGCGAGCGTGCGCGTACTGCTGGCGATGTTAGCATGACTGGAGTTTGGTATTGTCGGAATGACTTAAAGGGCGATCCCAGTTCGTATTCCTATTGCGTCACTTCGTCCTTAATCCTTGAGTATTGGTCATCTCACGGGAGGCAATTCATCAGGACTCAGCGAGAATGAACGTAGTCAGCAAGTTCGAGGACTGCCAAGAGTCGCATCTTCTTTCCCTCATATGAACAGACGCGTGTTAGTGGAGGGCTTGGGACTCCTGGCCCTCAGCATAACGAAGTCCCGATTCAAACTGATGTCAGTTGGCTCTAGTGTGTCGCAAAAAGAGCCGCCCGCCAACGGCACCCCTCTGCCGCTGCCGACTGATATAGCTGGGGTCCGCCTCGTCGACACCAAGATCGCTAAGATAGCGACCGAACTGAGCCGCACGTCCTCGCCGCCTTATCTCTTTAATCATGCGGTTCGCACCTTTCTATTTGCTTCTTTAATCGGGCGGGCGCGAAAACAATCCTTTGATGAGGAGGTTCTGTATCTCGCTTGCATTCTGCACGATCTCGGTTTAACGGAACAATTCCAAGGGGACCTTCCTTTCGAGATCCAGGGAGCTGAAACCGCGAAACGCTTTCTCGAGGAGCACGCCTATGCCAACGATAAAGCTGCAGCCGTCTGGGATGGAATCGCCATGCATCCTTTGCTAATCGGACAGTTCAAGGCGCCCGAAATCGCCTTGGTTGGTGAAGGAGCTGGAGCGGATGTGATTGGACCTGACTTCTCTGAAATAAAGAAGGCCGACGTCGAAGCCGTTCTCCAGGCATTCCCGAGATTGAAGTTCAAGAGCGCATTCATGCAGACCTGCGCCGATGTGGTACGAAAACACCCGAAAGGCGCTTCGCGCTCATTTATGCGGGACGTTGGCGAGCGCTACGTGCCGGAGTTCCATCCTCGCAATTTTTGTGATCTGGTTGCGCAGGCGCCATTCGAGGACTGATCCGTCTTTCCAACTGCTCACTCCGCGGCGTCGAACATCACGTTTACCTTGAACGCCCTCTCCATGAACGCGGCGGGGGAAGTTTTCATTAAGAAGTCGCGGATTCGGCAAGCTAACGAATTAGTCCGGTGTCCGATCCACGCCTGAAAATATGAGCGTCTCACAATACCCGACACTCTCTTCCATCGGCGGCGCTCATATTCCCGTAAACCCGCTATGGGATCGTCTGCACGTTGGAGACATTGAGCCAGAACAACCGAGTCTTCGATGGCCTGGCATGCTCCTTGGCCGAGATCCGGAGTCATGGGATGCGCTGCATCTCCGAGCAGCGAAACTCGTGCTTGACCCCATCGCCTGGCCGGCGCGCGATCATAGACATCGTGGCGCAAAATCGGTGCGTTTCGGGCCGAGTCGATAATCTCGGGGATAGGATTGTGCCAATTCCCGAACTCGGCCTGGAGCGTGTTTGCTGGGTTCGGATCAATTCCGTCCGCGGGGGCGCTCACATTCGCAAACCAGTAGACTCTCTCCGGATCCAGCCGAATTGCACCAAAGCGCCGGCCAGGGCCCCAGGATTCGAACGCGTAACCAGAAGGGAGGATGGAAACCGGGAAGGCTACGATTCCCCGATAACAGGTGTGACCGAGATAACGCGGAGGCTGCACGCCGAAGAGTGCTGCTCTGACTATCGAATGGAGGCCGTCGGCGCCAATCAGTACAGTTCCATCTTCCGAACGTCCGTTGGAGAAGTACGCCGTCACCCGCTGGGAGTCCTGCTCGATTCTCATGCACGCAGAATTGAAACGGACGAAACCTTGGTCCAACTTCCCGAACATCTCCCGTTGCAGGTCCACTCGATGCAGACACACAGACGGCGCGCCAAGTTGCCGTCCGATCTTCCCCACCGGAGTAACCACAAGAACATCCCCACGCCAGGAGCGGAGCTCGCCGCGCTCGATGAAGTTGCCGGATGCACACAGAGACTCTGCAGCGTCCAGGCTCTGCAGAGCCTTGATGGCGTTTGTCCATAATGTGATTCCGGTCCCTATTTCCGACAGTTCCGGCGCTTGCTCGAAGACAGCGACGTCAATGCCTGCCCGTCCGAGTGCCAGTGCCGCGACCAACCCTCCAATTCCGCCCCCTATAATCAGCACCCTACCTTGGTTTCGCATAACGAACCTTGGGTTTACCGCTCAACGTAAAGTCTGCTACTCGTCTGGTATCCGTGGGATTCCAGCTCGCGCATCACTTGATAGTGATATCAAGCTCCACTTCCGGGTAGCTAGAGATCCGTGGACTATCGACACGGGAAGCATTAACTTGCCGGCTGAAGCCATTTGCGGCACTTACCTACAGAACTCGAACTAGAAAGGCCGTGGAGAATTTCGATGCGCGTGACGGGATGAACTTCATTCCAGCCGTTGTCACGGTCGATGACATAGGCGCCCGTCACACGGACGCGATCGCCGACACTGGGAATCGTGATCTGTGAATGAAAGATACCGCACGCGGCCTTGTCACCGGCATTGGCTGGAGTGTGCTCGCAGATCACTTCCACTACGAGTGTGCCATGCGCGTGCATCACGTTGACCAAATTCAAGGCTGATTTATCTTCCGGATCGAGAGCAATGTGCAAATCGCCATCCGTCGCGCGATGTAGGGAGACCACGCGACCCTCGATGGCCGTGCAAGGTTCGACAACCTGCAGCCTTCCTCTTTCATAGACATGGTTCCATAGATCACGATCACAGTTTTCAGCCTGCAACTTTACGGACGCCTTTCCTTCATAGCGATGCCTTGCCAACAAGAATAAGGCGATGACCACCAATAGGAGAGCCAGCAAGATTCGTGACCTTCGGCTCAAAGAGGGATCACCAGTCATTTCCCCCTGGATCCCTGGATCTTCGCCAGCATGTCTTTTGCATTTTGATTGTTCGCATCCCGCGCCAGAGATTTTTGGTAATACTCCTCCGCCTTTTGCAAATTTCCAGATTTCATGTACGCCTCGGCAAGGCTGTCCCACACGTTGCCGGACTGGGGAAATTCCGCTGCGTTCAGCCGGAAGACCTCGACCGCCGCTGCGGGATCCTTCTCCAGCACTTGATAACCAAAGGCATTCAGTGAATTTTCTCCAAAGTCATACGGTCCCCTCCCGTAGTACTTTTGTTTCAGCTCGGCGTAATAATCGAGGGCAGGTTCAACCCCCTTCGTCCGATACTGTTCACCGAGCTCTTCCTCGAGTGTCATTGGTCTCGGCCGGCCGCGATGGCAAGTGTTGCACCACATGTTAACGCGCTGATCGCCGCTGAACTGAATGTTTTTCAGGTGCTGGTTGATATCGTCGAGCATGCGGAGCATTTCGCGAGCGCGGTTCTTGTTTGGATTGTCGTCGGAGGGGAAATCGTACGTGCTCAGTGGTTTGCCTTCCTCTCCTTTATGGCAATACGAGCAACGAACACCCAATGCCCGCGTAAAGCCAATCATCAGCGGTTGCAGCCGCGAACCTGGCCAGTCTTTTGGAAACACCTGGAGGTTCTTTGGTTTTTCGGGCCACGACCAGCTGTCCTGAGCCCGACCGATCGGAACAAAGAGAACTGTCAGTAATGTGATACTTAAACCTTTGGCCAGAACCTTACTTAACATAGTGGCCTCCTGTCGATCCAGCTCGTGCGTGAGGAATTCCTGTTTCACACATCTGGTGCAACCGTTTTAGAACGGACGCTGGGGCAAAGCGTTCAGCCAGCACAGGTTTAGGCTATTCGGATCAGCAGCCGGCGAGTTCGTCGATTCGGTAAGACTGCATTTACCGCCCTTCGACCTTACGTTGACGATACCGATGGAAGACGCAGAGACACCCAACCCGTCTTCAGCAACCCAGAGTACCGATCCGGAGTCGGAGGTGGATGCGGTGGTAACGGCACTCGAGAAGGTCCACTTAGTCCCATAACCGCGCAGAGGGGATGAAATGCAACCAAAGGTGAGCGTGCCCGTCACATTGTTGAAGAAGGCGGCCGTCACTTGGCCCGACAGGTTGTCACTCACATATAACAATGTCTCGTCTGGACTTAACCAGACGTTGTTGGCGGCGATGCCGTGACCAAGGCTTCCGTCCCCACCGTATTTGATCGTTGTAGTGAGTTTGCCAGATGAAATGTCAGAGACTTCCACCTCGCTGAGACTACCCGAGGCGTCACCGAAAATCGCGAAATGGCTGTCTTGGGTGATGTCGACCCCGTCCGGGAACTGGCCATCCTTGATGTAGCCGGTGGAAAGCTGCAGGTCGTTATTCGAAACAGGTAGGCCGCCTGAGATATTGAATGAGCTAATAGAACCGTCTCCGTAAGCCACGACGAGGATGCTGTTCCGGGCCGCCATGCCGTGAGGGAAGCCAGCATTCAGCCCGGCTGCGGCGACATCGCTCACGAATGTCAGCGTACAACCCGATCCGATTGTGAACGTGGCAATGGTCTGGGAGCCTGCGAAGGCGGCATACAAGTATTTGCCGCTCGGACTTACAGCCAGGCCGATACCAGCCGCTCCGCCACTGTCGGTGCCCGAGCCCTTATAGTTTCCTACCACGGTTTGCGTAGCGCCGATGATGCCGGCGATGTCACTGCTTCCGCCGTCAGCAGCAAAAATGCACTCATCCTGGCCGTCCTGGACGAGCACCTGCCGGACGATCCCAAAGTAGCCGCCTCCCAGTCCAATGCCGCCGGTAGGAACGGTTTTGAGCCTGGTGAGTTGGGGCGCGGAGGGCGTGCCTCCCGCGATGTAAAACGTTACCGTGTTGGGGCCGCTGACGTCATCATTTGTCACGACATAATGTCTTGTCGCCGCACCCAAGCTATTAGGGCAAAGTCCACAAATAGCCATGAAAACAACCACTGCAAACACCTTGAAATCGCTTTTCATTGCTCGCTCCCTTTTTTTGAACCACAGTTATGGCTGCACTGCCCACAAACCCTCTGAGGAACGGAGGATTGCGTCGCAGTGGCACCTAACTCGCATGTTGTGTTTAACGTGCTGAACGAGAAACTGCAACAGATCTGGGGCCAAGCTGATGATTGTTAGGGCAAGAAGGACGCGAAACATGGCACTGCGCAACAGGTGATCAGGCAGGGTTGCCAACTTCCACCACTGGGCAGAAGACGCTTGGTCAGTCGGATCGCGGCCTGCGATCACGACTGTGCGGCCAGCGTCATGAATCACTTCAACAAGCACCCGTGGCGAATCACGGAGGAAACGTGTATTGGTTCCTGTGTGGACAATAATCCCGGTTGCTCATGCCTTCATCACGTAAAAGGTGGCGCCCGTCCCAGCCACATTGCATTTCGCGATTACCTAGTGCAAGTTGGAAATTGTGGCATCTGTCCTCGTTTGTGACCAGGACGTCAGTTTCCAAGCGATGGTTTGCGAGTACTTGCGCCTAGTTGGCCACAATGTGCTTGAGGCTCCTGCTTACAGCGATTTGCTTAACTCAAAGTTCGACGGTGTTCCAGATGCTGTTTTCATTGGAGCCGACTCAGTCGACGCTAAGGCGGTCGAGATCGTCAGTCATGTTAGGCGGCTCCGTGCCCATGTGCCAATTATCTTCGCCAGTTGTGATAATTCTGAGGCCATGGAGATCACGTGGTCTGATGTACCCAATGCATTCTTGATGAAGCCGTTTGAGTTAAGCGGGCTGAATGAACTAATATCCTTGCTTGTCTGTAGCAGCGCCCGTTAGTTTCACGACGTCGCTGGCCAGTATTCTGTCCGACTGTGAAATCGACTTGGAGAGTTTCCTGCCCTGACTGCAGAGTGCTATTAACTTTCGACAGCGGCGGTTCGCTAGCACTGACAGTTCCGCTCAACGTCTCGAAGCGAGTTTTTGGATTGAACGAGTTCGGGTTTTCGTCGAGGTCCTGTCTCGCCTAGGCGAACAGTTTGCTGTAGTTTATAGGTTTGGCTGACTCCAAGAAGATGTCCACTGTTGCGATTTCCAGGACTGATCTCCCCGCAGTGCGGGGCGATGCCCCTCTGTCCAGCGGACGCCAGTTCTATGGGGCAATCGCCGGGCAGCTTCGAGAGAGGGGGCTCACGTTTGGAGAGGTGATCCACTCCACTGAGCGTAAGGTCCCGGATCACACGCACGAAATATCCTATTACAGCCTGGTCATCAGTGGTGGATATGACGAGTCGTACCGCCGCGGAAGGATCCATTTCCAGCCATTCACCTCTGCGCTGACACGCGCAGGTACCAAGCATGACGGACGCATCTCTCCCTGCGGCGTCCGCCTGTTCACCCTTGAAATAGGCAAAGAATGGATCAAGCAGTTTCTCAATCTGCAGCCGGAACCAGACACAGTCCAAGATCTGAGGGGAGGAGAACTAACCTGTCTGGGGATCCGACTCTACCGTGAATATTGCACCGAGCCGGTCGCGTGTTCTCTGACCATCGATGCCTTAGTGTGGGAACTCTTGGCGGTTGCTGCCGGCATCCAAACACAAGAATTTGTCCCGCCGCCAGCTTGGTGGAGTCGAGCGTTAGACCTATTGCATGCAGAGTTCAGACGAGACCTTCGAGTCTCCGAGGTAGCTGCGGAAGTTGACGTCCATCCAGTTCACCTTGCGCGGGTGTTCCGGCGTATCTGCCGCCAGACGCCTGGAGAATACGTACAACGCCTTCGGGTAAGGTTTGCCTCAGAAAAACTGGCGCTTCCCAGCGAAGGGATTGCCCAGATCGCTGCCGAGGCAGGGTTTGCGGATCAAAACCATCTCACCCGAGTTTTCAAGAAATATACCCAGATGACTCCGGGTGCCTTTCGACGGTCTTTCGGGTCCTCGCGGTCGTAGCCTGCACTCTTGGCCAAGATTGGTTCCTAACAGCGCATCCACCTGTCCGTGACGGCGCTTGTTCTCACGGCCCATTGTCTCCTATCCCCATAGTAGTTCCCGCGGCTTCGTTCGATACGGTCCCGTCCACGACACCTAGGTTAAAGCAAGACTGGTCCAGAAAGAACCTTCATCGTGGGCCAAATGGGAATGCATCCGGCCTCGACCTTCCATCTCGTAGAGTTACTCTGCAAAGCCGTGGCCATAGCTCTTTCCTGATGTCGCTTACATCGACTTCGCTAAGAACGCTCACTGGGAAATAGTTGGCGCCGGTCTGAAAGCCTACCGATCGAAGCGGCTGACGCTCATGAACGGCAGCCTATGACGCAGCCTTGTGTGCAGCGTGGCGCGGATCATGTACTCCGAAACCCACACTCTTGCTGCCTCGAACAGTTCACGGGGACCGGCGAGATCGAATCAACCCAGGAATGAGTGCCCGGGGAGGGAAGGAAGCCGTATGAGAATCGCACGAACGACAAAGTGGGCTGAACACGCCTCAATGTCCATCGTTGCCCGATGCTGCGTCCTGAGCGATCTGTGACCAGTCACGGCCCAGCAAGATTCCCGTCAGCTTGATGGCGAGACCGTCCAGATTGACCTTGGGCCCATCGCCATTTGTCATCAGGACCACACCAGCCTGGGCGCTGGGTACAAACAGCACAATTGCCCTGAAACCGTTATCGTGTCCGCCATGGCCATAAACGGTCACGCCATCGATGACCAAACCTGACCAACCCAAGCCCTGAAATGCAACTACGGGCTGGGTAGTCTGCACAGATCGCGGTACAACCGGCGCTAACATCATCTTCATGGATTTGTCCGTGACCAACTGGCTGTGATCTGCCTTACCATCGTGCAAGTGCAGCTGGAGCCACAAGACCATTTCATCTGCATTGCTATACAGTGTTGAACTGGGCGCATGGCTCCTCGTGTAGGGAAATGGGGTCTGAAGAGTTGCGTGTCCACCAGCGTCAATCATGTAGGGTTGGGCGAGCATTTCCTTCGGAACATCTGGAAGCAGAAAAGTGCTCTCCTGCATGCCGAGCGGGTCGAGAATCGACTCTCGCATACATAGCTCGAACGTTTTTCGAGACGCCTTCGCGATGACGTCACCCAGAACTTCATAGCCCATATTGCTGTAGTTCGTCTGCACGCCTGGCTCGCTTATGAGTTTCACCCCTGCAATCGATCGGACATAACGCTCAAGTGCTCCGGCATCAAATTGTGGATGTTGCCAGTCGTAGCTTTCAACATCGGGCAAGCCCGACGTGTGCGCCAGGAGCTGCTGCAGCGTTATTTCGGAAGATGGCGCACCCGTTACCGAAAAATATGGCAGGTAGTCCGTGACAGGGTCGTCGAGCCGAAGCCTACCGGACTCCATAAGCCGCATGACAGCCACAGCCACAAAGGGTTTCGATACAGAGGCGAGATGAAACAAAGTTCGACTTGTGACCTTGTCTCTCGTTGAGACGTCGCGTACTCCATAGCCTTTGGTCACGAAGTGATCTCGATAGACCAGGCCGTAAGAAATGCCAGGCACCCCCGTTTGGTCAAAAAATGATTTCACTTCCGCGTCACTTGCAGCGGCGATATGGCTCCACTGAGAGGACTTCACGGATTCGCCTTGGATGGCATCCTCTAGAAGAGCCAGCTTTTTTTGATCGAATCGCCCATGATCTTGCCAAACGATATTCCCGTCGTTGGTTGCTAAAACTACGAGCAGATCGTTATTTTTTGAAAGGTCTCGCAGTTGCTCCTGCTGCTTGTCATCGAACAATAGGACGAACGTGGAATGTTGTTTCGAAGGAATGCGCATTTTCATTCCGAACCTGATCATCGGCTGTACGAATCCTGGAACACTGCCGATCGTCAGGATCTGATAAGAAATCAGCCTTCCTCCCATGGGGCGGGCGGCGGCGATTTCTCCCACCCAGTCCGACGACTGCCGGTTGTAGTCAGAATTGAACGCAACGACGTACAGAATGAGGGGCTGATGAGCATCGGAAGGAAGGACGATATCTTTTCCACTGAGCGTCTTGCCTTCGAGCGTGGGCATGAGTGGCGCCTGACCGAGGGTACTTATCGTTGAGATCAATACAAATAAGGCAAGTTTACGGAAACGCACGAACGCTCCTCCGAAAAGTGGACTCATGGATTCAAACCCCCGGGGAAACCCCTTTTATCATGTGCAGCACAGGCATCGGTTACGGTTCCATTTCAAGTTTCGCGATAAGAATAAACAAATGAGCTTCGGGGCGGATGTTCGAACATTATTCCATCCAGTGCGTGCTCTCATACTCCATATACTTGGCAGTTTGCAAAGCAGTTTCCCGACCGAAGTACTTCTCGACAATATGCAACGCCAGGTCGATTCCTGACGTCAAGCCGCCCGCGGTATAGATGACGTCATCACTCTGTACGAAACGTGCGCCCTTCACCAGCTTGCTTTTCGGAAAGCTCGTTTGGAACTGATCGTAGAACTCATGATGGGTGGTGGCTTGTTTCCCGTCGAGTAATCCCGCCCTGCCCAGCTGGAACGCGCCGGTGCAGACGGACATCACCACATCACTTTGCTTGTCCATGCGCCGAAGCCAATCTGCCAACCCCGCGGCGCCGCGCTGGGCAGGGACGACCACGATTCGTGCGACCGGCGCATCGGCGAAAGAGTAATCGGGGACCACCATCATGCCTCCCGACGTGCGAATCGGCTTCTTGGATTCACCCACGGTAAAGAGTTCGAAAGGATTTGGTCCCTCCTCGCCGCCTACATCCTGGAAGACCTCCCAGGGTCCGGCGAAGTCGATCACGGTCGCGCCTTCGGTTAGTACGAAAGCTACGGGAATCTTCTTCCCATCCCCTGGCGGTGTGAGCTTGTGCGATGTTGGCTCGTCTTGCCTTGCGTTCATGGAACTCTTCGTTCCTAGTAGGCTTGCCGGGCGTGAAACCGTTGGCCCGGCTTGGCTCATCAGATCCATTTGGCCGAGGACCGAAGCCCTCGAAGCGAGGAGCCCAAAGGAAAGAAATACGAGGAACCTAAAACAACCTGTTATTTTCGAGCTCAATTCGCAACTCCGTAATGAAAGTCGTCCAGTCAAAACTTGGGCGTTTGAGCAAGCCTAGGACCTCGGCCATGGAGACGTATAGAACAAATTGAACATACGAAGATCGGGCCATCGCGCGCACGATGAAGGGGTGAGCGCTTCCCCATGCAAGAATCTCGGCAAGAGCGAGATCCAATTGCGTGGCCACAATGTGCTCGAAGCGCCTGCTTATAGCGATTTGCTTGACTCAAAGTTTGACGGCGTGCCAGATGCTGTTTTCATTGGAGCCGACTCAGTCGACGCTAAGGCGGTCGAGATCGTCAGTCATGTTAGGCGGCTCCGTGCCCATGTGCCGATTATCTTCGCCAGTTGTGATAATTCTGAGGCCATGCGGATCACGTGGTCTGATCCAGATGGGATCACTGCGGGCTGGTTAGGAAAAACCCAACTGCCTGCGCTGTTCAACCCAGTCCGTCGGCAGTTTTCTGGTCAGCTTTTCAAAGGTCAAGTCGGGAGGCTGGGACCCATTAAGAATGGCTTCCACAATATCTGGCGCCAAGAACGCGCAACCGAAGACTCGGTCGACATAACGTCGGTTAAATCCGGTCCGTCGTGCCAACGCTCTATGACTCCATGCTTCACCCGCGATAACCTGAGTGGACCATTCGTGGGCGCGGGCCAAGGCCTTCAGCAATGGCGTAACCGGGCGTGGACTCTCCTCTTTGCCGTGGCCGGATAAGATCATCAGACGCGTTTTGCCCCCGTAGCCCCTGGTCATGCCGTGGATGTCCAGCTGGACAGATTCAGCCTCCTCTTGATTTCCTGGGTGGCATGCTTTTCCCGGACGCTCTCCTTCAAGCAGGTCGTACAACTCCGGTTTGCTTAGCAGGAGTTCGATCTTGTCTTCGTACACCACAATCCGCTTGACTGTATTTCTCACCAGATTCCACTGGTCGGAGGGAGCGACTGACGACCATTTGCTAAACAACTTAGAGGCGCTTGCCAAAAGCTTGTGGATCCGTGTCGGGCTTTCTCCTGGCAGGGTCAACGAATCCACCACCTCTTTCTCAGAGCCAAAGAACAATTCCAATCGCGAGAGCACCTGGCTTTCAATATCATGGGCAGGCAGGCTCACAGGTGTTTGGTCGGTGCTTCCGTTTTTACCTAACGCTCGGCGAACGTAGTAGCGGTAGCGTTTTCCGCTTTTCAGCGTGTGGGATGGGGTGAATCTGTTTCCGTGCCGGTCTTGCAGCAACCCGGTGAGAAGACTCGCGGAATTCGTCAGTGTCCCGAGTCGTCGGCCTTGATTTGCGCTCCGCAGCCGGGTCTGCACTTTATCCCATAGCTCCCGGGGAACGATGGCTTTATGTTCGCCGGCATAGTTTTGATCGTGATGTGTGATCTCCCCGAGATAAACCCGGTTGTTGAGAATCTGGTAGAGCGCTCCGCGAGAGTAGGGAAATCCCCCAAACCGCCGCCCGGTCTTACTAGTCCTGACCTTGCTGCGGACCCGTCGCTGATCCAAGCTCTTCTTCAGTTCTGAGACGCAACCCAATTTCAGGTACAGCCGATAGATCATCCGGACGATGTCGGCTTCGGCAGCGTTTACCTGGAGTTTTCCGTTCCGGCAGTCGTATCCGCAGGGCGGGTACCCTCCCATCCACATGCCTTTCCGTTTCGAGGCGGCGATCTTGTCGCGGATTCTCTCTCCGGTGACCTCACGTTCAAACTGGGCAAACGAAAGCAGGACGTTAAGGGTGAGCCGTCCCATTGATGTGGTGGTATTGAATTGCTGAGTCACAGAGACGAACGAAGCTCGGTGTGCATCGAGAATCTCAATGATCTTCGCGAAATCAAACAGGCTGCGGGTCAGCCGATCCACCTTGTAGACGACGATAACGTTGACTTTGCCCTTTTTCACATCATCGAGCAGGCGTTGAAGCGCCGGGCGTTCCATGGTCCCACCCGAGTATCCGCCGTCATCGTATTTCGTCGGAACCACTCGCCAGCCTTCATGGCGCTGACTGGTAATGAACGCCTGACAGGCTTCGCCCTGGGCGTCGAGGGAATTGAAGGATTGCTCCAAACCCTCTTCGGAGGATTTGCGGGTGTAGACCCCACAGTGAAAGACCCGTTTACGCTCTACGGTCACTTAACGCCTCCGCGTACTGCCGGCTTACGTTTGAGCCCGAAAAACAGCGGGCCGGACCACCTAGTCCCGGTGATTAGGCGGGCAATTTCGGACAGGCTGTCATGGTTTCTCCCCCGGTATTCGTACCCGCGTTCTCCGGTGGTGACGACGTGGACCTGGCCTTTCCATTCCCGGACCAGCCGAGTACCTGGCCGGAGTCGCGGCATGGCTGAGGGTTCAAATTGTGGATTAGACTCGAACGAACGAGCGAGTTGGCGGAGTCGTTCTTGCGTTCTGGCGCTGAGTCCGCCGTGGGCTTGTTGTTGAAGGCTATGGGCTAAAAACCGAACCAGCATGCTTTTTCGCATCTTTGCATGCGGAGCCGTTTTGAAGAACTGCTGCCACAACTGACACAAGTCGGTTTTGCTGGATGAGCCAAGGCCCGCGAGATGTTGTAGGACAGGGTCAGCCACCAGAGACCACCTCCAACGGACATTCCCGCTCTTTGGCGGGAGAAGATCAAGTGGAATCTAGATGAAGCCGGGGAAAAGCAAACAAGGAAGGCCGGGAGGGATCGCCCTCCCAAATCCTCGAGGAGCACAGCACCCGGTCCTCCCTGTCCTGCGTTTTGACCAGCCGAATTTCGGGGTTCCGGAGAATTTGGAGGTGAAACACCTTGCAGCTGAGGAGCAGTCGTTACTCGGCGAGTCCGTCGTAGATCTCTCGAAAGCTAGAGAGTTTTTCAAGAAACACGTTTCCTCAATCTCTTGGTTCTGAGCTTCTTGCCACGGTCACGCCAATAGTCTCGTTGACGCTGTTGCTGAGAGCATTCTGGAGTGCAGAACCTCTGGCCTTCCCGTTCGACCTCAAAAAATTGTCTGCACCGGTTGTTCTCACAGACTCCCGTATCGTGCGGGTGCAGGAATTCTAGCCTGAGAATCGAATACAGCAGAGGCCGGATTCCGTATCGGATGTAGCTGTGCATCTCCAACCGGTTGGGAAAGACCATTGCCCGAAAAACATTCAACAGTTCACAGATAACAATTCGGGAGTCGAGAGTTCGGGGGAGCAATGCATCCGGTCTCAAGGAACTGAGAGCCTTGATTCGTTCGAACGAGGCGGGTGCTAAGCCTCCAAAATGGTTCGATCTTTCGTTCTGACCATTCCCGCGTCCGTTGTTGAGGCCATCGACATATATGGGTTGCAATCACTTCAATTAAGCTTTGGGCGGAAGCATGATCAAAGGGCGACTGTGTTAGTGCCACGACCAGTGACAACGCTGCCCGATAAATCACGTGCTCATTCCTGAGCTCCGACATGTCCGGAGTGGCGGTCAGCAGTAGCGGCGGTTCGTTGTTCACTGCAGAAGTTGGGCGCTACCGTGTCCACCCCGCATCCACGCGACTTGGTTATAGGCACCCTGGTTTCGCAATCCGCGAGGCTGTGGGACAGTTAATGGAGTATCGACACTTTCTGGGCCCGCACGATGCCCAACTATGCATTTTGCTGGACGGTAATCCGGGTCACGCCTTGACTAGCTACGTTGAAGACGTCTTGGGGTTCTTGATCCTTTGGGTGGAAAGCGGAACACTGCAAGGTGGGGAAAGAACTAGGGTTAGTGCTTCGGTTGCCTGAGCTTGTTCAAGATTGCTGGGATAGTGGCTGAACTTGGCTTGCAATAGCCGGTGGGTGGCGCGAGAATTGCGTAATCATGAAGGTCGACATAGTTCCTTGCATGTGTACCGCAGTTTACAGTAATCACGGAAAGCCGTGTTGCGGCGAGCCTACGACGATGGCGTTTCCGATACGTCAAATTGACGAACAAGGGAAACCTGGGCATGAAATTAGAATCGGTATTTGCGAGGATTGCTCGAAGAACATCGAAAAGTACGGGAGTGCTAAATAGAAAAGCCCGGATGCCCGTTCCGGGCCTTCATCTCGCGCACGGCCTTGAAGTTCCATCCCGGATGAAAAACCTCTAATGAGGCCGTCCACTGGATTGCCCGGAGCACCCTGAAGAATGCGAGTCCGTGGCCGTTGTGATTGCGTCGCCGAGGTTCTTCTGATGACCTATCTGAAGGTCTGGCGTGACCACGAGGATCACACAGCCGCAATCGCGGCACAGGACTGGACAGCCTATCAATTCATTGTGCTGCTGCATCTTATCCTTTTTGCGGTTATCACAACTCCAAGTGATGGATGTTCTCGTCGGTCTTCTGAACTAAGAATGCCCGCTTAAATGCTGTGCGCGAAAGTGGGCCAATGTGAGCTGCTTCGATCTCCGGCATGATGCGATGACCGTAAGCGTTTTCTGCTTTCCACTTCGTCAGGAGATCCGCACCGGAGATCGTTTGGGACGCAATCTTCTCTCGATCTAACTCTATCCACACCGCGCGCTCCCAAATCGAGTGATACGGCACAAAGTATTCCCACGATGACGACGGACATCTTTCGCGGTAGCTCTCAGGATCGAAGCGATCAAAGTCGAACAAACTAACACCACCCAGAAACCGAACGTACGAGCAATGGTCCCTATCCGCCAGTGCGCCCCAACGCTCCGAATTCGGGATGTCAGGTTCTGAAAGAATCGACCCGCTTTTGAGTATTCGCGTGAACCGATCAGGGTGAGTGGTATGCCACAGCCCGCCGCATAACTCCCGCAAGACACGCTGGCGAAACGTCAACTGAGTGGTGCTCATGTAGTACTACTGTAGCGGAATCTCAATGGCGAATACAAGGCGAACATGTATACTAAACTCTGTTCGTGGACGAAGGCCGCAAGCGCGTGCTGCTCATCGCGGCGTGCATCCTGGCAGCGCGTAAGCTGTCGCAATATCCGCCAGAGGCGCGAGTACCAGCGACGACTCTCTGCGATCGAGGACTCGATCTGCTGGGCGGGCGGATCATGGCGGCGATTGATAAGCGGTGGCCGGTGAGATGAAGGCTTGCGGGTAGAATCAGGTCTATGGATGCCGATTATGAAGTGAATCTAGCTGGGCTCGATGCCCTACGCCAGAAGATGCCAGCATTGATCGACGAAGCCATGGTGCGCGACTACAACGCCATTGTCCATGCTCTCCAAGTCGCATCGCATGATGAACACTTAGTCGAGTTCCGCATACCGCACAGCGAGCTGAAGCCACGAGTGGTAAGCGCAGTCAGAGGCACGCGACGACGGCCTGGTCACGTGAATTACAGCAAAGACAATTACTGCGACCGAGGCCTCTTCGTGCGACAGGTCTCCGCATTGTGGACCTACATCCAGAAGGCTGCCCAGGAAAAGAAGGTCACAAAAAAACCGGCAAGTGAATGGCATCCTGAGATCGAGAAAGTGAGTCGCCAACTCTTCAACGACAAGCATTATCGCGAGGCTGTGTTAAACAGCTACATTCAAGTGATCGACGCGGTAAAGCAGAAGTCAGGCATCAAGGACGACGGCGAAGGCTTGATGGGCCGTGCGTTCGGTTGCGAGTTAGGCCGCATCCCCAAGGTGCAGTTCAACTCGTGCCAGACTCAGGCCGACATCGATGAGCAGAAGGGCATCATGTTTCTCTTTAAGGGCGTCGTCGGAATGCGGAACTTCAAAGCACACACAGTCCAACTCTTTGATGATGAGCAACGCGCACGCGGGTATCTCGGTCTGTCGAGCCTCCTCATGCGTCTGTTAGACATCGCGAAAGTGAATCCGTAGCCACCTTCTGGACTGTGCCCAATTGTGTGCCCCTGCGCTCATTACCTGCTACTACGATTTGCCATCGAGATCATCGGAAAGCCGTGCCCAGCAGGCGATTTACAGCAATTTGTGGCAACTCATCGCAATCGCCGTATCTTGTTGATTGTCCGTTTGGGAAGTTCTTTTAAGGCATGGGTCGCAGGGTCGAATCCTGCCGCGCTCACTTGTGAAGTGCAGGAGTGTCTAAGAATTGGACAGAGCAAGAGGCAAGAACGTGACGAGCGGACAGCGAGCCCCAACTTCGACTCAATCGTTAAGCCCACGAGCGAGGGCGATATTTGGTCAAGCATACTTTCGCAATTTGTTGAATACGTGCCACCTGCCGTGTATACTCCGGCGAATTAGATCTGTGGATTATCATGATTGCCCCACCGCAACTTCCTGAACAGGCCTCAAGAGTCAATACCGCGCTTGACATCATTGACAAAGTCACAAAGATTGCTGCTGTTTTCATCGGGGGAGCCTGGGCCTACCTGAATTACATTCGCGGCCGAACTTACAAAAAAAGACTGGAAGTCAGTATCTCTGGAGAGTGGCTTCATAGTGACGGCGTATCTTTTCTTTCCGGTGCTGCGCAGCTCAAGAACGTGGGGCTATCGAAGGTTCCGATTGAACAGAAGGGGACGGCAATTGTTGTCTACGAACTCCGGCCTTCTGCCTCGACTAAATCAACGGCGGATGTGATAGAAGAGCGGGTCAAAGTACGATCCGTGTTCAAAGACCACGCATGGATCGAACCGGGAGAGCCCATAAACGAAGCTTTTCTACTACAACTCGGCCTGAGCAAGGAACGCGTCGCAATGAAACTTGAACTGCGTGTTGTGGCAGCCAATATCGAGTGGAACGCAAACTGCATTGTCAAGCCTACACAAAATGCACCCGCGAGCGAAAACAAAACCAACGAAGGAGTGAAGACTGTGACAGAAAAATCGTTTCCGTCCACGCCGGAATCCTCAAATCCGGTAACAACTCAGATAAACGAACGTAAAGACATAACAGAGGAAATCGAGCGTGAAAAAAGCGGGACATTGAATGATCCGGGCCAGCAGCAAGACCAGAAAACGTTTGACTGAAAGGGAAGGAGGTAACCTTGCGAAAGGAACGAAATGGTAAACGGTCAATCTTGGAAGACCTCAGATTTCGCGACAGGACGAACGAGAAGGCTGAGGACAAGCAAAAGACTGACGAGATCGAAGCGGAGAAACGAAAACCCAACGACTGACATGGCCATCCGGAGTTGTAATCGACGAATCGACTTGCCACGGTGTCAACAGGGAGACGAAAATCATGAGAAGACTAAGCTCATAGAAAAAGAAAAGCAGAGAACTGTCGATCAAGCACCGGAAAATAAAAGCAAGACAGAAGAGATCGAAGAACTAAAGCGGAAGCAGAGCGAAAGGTCCTAACAGGGCGTTTGCTCCCCGGTTGCTACGCAAACACCTCGTTCACCTTGGCCCGCACCTGCTGGCGGCGTGACGGCTTGAGGTAGCGCATTGTCGATTCCATATCGCTGTGTCCAAGCCACTGCTGCACGGTACGCAGATCGACACCGGCCCACAGATGCCACGTCGCGAAGGTCGCCCGGAACTTGTGTTAGCCAGAAGTCGTCCTTGTTCAGCTTCGCACGCTCGGCGACGGCCTTCAGACAATCCAGGAAGTCGAGCTTAGGGTTGCAACCGGCAGTCGAAACACCAGCGCACAGCCGTTCGCTCGCGTTTTCCACGACTTCAGTGACGCGGCGAGTTTTGCCGGGATCGGAATCTCGCGCTCCTTGTAAGCCTTAGGCGTCCAGCCGTCCAGCCGCGATCCGGCTTGTGTGTGACGTCAGTCGGCCCCTGATTCTATCGCTTGGCATTCGCCAGGAGGCTGCCAGAATGGGGACTGGATCTCCGCATTCCGGAGAAAGATCGGTAGTTTGTTCAAATCCCCAAGCCGGTGGTGCATTTCTCCAGTCGCCATTCAGCCTGTGAGACCGCAAGAATGCGGCGTTTTTCGCCATTTCCCCGAAAAATGGAGAGGACTTTCTCTGGACCACAGACTAGCTGGCGGAGAGGGAGGGATTCGAACCCCCGATACCCGTTAAGGTATGTCCGCTTTCGAGGCGGATCGTTTCAACCGCTCACGCACCTCTCCGCGCCGGACAATTCCGTTCAGTTGTTCAACTCAGCGGCCTCCAAGCGCAGGGTCCTTCGCTGCGCTCAGGATTTCGGCGCGCGGCTCAGACGCCGCGCGGGCGCCTCAATTTCAACCGCTCACGCACCTCTCCGCGACAAATCAGTAGTGAAAACGTCGTTCGTCCTTAGGCTGTGCGCTGGATACTCGTCGTCGGTCGCGCGCCTTGCCAGCCATCGATCTTCCAGTGACTAGCGACGGCTCCTGAAGAACGACTGCAGAAGCCCGGCGCAACGACCCGCGAGAACGCCGCCGCGAACTTCCATCCGGTGATTCAGTTGCGGATGGTTCAAGACCTGCATAATCGAATGCACAGCGCCCGCTTTGGGGTCATCGGCACCGTAGACCAAGCGTCGCAGCCGGGCGTGCACCAGAGCGCCCGCGCACATGGGACACGGCTCAATTGTAACAAACAGCTCACAGTCTTCCAGACGATGGTTACCGACGTTTGCCCCGGCTTCACGCAGGGCAATGATCTCCGCATGGGCCGTAGGATCAGATTCGCTGAGGTTGCGGTTGCAGCCTCGGCCAACGATACGGCCGTCGAGAACGACCACGGCGCCGACCGGTACTTCACCGGCATCGAGCGCGCGTTGCGCGGCACGCAGCGCCTCTTCCATCCAGAGTTCATCGCTGTTCACGGCGTGTTTGGTCGGCTCGCAGAATTTGAGTAGCCACCTCATTGTAAAGGGCTTTGTCCAATTTTCGGACAGCCATGGAGCAAATTTGCGCACCGACTAAAATTGAGCGAGAGAGGATGGTTTGCCAATCCAGTATCAGGTCGATGACCGGCGGCGAGTGGTATTGATTCAGAGCACCGGCAAGATTGAACTCCGCGATATGTTTGACTTTGCCGCGCGCGTGCGCAGCGACCCGGCGATTCATCCTGACTTCAATGCGCTGATCGATCTCACCGAACTTACCGGCCTCGACGCTTCGTTTGAAGAGTTGCGTCGATACGCCAAGGACGCAAACGGTGACCCGTTTTCCGTCAAAGCGCTCTGCGTGGCCGTGGCGCCGCATGACTTTGCTTACGGCATAGCGCGCATGTACCAGACGCTGCGGGAAAAGCAAGGAGACTTCCGCGTGGTTCGCACCATGGAAGAAGGGCGAAACTTGCTTGGGCTTGACCGGGCCGCCGCCGCAAAATGAACGCAACGTATCAGACCGGTTTTCCGCAGTTGATGAGCCAAGGCGTGCCGAACTGATCAACCAGCATGCCGAAACGCAGCGCCCAGAAGGTTTGCTGCAACGGCACTTGCACGGTGCCGTTCTGTACCAGAGTGTTGAAGATTCGTTCTGCCTCCTCCACTGTGGTGATGCTCAGAAAGACGGAAAACCCTTGGGGCTTCTCATAGCTCCCTGGAAACACATCAGCGCCCGTCAAACGGTGACCGTTGAAGGCGAGCGTAGCGTGAATGATCTTTCCGCGCGACCCGACCGGCGTCTGTTCGGCCATTGGCGACTCGCCATACGTCATCATCACAACGATCTTTCCACCCAGGCACTTCTCGTAAAACCTGAAGGCAGCTTCGCATTGCCCATTGAAGCTGAGATGGGGATTCAGTTGCATCGAGCACTCCCTTGACCAGGTAAATCTGGGTAGTGGTGCAGTAACGATGCGAGCCAATCGTGCGATTATTCTGTCGCTAAACGCGACAGGTCGCGCGGCTCGCCCATATCCTTCGTCGGCAAAAGCAGCCTCCTCAGGATGACAACTAAACTGTACTTAATGGTATCCTAAGCGAGTTATGGGGATGCCGAGCCTGCTGCGTAAAATCTTCTTTATCGACCTGATTAAAGGTCTGAGCGTCACATTTCGTTACCAGGACCCCAAGGAGATATACACCGAGCAGTATCCGCTGGAGCGGCCGCAGGTGGCTGAGCGTTACCGTGGTGCGCCGCGGCTGAACGTCAATCCTGATACCAACGAAACCATGTGCATCGCTTGTGACCTTTGCGCCCTGGCCTGTCCCGAGCACCTGATTGTGGTGTCGAGCGAACGCAACGAAAAGACCCGCCGCAAGGAACTTACCAATTTCACTTACGACCTTAGCCGCTGCATGTTCTGCGGCCTGTGTGAGGATGCCTGCCCCACCGATGCGCTGGAGCTGACCCAGGATTTCGAACTGGCCAACTACACTCGCGAAGGCGCAATCTGGAACCGCGAGATGTTGGAAAAAGGGCCGCAGCCGACGCAGTATCGGAAGTAGTGAATCGTGACTGAAATTCTTCTGTTGATCTCAGAGAAATTGAGAGCCAGGTGAAATGGGCATTCTCGATTTGTTCCGCAAGGATGAAGTTACCGGATCGAAAGTACTGGTATGCAGTCTGGATGCGCGATTTGCCGACCTGCTGAAGACTGACAGCCAGGTCTATAAGCGTTTTTATCCCTCCACGACGTCAACGGCTTTTTCCGGCGTTTCACAACTACCGGAAGCGCTCGGCCAGAAATATGACGTCATCCACTTGCTGTGCGATGTGACGGCGGCGGGCGCGATCGCCGACAGCAGCGGCAACAGCATTACGGGCACCGATCTCATCAGGAAATGTTGCGAAGCGAACGTAAAGCTGTTGTGGATCGCGAGCAACAATCAATCTGACGCATACATTAAGGGATTCAATACGCGCGGGCAGAAGATCAACGTAGTGATGGTGATCGATCGCCGCGGGCCGTTCTTTTCGCCGTTCCTTACCAACCTGCTGGCAAAAATGTCGGGTGGCGAAGCCATGCCGACGGTGTGGAACGAACTGAATCCGCAGATTCCGAGCTCAGTGCATCCCGATGCGCCTGACGCTATTTTCGTGGCGGGGCGGGGATCCGTAAGATTGCTTCAGTAGCTCCTCAGACCTTTCCTTGTTGTCATCCCGAGCACAGCGAGGGGTCTGGTAGTTTCCAGACTGCGCTTTCTACGGCGCCAGTTGCTGCTGAGTCATGCAGTGCATCGCGCCGAAGCCCCAGATCAAGTCGCCGGAATAAATTCCCACAACTTCGCGATCAGGAAAAAGATCAGCCAGAACCTCGAGCGCAATACGGTCGTTGGGATCGTTGAAGACGGGAACGAGCACCAGACCGTTGGCGATGTAGAAGTTGGCATAACTCGCAGGCAAGCGGCGTCCCTCGAAGAATAACGGGGTCGGCATGGGGAGTTCGACAATGGCGAGCGGCTTGCCATCTTGATCACCGGCCTCGCGCAGGCGGCGAATGTTCTCGCGCAACGGTTCGTAATTCGCATCGTCTGGGTCGGATTCGACCGCGGTCACGACCGTGTCCGGGGCCACAAAGCGGGTGATGTCATCCACGTGTCCGTGGGTATCGTCCCCGGAAATGCCGGAGCCGAGCCAGATCACGCGCTGGATGCCCAGATAATCGGCGAAGATCTTTTCGTAGTCTTTGCGCTTCATCCCCGGATTGCGCTGTTGGGTTTCGCCCAGGAGACATTCTTCGGTGGTGAGTAGCGTGCCTTGGCCATTGACGTCGATGGAACCGCCCTCGAGGACCACGCGATTCTTGCGGAAAATTGGGAGGAGTTCATCGGCGTTTGCAGCCTGAGCCATTAAACTTCCGATTTTGGCGTCGTGTTGGTAATTCTGGTATTTGGCCCAGGCGTTAAAGCGCCAGGTGACAGCGGACAGAGCCGGCTCCTCACGGGCGAGGGCGCTTGCGCCATACTTTACGAACGTGCAGCCGGAGTCGCGGGTCCAGACGCGATTGGTGCGCCAGCGGTGGAAGCGGACGTTCTCACTGAGTGCATTGGCGTGCTCGAGAGTCCTCCGGGCTGACTTCTCTGTGGCTGCATCGTTGACGATCAGTTCGACGCGCTCGTGCTTCGCCAGGTTGCGGATGATTTCTGCATAGACCCAGGGGATTGGCTCGAACTTTCCCGGCCAGTCGTCCTTGTAGTGAGGCCAGGCCAGCCAGGTAGCGTCGTGAGGTTCCCATTCGGCGGGCATGCGAAGTAAGGCACGGGCTTTTGTAGCCGAAGATTTCATGTGCCACGCTGTAGAAGGAGAGGGTTGCTAGAGGTAGGGATCCTTCGACTTCGCATGTGGATTCGCACGCGAATCCACATACTTCGCTCAGGATGACATGGGATTTTGGAGGTTTGCCGTTCCATGGCAGTTGTCAGTCGATGAGCCGACTCGTGATTCCTGCATAGCTGTCGATGCGGCGGTCGCGCAGGAATGGCCAGTTGCGGCGGATGTCTTCCAGAGCGCGCAGGTCCACTTCGCCAATCAGAATTTCTTCTCTGTCATGCGAAGCTTCGGCAATAATCCGGCCAAACGGATCACATAAGAACGACCCTCCCCAAAATTCCAGGCCTGCTCCGGCCGCAGATTTTCCGCGAATGTCGCCGGTTTCAAAGCCGACGCGGTTGACCACGGCCACGTACACTCCATTGGCAATGGCGTGCGCACGCTGGATCGTGCGCCAGGCATCGTGCTGCGCCTTGCCGAACTCGGCCTTCTCAGCGGGATGCCAGCCGATCGCCGTGGGATAGAAAAGCACGTGGGCGCCTTGCAGTGCGGTGAGACGCGCGCCCTCCGGATACCATTGGTCCCAGCAAACCAGCGTGCCCAAACGGCCGACGGCGGTATCGAAAGCGCGGAATCCGAGATCGCCGGGGGTGAAGTAGAACTTCTCGTAGTAAAGAGGATCGTCGGGAATGTGCATCTTGCGGTAGAGGCCGCGCTGGGTCCCGTCGGTATCGAAAAGGACAGCGGTGTTGTGATAAACGCCGGCTGCGCGTTTTTCAAACAGCGAGGCAATCAGCACAATGCGGAACTGGCGGGCAACTTCGGCCAGCTTTTTGGAAGTCGGGCCGGGAATCGGCTCCGCCAGATCGAACAGGGAAGCATCTTCACGCTGACAAAAATATTGCGTCTGAAAAAGCTCGGGTAGGCATACGATCTGTGCCCCGCCCGCGGCCGCCTGCTGCACTTGCTTAATCGCATGTTGCAGATTGTGGTCGGGATCAGGGGTCGCCGACATTTGAATCAATCCGACGCGAAATTTCTCAGGCGGCAAGTGCAGGCTCCCTCAGGAGGAAATAGGATATCAGTTCCCGGTTCTTAGTTCGCAAGAGGATGTGCGCCAAACGCGCGATTGTTCCTGTCGCTTAGAACGCGACAGTTCGCGCAGCGCGCCCAGATCCCTCATTCGCAAAAGCGCTCATTCGGGATGACAACAAGCTGAGATTCTACCGCGGGTGAACGCGGTAGCCGAGGCTGCGTCGTTTTAGTACAGTAATACTTCGAGAATAAGCGTGGGGACGCGGGCATGAAACACGGCGATCATGACGGAACGGGAATCGAGCGCACGCTGCATGACCCGGTTACGGACCGGCTAGTGCCTCTGGAATCTCTGGACCTGAACCGGGTGCACTCGGTGGACGATCTGGTTCGGGCGATGGCCAAGACCGCGTTCACCGGCCGCCAGGTGGGCGAAGCTGCGGATGTGCTGGAAGCCATGGTCCGAGACAAAGATTGTTTTGTGGTGATGACCCTGGCCGGGGCGATGACCGTGGCCAAGCAGAGCCTGATCATCGCCGAGTTGATCGACCGGGGGATGGTGAATGCCATCGTTTCCACCGGCGCACTCATGGCCCACGGACTGGTGGAAGCCACCGGCCGCGCGCACTTTCGCTACAACCCCGAGGTGCCAGACACGGTTTTGTATGAGCAGGGTTACAACCGGGTCTACGACACGTTGGAGCCGGAGCAGAACCTGGATGACGTGGAAGAGGTCATGTCGGAGATCCTCGAGCACTGGGATCACAACGAAGTGGTGTGCTCGTACAAGCTGAATCACGCAATCGGAAAGTATCTGGCGGAGCACGCCAAGGACCAGCGGGGAATTCTGAAATCGGCTTACGAGAAAGGTGTGCCGGTGTTTGTGCCGGCGTTCACGGATTCAGAACTTGGCCTCGACGTGGCTTTGAACAATCGCATCCGCGAATCTACCGGACGCCACAAGCTGAGATTTGATCCCTTTGAGGACTTGGAACATTTCGCGGCGACGTTATTGCGGCAAACCCGGCTGGGGATTTTCACCATTGGTGGGGGCGTGCCCCGAAACTGGTCGCAGCAGTTTGGTCCCTTTATTGAGCTGCGCCATCGGCGGCTGGGCGAAAATGTTCCTCTGAAACGCTACCACTACGGTGTGCGCATTTGCCCCGAGCCGGTTTATTGGGGCGGGTTGTCGGGAAGCCCGTACAGCGAGGCGATTTCCTGGGGGAAGTTTGTGCCTCCGGCTGAAGGTGGGAGATTTGGCGAAGTATTTGTCGATGCCACGGTTGGACTTCCTTTGATTGTGGCCGCTGTGCTGGAGCGGCTGGGTAAGAAATCGGCTTCGGGAGGGAACAAGAAAGAAAAGGCAGCGGCTCGAAAGTAGCCAGGTTGCCCAAATCGCAAAACTAGTCGAAGATAAAAATCGCTGACGCGATTACCGTAGTCCACAGCCCACGCTTATCGCCAACCGCCGACTGGGTGACATTGGCGGTGCGGACGATCTTGTTCGATATCCGGTAGATCTCCTTCTTTTCATCCCACGACCGGTCGGGATCGAATTCCACATTCAAGGTTGTAGCCAGCATCTCAGCGGCGAGTTCTTCGGCGTAGTCGCCCGCGGCGTTGTCGGTTTCGCCGAAGGAATGATGCTCGCTGAGATAGCCGTAGGTATTGCGGTCGGCGGGAATGGCCACGCCGATGCTGGCTGCCAGCAGGCGATGCGGCTCACGGGTCGAATTTTCCGCCACCACGGCAAACACCACCTCGCCCGGGTGCAGATACTTCAAGCCCTGGGAGCGCGCGATCAGCTTGCACTGTGGCGGGAAGATGGACGAAACCCGAACCAGATTCTGGGCGGCAATGCCGGCGTCGCGCAACGCCAGCTCGAACGAGGTAAGACGTTCCCGATGCTTGCCGACCCCCTTGGTGAAAAAGATCCGCTTGGGAACCATGTCCTTGCCCAATTCGCTAGACCTCCGATTTTTCAGAAATGACGGTCAAATCTAACACAGCGCATTGTAAAGGGAATATGAAAATTGCGTCCCCAGGGCGGAAAATTCTCGTGAGCCTGGGTGGGGCCCCCGATGGGGTGGAATTCCGGTTTGACCTACTTGGCTGCCGCTACCGATTTCACCTCGATGGTGTCGCCATCGACTACGCCTTTCACTTTGGCTTTTTGATTTGCCAGTTTGTCCAGGGCATCGAGCGTGGCCTTGTCTTTGACATCCAGCGTGTAGACTTTGTCGCCCGCGACCAGGGCATATCGCGAGCCTTTCTGCACACAGGCCCGCAGGCAGCCGGCGGGGTCACCTTCCATCATGTGCTTGGCGCCGCACATGGCGTCACTGACAGTACCAGTGAAGGTCTGGGCCTTGGCGGCGAAGGCGGACGAAGCCAGGCTGGCAGACAAGGTCAGGGTGGCGAGGGAAGCGCCAAGTTTCTGAAAAGTCAATTTCATGAATATTCTCTCCTTTGAATTTGATCGTGCTCCGCTGCCGGCGTTACCTTCGCGACTTCAGCCACAATGTAACAAATGATTTCCGCCGCGGCAAAAAGTCGCAGTTTTCTCGCGCCTGCGACTTTGTTCTCTGGCGGCAGGCACTACTTGAGGTCGAAGCGGATGAGCACATCGACGGTCTTATCTTTCTGGTTGACGGTTTCGTGGATGGCGATCCGCCAGTCTCCCATCGACGAGAGCTCTTTGTAAGCCTGGTCGGCAAATCGCCGAGGATAGCCTGAATCATAGATATCCCCACTGCGCATGGTCCAATTGTTCTGCAGTTTTACAGTCGTAGGTGAATCGAGGCCATGGATCTCTAAGTCCCCCATCTTGTACTGGTCCCCTTCGTTAATGTTGATCTTGTACTTGACCGTGGACTGGGCGTCGTCTATCTGCGCTTCCGGGGTGATGCTGGCTGTAGCATAACCTCGTGTACCGTAGAGCTGCTTCATGACCTGGATATCCTGATCGAGGCGGACTGCGTTTACCGGTTGGTTCATGTCTAATTGAACCAGGTGCCGCAGCGTATCGGCAGGGAAGACCTTGTATCCCACCAGCTCCAGTCCTGCCATTTTGTACTGCGCTCCGGGATTGACCGGGACGGTCACGTCTACCAACGTCTCGTCCTCACTTTCCTGCACGACCTTCGCCTCGGGACCGGCAAATGACGCCCTGAGATAGCCTCGCGCGAGATAGATGGGAAGAAAATTCTTGTCCTCTTGAACGCGCACGAGGGAACGGACATACTCGGAGCCTTGCAGCTTTTTGGCCGCGGTTTCGAGCGGCGGCAATTCAGCCGCTCCGGCTCCCGTGAACTCGATGTTACGAATCATAATCTGCGGGCCGGTGACGGTGTAGGCGAAGGCCTCGATCGGCCCGTCTTGATGAGCCACACGAATATAGTCGACGTTGCCCGGGACTTTTTTCTCGATGAGCAGCGCCTGCAAAGCTTCTGAGACCTGATCGAGAAGCTGCCCGGTAATGGGAAGTCGTCCGCGGAAGAGTGAGACTTGGGCGTGCAACTTTTCCTGCAAATCCTGGTCGGAAAACCAAACCACATTTTCGAAGCGGACCGGCACAAACTGGGCTGCGTCCTGAAGCTGAAACTCCAGCTTTGTGCCGTCCGGAGAATATTGGAAAGTGTAAGTGATGTCGGTGAAGGCGCCGCTGTCGCCCAGGTGCCGGGCCGCGTCCTTGAAATCTTCCTCGTGAACGGTCTGGCCAAGCTGCAATCCGGTCGCGGGCAGGACGTCCTCGGGTCTGTACCGGGTTGTTCCGGTGACCTTGACTTCAATCAGCTTGTAAGCCGAGGGCGGAAGCTCCTTGGTGGAGGGTCTGCGGGTTTGGCCCGGGGCAAGAGCCGCTGATAGAAGAGCACAAGCGGAGACGATCGATCGGATGCGTGGCAAGGTCACACAGAGCAAGTTTAACCGTGTTTCTCGGATCCTGCAGGCTTATCGCCCTATTTCTCAAACTGTCATCTTGAGCGGAGCACGCCGGTTCGCCAGCGAACCGGTCGGCGGAGTCGAAAGATCCCTAGCATCTCACCTGCGGCGGCGGCTTATCAAGGCATTCTCACCGTTTCGCGATTGCGGCCGCGTCCACTCCCTTAATCTTCACCGCAATATCGATGAACGCCAGCGCCGCTCGGCTGAGGGCCTTGTCTTTGCGGAAAACCAGCGCCAGGTCGCGGCGAATGGTCGCATCCGAGATCGGAATCGACACCAACGCGTTGGCGCGCACGTCCTCCAGCACATTGGAGCGGGCGATGAAGCCGATGCCGGCGTCGGCCGCTACAAAGCGCTTGAGCAGTTCGCTGGAATCCAGTTCCACGGTGTAGCGCGGTTTGAGCTTGCGCTCGTAGAAGAGATTTTCCAGCGCATCGCGGGTATGCCCAGCCTTGGGCATAATCAGGGGGAAGCCCGCGGCTTCGGCAACCGTCGCAGACTTCATCTTCGACAGCGGGTGTTTCGGTGGAACAATGACGACCAGCTCATCGCGATGAATAAGGACTACTGTGAGCCGCGGGTCGTTCACGGGAAGCGAGACCACGCCGAAGTCGACCGAGTTGTCGATCACCGATTCAAGAATCTTGGCGTAGTCAGAGCGGTTGATGCTGATGTTTACGTCCGGATACTGCTTTTTGAACTCGGCGAAGACTTCGGGAAGAACGTGCAGGCACGTGCCTTCGTTGGCGCCAACCACGATCTCGCCGCGAGGCACGCGCTCGGTCTCAGCGACAGCTGTCATCATGGCCTTACGTGCGTCCAGCAGCTCCTCGGAAAATTTCAAGAACAACTTGCCCGACGCGGTGACCGAAACTTTGCCGCCAGAGCGGTCGAGCAACTTTGCGCCGACTTCTTCTTCGAGCGAGCGGATTTGCGACGAGATCGCCGGCTGCGTGCGGAAACGCTTCTCCGCCGCCCGCGAGAACGAGCTCAATCGCGCCACTTCGATGAAAGTTTCGATCTGGTCAAAGTCCATGGAAAACAGCCGTCCGTTCTTAATACAGGTGCAGGAAGCCCCAAACAGACACAGCAATCCCAATCCAGAAAGCCCAGTGTTCCAGATGGGCCCAAACCTCAGCAGGGAGCATTCCCAACGAGAACGGCCCAATGCCTTGACCGTTTACGAGGTCGTCTTGCCGCAAGGAGATTGAGCTTCCCAGAATCCCACCGCAGCCGCCAGCGATGGTAAAACAGACCAAAGTGATCTTCAGATAGCAGACCGCCTCGCGCGGTACCGCCTTTTCTCCCAGACTCAGAACTGCCATCAATAATGTCATCAACGTCGCATAAAGCCCAATGTGAAACTTCGTGTAATCGTACAGCTTATTGACCTGAGCCGGTTTCATTGCCATAGTAACTCCTCTCGCGTCAGCTTTCGTGATAAGCACTCCTTATCACGCTCATAAAAACAATCTATTTCGAGAGTCTGCGCATCGCTTCTAAACTTTACTGTTCCTCTAACGCGAGGATTGTAGCAGGCACAGCTCTCCCCATATATCTCAACCCAAATTCAAAAGGAGTGATCCATGTCTGATCCGAAGACCGTCCTGGAGTTTGTGAAGAAAAACGGAATCAAAATGCTTGACCTTCGTTTTACCGACCTGCCGGGACTGCAACATCACGTTTCTTATCCCATTGAACAATTGAGTGAAGAGGCTTTCGAAGAGGGCTTTGGCATGGACGGCTCGTCGATTCGCGGCTGGGCAGCCATTCACGAAAGCGACATGCTGCTCATTCCCGACCCCAGCACACACCTGCTCGACCCGTTCACCGAAGTGCCCACGCTGGTGATGGTCTGCGACGTCATCGATCCGGTAACAAAGCAAAGATATGACCGCGATCCGCGTTACATAGCAAAAAAGGCGGAAATGTATCTGAGTTCGACCGGGCTCGCCGACACCGCTTACTTCGGCGCCGAGGCAGAGTTTTTCATCTTTGACAACGTGCGCTTCGATCAGCGCGAGCAGCACGGCTTCTACTTCATTGACGCGGAAGAAGGCCGTTGGAACTCCGGGCGCAAGGAAAACAATCTGGGATACCGCCCGCGCTTCAAAGAAGGATATTTCCCGGTGCCACCGACCGATCACTACCAGGACCTGCGCAGTGAGATGGTGATGACCATGCAGAACTGTGGAATGGTGGTCGAGTGCCATCATCATGAAGTGGCCACCGGCGGCCAGACGGAAATCGATTTGAAATTCGACTCGCTGGTGCGCTCGGCCGATCACATGATGCTCTACAAATATGTGGTCAAGAACGTCGCGAACCAGTACGGCAAGACGGTCACGTTCATGCCCAAGCCGATCTTCCAGGACAACGGCAGCGGTATGCACACCCACCAGTCATTGTGGAAGAACGGCAAGCCGCTGTTTGCGGGCGATGGCTATGCCGGGCTTTCGCAGATGGCGCTGTGGTATATCGGCGGGCTGATCAAGCACGGGCCGGCGCTTTCGGCGATCATCGCGCCGACGACGAATTCTTACAAGCGGCTGGTGCCGGGATTTGAGGCGCCGGTGAACCTGGCGTATTCGCGGCGCAATCGCTCGGCGGCGTGTCGTATTCCGATGTATTCGGCGTCGCCGAAAGCCAAGCGCGTCGAGTTCCGGCCGCCTGACCCGAGCTGTAATCCCTACATGGCGTTTGCAGCGATGATGATGGCGGGCATGGATGGTATCGAGCACAAGATCGATCCCGGCCAGCCGCTGGACAAAGATATTTACGATCTCGGACCGGAAGAGCTGGCGAAAGTGCCGTCGATGCCGGGCTCGCTGGAGGATGCGCTGGTCGCGCTCGAAAAAGACCACGCGTTTTTGCTCAAGGGCGACGTGTTCACCGAAGAGCTGCTCAGCACGTACATCGACTACAAACGTTCCAAAGAAGTAGACGCGGTGCGGTTGCGGCCGCATCCGTACGAGTTTGCGCTGTATTACGACATTTAAGAATCGTCGTTGGTCATTCGTCGTCGGCGAGGCCCGGCACAGGCCGGGCCTTTTCTACTTCGTCAGCACCTTGAACGCGTGAGTCCACTGGTTCCGCAAGAATCCCGGGATGCACCACAACATGCACAGCGGCTCCAGTGCCCGCGCAGCCATGATCCCTCCACAGTCGAAAGGTTCCCAGCCGAATTGGCGGATGATCTCCGTGACCTGAGCTTTCGCGCTCTCGTCGTCTCCGCAGAGAAACATGGTCGGCGTCCCTTGTTCGAACTTCGGATTGACCATGCGCGCACTGCCGACGCTGTTGAACGCTTTCACCACATGCGCCTGCGGCAGCAAAGCCTGAATCCTCTCGCTCAGCGACTCGTTCGGCCCGGTGAAGTACTGCAGGACGCCTTTGACTGGAGGGGCGTCAGCGATAGGGTTGTTCACGTCAATCAGCGTCTTGCCAGCAAGGTTCTTAGGATCGGCGAGGCGAATGACGCTTTCTACAGCGGTCCCCTTCACGGCCAAAACCGCCAGCTCGCCGAAGCGGGCGGCCTCAGCGAATGTTCCGACCCGCACTCCGGGTGTTTTCGCCAGCCATTGCTGAACATCTTTGGCTTGCGGATCGCGCGTTCCTACAAAGACCTGATGACTGTGTTTCAAGAAACCGGCCGCGAGCGTTTGACCGACGGCGCCGGATCCCAGGACTGCGACTTTCATAAAGAATCTCCTTTTCACACAAGTGAACGCATGGGAATGGATGAGCTTCTGCCTACTTCGGCTTCAAGTTTGCAAAAACGCACTCGCACCGAAAACTGTTCGTATCCGGACACTTGCTTCCCATGAATGGGCAAAGTGGTCGCGTTCCCGTCTCTTCTTTGTTGGTGTAAGTTATTAGCTGCAGATCACTTAAGTCACCTCGCCCCAGTGGTCTTGGGCGTGCCCTTCTAAAAGGCAAATGGATATCGCTCGTCCATCGTTCGCGCGGGAAAAACGCCGCCGGCAAATCATCTACGTCGCAGTCGGAATTGTCTTCCTAGTTCTTGTCACGATGGGCCTGTCGCGCCTGAAGCCAGCCGCGCCCACAGTTGAACGCTCGACGGTTTGGATTGACACGGTGAAACGCGGCTCGGTGCTGCGCCAGGTGCGCGGCCTGGGAACGCTGGTTCCGATCGAGGGATCAATTCAGTTTCTGCCGGCGATCACGGAAGGGCGCGTGGAAAAAATCCTGGAGCTACCCGGAGCGCAAGTCAAGGCGGACACCATCTTGCTGGAGTTGAGCAATCCTCAGTTGAGCCAGGAAGCGATGGACGCGCAATTGAAGTTGAAGGCCTCCGAAGCGGATTACAAGAATTTGGAAGTGGCACTGGCCAGCCAAGTTCTCGCCCAGAAGTCGGTCGCCGCCGAGGCGCAGTCGGATTACAGCCAGGCCAAAAGGCAGGCCGACATTGACACCCAGCTGGCCAAGCTGGGCGTAATTTCTGAGCTCAGCCAGAAAGTTTCGAGTGAGAAGGCCGAGGAGCTGGGCACTCGCAACGATATTGAAAAACAGAGGCTGGAAAACAGCAGCGAGGTGCTGAAGGCACAGCTGCAGGCCAAAGCGGCCGAAGTCGAAGAATTCCGCGCACTGGCGCGGTTAAAGCAGAGCCAATTGGATGGCTTGCGGGTGCGCGCCGGAATCGCCGGAGTACTGCAGGAGCAGACACTCAAAATCGGCCAGTACGTCACACCGGGAACGACGCTGGCCAAAGTGGTTCAGCCGCAACGGCTCAAAGCCGAGCTGAAGATTGCCGAAACCCAAGCCAAAGACATCCAGCTGGGACAGCCCGCCTCGGTCGACACGCACAACGGAATTATTTCTGGTCACGTCGTGCGCATTGATCCGTCTGTTGTAAATGGGACCGTCACCGTGGATGTGGCTCTGGACGCAGCGCTGCCTCAAGGCGCGCGGCCCGACCTCAGCGTGGACGGCACGATTGACCTGGAGAAGATGGAGAACGTGCTCTATGTGGGACGTCCGGCGTTTGGGCAGGAGCAGAGCACCGTCGGCATGTTCAGGCTGGAGCCCGACGGCAGTAACGCGGTGCGGGCGCAGGTGAAGCTGGGACGCAGCTCGGTGAACACGGTTGAGATTCTGCAGGGATTGAAGGAAGGCGATCAGGTCATTCTTTCTGACATGTCGCGCTGGGACAATTTCGACCGGATTCGGCTGGAGTAACCGCGAAAACCTCGAAACACGGAGGACACAAAGGGCACAGGTCACACAGAACAAGCCCGAGAAAGGAACTGCGATGGCGGCTGATGGATTGATGATTCGCATGGAGAACATCTCCAAGGTTTTCTACACCGACGAAGTCGAGACGCACGCGCTGTCCGGCGTGCACCTGGAGATTCGCAAGGGCGAGTATGTCTCGATCGCCGGCCCGTCCGGCTCCGGCAAATCGACGCTGCTGGCGCTGATCGGACTGCTCGATTCTCCGAGCGAGGGCGAATATGTGCTGAACAGTCAGGCAGTGGCGAACCTCGACATCAGCCAGCGTTCGCGCATTCGCAATCGCGAGATCGGATTTATCTTCCAAAGCTTCAACCTGATTGGCGATCTCAACGTTTATGAGAACGTCGAGTTGCCGCTTACCTACCGCGGCATGCCGTCGGCGGAGCGCAAGCAGCGAGTGCAGACGGCGCTGGAGCGCGTCGGCATGAGCCACCGCACCAAGCATTATCCCTCGCAGCTCTCGGGAGGTCAGCAGCAACGCGTGGCTGTGGCTCGGGCGCTGGCGGGATCGCCGTCCATTCTGCTGGCGGACGAGCCTACGGGAAACCTTGACTCGCGCAACGCAGAAGCGGTCATGGATCTGTTGCGCGATCTGCACCGCGAAGGCGCGACCATCTGCATGGTCACGCACGATCCCAGGTTCGCCAAGCATGCCGACCGGCAAATACATCTTTTCGATGGACGAGTGGTTGAGGAGAGCGTCGAGGTGGGTTAGATGGAAACCCTATTGCAGGACGTGCGCTACGGGCTACGCACGCTGCTGAAGAGTCCCGGCTTCACCGTGGTTGCGGTGATTACGTTGGCCGTCGGGATCGGCGCCAACGTCGCCATCTTCAGCTACGTTGATGAACTTTGGCTTCGCCCGATGCCTGTGCCTCATGCCGGGCAGTTGGTGCGAATTTACACCAGCAATCCAAGCAGCAAGGGGGAAATCGAGCGGAGGTACAGCTCGTATCCGGATTTTGAAGACCTGCGTGCTAACGTAAAAACTCTTTCTGGCGTGGCTTTGCATGAAGGGCGCGGCGCCATGCTCGATGATGGCGTCGAGAACAAGCTGGTCACGGCCGCGCTGGTCTCGGACAATTTCTTTGACGTACTCCAGGCCAGGCCGGCGGTGGGCCGCATGTTCACAGAAAGGGAACTGCGGAACGGTTCCGCACCGGAAATTGTTCTGAGCTATCCCTTCTGGCGACACCAGTACAACGGTGATCCGGGGATTGTGGGGCAGACGATCATTGTGGACGGCCAGCACGTCACTGTGTTGGGCGTTTTGCCGCGCAGCTTTCGTGGCACCGAAGCCATGATGGTGCGGGATCTCTGGATCCCCGTGTCGACCTGGCAGCAGATCAGGCCGGAAAAAGGGCATCTGGTTTCGCGTACGTTTCGCGACTTCGACTTGTTCGGGCGCCTGCGAGACGGCGTAAGTTTGCAACAGGCCAAGGCGGAGTTGTCCGGAATTGCCGCACAGTTGGCGCAATCCTATCCCGATACAAACAACGGACGCAAGCTGACACTGGTCCCGGAAAAACAGACGCGCGGGGACGAAATCGCTGCCTTTGGACTGATCTTGCTGGGCGTCGCGGCGCTGGTATTGCTGATTGCCTGTTCCAACGTCTCCAGCTTGCTGCTGGCGCGCAGCGAATATCGCCGCCACGCGATCGCAACCCGCGTTGCCCTGGGCGCAAGCCGGGTCAGAATTGTTCGTCAACTGCTTACCGAAACGGTGCTTCTTGCCGTCGCCGGTGCGGTCTCCGCGCTGGTGCTCGGCGATGCGCTGCTTCGTGCCCTGCCCAGCTTGATGCCGCAGATGAGCTTCAACGTGGGAGTGGATGCGTACCTGAGTTGGCGCGGGTTCGTCGCGGCTCTGGGACTGGCAGTGACGTCCATGTTTTTGTTCGGTACAGTTCCTGCTCTGCTGGCTTCACACATGATGCCGGCCGCGGCGTTGAAGCAACGCGGGATCGAAACCGGCAGAGTGCGTCCGACGGCCCGCAACGTGTTGGTCGTCGCACAGGTCGCGCTGTCGCTTGTCCTGCTCGTCGGCGCAGGCCTGCTGGTACGCTCGGTTCTGCGCGGCCTCGCGCTTGACCCGGGATTCAATGCCCACCAGCAAATGTTGGTTCTGGAAATTTCTCCGGAGATGGAGAAAGTGCCTGACGCTGTTGGCTTTGTCCGTGAGGCGCGGCGGCGCATTGAGATGTTGCCTGGCGTCACCGCAACTGCCGTTGCTATGCGAGTTCCGTTTGGCATGAGCGGCGGAGGCATGACGCGCAAAGTGTTCGTTCCTGGCAGTCTGGCAGGCGCCGATCGCGAGGGCGCCACAATCAACGTTGATCCGGTAGGGGACCACTTTTTCGATGTACTCGGCACGCGGCTGGTGCGGGGCCGCGCCATTGATCAGCATGATCTGGATACGAACGCCCGCGTGGTCGTGGTGAACCAGCAAATGGCGGGGCGGTTCTGGCCAAACGACGATCCCATCGGCAAGCGCATGCGCCTGGAGAAGATCGATGGCGATGAGTACGTCGTGATCGGAGTCGCCGAGGACGGAAAGTACAACGACTTCGAGGAAGCTTCACTGCCGTATTTCTTCATTCCCATGAAGCCGGACGATTACGGCGAAGTGGCCATGGCGGTAAAGACGACTGCAGATCCCGGCAGCCTGGCGGGCCCGGTACGGCAAACTCTGCGCGACATCAATCGCAACGCTGCGATTCTCGGTCTGTTGACCTTGCGGGAACACGTCCGCGAAGCGCTGTATGGTGAGCGCGTCGCGGCCGGATTGGTCTCGGCACTGGGAGGTTTGGGGCTGCTGCTGGCGGCCGTCGGAACCTATGGCCTGTTGTCATTCCTGGTGGGGAGGCGCAGGCAGGAGATTGGAATCCGGCTGGCACTGGGCGCGCAGCGCGGCGGCATCTTCCGATTGATGATCGGCCATGCGCTGCTGCTGGCAGCGATCGGGGTTGCCATCGGCAGCCTGGCCGCGATCGCGGCTACACGCATGTTGACCAGCTTGCTGGTAGGAATTGCCCCAACGGATATTCCGGCATTCGCCATCGGCATTTCTATTTTGTTGATGATCGTCTTCGTCGCCGCACTAACGCCGGCTGTAAGCGCTACGCGAGTCGATCCCATGGTGGCCCTGAGGTGCGAATAACATGCAGTCCCTGCTGCAGGATGTGCGCTACGGATTCCGACAGTTGCGGCACAGCCCAGGCTTTGCGCTGGTCGCCATTCTGACCATCGCTATTGGCATTGGGGCCAGCACCACAATCTTCAGCTGGATTCGCTCGGTTCTGCTAAATCCGCTGCCCGGTGCGGCCCAACCCGACCGCGTGGTTGCGCTGGAGATGCTGACGCCGTCCGGCGAATGGACTCCGACCTCATATCTCGACTTCGTCGATTTTCGAGAGCACTCTAGGCTGCTCGAGTCGATGAGCGTGACCGTTCCGATGGACCTGGCGGTCGGAGATGAAAAGAAGGTCGATCGCATCTGGGGGGAACTGGTCTCCGGCAATTACTTCGACATGCTGCGAGTGCAGCCGGAGCTCGGCAGATTCTTTTCCAAGGCGGAATCGGGCGACGAGCAGAATGCTCACGCCGTCGTCATCATCAGCCACTCAGTTTGGAAGAACCGCTATCGCTCCGATCCAGGAGTGCTTGGCGCGACGGTGCGAATCAATCGCTATCCCTACACCATCATCGGGGTCGCGCCGGAAAATGTTCACGGCTCCATGCCTGGACTCTCCTTCGAGATGTGGACGCCCGCAACCATGTTCGGTCAATTGAGTTCGACCGGCGACTGGATGCTGCGTGATCGCAAAACCCGCATGTTTCGGGTCCTGGCCCGGCTGGCGCCCGGTGTAGGGATCGAACAGGCACGAGCAGAGGTGCAGGCACTCGCCAAGCACAATGCGGAAGTGGATGCGGACACGAATGAGGGGATGAGCGCCACCCTCCTGCCGCTCTGGAAATCACACTACGGGATTCAGGAATCTCTGGTTGCGCCGCTGAGCATCCTGATGGGCGCTTGCGGAGTGGTGCTGCTGATCGTATGTGCGAACGTTGCGAACCTGCTGCTCGCCCGCGCCGTGACGCGACAGAAGGAGCTCAGTGTGCGTCTTGCCCTCGGGGCTCCACGTTGGCGCCTGATTCGCCAGCTTCTGACCGAGAGCTTCCTGATCTCAGTGGCCGGAGCGATTGCCGGTTTGCTGCTTTGCCAGTGGCTCGGAGGATCGCTGCAATGGCTTGTGCCCGCGGCCACGCTGCCGACAATGGTCCGGCCACCGATTGATACGGGCGTGTTGCTGTTCACTGCGGCGCTGGCGTTTGCCGTGGCTGCGCTTGCGGGTGTGGCTCCCGCAGTTCACTCCGCGCGAGGCGATGTGAACGAAGCGCTTAAGGAAGGAGGACGAAGCGGGACTTCGAGTGCGCGTTCCCACCGCGTGCGCGGGTTCCTGGTGAGCTCTGAGGTGGCGCTCGCGGTTGTGGCCCTCATCGGTGCGGGACTCTTTGTTAAAAGCTTTGAGCTAGCGCGAGCGATCCAACCGGGTTTCGATCCCCATCAAGTGGCGGTCGCACAGATGAATCTCTCCGCCGCCGGCTACAACGCGAGCCAGGCGGATGCTTTCCGCCTGCGGCTTCAGGAAGCACTGGCACGTCAGCCGGGAGTGACCGCGGTCAGCTACGGGGACTACATTCCGCTCAGCGTCTCGGCCGGTTCATGGGAGGACCTCGAGATTCAGGGCTACGTCCCCGGCCCCAACGAGAATATGAAGTTCTACCGGAATCTGGTGGCCCCGGGTTATTTCGACCTGCTGAAGATTGCTTTGCTCCAGGGCCGCGATTTCAATCTGCAGGACGATGCGACTCACCAGCCGGTCATGATCGTTAACCAGGAGTTCGTACGCCGTTTTCTGCCGAACCGAAGCCCGATTGGCCAGAAGGTCCACGGCTGGGGCCGATGGTTCACCATCATTGGCGTCGCGCAGGACAGCAAAATCTACCGCCTGACCGAGAATGCCTCTCCTTATTTCTACGTTCCGATTCGGCAAATCTATCGGCCGGAAATGGGCCTGAAGTTCTTCGTTCGCACCTCGGCGCCGGTCGCTGATGCCGTTGCCGCGCTGCGTCGGGAAGCGCAGGCCATCGATCCCACCGTACCGGTGTTCGATGCAATGCCGCTGGAAGAGTACATTGCCGCTTCACTGTTCACGCAGAGAATAGCCGCCAGCCTGCTGGGCACGCTGGGGTCAGTCGCGCTGTTGTTGGCCGCGATCGGCCTTTACGGCGTGATGGCTTATTCGGTAGCGCAGCGCACCAGCGAGATCGGGATCCGCGTGGCCCTGGGCGCGCAGCCGCTTGATGTACTGCGGATGATTCTCCGTGAGGGCATGGTGCTGGCGTTGCCCGGTCTGGTGGTGGGTGCTTTGTTGGCGACGGCGTTGGCGCGCGTGGTTTCTGCATCGCTGGTGGAAGTCTCTCCAAGAGATCCTGCCATTTACGCCGCCGCCGCAGCGTTTACCGTTCTAATCACATTGTGCGCAGCCGCAAATCCCGCACGTCGTGCAGCGAAGGTCGATCCCATGGTCGCGTTACGGTACGAATGAGGAGCTTAGATGAACGAAGTAATCCAGGACATTCGTTACGCGCTGCGGCAGTTGCGCAGGAGTCCGGGCTTTACCACGGTGGCAGTGCTCACGCTGGCGCTGGGAATCGGAGCGAACGCCGCCATCTTCACTGTGGTCAACGCGCTCCTGCTCAAAATGCTGCCGGTGAGCGATCCGCAGCAGCTCGTGGTCGTGGGAGACCCTACCAGACCCAATACCGTCTCCAACGGAAGCCCGCGCACTGACGTTTTTTCTTACCCTTTATATAAAGAACTCCGTGACCGGAACGCCGTTTTCAGCGGACTGTGTGCGGCCGGGAGCGACCATCACATCGAACTGGACGCTGGTCAAGGCGAAAGTTCTGGCGAAAGGGTCACGGGACGAATGGTCAGCGGGAACTATTTTCCCATGCTTGGTCTTCAACCGGCTGCTGGACGTTTGTTCTCCGAGTCTGACGATACCGCGGTAAACGCCAATCCGGTCGTCGTGCTGAGCTATGGATACTGGCAGCGCAAGTTTGCACTCTCTCCGTCAGTCATTGGCCGGGACATTCGCCTGAACGGATTTCCATTCACAGTCGTGGGCGTGGCGCCGGCCGGTTTCGAGGGCGACGTATTGGGCGAACAGATGGCGCTATTTGTCCCCATCAGCATGCAGCCGGAAATCGTGCGCGGACGGCAATGGCTGAATACCGGGAATGTCTCCTGGCTGAACCTGATTGGGCGCCTGAAGCCCGGTTCTACTCCAGCCCAGGCAGAGGCCAACCTCAACGTCGTGTTTCAACAAGCGGTCCAGGGAAACTACGGGGCGGCGCTGTCATCGGACGATAGAAAAACGGTTCGTGAAGAACACTTGAGCATTCATGTGTCCCCGGGTGGAGGTGGCGTGTCGGACGTGCGCGCCGACTACCGGACTCCGTTGCTGTTGCTGATGGGCATTGTCGGCTTGGTGCTGCTGATCGCGTGCGTGAATGTGGCGAACCTGCTCCTGGCGCGGGCGTCGATTCGCAATCGGGAGATCGCTGTCCGGTTGGCGATCGGCGCGAATTGGTATCGCCTGCTACAACAACTCCTCACAGAAAGTATTCTTCTGGCTCTTGTTGGAGGGATCGCCGGCTCGCTGCTTGCGATTTGGGGAGTACGCCTGCTGGTCACGATCTTCGGGTCGGGCACTACTCTTCCGCTTTTTCCTGATGGGCGGGTTCTGGCATTCACCATCGCTGTTTCGCTGCTCACCGGAATTCTCTTTGGTCTGGTTCCGGCGTTACGTGCCTTGAGGGTGCCGGTCTCCGCCACGCTGAAAGAGGCAGGCCGCACGACGGCTGCGAGAGGATCGCGATTCCTGCTGGGAAAAGGACTGATCGCAGGACAGGTAGCGCTTTCGTTGCTGGTGCTTTTTGCCGCCAGCCTCTTGGTGCGCAGCCTGCAAAAGTTGATGTCGCAGGATTTTGGCTATGCGCACGATCACCTCGTCATCGCTCGACTGGATGCAAGTTCTGGTGGATATAACAGTGAGCGAATGAAGGCGCTGGCCCAGCAATTGGTTACCCGACTCGTAAGCACTCTCGGGGTTCGCGCCGCCACCTATTCCACCAATGGATTGTTCGCCGGGACAGAGTCGAACGATGCCATCATCGTGCCGGGCTTCACCGCCAGTAACACGGATGACCGATCGGCGAGGGAGGACTACGTCGGGCCGGATTATTTTGGAGTAGTAGGCATTCCCGTTCTCGTGGGCCGGGGAATTGAGGCTCAGGACACTGCGACCTCGACCCGTGTGGCCGTCGTCAATGAGGCCATGGTCAAGCATTTCTTCCCAGGCCAGAATCCCATCGGACGACAGTTCACGATTGATGACGCTGCCTGGCTCGATAAGCCGATCACGATCGTCGGGGTATCGCGTGATGCCAAGGACCACGGCAGTGGCCTGCGCGAAACGGTCATGCCGCGCTTTTACCTCGCCTTTCAGCAGATGCCGGATCCCCTCCAAATTGTGCTCGAAGCACAAGTCCGCGGCATTCCATCTGCGGCGATTGCGAACGTGACCAGTCAGGTCAAAGCCCAGGATGCCCATTTACCAATCTCTTTCGTCAGGGCGCTCGACAGCCTGGTGAACGACAGCGCCGCCAATCAGATCGCTCTCGCCAAGCTCTCCGTATTCTTCGCAGGGCTGGCGCTGCTACTGGCCTGCATCGGACTCTATGGCGTCATGTCGTATACGGTCGCGGGCCGCACCCGGGAAATCGGCGTACGAATGGCGCTCGGCGCGGGGCGCGGCGACGTAGTCCAACTGGTGCTCCACGAAGGCATGCTTTTGGTGGCGGCCGGCCTGGTAATCGGGATTCCGCTCTCGCTGCTGAGTAGCCGCCTGTTGCACAGCTTTCTGTTTGGATTAAACGCCACGGACCCGATTTCCTTGATCACGGTAGTTCTGCTGCTGGGAATTGTCGCGGCGCTGGCGGCATTCATTCCTGCCCGGCGGGCCAGCAAGGTCGATCCCATGGTGGCGCTGAGGTACGAGTGAAATGGAGACCTTGCTCCAGGACATCCGTTACGGCTGGCGCATGTTGCGCAACTCGCCGGGTTTTACGCTGGTCGCGGTGATCACGCTGGCACTCGGCATTGGCGCCAACACCGCGATGTTCAGCGTGATCAATTCGGTGCTGCTGCGGGCCTTGCCATTTCCTGACGCTAAGCGAGTCATGATCGTCTGGAAGACGATGTCGAATGGCACGCCCAACGCATTTTCGACTCCGGCCTTCCTTGAATGGAAGCAGCAAGGGGATTTCACCGGGCGCATGGGAGCGTTTTCGAACGTCGGAAAGAACCTCTCCAGCACTGCGGTCCCGGAACGAATTGCGGGCGGGAGGATCAACTACGACTTGTTTCCAGTGTTGGGTGTACAGCCGGTCCTGGGGCGGATGTTCTCCGCAGATGAAGATCATCAGGGCGCGGGCTCGGTCGTGCTCTTAAGCCATGCGCTGTGGAAGACACGATTTGGATCGCGCCCCGATATATTAGGCAGTGCGATAAGCCTGGACGGCGAGCCCTTTACCGTGGTCGGCGTGATGCCGCGAGGGTTTCACGTACTCTCCGACCAAGAACTGTTCTGGATTCCATTGCAGCTGGAATCGGCGAACGCCCAGGCCTCCGCCCGGAATGTGCATTGGCTCTTCGCCTTCATCCGGCTCGGCGCCGGCACGAGTCAGAGTCAGGCGCAGACCGTGCTCAATACCATGGCGTCTCGACTGAAGACGCAGGATCCCAAGGGCGAAGGCGCCTTCGGGGCAAGTTTGCAGCCGATGGGTGAGTTTCTCTATGGGGATGTGAAATCGGTGTTGCTGCTGCTGCTGGGAGCGGTGGGATTTGTATTGCTGATCGCGTGTTCTAACGTGGCAAACCTTTTGCTCGCACGCGGCAGCATCCGGCGGAGGGAGATTTCGATCCGCAGTGCGCTGGGGGCAGCCCGCATCCGCATGATCCGCCAATTACTGACGGAGAGCCTATTGCTGTCGCTGATGGGCGGCGTGCTTGGGCTAGGGCTGGCATGGCTTGCGGTATGGGTAATGCAGGCCATTCATCCTTCGAGCATTCCCTCGGTCGATTCCATCTCAATCGACGGCACCACGTTGGCGTACACAGCCTTGCTCTGCGGCGTAGTCGGCATCCTCTTTGGCATTGCCCCGGCGCTGGATTTTTCTCGGGTCAACGTCAGCGAGGCCCTGAAAGAAGGATCGCGCGGCAGCAGCTCCGGCTTCGGCAAACACCGGGTCGTTCTGGTCGTCACCGAAACCGCGCTGGCGTCGATTCTTCTGATCGGGGCCGGGCTGTCGCTGAAAAGTTTGTGGCGCGTCGAGAAAATCGACCCAGGGTTCAATCCCGTCGGCGAGTTGACTTTCCGCATTGCTTCTCCGCCGCAATTTTCCGGCGACCGAATTCCAGTTTTCTATCAACAGGTGATGGAACGAATGCGGGCCCTGCCGGGCGTGCAGTCTGCGGTGCTGGCCAGGAACCTTCCCATGAGTGGTGCCGATCCCTCCATGGCGATCTCAATTGAAGGCACGCCACCACCGCCATCTCAGATCCCGATCGTGACGCGCTTTCGCGCTATCGGGGCCGGCTACTTCAGCGGTTTGCAGATATCACTACTGAGTGGGCGAGAGTTTACCGAATACGACACCGCTGCTTCACCCAGGGTTGCCGTGGTCAGCGAAAGTCTGGCCAAGCTCTATTGGCCGAAGGAAAATGCGCTGGGCAAGCGCCTGAAACCGGAGTTGACAGGTGGCGAGTGGTGCACAGTTGTGGGCGTCGCTGCCGATGTTCGTCATTGGGCGGCAGACGTGACCGACGTCGAACCCACGGCCTACTACCCGTACACGCAGGTGCCTCCGGCGTTCCTGCCGTTGCTCGAAGGCACCATGACCATTGCGGTCCGCAGCGCGACTCCGGCTGGACTGCTCACTTCCATCCGCGCGGCGATCGGGGAGATCGACAAATCCGTGCCCGTGTTCGACGTGAAAAGCATGGAAGAAATGGTGTCGGATTCCGGTTCGCTGCGCCGTTTTGACATGTGGCTGATCGGTACCTTCGCGGGTCTGGCGCTGATCCTGGCCGGCTTGGGCATTTATGGAGTCATGGCGTATTCGGTTTCGCAGCGTACGCGGGAAATTGGAATTCGCATCGCGCTGGGCGCGCAGCAACAGAACGTCCTGCGCCTGATCATGGGACAGGGTGCTAGGTTGGCTTTAGCCGGAGTAGGCGTAGGACTGGTCGGCGCATTCGCACTGACGCGCCTGATGCAAAGCCTTCTGTTCCAGGTGGGCGCGAGGGATTTCATGACCTTTACCGTCGTCCCGCCGCTTGTCTTGGCGCTGATTCTCGTGGGGTGCTATGTCCCAGCGCGGCGCGCCACCAAACTTGATCCGGTTGTGGCGCTGCGAGACGAGTAACTGAGCGGTTCGTAGGAAGATCTTGAGATGGAGCCATCAATGATTCAACTTCGCAACGTGGAACGAACCTACAAAGCCGGCGCTGGGGTGACCTACGTGCTGCGCCGCATCAATCTGGACGTTAAAGAGGGTGAGTTCATTACGGTCATGGGGCCTTCGGGTTCGGGCAAATCCACTCTGCTCAGCATCGTTGGCATGCTCGATGACGGTTGGGCGGGAGAGTTCTACTTTCTCGAGAACGCCGTCCATAAGCTCGATCGCAAGAAGCGCTCGGACCTCAACCGGAAATACATTGGCTTCGTTTTTCAGAGCTATCACCTGCTCGACAATCTTACGGTCTACGAGAACCTCGACGTTCCGCTGTCCTATCGCAACATCTCACGCTCACAGCGACAAAGCATGGTGGGTGAAATTCTGGATCGCTTTCAAATTGTCGGCAAGAAAGACTTGTTTCCCAGCCAGCTCTCCGGCGGGCAGCAGCAATTGGTCGGAGTAGCGCGAGCAGTAGTTGGAAATCCGAAGCTGATTCTTGCCGACGAACCCACCGGCAATCTGCATTCCAGCCAGGCCAAGGAAATTATGGAGCTGTTCAAGAAGCTGAACGATCAGAGGACGACGATCATTCAGGTCACGCATTCTGAGGTCAACGCCTCGTACGGGAATCGGACCATTCAATTATTCGATGGCTGGATTACCACCGATCCGGCCAATCCCCAGGCTACGAGTCCTGCGGCGGCAACGAGGTAACTGATGGAAACTCTGCTGCAGGATATTCGCTATGGCTTGTGCATGTTGCGCAAGAACCCGGGATTCACCGCGGTGGCTGCGATCGCCCTGGCCCTCGGCATCGCCAGCACCACGGCCATCTTCAGTGTCGTTGACGTGGTTCTTCTGCATCCGCTGCCCTATCCCGATGCCGACCGCATTGTTGAGGTAGGGGAGACGTATCGAGGTATCGATTCGGGAGACGCGTCTCCGGCCAACTACCTCGATTGGGCTTCGGAGAACCATGTTTTTTCGCAGATGGCAGCATTGCGCTGGTGGAGCGGCGCCCTGACCGGCGGTGATCGACCGGAGCGTGTCCCCGGCGCCATGGTCACGGCAAGTTTTTTTCCGCTGTTTGGCGTCAACCCAATTTTGGGGCGTGGCCTTCTTCCGGATGACGAAAAGCCGGGGAACGAGCACGTCGTGGTGTTGAGTTACGGCTTGTGGCAGCGGCGCTTCGCTTCGGATCGGAGCTTGGTTGGCCGGAACATCACACTGAATGGCGAACGCTACGCAGTAATCGGCGTGATGCCGCCGCAGTATTCTCCGGATCAAGACGGTGAACTCTGGCTGCCTTCGCCGTGGGGAGTGCCGACGCATCCCTTGGCGCCGGACAAGGATCCCCGCCAATTCCGCGACCGAAGTTATCTGGCGGTTTGGGGCCGGCTGAAACCGGGAGTGTCCCTCCAGCAGGCACGTGCAGAGATGAGCGCGATCGGGGGACGGCTGGCAAAACAATATCCTGATTCGAACGACGAGGTGGGCGTCTCTGCCATCCCGCTGCGCGAAGACATGGTTGGCGACATTCGCCCGGTGTTGCTGGTTTTACTGGCCGCAGTGGGTTTTGTCCTTCTGATCGGATGCGCCAACGTTGCGAATCTCTTGCTGGCGCGCGCCAGCGCGCGAGCGAAAGAAATTTCAATTCGTACCGCGCTGGGGGCGAGCCGTCGCCGCTTGATCTCGCAAATGCTTACGGAGAGCGTGTTGCTGGCCCTCGTCGGAGGAATCTTGGGAATCGTGCTGGCGGCCTGGGCAGTTCCGGCGCTCTTGACGCTCAGTCCGCCCGACGTGCGCGGTTTCGGCAGCATCGGCCTCAATCGCGACGTGCTGGGGTTCAGTCTCGCCGTTTCTGTTCTCAGCGGAATTCTGTTCGGATTAGCGCCCGCCATCCAGGCATCGCATTGGAACGTGAATGAGTCGCTGAAGGAAGGCGAACGCGGTAGCTCCGGGGTACACGCGCGAACTCGCTCCGCGCTGGTGGTTAGCGAAGTTGGGTTGTCATTGCTTTTGCTAGTTGGAGCTGGGCTGCTGGTCAGAAGCTTCGAACGGCTCATGCATGTTGATCCGGGTTTCGATCCCAAACGGCTGCTGACTTTCACGGTTGCGCTCCCGCCAACCACAGAGCCGCAGCAGCAAAATGTGTTTTATCAGGAGGTCGTGCAACAGCTGCAATCGGCTCCGGGAGTGCAGTCCGCGGGCGCGGTGAGCCGCCTGCCATTATCGGGAGGCAATAGCACCCGTAGCTTCACACTGGTTCCCAAGAGCCAGCAGTCGTATTTCGGAGATATTCGAGTGATCACTCCAGAATATTTCTCAACCATGGGCATGCCATTGCTCAAGGGACGGAACTTCACCCGGGCCGATGACGCCAGCACGACGCTAGTCGCGATCGTGAACGAGGCGCTGGCGCAGAAAGCTTTTCCCGGACAAGACCCGATCGGAAAATACATCTACGATTTTGGGCCGGACAACCAACAACTTCAAATTGTTGGCGTCATCGGAAACATCCGGCACGTTTCGCTGGCTGATGCGCCGCGCCCGGAGGTCTACCAACCGCTTGGTCAGGCTACGTGGACGTCCATGTTCATGGTGGTCCGTAGCAAGACAGACGGCCCTGATGCGCTGATCTCCGCCGCGCAGAATGCGGTTTGGAGCGTGAACCGCGATGTGCCGTTGCCCAACGTTCGCACCATGGAGGAGGTCATCGGCCGCTCGGTGCAGCGCCGGACTTTCGCCATGCTGCTGCTGGCGATCTTCGCGGGTCTGGCGATGTTGCTGGCGGCGATCGGTCTCTACGGTGTGATGTCTTACTCCGTTTCCCAACGCACGCGCGAGATTGGCGTTCGCCTGGCGTTAGGAGCTCAAAGGGCGGATGTGCTGAGGCTCGTGGTGGGGCAGGGAATGACGCTGGTTGCGGCCGGCGTGGGGCTGGGAATTGTGGCTGCCCTCGCGCTGACTCGATTGATGTCCGGCCTGTTATTTGGCGTGAGCGCGAGAGATCCGCTGGTGTTCAGCCTGTTTGCCGTATTGCTGATCACGGTCGCGCTGATTGCCAGCTATGTGCCGGCGCGCCGGGCCGCCAAGGTCGATCCCATGGTGGCGTTGCGATACGAATGAAGGTGAAGGAATGAACTCTTTACTGCAAGACATTCGCTACGGTCTCCGCATGTTGCGCAAGAATCCGGGATTCACCGCGGTCGCGGTGCTGACCCTTGCGCTGGGAATTGGCGCCAACACATCGATTTTCAGCGTGGTGAATGCGGTGCTGCTAGCGAAGCTTCCCTATAGCAACCCAGATCGGCTGGTCATGATCTGGGGGACCGATCCGCGGCAAGGCGGGGATATTTCTCCAGTGTCCCCAGGAGTATTCACGGCGTGGAAGTCTGAGTCCAAGGCATTCGACGGCATGGCTGCGTCTACAGATGATCTCGATACCATCACCGGCGCGGAAGACCCGGAGATGGTCATCGGATACGATTTTTCTTCTGACTATTTCAAGGTACTCGGTGCCACGCCGGAGCTGGGCCGTACATTCTTGCCGGAAGAAGATCGTCCAGGCGGCCCCAACGTCGCGGTGCTGAGCGATGCGCTGTGGCGAAGGCGATTTGCGGCTGATGCTGCCATTATCGGCAAGTCCATCAACCTGGGTCAGAAACCCTTCACCGTCGTCGGAGTCATGCCGCCGACGTTTCGTTACCCGGACAAGGTTGAGATCTGGACGCCGCTTGCGCTGCCGGCCTCCGCAACCAGCGACTGGAAGAACCGCTACCTGCGAGTAATCGCGCGCCTGGCGCCGGGAGTGACCATCGAACAAGCCCAGGCCCAAATGAACCTGCTGACGCAGCGCTTGGCCAGGGAGCATCCCGACACAAACACTGGCCAAGGTGTTCGACTGCGTCCGCTGCGTCAGGAGATAGCAGGCGATATTCGCCTTCCCTTGCTGGTCCTGTTGGGCACGGTAGGTTTCGTTCTGCTCATTGCCTGCGCCAACGTGGCCAACCTTTTGTTGGCGCGCTCCGCGTCGCGCCAACACGAAATTGCGGTTCGCACCGCAGTGGGAGCCAGCCGATTCCGATTGGCGCGCCAGATGTTCACCGAACATGCGCTGCTCTCGATTCTGGGCGGAGCGGCCGGATTGCTGCTTGCGTTCTGGAGCCGGCAGTTTCTGCTCGCACTTTTCCCCAACAATATCGCGAACCTAAATACTCCAACCATAGAAACGATTCCTATAGACGCGCAGGTACTCGGGTTTGCCGCAGCAACCACCATCTTGACGACCATGTTCTTCGGTCTCATCCCGCTGTTGCGAACTTCCGGCTGGGACCTGAACCAGGTGCTCAAGGAGTTCGGGAGAAGCGGACTGGCGACCAGCAGGGAACGGCGCTTTCGGAATGTTCTGGTCGTGGCCGAGGTCGCGCTGTCTTTCACGCTGATGATCGGCGCCGGCCTGCTCATCCGAAGCTTTGCTGTACTTACCCGTCAGGACCTCGGTCTCCGCCCGGACCATGTTCTGGCGTTGGAAGCTTTTCCATCGGCCACGCAATATCCGTCCAAACAGCCGGAGAAATTACTTTCATTCGTGGATCGATCGCTGGAGAATTTGCGTGCGATTCCTGGGGTTGAGTCCGTCGCGGCTACTAATTATCTTCCCCTGTCTGGGTTCTGGGATGAACAGAATTTCACAGTCGAGGGTTGGCCCGCGCCGGTAAAAGGCGATGAACCAGCCGCAGACAATCGTGTGATTACGCCCAATTATTTTTCGACCATAGGCATTCCGCTGTTGCGGGGCCGCGATTTCACGCCGGCGGACGTAAATGAATCGACGCACGTCATCATTGTGAGCGCATCGTTGGCCAATCGTTTCTGGAAAAACGAAGATCCGATCGGCAAACGTCTGAACCTCGGAGATACGGAAAAACCAGATTGGTGGCAGATCATCGGCGTGTGCGGCGATGTGCATGCGTTTGGGATCGCAGAAAAAGTCCATCTCGATCTTTATCGACCCTACGCCCAGGTTTATTTTCCCCTGCTTGCGTTCACCGTCCGCACCAAGGGCGATCCAGCGCAGATGGTGGCGGCGGCCAAGGCGGCGATCTGGTCCGTAAATCCGCAGCAACCTTTCTACAAAGTGATCACGATGAAGGCTCTGGCAACGGAGTCGATCGCGCTGAGGCGCGTCAACATGCTGCTGCTGGCGGTATTTTCCGCGATTGCCCTGGGGCTGGCGGTGGTCGGAATCTACGGTGTGTTGTCCTACACCGTCATGCAGCGAACCCACGAGATGGGTGTCCGCGCTGCCTTGGGAGCGAAACCGGGAGACTTGCTGAGGTATGTCCTGGGCGACGGGCTGCGGTTGATTTTGATCGGCGTGGGAGTCGGTCTGGCGGCATCGGTGGCCTTGGCCCGGGTAATCGTCAGCGTGCTTTTTGGCATCGCCCCGATTGATCCGGCAACTTTCGCTCTGAGCACAATGTTGATAGCCGCGTCGGCCCTGGCTGCTTGCTACATCCCTGCGCGCCGGGCAGCTCGAGTCGATCCCATGGTGGCGCTGCGGTACGAGTAGTCGAAACGGGGAATAGGAGAGTTATGATGTTCGAAACAACTAGCAATGTATGCGGCTTTGTCAACAACAAGCTGCATCTGATAGTTAAAGTAATACTTACACTTGGGGTTGCCCTTACCCCCTTTGCCGCTGTGGCTCAGAACTTGATTGACTACTCCAAACCTTCAAGTCATTTTCCCGATCCTTTGGGGCCTTACTTCGCCCACGAGGTGCCCCCGGCAAACTTCGGCAATACGCCGCGCATCGAGAATCTGCTGAAAGATGGCCGGCTCCGCTTGTCGCTCAGCGATGCGGTTGCGCTCGCGCTGGAGAACAACCTCGACCTTGCCATTGCGCGCTTCAACCTTTCCATTGCTGACACCGACATCATGCGCGCCAAATCCGGCGAGTCGGTGCGCGGCGTCGCTACCGGGTTGGTGCAGGGAACACCCGGCGGCGGAGTTGGCGGCTTTGGAACTGGCGCGCCCGGCGCCGGAGCGGGCGGCACGTCAGGAGGCGCAGGCGGTGCAGGAACCGGCGCTTCAGGATTGGTTCAATCCACCCTGGGCACGGGCACGAACATCGACAACTTCGACCCCATCATCACTGCAGGCACCAACCTCGACCATGCGTCATTTCCCGAATCAAGCCCGGTGCTTTATGGCGTTCAGACTTTGAAGCAAAACACGGGTGTCGCCAACTTCAACTACTCACAGGGCTTCGGTTCGGGAACCTTGATGAGTCTGAACTTCAACAACGACCGCATCACCAGCAACAGCCTGTTCACGTTTCTCTCGCCCGAATTGGACAGTGGCTTCCGCCTCACCTTGCGCCAGCACCTGCTGGCGGGCTTTGGCTTCGGACCGAATCTGCGCTTTATGCGGATTGCCCGCAATAACCGTGAAATTTCGGACGTTGCTTTCCGCGGTCAGGTTATCGCAACGGTTTCGCAGATCCAGAACATCTACTGGGACCTGGTGAATGCATACGAAGATGTAAAGGTGAAAGAACGTTCGCTGGAACTGGCGGAGAAAACGCTGTCCGACGACCGCGAGCAGGTAAAGATTGGCGCCATCGCTCCCATGGAAGTGATGAAAGCGGAGAGCGAGGAATCGTCCGCCAGCCAGGATTTGCTGCTCTCGCAAAACGGGCTGCAACTGCAGGAACTGCTCATCAAGAACGCCATCACCCGCGACCTCAGCGACCCGGTGCTGGCTTCGGCCTCAGTGATTCCCACCGATACCATGAGCATCCCCGAGAAGGAGCCGGTGACGCCCGTGCAGGACTTGATTGCGGATGCGCAAAACCATCGACCAGAGCTGGCCGAGGCGCGCATGGATTTGAGCAATCGCGAAATCACTCGCAAAGCTGCGGCCAATGCTTTGAAGCCACAGGTGGACCTGGTGGCGTGGTATGGGACGTATGGTCTCGGCGGAGTCGCGACTCCCTATGGAACCGCGAACGGTGGCCCTACTTCACAATCCGGGTATTCCAACGCATTTAGCGATCTTTTCAAGAACAACTCTCCCGACTACGCGGTGGGAGTGAACGTGACCATTCCGTTGCGCAACCGCGGCGCCCAGGCCGACCAGATTCGCTCGCAACTGGAATATCGCCAGGCGCAACTGCACCTGCAACAGTTGCAGAATCAGATCGGGATTGAAGTACGGAACGCGCAGTTCGCCTTGATGCAGAACCGATCGCGGGTTGAAGCCGCGCGCAAAGCCCGCGATCTGGCCCAGCAAACTTTCGATATCGAGCAGAAGAAGAAGGCCCTGGGCGCATCCACCAGCAACCTGGTATTACAGACGCAACGCGACCTGGCGCAGGCAGAATCGAACTTTGTCGCCGCCATGTCCACTTATGAAAAATCCCGCGTGGAACTGGATCGCGCCACCGGCTTGACCCTTGCCCATAGCGGCATTGAGCTCATGGATGCGGAGCGCGGTACAGTGCCGGAATTGCCACATTTTTCCGGCGTCGCACCGCGAGCGGAAGTTTCAGCGGAACCCGCAAGGATGGACCAGAATTGATGCCGACAACCAATCCGAAAGTGGAACCGGATAGAATTCATCAGCATCCGATGTCTATGCCAACAGGCACACATTCCGGCGTACGGTTGCTCATCGCCGATGATCAAAGGGACGTGCTGGAAGCCTTGCGCCTCCTGCTTAAGCCGGAAGGCTTTGCCATTGAGACTGCGACATCGCCTGCGGGAGTGCTCGATGCTCTGACCTCCCGCGAATTTGACGCCATTCTGATCGACCTCAATTACGCGCGCGACACTACGTCGGGACAAGAAGGACTCGACCTGCTCTCCCGCATTCAGGCGATCGACAGCACGTTGCCGGTGATCGTCATGACTGCCTGGGGCAGTGTAGAGCTGGCCGTCGAGGCCATGCGGCGCGGCGCGCGCGATTTCATCCAGAAGCCCTGGGAGAATGCACGTTTGCTGGCCACGTTGCGCACGCAGATCGAGCTTGGCGGCGCGTTGCGTCAAAGCCAGCGCCTGGAAGCCGAAAACCGCTTGCTGCGGGCGGAGGGGTTGCCAAAGTTCATCGCCAATGCCGACGCCATGCAACCCGTACTGCGATTGATCAGCAGCGTGGGACCCTCAGATGCCAACGTGCTCGTCACCGGAGAACATGGCAGCGGGAAAGAAGTCGTGGCGCGCACGCTGCACGTGCTATCGAATCGCTCCACACGGCCGCTGGTCGCAGTCAACACCGGCGGTCTGCCGGAAGGAGTTTTTGAAAGCGAGTTGTTCGGCCACGTCAAAGGTGCATTCACTGACGCCAAGACCGACCGCATCGGCCGCTTTGAGCTGGCGCACGGCGGAACGCTTTTTTTGGACGAGATCGCCAATATCCCGCTTTCCCAGCAGGCCAAGCTGCTGCGCGTTCTGGAGAGCGGGGAAATGGAGCGGGTCGGCTCCTCCCAAACTCGCCGGGTGGACGTGCGTATTATTTCCGCTACCAATGCCGATCTTGATCAGGAAGTCGAAGCCGGTCGCTTCCGCCAGGACCTGTTGTTCCGCCTCAATACAGTCGAAATACAAGTGCCCCCACTGCGGGGACGGCGGCAAGATGTTCCGCTGCTGGCCACGTATTTTCTGAACCGCTATGCGGAGCGCTACCGCAAGCCGGTCAAGACGTTTGATCCCTCCGCCATGCAGGCTATGTTGGAGTATGCTTGGCCTGGGAACGTGCGCGAACTGGACCACGCGGTCGAACGCGCGGTGCTGTTATCCAGCGGGGAAGCGGTGCGGGTCAGCGACCTCAGTCTGCGGGTGCCGCGCGAGAGCACCCAGCGGATGGAGGAACTCAGCCTGGAAGAAGTCGAGTCGCTCCTGATCCGCAAAGCAATCGACCGCTATGGTGGCAACATCAGCCAGGCCGCCGAGGCGCTGGGGCTGAGCCGGAGCGCACTGTACCGGCGACTGCAGAAATATGGAATCGGAAGCAGCTAACGCCCCTCATTTGACGGCTGGCGCTGACGCGCCAGCCCCGCAGACCCGAAGTTTTGCACGGCCAAAACCCAAGCACCGCCTGAGCCACGAAAACCGAATTCTGCTGCTGGCGTTGGCCTCCGGAGTCCCTGGAATTGCGCTGGCCATGGCCCTGCTCTGGATCGGCGACCACGATCCCAGCACGCGCTGGACTCTCGCTTTCCTGGTAATCATTTTCTGGCTTGGTTTCGCCTTTGCCGTCCGGTCATCGGTGGTCCGCCCTCTGCAGACTCTTTCCAATATGCAGTCCGCCTTGCGGGAGGGCGACTTCTCCTTCCGCGTGCGCGGCGCCAAGACTGGCGATGCCCTGGGTGAACTAATGATCGAGGTGAACACGCTTTCGCAAATGCTACGCGAGCAGCGCCTGGGCGCAATCGAGGCCAGCGCTCTGCTCACTACAGTCATGACCGAAATCGATGTTGCCGTCTTCGCCTTCGACGGTGAGCAGAGAGTGCGCCTGGTCAACCGCGCCGGTGAACGCCTCCTGTCCCAGAATGCCGAGCGTCTGCTGGGCAAGAGCGCTGACGACCTGGGACTGGTCGAATGCCTGGAGGGAGAGTCGGCGCGCACGCTCGAAAAAAACTTTCCCGGACAATCGGGCCGATGGGGCATGAGGCGCTCGGTTTTTCGCCAGGGCGGTAAGCCGCATTATCTGGTGGTGCTCGCGGACTTGAGCCGCGCCCTGCGCGAGGAAGAACGGCAAGCCTGGCAGCGGCTGGTGCGTGTGCTCGGTCATGAACTGAACAATTCGCTGGCGCCGATCTGCTCGATCGCAGGCAGTCTCGAAGACATCATGAAGTGCGAGGTTCGGGCCGCCGACTGGGAAGATGACCTGCGGCGCGGGCTGCGAGTCATTGCAGACCGCTCCGATGCCTTGAGCCGCTTCATGCGCGACTACTCCCGTTTGACTCGCTTGCCGAAACCCGAACTGCGTGCCACCTACCTGGAGACGCTGGTCAGGACCGCTGCCCGATTGGAGACCCGCACCGCGGTCGAACTCGAGCCCGGACCACTACTCACGCTCCATGTTGATCCCGACCAGCTGCAGCAGGCGCTGATCAATCTGATTCGCAACGCCGTGGACGCATCGCTCGACAGCGGCGGAAAGGTCAAGGTCGGCTGGATCAAGAATGGAAATTGGGTCAATTTGGTGGTCCAGGACGAAGGCCCGGGCATTGCCAATCCCGGCAATCTGTTTGTTCCTTTCTTCACCACCAAGCCCGGAGGCTCCGGCATCGGGCTGGTTTTGAGCCGGCAAATTGCCGAAGCCCACGGCGGAACTCTCTCGCTAAGGAACCGGGCGAACAAGAAAGGCTGCGAAGCCGTTATTCAACTTCCGTTGGGGAATTGAACCTACACTTTGTTTGTCACCCTGAGCCAGCTACGTTTACAGTCACTGGGTCCCCCATCCTAAATTGTCATCCTGAGATCCCGCGCTTTTTTTCGCGGGCCGAAGGATCTCGGTCTCCACAACTTCGCAGGTAGACACGCTTCGGTCTTTGGGTAGTGGTGAGACAACAAACTAGTCGCGCGTCTGGTTCGCTTCCTTTACTCGCATCTGCTTTCACTTCCTGCGTTACAATGTGACTCCGCAAGATCAAGAATTTCCTGACTAATAGATTTTCCCGGAGGCAAGATGAAAAATCTGTTGGTGTGGGTGGTTGTATGTTTGGTTTTTGCTGGAGCATCTCTAGCCGAGGATCCGGTGATGCAGGACTCCGACCGCATGTTTTTGCCCAAAGACATGCTTTGGGGGTACGCCGAATTTGACTTGGCGCCGCCGCACAACGAAATTGATCCCAATCTCTGTGCCGCAGACGCCGGGAAGTTCGGCGGAGTGAATGCTCCCTGCAGCGAGTTCGCCCGCTATATGCTCTCCGGGCTGCTGGAGGCGCGTCCATTCGGAAAAGGCCAACTGCGCCGACTGATGATTTTTGGTCAGCCATCGTTGCTGTTCGGCAAGAACATTCCCCAGACGCTCTACACCTGGTCGTTCGACGCCATCGGAATCGAACACTCCTGGGGGGTGGGCGTGTACATGGCCAAAGGATTCGAATTCCGATTCACGCAACATTTTCTGTTTGACCGGCTGGGCGCGCGCAGCCAGAACCTCGGCCCGGCGGACCTCGGACCCAATGGTCCATGGGGAAGATACACTGCGATCGGAGTGCGAAAGTATTTTGGTACGCGAAGGTGGTGAGCGCTCTCTACGGCAGGGAAAATCCTCATGCTATGCTGAGTTCCAGAGTCGAGAGTCTTGTCTGCAAATCCACCAACTGGGTTAAAGCAGCCGCTGGACATTGCCGCGGCGCTCTCCAACATCGCGTTTCAAGACCCGCTCGCCGCCCGGCAAAACCTGGCCCGTGTTGCTGCTCACGTCTCCGCGGCCTTGGGAATTGCGCTGCCACCGCTGTTGACGGAGGCTCCCGATCCGGACTCTGCGCTGGTGCTCCTCGATCGCTTGGTGAGCGACGGTCTGCCTGAAACTGTACGGTTAATCGAAAAGCACCATGCGCTGGCGCACTATGCCATCGTCGTGTTCGGGCACAGCCCCTTCCTGGGCGATACTCTCATCCAGAACCCTGACTTGCTGCAATCTTTTCTGCGGGACAAGAACCTGGACCGCAGCTTCTCGCGAGAAGATTTCCAGGAAAACCTGGCCCGCTTCCGCTCCCGTGCTTTTGAGACCGACATTTCGCTGCTGCTCGCGCGCTTCAAACGACGGGAATATGTTCGCATCTTGCTGCGCGATAAGTTGAAAATCTCGCCTCTCGCCGAGACTACGGCCGAAATCTCCGCGCTTTCCGACGTTTTGGTCGAAGAAGCGCTTAGCGAGGCCAACAATGATCTACAGCATCATTACGGAAAGCCTCAGCACGTGGACGCCGACGGCCGCCTGGAAGACACTCCGTTTGCCGTTCTCTCGCTGGGCAAGCTCGGCGGCAATGAATTGAATTACAGCTCGGATATTGACCTGATGTATCTCTTCGGCGATGGCGCAGAGCCGGCGGCAGCACCGACCTCAAATCGCGAATACTTCATCCGCCTCGCCCAACAGATCACGGAAATTCTTTCGCGGGTGACCCGGGAAGGTTCGGTATTCCGCATTGATTTACGCCTGCGGCCGCAGGGAAACGAAGGCGAACTGGCCATCACCCTGGGTCAGGCTCTCCGTTACTACGCCACCACGGGGCACGACTGGGAGGTCCAGGCGCTCATCAAGGCACGACATTCGGCGGGGAACGCAGCTTTAGCGAGGCAATTCATTCGCGGGGTGCAGCCCTATGTTTACACGGAAAAGCTGAATTTCCCGGCCATCAAAACTGCCCTGGTTGCGCGTGAAAAGATGCAGCAGGGCCGGCGGCTTCGAATCGGAAAAGAAGGCGCCGCCGGCATCGACGTAAAGATCGACAGCGGCGGCATCCGCGACATCGAATTTCTGATGCAATGCCTGCAAAGGGTATACGGGGGATCCGAACCATGGCTGCGCTCAGGAGGCACTCTGTTTTCTCTGCAGAAGCTGCACGACAAGCGGCACATTAACGGCAAGGAATTTTACGAACTCACGACGGCGTACGAATTTTTCCGCCATCTGGAGCACTGCCTGCAGTTGCGCCAGGGGCAGCAGACACATCGGTTGCCTTTGTCTGGGCCGGAACTGCAGATTGTTCAGCGATCGATGGACGGCCGCTCCGGACAACCGGACGATTTTTTGTCTCGGGTGCAGCGGTTGATGTCATCAGTAGCCGAGATCTACCAGCGCATCATTTATCAGCAGCAGAATCGAGGCCTGCGGGAGGCGGATGCGGAGTTCCAACTCCACGTGGTCACGGAACCCGGTGCAGCCGATCCTGCGGCGCAGATGCTGGAGCGCTTGGCCAGGGATGCGCCTGCGCTCTATGAAATCGCCTCCCGTGACGATCTGAACGCAGTCACCAGAAAGAACCTTTTTCGCTTCCTCTCAGCCTCGCTCACCAGTTCGGAACGATACGCGGTGGTACTTCGCCACGCGGCAGATGTTGATCGCGCCCTCGGGATTTTTGAAGTCAGCGATTTCCTGACCAGCATCCTGGTCCGCCATCCCGAGGAGATTGCAACTCTGGCAGAACTGGGCGAGGTCCGCGTGCGCAGCGGTAGCGGCTATCTTTTCGACAGCCCTCTCGGTCAAGGCCGGTATGCCGACCCGGTATTTGCTTACCTGGCTGACTCCGCGGCATCCTATGCCGACAAGCTGGCCATGCTGCGCAGACATTTCCGCCATCGAGTTCTAACCACTGGCGCGAAAGACATCGCGGAGCATCGCGATGTTTACGAGTCGCTGGGCGAGAGCACAGCCGCCGCCGAAGACGCCATTGCCGCGGCTTTCGCAATCGCGGATGCGCCTGATGGCCTCGCCATCCTGGCGCTCGGCCGTCTCGGCAGCGGCGAATTCGACGTACTTTCGGACGCCGACGTTCTTTTCGTCTGCGAGAAAGGTGAGAGCCGCGAAGAGGTGGCCAAGGCAGCCTCGCAAATCATGCAAGCGCTCGCTGCCTACACCAGGGAGGGCATGGTTTTCGCCGTGGATCCTCGCCTGCGTCCGCATGGAGGAGAAGGAGAGTTGCTGGTCACGCCCTCGCAGCTGGCGCGCTACTTCGAACAGGAAGCCCACGCATGGGAAGCCCTGACCTACACCAAACTGCGATTTGTTGCGGGCAACGGCGGCCTGGGCGAACGCGCCATCGCAACGGCCAGTGCTTTGTTCCATCGCTTTGCCCCAGGCCCGGCTTTTCCCGGTGCTATTCGTGAGATGCGAGCGAGACTGGAGAACGTGGATGCTCCCGGCCGGAGTTTCAAGACATCTCCTGGCGCAATCTACGATATCGATTTCTTATGTAGTTTTCTGCTGGTGAAACACGGGATCGGAGACAAACGCGGCAGTCTTCGTGACCGTCTGTGGCGATGCGTGGCGTGCGGATGCCTTGACAAGGCCGATGCAGCTGCCTTGGATCATGCTGCCGAATTGATGCGAACCATTGACCACGCGGTCCGACTGGTCGTGGGACGAGCCAGAAAGTGGCTGCCCACAACCGACCATGCTCGCTGCATGACTGAGAAGTTGACCGCACAGATTCTCCGCCGTGATTTCGTGGAAGGGTTAGAGGCTGAACTGGACCAGACTTTCGTGACCGTTCGCTCGATCTATGAGCGTATCTTGCCGTCTCCGCCATAAGCTCGAGCCCGGTGCAACCAACAGCTACTGAGGGTGTTTGGACTCCAGACAGTAATTGCGGACAACGCCGAAACCGGTCACGCTGATGTGGCCGATCGACAGCCAGCGCTCCAGTTTGTGGTGGCCGGTGCGGTGAAAGATGTACGAGATGCCGACTGAAGTCAGGGTTCCCGCGGCCTCCAGGCTCGCAAACGCCGCCGAATTGTTCACCACCTCAGGAGCCAGCAAAATTTCCTTGCGCCCACGGGCTTGCATATTCCGAGTGGAGGCGTAGTCCAGACCGCGAAACACGGCGATTCCAGAAAACAGCAGAATGTTTTCCCGGTCCCAGAAAGCATGTGTCTCAGGCTGCCCGGGCGTCGGCGCAGGCTCAGCCGGCTGCTTTGGAGTGTTTTCGTCCGAGGACGGCAGCAGGCGCGACTCTGTCTGGGTTGACCCTGATTGCTGAGCGGGACAGACGGGCACGGAAAGCAGGAAGCCCCCTAGGAGAGCGGCCGAAAGGCAACCACGCAGAAATGATCGAAGGCCCTCCCCGAGCATCTCAGCATTTTAGCTGGGAATCGCTGTGCTCGCCCAGTTGCTGAGGGGATGCCGCACAATCCGGCTCCGTGCCCTTAGCGATTCTTTGCGCTCTTGGCGGTCAAAAGCTTTTACCGCAGAGGGCGCAAAGTTCGCAAAGAAAAACACCATTCATGACCAGGCACTGATCTAAATCTGCGTTCCGTTGGTTGGGATAGGTGGGGCGCTGAGCGGGCGCGCATTTGGGAGGGCCTTGGCACACCACGTCTGGTCACCGCAGTCCAGTTCAAATATCCCGCCCAGCGCAGTCTTGGATGTTACACCCAAATGTATGCGGTGATCACGGTAAATCTAGGTTTGGCACCGATCGGGAACAGCGTTCTACGAGTACAATCGTTAGCAGACTCCAAGAAGCGCACCCGGCAACAATGGGCTGATAGTTAGTTTTGGAGGCTAGCCATTAGTGATTCCCCATTTGTTGCCGGAGACCCCAGCTTAGGGCGAGTAGAATTTATTTTGGAGAGAAATCGCTCGCCTTAGTTGTTTTCGATTCTAATCCCATGGGCCACTAAGTCAAGCGCGGATGGTTCCTTATTTCCGCCGTCGCTGCTGCGACGGGCTACTTACTAAGCGCGACTACCGTAAAGCTCATCGAGCACCCCCGCCATAGCAAACTCTGTAGTCAACGCCAGTGAAATATTTTCGTGTCCGTAAGTTACACATTATAATGGTACTATAGGTATTGCTATCTAGATAATTTCAGGAGCATTATATTTTAAGTTGCTTGTAGTCGTTAACAGTTGGGAGGTCAACACGATGGAGACAGATCACATTCGCAAGACCCTTGAGTATTACCGCAAGTTACGCGAGAAGGCGATTGATGAAATCAAGCCTAAACTCGACGAGATTCATGGATACGAGCTTGTGATCCGCAAGATGGCGGATGACCTGAAGGAACCCGCTAACTTTGAGCCGCTGAATCTTGGGTCCAGTGCTGCTTCTACGAACGGGACTCCTGCGAGTACGCCGCCGCCCGCGAGATCGGCTTCAAGAATGGCTATCGCTCCGGATGAGTTCTTCCAGATGAGCCAGAGCGATGCAGCAAAGGCGTATCTCCGGTCAGTTGGCAAGGCTATTTCGATGGATGAGTTGGTTAGCGCGCTGCAATCAGGTGGGGCAAAACTGGGCGGAGCCGATCCCAAGAGAACTCTATATGTCAGCCTCAAAGCGAATCCCAAGAAGGAATTCGTGTGGCCCACCAAGGATCACATCGGACTGGCAGAGTTTTATCAAAACAGGAAATAAGTTCGGGCCTTCGGGGGTTGACGCCCCAAAGGCCCGTTGAACCAAGTTTCCGCTTTTCGAGGGCAGAAGGGACAAGCACAATGAAGTGCCTGCGGTTCGCTTTAATTCTAAACAAGTCGCCACCAAAGGGAAAGGGCCTATTTATGCGGTTCCCGCCGCGTAACTAGGCCCTTTTGTTTGTTTCGCTTGGGGGTGTAGCTCAGTGGTATCCCGCGCCTAAACAGTTCGGGTGTAGAGCAACCGCCTATTAAGCGGAAGGTCGTTGGTTCGATCCCAACCGCCCCCACCAAAGCAAACAAGCGCCCCGCGCCAGTTTGAGGCTGGCAACGGGGCAATCACCCAGCGGGTATGAGCCGCCGAGCGACCCAAGCGAATTATCGGCTCGACCCGCAGAAAGGTCAAGCCGATGACATGCACAAAGTGCCAGCACCAGGTAACCAAAAAGTGTGGTTACTCAGGACGGAAGAAAATCCAGCGGTATCGTTGCCAAGGATGCCATTCCACGTTTGTTGACCCCACCGCAGAGAAGCCGATTGGAACGCATTATGTCGATCTGAATACCACAGCAAAAGTGCTCGATCTGATGATGGAAGGAATGTCAGTTCGGGCAATCTCGCGTTTTACCGGGCTTCACATTCACACGATCTTGTCACTGATGATTACAGCGGGTGAGAAGTGCCAGCGATTATTGGACGAGAAAATTCGCAACATTCGTCCGCATCTGGTACAGGCCGACGAACTGCATTCGATGGTCGGATGCCATGAAAAGCGGCTCCGCTTTGATGCGCCCGCAGAGTGGGGTTCGATCTGGACATGGCTGGCCCTCGATAGCGAAAGTAAATTGATAATCTCGTATCATATTGGTCAGCGTGACGCGGACAGCGCATGGGAGTTTATGCGCGATTTGCGGGCACGAACGGAAGGCGTTTTCCAGTTAACCAGCGATGGTTTGCGGGCCTACGTTGACGCGGTGGACGCGCACTTTGCGACCAGCGTCCATTTCGCGCAACTCATAAAATTGTATTCGGCGCCTGATTTCGTCGGGCCTGACTGGTTTGGTGCCACGGGCCGGGTTACGGGCACGATCCCAAGTGTCCGATGCGGACGCCCCGAGCCGCGTTTTGTCAGCACTAGCCATGTCGAAAGATTGAACCTCAGCGTCAGGATGCACCTTCGCCGCTATGCCCGCAGGACGAACGCGCACAGTCGCAAGCTGGCTAACCACAAGGCGTGCGTGGCCCTTTGGGTTGCGTGGTATAACTTCGTGAGAGTTAACAGCGCGATCAGGATGACGCCCGCGATGGCGAGTGGAATTGCGAGCACGATCTGGACGATGCGAGATTTGCTCAGAACGCTAAATTAGATCAGTACCCATGACCACGGTAATTCGCGCCCACCAACCGTAGCCTTTATAATTGAAAGTTTCCCTGGAGTCTTTTGGAGGAAGTGTAATGGCAGTTTCTTATAACGGCGTTGCGGTGCCGGCCAATGGCGCTCGAATCACCTACCACGACAGTCAGTATCAGGTTCCGGATAATCCCATCATCCCGTTCATCGAGGGCGATGGCACCGGTCGGGACATCTGGAAAGCGTCTGCCCGCGTTTTCGATGCAGCCGTGCAGAAGGCCTATCAGGGCAAACGTCGCGTGGTCTGGTACGAAGTGTTTGCGGGAGAGAAGGCGTTTTCAAAATTCAAGAACTGGTTGCCCGACGACACGGTGACTGCGATCCGAGACTTTCGCGTCGCCATCAAAGGGCCGCTGACCACGCCCGTAGGTGGCGGAATCCGATCTCTGAACGTAGCCCTGCGCCAAATCCTGGATCTTTATGCGTGCGTGCGCCCGGTGAAGTACTACAAAGGAACCCCATCTCCGGTAAAGAATCCCGAGCGCATGGATGTGGTCATCTATCGCGAAAACACCGAGGACGTCTACGCCGGGATTGAATGGGAGCAGGGCACGCCCGAAGCCGCCAGGCTCATCGAGTTTCTCAACAAAGACATGCTCAAGGGCGGCAAGAAGCAGGTCAAGCTGGATTCAGGGGTGGGAATCAAACCCATTTCCGTGAGCGGTACCAAACGCCTGGTGCGCATGGCCATCCAGTTCGCGCTGGAAAGTGGCCGAAAGAGCGTCACCATCGTGCACAAGGGAAACATTCAAAAGTTCACCGAAGGCGCGTTTCGCAAGTGGGGATACGAGCTGGCCACCGAGGAGTTCCGTAACCAGGTGGTTACCGAACGCGAGAGCTGGATTCTCGACAACAAAGATCGAGATCCCAATATTTCAATCGAAGAGAACGCCAGCCGAGTTGAACCCGGACTGGAATCCGCCAGCCCGGAGTTCCGGCAGTCCGTCTACCAGGAAGTACGCGACACTCTCAGTGCGATCTACGCTACTCACGGCAAGGGCGCGTGGAAAAAGAAGCTGATGATTAACGATCGCATCGCCGATTCTATCTTTCAGCAAATAGTGACGCGGGCCGACGAGTATTCGGTACTAGCCACGCCGAACCTGAACGGCGACTACATTTCCGATGCTTGCGCCGCGCAAGTCGGCGGCCTCGGCATTGCCCCTGGAGCCAACATCGGCGATGGCTACGCCATCTTTGAAGCCACCCACGGCACCGCGCCAAAGTACGCCGACAAAGACGTCATCAACCCCGGTTCGGTGATCCTCTCGGGCGTTATGATGTTTCGCTTCATGGGTTGGAATGAAGCTGCTGACCTGATCGAGCACAGCATGGAGCGCACCATCGAGCAGAAGACGGTGACTTACGACTTCGAGCGGCTGATGCAAGGCGCCATCAAGGTGAAGACCAGCGAATTCGCCGGCCACATCATCCAGAACATGGATGCGGCGGTGCTGAGTGCAGCGCATTGAGTGGTCTCTGTGTTCCTCTGTGTCCTCTGTGTTGAGAGGTTTTGATCTGAGAAAGGAAATCATGCGTCATAAAGTCACGATTGTAGGTTCGGGGAACGTGGGCGCAACCGTGGCCCACTGGATGGCCGCCAAGGAACTGGCGGATGTGGTGCTGATTGACATCGTCGAAGGCGTGCCGCAGGGAAAAGGTCTCGACCTGCTCGAGGCCATGCCAATTGAAAAGCGGGATTCCCATGTGCTGGGCACGCAAGACTACGCCGACACTGCCGGCTCCGACATTGTTGTGATCACCGCCGGCATCCCTCGCAAGCCCGGCATGAGCCGCGACGACCTGCTGAACACCAACCACAAGATCATGAAAGACGTTGTGACCAAAGCCGTACACTTTTCACCCGACTGCATTCTGATCATCGTTTCAAATCCGCTCGATGCCATGGCGCAGGCTGCTTATTCGACCAGCGGCTTTCCGCGCGAGCGAGTGATTGGCATGGCCGGCGTGCTGGATTCATCTCGTTTTCGCACCTTTATCGCCGATCATCTGAAAGTCAGCGTCGAAAACGTGACCGCATTCGTGCTCGGCGGACATGGCGACACTATGGTTCCGCTGCCACGCTATTCCACCGTCGCGGGTATTCCAATCACCGAACTGATGGACGCTCACACCATTGACCGGTTGGTACAGCGCACGCGTGACGGTGGCGCCGAGATCGTCAAGTATCTGAAGACCGGCAGTGCCTATTACGCTCCGTCGGCGGCAGTAACCGAGATGGTCGAGGCGATCCTGAAAGACAAGAAAAAGATTCTTCCCTGCGCGGCTTATCTGGAAGGCGAGTACGGAATCAAAGGCCTGTTTGTGGGCGTGCCGGTGAAGTTGGGCGCCAAAGGCATCGAGCAGATCATCGAAATCAAACTCACGCCGGAGGAGCAGGAGCAGTTGAACCGAAGCGCCGACGCAGTGCGCGAGTTGGTGGGCGTGATTGGGGTGTAGGGCCGCGGTGCCGGTTTAGTCGGCACGACTGAAGTCGTGCCCTTCCCGGTTTCTTCAAACTCTTTCGATCACCACCGACTTCACCACCACATCTTTAGTCGGCTTATCCTGGCGATTGCGGGGCGCGTTCACAATCTTTTCCACTACGTCCTGACCCTCAGCCACTTCGCCGAAGATTGTGTGCTTGCCCGTCAGCCACGTGGTCGGTGCGACCGTGATAAAGAATTGCGAGCCATTGGTGTTCGGGCCGGCATTGGCCATGGCCAGCTTGCCCGGCTTGTCGAACTTATGCGGTGACCCTTTGGTTTCGTCTTCGAACTGGTAGCCGGGCCCACCGAAACCGCTGCCCGCGGGATCGCCGCCCTGGACCATGAAATTCGGAATCACGCGGTGAAAGATCGTCCCATCGTACAAGCGGTCTTTGCTTTTCTTGTGGCTGACCGGATGCGTCCACTCGCGGCTTCCCTCGGCGAGCTCGATAAAATTTTGGACCGTCTTGGGCGCATCTTTCTCGAACAATCGACAGACTATGGCGCCTTCAGACGTAGTGAAGATGGCGTAAGTGCCGGGTTGGCGGCTCATGAGATCCTTTCATTTCGTCCTGCGTGGTTGGACGTTCGTCGTTGGCAAACACACCTCGAACGCGGGTCCTACTTCGCCGCTCCGGCGTTCTCAATCGTAATGTGATTAATCTTGACCGGATGGTACGGGCGGTCATTCGAGTCGCGTCCCATACGCGCGATCTGTTTGACCAGGTTTACGCTGGCGTCATCGCATTGCCCGAAGATGGTGTAGCCGCCGTTCAGGCTGGAGTAGGGAACCTCGGTGATAAAAAATTGCGAGCCGTTGGTGTTGGGACCGGCGTTGGCATAGGCCAAACGTCCTGCACGGTCGAACTTCAGGTCGGGCGAAGTTTCGTTCTTGAATTGGTAACCGGGATCGCCGGTTCCATCTCCGCGAGGATCGCCGCCCTGAATCATGAAATTGGGAATTACGCGATGGAAGATGGTGCCGTCGTACAACGGCACGCCATGCTTTTTCTCGTGCGTGACCGGGCTGGTCCAGTCCTTGGTACCGTCGGACAGGCCGATGAAGTTGGCCACGCCGATCGGGGCCTTGTCGGGAAAGAGTGTGCAGGTCAGCTTGCCGGCCGTGGTGTCAATAACCGCTTTGGGTTGAGAACTGGCCGCCGCCAAAGCAGCGGACGATGACAGCAACAGCGCGGCGACAACAGCAATAACATATGTGCGCATGATTGGCTCCTTGAAAGAAGAACTGTAGGTCGATGAACGCGAAAGTGAATTGTACGACATTCGCGAATCACTTGCCCACTGGCGCGGCTGCTTGTTCCGCCTGCATCTGGCGGCTCACTCGTTCTACTTCTTTGAACACTCGCAGAACGTTGCCGCCGAGTATCTTGTTAATATCTTCAGCGCTGTAACCGCGGTCGAGCAGGGCTTGTGTAATCTTCGGCAGATCAGCCGCAGAATCCATGCCCTGGGGTGTCGCACCGCTCACGCCATCAAAATCTGACCCCAAGCCAACGTGGTCCACGCCCGCGATTTTCGCGATGTGATCGATCTGGTCAATCAGCACCTTGAACGGCGGTCGCGGAATCTTGGCCATCCATTCGCGTTGCAGGCGTTCCTCATCAAGATACGTCACCGTCTTTCCTTCGGCCCTCAGTTTTGCCAGAGACGCTTCAATGGCCGCGTTTTGTGCCTTCGATTGTGCCTGTGCGGTGTCCCAATATTTCTGGTCGTCGAAGCCGGAGAAGAAATTCACGTCCACCACGCCGCCGTTCTTGGCCACTGCGCGCAGCATGTCGTCGGTCATATTGCGCGGCGCGTGGACCAGAGCGCGGGCCGAAGAGTGCGAGGCGATTACTGGCGCCTTGGTCGTAGCGATAACGTCCCAAAACGTCTTATCGGCGACGTGCGAAATATCCACAATCATGCCCAGGCGGTTCATCTCCGCGACCACTTGCCGGCCGAAAGCGGCGAGTCCGTTGTGGTGCTCGATCTTTGGATCGTCGATATCGCCGGATGAGTCCGCCCACTCGTTGGTGTTCGACCAAGTGAGGGTCATGTACCGGACGCCGAGGCGGTAGTAGTCACGCAAGAGCCGGATATCGTTTTCGATCGAGTGACCGCCTTCAATGCCCATCAGCGCGGCCAGTTTCTTCTGCTGGTGGGCGCGCTCAATATCCTCGACGGAAAAGGCCATCATCATGCGATCGGGATGATGGGCCGCTTGCTCGTAGACCGAGTCAATCAGATCAAACGTGTGCTTGGCGAAATGGCCTTGGTTGGTTTCCGGATCGACCCAGATGGAAAAAAACTCTGCGCCCAGATTGCCGGCGCGGGCTTTCGCCAGGCTTACGTGGCCAACGTCGTTTGGATCGGTGCTGCCGATATCGAAGTTTTCGTCCAGAAAACGCTGAGGAGTATCAGCGTGCGTGTCCACCACAATGGCTGACTCATGGATGGCTCGGGCGCGAGCGCTGATGGCAGGCGAATTATCTGTCTGAGCAAAGCCTGGAGCGACAGATAGAAACAAAGCGACCGTGAAAGCAAGCGGCGGAGAATATTTGCATGTCATGGCGAGAGTGTAAGGGAAGAATTGTATACGTTAGGAGGTAGAACAGGGAATTAGAGTGGGAGAAAGTCTATTGTTCGTTGGCGTTGAGCGCCATGGCTTCCGGCAGCGGACCACGGTCAGACTGGCGCTGCGATTCAACCGCCAGCAGCCTGGCTTCGCGCCAGTCGGCGTAACGTCCGGAGACTGCAATGTGGAAACACCAGTGGCGTCGTTCTTCCTCGGGTTCCACCAGGCCCATATCCCGCAGCGGCATCAAATAGTCTTCCGCCCACTTGATCTGCTGCCGGGTAAGCCCGCGGCGCTGGATGTCTACCGTAATTCCCGCCAGATGAGATGATGCGAACTCGCCCTTTTCTGGAGCAGCGTTGCGATTGTGCCGTCGCAATTTCTTTTGCACCTGCACCGTCCGCACCGCCGAGTTCACCTGCACCTGGCTGTGGAACTCTCTGTAGTAAGCGTTGCTGAGGTCGTTGAGGAAATCCCGCGTCCAGGGGCGGCAATAGCGGCGGTTTGGGTCGAGGCTCGGCTCAATCTTCAATGACTCGCTCGCCACGATCGGAACCAGGTCCCCACTCGCGATCAATTGTTGCAACTCGGCTTCGTTCTGAATGCGGGGCAATTCCAGCCGGTCGATCTCGGCGTTTTGCCGGAGCAGGGAATCGCGCGACGGCCGAAACACGGGGGCCCAGCGCAACCGGCGAATGTGGGCGCGATGCTTGACAGGACGATGTGCCGGGCTGGGTAGTTCCTGGTGCAGTGCGACGGCTTGGCCGCACACAACGGCCATCAACACGATGACCAGAACCGCTCGTTGCGCTTTTACTCCCACGAAGTGGCTAAGCTCCTGAAGTTCAAATGGCGCTGACGTAAGGCGCTTATTGTAATTCACAGACCGCTCAATTCGTCCAAAATTCGCTAATGAGTTACCAAAGAGTAGTTTTCTCAGGTTACGCATGGTTACTGGCTGACTGTAAACACCACTCTCATCCTCTCAGCGAGCAGATTGGATGCCGTTCTCAGGCTTTCCGGGGCCATGCCTAAGTCTGTGTGGTGCAAGGAATCGCTAGTTTGGCCGACTATGAAACGCTGAAAGAAGGACCAAAATTGGCAAAGTCATTTCCTGAAAAGGTCACCCACGGCCTGTTTCATGACGGCGCCGCCAACCTCGGAAATGGACTTGGTAAGAGGGATGTCCTTGGGGCAAACTTCCACGCAGTTCTGTGCGTAGCCGCATTCCTGGATGCCGCCGTCACCCATCAAAGCGGCGAGCCGCTCACGTTTCAGTGCTGCGCCGGTGGGATGGGTATTGAACAGCCGTACCTGGGAGATCGTCGCCGCGCCCACGAAGCCGGTGTCTTCGTTGAACTGAGGACACACTTCCATGCAGCAGCAGCATGAAATGCAGCGCGACAGAGGATATGCCGCCTCCTGCTCTTCGGCGGTCATGCGGGGGCCGGCGCCCAGGTCGTAGCTGCCGTCGATTGGAACCCAGGCTTTAACCGCTTTCAGATTCTCGAACAGAACCTGGCGATCGACTGCCAGGTCGCGGACCACGGGAAATTTTGAGAACGGCTCCAGCCGGATGGGCTGATCCAGCTTGTCGATCAGCGCCGAGCAAGCCATGCGGGCGCGGCCGTTGATCAGCATGGCGCAGGAGCCGCAGACTTCTTCAAGACAGTTCGAGTCGTAGGTGATGGGCGTGGTCAGCTTGCCATCCCGCGTGACGGGATTGGCGGCGATGTCCATCAGGCACGAGATCACGTTCATGCCGGGCTTATAGGGCAGCTCGAATTCTTCCCAGTGAGATTTGTCCTTGGGATTGGCCTGACGTTTAATTTTGATGATGACGGACTTAGATTCAGCCATTAGCTTCTAGCTCTTAGCTTCTAGCTTAAACCAAGAGCACCACCCCCATGCATTCCTCTGCGATCTCTGCGTCCTCTGGGTTGAAAGCCTTTCAATACTTCCTCGCCCTCGGCGGAATCAGCGAAATGTCCACCGCCTCAAACTCAAACTTCGGCTCATCGGCATCGGGCGCGAAGTACGCTTTCGTCGTCTTCAGCCAGTTCTTGTCGTCGCGCTCGGGGAAATCCGGTTTGTAGTGCGCGCCTCGCGATTCGTCTCGCATCCCTGCGCCCTGCGCGATCACCCGCGAGAGCTGCAGCATGTTGTAAAGCTGGCGCGCAAAGACCACGCTCGTGTTCGCCCACATGGAACGATCGCTCAAGTTGATGCGCCGGAAGCGCTCCAGCAGTTCGCACAATTTCGCGTCCGTTTCCTGCAACGGCTTGTTGTAGCGGATGACCGTGCAGTTCTTGGTCATCAGTTCGCCGAGCTCACGCCAAAGTTTGAACGGGTTCTCATTGCCCTCCGACTTCATCATCCGGGCGTTGTTTTCTTCTTCGTGCTTGCGCTGGGCGTCGAAGTGCCCATTGCCCGAGGCTGCAGAAATATTGCACGCATACCGTACAGCCGCGGGCCCGGCAACGAATCCGCCAAAGATGCACGACACCAGCGAATTTGCGCCCAGGCGATTGGCTCCGTGATATTGATACTCGCTCTCGCCCGCCGAATAAATTCCCGGGATGTTCGTCGCCTGGTTGAAGTCCACCCACAGCCCGCCCATGGTGTAGTGCATGCCGGGGAAGATCTTCATCGGCGTATCGCGCGGGTCGTCGCCTACAAACTTCTCGTAGATTTCCAGAATGCCTTCCAGCTTGCGGTCAAGAATCCTGCGATCGATGTGCGTCAAGTCGAGATAGACCATCGGCTTGCCGTCAATCCCAAGATTCAGTTCGTACACCACCTTGAAGATGGCGCGGGTGGCCACGTCTCGCGGCACCAGGTTGCCGTACTTCGGATACCATTCTTCCAGAAAATACCAGCGCTCGCTCTCCGGGATCGACTTGGGATCGCGTTTGTCGCCAGGAGTCTTCGGCACCCACACACGTCCGCCTTCGCCACGCGCTGACTCGGACATCAGGCGCAGTTTGTCTTCCCCGGGAATCGACGTAGGATGCACCTGAATGAATTCGCCGTTCGCGTAGTAGCAGCCCTGCTGATACAGTGCCGATTGCGCCGATCCGGTGCAAACCACCGAATTCGTCGACTTGCCGAAAATCGCCCCTATGCCGCCGGTGCAGATGATGATGGCGTCGGCAGCAAACGTACGCACTTCCATGGAACGCAGATCGATTGCGCAAATACCGCGGCAGACCCGGTTCGAGTCGAGCACCGCCGAGAGAAATTCCCAGTGCTCGTACTTCTTGACCTTACCTTCGGATTCGTAGCGCCGCACCTGCTCATCGAGCGCATACAAGAGCTGCTGCCCGGTAGTGGCACCGGCAAAGGCCGTGCGGTTGTACAGCGTTCCGCCGAAGCGGCGAAAATCGAGCAGGCCCTCAGGAGTGCGGTTGAAGGGCACACCCATCCGGTCGAGCAAGTCGATGATGCCGGGCGCGGCATCGCACATGGCTTTCACAGGCGGCTGGTTGGCGAGAAAATCGCCGCCGTAAATGGTGTCGTCAAAGTGCTTCCAGGTGGAGTCGCCTTCGCCCTTCAGGTTTTTGGCGGCATTGATTCCGCCCTGCGCGCACACCGAGTGCGAACGCTTGACGGGAACGATGGAGAACAGATCAACCTGTCCGCCCATCTCGGCAATTTTGATGACCGCGGAGAGTCCTGCCAGTCCGCCGCCAATTACGATGATTTTCGGATTTGATGCCATCTGTTAACTCAAAAAACTATTGTGCGACGCCCGCGTGTCCTTCTTCCACCATCTGCGCCCCGGCGGGATCAGTGGGTTGCTGCGGAAAGCGGGCGCGCAGGGTGTAAAGACTGGTTACCCCCACCGCGCTCAGGACTAAGAAGAATAACAAGCACAGCTTCAGGAATCTCTCGCGCGATTTCTCTCCCGTCGTGATCCCCCACTTCGCTGCGAACAGCCAGATGCCGTAAGCGAAATGCCACGATGCCGCGATCAGTCCGACCGCATAAAAAGCCAGCAGCCAGCCCGACATCAATTCCGCCTGCACCTTGCCGAACGAAGCTCCCGGATACTCGTGCAGATCGATGCCGGTAAAACGCATGGTCCAGGTGTGCCAGAGGATATAAGCGAACGCGATGATCCCGGTCCAGCGCTGCAGCGTGTACATCCAGTTTCCGGTCCAGGGATAGTCGCCAACATTGGTTTCTCCCCGATACCAAATGTAGAAACCGTAAAGCCCGTGAAACAGGATGGGCAGCCAGATGCCGAACAGCTCGAGCAGCGGAACCAGCGGAAGGCTGGCCAGGAAGCGGACTTGCCGAGCGTAAGCGGCTGGGCCGCTGATGGCGGTGGCGTTGGAAATCAGAATGTGCTCGAACAGGAATGCCCCGACCGGGATGATTCCGGTGAGCGAATGCAGCCGGCGCAGCAAAAACGAATATCCCTGGCCCGCTCGCAGCGGCGCGATCCCTCCTTTAATTGTGATCGGAGTTGTAGGACTGGCGGTTGCTGCCAAGAGTGCTCCTTATGAGTTCAGCAACGGTAAGAGAACTTTTTATTATCTTGGTGGAAGAGAAGGGAAGTCAAGGCAGGGAGTTGGGTCGAATGCGTTAATTCTGGAAATCTTTCCTGAATTGTCATCCTGAGCGAAGCAGCTCGATTCCCTTGGGAATCGGGCTGCGAAGTCGAAGGATCTCTGCATTCTCTTCTCAGTGGCCTCCCGTTGTGTGCGCCGCTAGGGAAGAATGCCTCGCCGATGCCGAACGCTGGAAGCTCTGTAGGGATCCTTCGACTGCGTGACTGCTTCGCAGCGCGAAACAGTGACTTCGCTCAGGATGACAGGTCTTATTTGGTCGGGGGAGCCTTGTTGTCATCCCGAGCGGTTTTGCCGAGGCCTGAAGGCCGAGCCCCGAGCGGAGCGAGGGATCTGCAGTTCTCAGATCGAAAACACCAGATTCCTCGTCGCTGCGCTCCTCGGAATGACAAGGAGAGCGTGCAATTCTAGTGAGCACCGCTCTTGTACCAAGTCAAAAATTCCCGGAAGGCTGCACCTCGGTGGCTGTACCGGGCCTTTTCTTCCGCGGTCAGTTCGGCAAAGGTCTTTTGAATGCGCGGAAAGTAAAACAGTGGATCGTAACCAAAACCGTTCCTGCCGCGTGGTGCATCAAGAATGACGCCGTCTGCCTGGCCGCGAAACACACCCAAGGTCACTCCGTCGCGTGCTGCCACAATCATGCACACGAACCGCGCGTTGCGTTTGTCAGACGGGACGTTTTTCAATTCACGAAGCAGGCGGGCGTTGTTGGCTTCGTCGTCGGTATTGCCGTCTACCAAGTGAGGCGCCTCGGCCGCGTAGCGCGCAGAATGGACCCCGGGCGCTCCGCCCAGCGCATCGACTTCAAGGCCGGAATCATCCGCCAGCACGATCTCGCCGGTCATGTGCTTGCTGTAAGATTCGGCCTTCTTGCAGGCGTTCGCCTCGAATGACGCTCCGTCTTCAATCACGGCGGGAAGTGAAGGAAAGTTTGGGATGGAGGCCACCTCGATCCCGGATGACGCAGCCGCGCCAGCGAAGTCGCGCAGCTTTCCCGGATTCGAAGTGGCGATGAAGACCCGGCTCATTTGCGCTCTGCCACCAACGCCATTGAGCTCGACGAAACGCGTCTTCTCCACGACAACATCAAGCCGGTTGCCGTGAGCAGAGAGATCATCCCCCCCGCGGTCCTATCCCGCGTGCGCACGAAGCTCAGCTCGACGCGATTTTGTCCCGCTGAAATTGGAATCAGCATTTGCCCAGTGTCATCTTGAGTCTCTGCTTCGACCACGTGCCCGTTGACCTCAACTCGCCAAGCGGGATAGTTGAACAATCGCAGGACCAGCTTGCCCGGCTGAGCGGCGTCTGCGACGAACAATTTGGTTTCGGGACCCCACTGCAGCATCTGAACCTGAGCGGTTCCGCCGCCTCCGAGAGCGACGAGAGCCGCGCAATGCCGGACGCTGTCAGCGTCCGCATCCACCGGCACATATTCATCGGCCCCCTCGTACCCAGCGCCAGTCTCGTGCTGCTTGTGGAAAGCCGAAATCGCGGCTGCGTTGTCCCACCACGGCGGCTGAGTTCGATGAGAAATGAACAGCAACGCACCTAGCATGATCAGCCACGCCAGGCCGCGATACCACCAGCGCTTCCAGGACAAGCTCATGTACAACGCAAGCGCCACATTCAGGCACAGCAACCATCGCCAGGGCAACTGCAGAAAGCGCAGAAGAGGCAGATGCTGCCATAGAAAAAATGACACCGAAGACATGAGGAACGTGGCGGCCGAAGCCCAGACCACGAGCATCCACCAAACCTTCGGCTGCCGATGCCGCTCGTTGCGAGATGAAAACGCCACGGCTGCGAATAGAAGTATCTCGAGCAACGCGACCAGAGAGACCAGCAGGTTGAAGCGGTTGTGGTCGGGATCGTGGATTGTGGTGAACAGAAAATTGTCTTGCGGTCGCACGCCCGGCACGAGCGTCATGCCGATGCTCGCCCATTTCTGCTCGTAGCCCGCCGGCAGAATGTAAAAGGCTGCCAACGCCGCTCCCAGCAACACCGCGAGGGCTACGTACCCGATGATCCGGGGCGAGCGGCGGACGATAGTCAAAGTCAGAGCCAGCAGTGCAAGTGAATAGTGCGCCATTACTGCTGAGGGGGCGTTGGTCAACCAAACACCGGCCAGCACCAGCCCTAAAGGAACCACTGCCTTGCTTCCGATCTCCTCCACTCGGAACAGATAGAGCAAAAGCAGAGGCAACAACGCGCCGGCCAGCAACTCGGCGAAAGCGCTTCGCCAGTAAACAATCAAAAGAAAATACGGATTGGCCGCGTACAGGACGGCGGCGAAGATCGCGTCACGGCGGCTGAGCCACTGGCGCGCCAGCAAGAACATGGAACAGCCCGCAAAGGTGAGTGCCAACCAGACATAGGCTCCAGGAACTGCCTTCCATGGCAGAATCGCTCCGAGCGCGGCTCCCAGCGTCCAGGAGGCGGGCGGATAGAAGATGAACCGCGCCTCGCCGTATCCGTACTGCGCCAGAGCGGCCCAGCGAGGATAGAAAATTCCGGTATGCCATTGGCTGAGAACCTCCATCCAGGAGTGCATGTGGAATTCGAAATCATGGCCGGAAGGATTGCCCAGAAGAAAAAAAGGAAACACCACTGCCAGCCCAGTGGCCATGAAGATTAGTAAGGGCTGAGGCAACAGTGACTTGCTGGCAGGGAAATAGACTGGCCGCGGCGCGGCCGAGCCTGACATTGCGCGAATCGGTGTGGCAGCCAACGCCCCCGGATTTTACAGGAAATTAACCTTGCTGCAATGTTCTGGTCGCGGCGGCTGACTAGACTGTGAGCATTCGAGGTGGAATAACCCGGCGCTAAAGGGGTTCGTGCGAGAGACGGCGCGCGAGCCCCTTTACGTTGATGGAGCAGATCGCCGGAATCGAACTCCTCGGCGCTCCAGCCTGGTCTTAAGGGCGTAGGCCGCGACGTAGGCCATTTGGCTCTATCGGACTATCATCGGATTGTAGTATCACTCTGTCGTCCGCATCGAGGCCAATATGCCGAGAATGTTAAGTTTCGCAATGGTGATCTTTTCTGCCAGTTTCGTGCTCGGGCAGGCTCAAGAAAAGGTTCTGTGGACATTTGGCGGCTATCCACATGATGGCGCCAACCCAGCAGGTAGGCTGATTTCTGATGAGGCCGGGAATGTCTACGGAACCACGCGATTCGGCGGCGGCGCGGACGACGGCACAGTATTTGAGTTGTCGCCTCAACCAGATGGCACCTGGACGGAAACTGTTCTATACGAGTTCTGCGTCGCCGGTGGCCTGTGTCCAGACGGCGAACAACCCGAGGCAGGTTTGGTATTCGATCCGGCGGGTAACTTATTCGGCACGACATACGTTGGCGGCACAACGCAACTTTACGGAGGCACAGTATTTGAGCTGTCCCCGCCACAATTGCCGGGAGGGGCGTGGACCTTTGCCACCATCTACAACTTTTGTAGCGTGGTGAACGGTCAGATTTGTTTGGATGGAATGAACCCACACAGCCAACTGGCGCTCGATGCTGCTGGCGACCTTTATGGCACGACCACGGCGGGCGGGACTGGCCACGATCTTTCCAGATATGCGGGCGACGGGACCGTTTTCGAGCTTTCGCAGGGTGCCAATGGATGACGGAAACCGTGCTCTACAACTTTTGCATGTTGGGGCAGGGCGACGTGTGCCCGGACGGGTCGTTACCAGATGCCGGTGTGACCTTCGACAACGCCGGAAACCTTTACGGCACCACAGAATTCGGCGGCGGTACAAAATACGTCGCTGGCGGTACAGTGTATGAACTCTCGCCCGGACAAGGCACCTGGACCGAGAAGGTGCTCGCCGGTTTCATTCGCGATCAATATGGGTTTCCATCACCGGTTAGTACGGTAAGCGTCTATTCAGAAGGGAGTCTTTACGGTACAACATCCACAGGAGGGATCGGCGGTGGAAGCGTCTTCAGCCTGAGTTCGAAAACTGGAGAACTGAAGCAATTAGCCTTCAACGGTACGAATGGCGCGACTCCTCTAGCTGGCGTACTACTAGATATTAAGCGTCACGTGATTTACGGAACGACTGACGGCGACAGCGGAGGTACCGCTGGAACGGTGTACAAACTCGTTCCCCCGGCACAAATGTCCGCGATCTACAGTTTCTGTTCGCAGCCTAACTGTTCTGATGGCGCAGCGCCGGAAGCTGGGCTCATCGAGGACAAATCAGGGAACCTTTACGGTACGACCTATGCTGGTGGAACCAGCGGCAACGGCGTGGTATTTGAAATCACGCCTTAGAATGTGGGTCCCGCTACTAAATCGTTATTCAGGCCATCTCAGGCCGAGGCCACTTCCGACGAGCGCTGCTGGCGCAGCTCCTGCAGAAATTCGTCCTGACTCAGTGACTCATGACGGCGCAGCAAATCCAGCAGCGGATCACCCATCTCGTCCGTGCTCGGCGCAGGCGATTCAACGGGTTTCTCGCCCGCAGTCAAAGCCCGCGGAGTGATCTGCAATTCCGGCGTGGCTCCCGGGCGGCTAGTGAGAAATTCAATGAACCCGGTGACCTGGGCGCGCGCTTCCGTGTGCGAAGGGAACTCGATGCCCATACCGAATCCGGGGTGCATCACCCGCACAGTGCCTTCGGACTGGACCTGCAAGCCCTCCGCCTTCAGCGTAAGGGTAACGGCCGAGTGCTCTGGAAAGGGCGATTCCGTCTCCACGTAGCATCCACCCAGGCTGAGATCGGTCAACTTGCATTGGGTCAGCGGTTCGGGTTCGAGCGGCGGAAGTTCCGACGCGTTTGCCCCGACCCACGTCTTCAGGGTTGTTCGCACGCTTTCTGACGGATCGACAAAGTGAATTCCGGCTTGCCCGTTGGGATTGGCCCAGGCAATCTCGCCACGGACCTCGATTTCGCTGCTGGTGCCGGGAAGAATGAAACGGGAACTAATGGCTGACGAGGGGCAGAGCGGATGTGCTGCCAGCACGTCCATACCGGTCTCGCTGAGGTCCAGGAGAATGCCTTCGATTTCGGGGCTGTCCTGAACTTTCAATTGAATCGGAGCTTGTACAGGCACACGAAACGAACCGCGGCGCTCCCGTTTGATCAAGGCCGTGGCGGCGCGCAGACTAGCTTCCGCCTGGGGTTGAGAAAGCGGTTTATAGAGCACAAAATTCGCGCCCTCGCCCACCACGTTGCGCACTTTGGCTTTGTCGCTTAACAACGCGACGGTGACGATGTGGTTTCCGGGAGACGACTGGTGAACATTCTGCAGCACCAAAGCTGCGCTGTGGGGGTCATCAAAATCCACGATGACCGCGTCGAACTTTTGTTCGGTCAATTGGCACAGGGCGTCCGGATATCCGCAGCAGACTGCGGTCAATCCGAACCCGGAGAGGACCGGGGTCAGGATAGCGGCTGCCTCATCGTCTTTGGAAACCAGCAGTGCCTGGAACGTCATAAGCCGCTCATGATGCCGTGAACAAGAACGCCGGTCTTACGGCCAGCGTGGGGCGCCAGGTCGTTTGGCAGGAGCAGCCGGATTGCCGGCGGATGCCGATGCAGCTTTGGCCTGGGGCTGTTCATCCACTTCGGCCAGGATCGCCGCATCATCCTCTTCGCTGTCAGCCAGCAGTGGGGCTACCTCGCGCAGCTTTTCCGCGGCCTGCTGCAGCATCTCGATCTGCTTTCCCAACTGGGCGTACTTCGCCTGTTTGCGGCGCAGTACCTCGTGAATGTCCTTCATCTGATACAACCCCCTGTGGGGAATTTACGGTCGCAGGCGGCAATGGTCAATTGCTATCCCCGCCCGGAAGATTACGGCGGTAACCAGGCCGGAGATCCGGCCCGAGAACTGCGGGAAAAGCAGAGTTCGGCGAGAGAGCCGAGAGCACGTGGACGGCTACGCTTTTGACCTATCCGTTAGGGTTTTCAACCGCGAAGTGAAGGTGGGCTAGAACCATTCTTCCACTTTCGCCGCACCAGCGCGGCAACGCCCACCAGGCCTGTCCCCAGCAAACCCAGCGTGCCGGGTTCCGGCACGGGAGTGAAATTCGTATTCCCGCTGGCGAGCGTAATGGACTGCCAATTGGGTTGGCCTCCGGGACCCACCGTGACAGTGACTGTCAACTGCACCGTCAAGCCGACCACCGCAATGTTCTGGTTGTTTTCCAACAACATTCCGCTGACTGGGCCAGTCAAGGTAAACTCGTAGCGGTTACCGCCCAGGCTGTGCCTCTGCCAGGTGACGTCGCCGCTGAAGCTGCCTTTGAAGATCACGCCGTCGGGGAGACCATGGGTTCCGTTGGTGGCAATTTCAAAGCTGCCGCCACCTGCGAAAGTTGCGCCGTTAAAGATGCTGCCGCTGATCATCGGGCCGGTGCTGAATGAGATCGTTCCCAGATTGCCCAGGACTTTACCCAGCCCCTCATAACCATTCACCAGGACCAGGTTGGAACCAGTGAGAGTCATGCCGGCTTTGGATCCGGTGAGCGTGCCGCTGACGTTGCCAAAATCCACCTGGCTACTGCTATTGGCAAATGCCGCGAGGGGCAAAATCAAGGCAAGTAAGGCCGTCAACAAAACTCGTCTCATTCAGGTCTCCTGCCAGAGTTCAAATCGATTGCCAGGCGCAACACCGTACCTCATCAGTGCACGATAAGTTCCACTAGAATACCATTCACTCGGCCCGTCCGCGTGCACATCTTTGCGGACTGATGCAAGCAAGTGCACACTTCGAGCAAGAAGCTTCCGCTGCCGGCGACCACGCCGAAAACGGGGGGCGTGGCGCGACTTTCTGTGTCTACAGGGAGAACCTTAGGCAACGCGTGGGCGGCGGGAGTCGCCCACGATCGCGGTCCGTTCAGCAAATTACCTATCAGAATCGGATAGCCACCTTGTGCCACCGCGTGGCACATACGTGGGATTTACACTCTCGCAGGAAGGCCTTACCTTCGTAGTCGAGCAGTTCTGGGGGAGGGCTGTTCGGGCGTCCCGTGATCTAAACCGGTCACGGGGCGCTTCTTATTTTCCGGTGTTTTTCTGATTGAGCCTGCTCAGGCTGCCATTCTGGCCAAACAATTCCGGTAAGATAGGGTTTTCGCGGAATCACGAAAGGCGGCAGGTGCGTCTGCGTTACGCAGTAACTGCAGGAAATTTCTTGATCCTCCGTGAGGCCATCATTGAAGCGTAAGGAACTGCTCTTTCTCCTGCTCCTGACTTTTGGAGCTCTGCTGGTGCATGGCTACCATCCCTGGGCTGAAGACGCCGAGATCTACATCCCTGGGGTGGAGAAAATGCTTCATCCCGAACTGTTTCCCTTTAACGCGCAGTTTTTCGAGGCCCATGCGCGCTCGACTTTTTTCCCGAATCTGATCGCCGCCTCAGTGCGGCTGACGCACCTGCCCCTGGCAACTGCGCTGTTTCTCTGGCAACTGGCTTGCATTTTCCTGCTTCTGCTGGCTTGCTGGGAGTTCAGTGGGAGATGCTTCACTGACCCAAGAGCGCGCTGGGCGGGTGTATCGCTAATTGCGGCGCTGTTGACCCTGCCCGTGGCCGGAACGGCACTGTACATCCTGGATCAATACCTCAATCCGCGAAATCTCTCCGCCTTTGCCGCCGTCTTTGCCATCGTCAAGGTGCTCGATAAAAAATACGTGCAAGCCGTGCTATTTCTCGCGTTTGCCGCGGCAATCCATCCGCTCATGTCGGCCTTTGCTATCTATTATTGTGTCTTGCTGGTCGCGATGCGACAGTTCGACCTCCGTGCGGGCATTCTGGCGAGCTGGCTGCCGTTTGGGCTGTCATTTGATCCGCCGCCCAAGGCTTACCACCTGATTGCGCTCACTCATCCGTTTCACTACATCACGCGATGGCAGTGGTACGAATGGCTGGGCGCGATCGCTCCGCTTTTCATTCTGTGGTGGTTCAGTCGCGTGGCACGATCTCGAGGCTTGGCCAATGTGGACCTGATCTGCCGGGCGCTGATCATCTACGAAGCGCTCTGCCTGCCTCCTGCGATCGTGCTCTCGGCCTTCGCGCGTTTCGAGAGCCTGGCACGACTGCAGCCCACTCGGTGCTTGTTCCTGGTCTACATCCTCATGCTCCTGTTGATGGGCGGCTTTGTGGGAGAATGCGTGCTCAAGGGGCATGTATGGCGATGGCTGGCGTTGTTCGTCCCGCTCTGCACCGGGATGTTCATTGCCCAACGCGTGCTTTTTCGGGCCAGCGCCCACATCGAATGGCCCGGTGCCGCTCAGAAAAACCCATGGGCCCAGGCTTTCGAGTGGGTGCAGCAGAACACTCCGATAGATGCTTATTTCGCCATGAATCCCGACTACCTGGACCTTCCGGGCGCGGACGAACAGGGATTCAAGGACATCGCGCTGCGCAGCCGGATGGCCGACAATGTGAGAGACAGTGGCGCGGTTTCCATGTTTCCCGCCATGACCGATGAATGGTTCCGTCAGGTGCAGGCGCAAAGCGGCTGGAAGGACTTTCAGCGGCAGGATTTCCTTCGTCTGCGAGCCGGCTACGGTGTCTCCTGGGTCGTTTTGCAACAACCGGGCGTGCCGGATCTCGACTGCCCTTACCGTAATCAAACTGTACTGGTGTGCCGGCTGGATTGAGCGAGAGAAATCCCGGGCGGCCGTGTTTTAGGATTGACTTCTAGCAAGCGGTAAGCGAGCAGAGACTACTTGCCAGATAGCACAAAGTCCACGGCCACCGATCCATTTCCTTCTACCGTGACCTGCTTTTGCCAGGTGCGGGGGTCGGTGAAGATGGGCCGTTGCACGCGGCGCTCGGTCAGCACATCGTATGCGGACTCCTGGCGGACCACGCCCCAACCTTCGTGCCAGGCAACAATCTCGTATTGCCCTGGAGGCACATCGGTCAACTCAAATTTCCCGCTCTCATCGGTGACGGCATAGTAGGGATGGGGCGCCACGAACATCTCCGCGTTCATCCAAACGTGTCCGCCATTGCACTTCAGATTGACCAGGCCGGCCGACGGCATGTCGCGTGTAATCACCTGCTCGGGAAACGGAAACGGCAGATTATAGGTGGCGGCTCCGTCCATGTGGATGGTGTGCAAGGTTGCGTCCGAGCTTTTCATTTGCAGCAGCGAACTCTGGGGCACGAGCAGAATGTGCGGCTCGTAGCGGCAATGCTTCTGGTCGAGAGAGCGGCGGGCTGGCGGAAGATCAAAAGCCTTTCCGCGAGAAATATCTTTCAAGTAAACCACCGTGTTCGCGACCCCGCCATCAGGCCCGATCACCAGCCGTTCCAGATCGCGTGTCTTGCGCGATTCGGGATCGCAGATCTGAGGATCTTTGGTGATGGGGAACGTGGGAGTGTGTGGACGCGGTCCGGACCACTTCACCGTGCCGGTGATGGTACCGCCATTGGCAACCGAAATGACCTGGTAGTTCCCCTGGGCCGAAGCCATGCAGCTTGCGGCCAGCAAGAACGCAGCGATCAGCAATCCTGCCTTCTTCATCCCCACACCGTGTCACAAATCGTAACTTTCACAGCCAGCGCCAGCAAGTGACCGACGTAACCGGGATGGATGACGCTCGTGTTCAGCTCTTTGGCGGGTGGAATCTTGCCTAGTCTGCCGAGCTAGGGGAAGGAGAAATCGTTCCCGGCACGTGCTGTCGGCTGGAACGCCAGCGCAACCGGTCCATGTAGAGATAAACAACCGGCGTGGTGAACAGCGTCAGCGCCTGGCTGACGATCAGCCCGCCCACAATCGTGATGCCCAAAGGCCGGCGCAGTTCGGAACCGACGCCGGTGCCCAACGCCAGCGGAAGCCCGCCCAGCAGGGCGGCCGCCGTGGTCATCATGATCGGCCGGAAACGCAGCAGGCAGGCTTCGTGGATCGCATCCAACGGCGATTTGCCTTCTCGGCGCTCTGCATCAAGAGCAAAATCGATCATCATTATGGCATTTTTCTTGACCAGGCCGATTAGCAGGATGATGCCGATCAGACCCATGACATCGAGTTCCATGTGGATCAGCTTCAAGGCCAACAGCGCGCCTACGCCCGCCGAGGGAATGGTGGACAAGATCGTAATGGGATGGATGTAGCTCTCGTACAGAATTCCCAGGACGATATAAACTGCCAGCAGTGCCGTCAAAATGAGGATCGGTTCATTTTTCAGCGAGTCCTGAAACGCGGCGGCCGTCCCTTGGAAGGTGCCATGGATGGTCGCCGGAAAGCGGATGGAACGGCTGGCGTTCTCGATCAACTGCGTCGCCTGCCCCAAAGAAACGCCCGGCGCCAGGTTAAAGGAGATGGTCACAGCGGGCCACTGCCCCTGATGGCTGACCGCCAGCGACGTATTCGATGGCCCAAAATGAGTGAAGGCCGAAAGCGGAACCATGGAGCCGTTCGAGGAGTGAACGTACACGCTCTGCAGCGTGTCCGGGCTTTGCTGAAACTGTGGCGCCACTTCCATGACCACGTGGTATTGATTCAGCGGCTCATAGATGGTGGAGACCTGCCGCTGTCCAAACGCATCGTAGAGAATGTTATCGATGTCGTTCGCTGACACTCCTAAACGCGAGGCAGTATCGCGATCAATCACCACGTTCGCTTCCAGCCCTTTGTCCTGCTGGTCGGTGTTCACCTGCTTCAGTTGAGGCATCGCGCGCATCTTCTGCAGCAACTGTGGCGCCCACTCATTAAGCTCATTCAGATCCTCGCCTTGCAGAGTGTACTGGTATTGCGCCTGGCTCACACGTCCGCCGATCTGCAGGTCCTGCTGCGCCTGCATGTAAAGTGTGGCGCCGGGGACTTCGCCGAACTTCTGAGTCAACTCGATGATCACCTGGTCGGCAGTCAATTTACGTTGTCTGGCCGGCTTCAGGGTGATGAACATGCGTCCCTGGTTCATGGCAGTGGTGCCGCCACAAAAGCCGATCATGGTGGCAACATTCGGGTCTGCCATTCCGATCTGGACGTAGCGGCGCATTTTTCGACTCATGGCATCGAACGAGATGTCCTGCGCGGCCTGCACCGATCCCTGAATCCGGCCAGTGTCCTGCTGCGGGAAAAAGCCTTTTGGCACTTCCATGAACAAATAGACACTGAGCCCGGCAGTGGCAATGGCGATGATCAGGACCGCAAATTGGTGGCGCAGCACCCGTTCCAGACAGAAGCGATAGATTCCCAGAATTGTGTCGAACACCCATTCCCCAACCCGATACGCAGCATTGTGCCTTTCCTCTTTTTTCAGAGCCTTCAACAGTTGTGCGCTCATGGTCGGCGTCGTGGTGAGGGACACGACCAGCGACACCCCGATGGCGATGCTCAAAGTGACGGCAAACTCGCGAAAAAGCCGGCCCACGATCCCGCCCATCATCAGAATGGGGATGAAGACGGCAACCAAAGAAGTGCTCATGGAGAGCACGGTAAAGCCGATTTCACGAGCGCCGCGAAAAGCGGCCTGGACCGGGCCCATCCCCTGTTCGAGATAGCGGGTGATGTTCTCCAGGACCACGATGGCATCGTCCACCACGAAGCCGGTCGAGATCGCTAGCGCCATCAGGGAAAGATTGTCGAGGCTGTAGCCCAGCAGATACATGACGCCGAACGTTCCGATGAGCGAAAGCGGAACGGCAATGCTGGGGATGATGGTGGCGCGCACCGTTCGCAGGAAGGCGAAGACCACCAGAATCACCAGAATAACCGAAATGGCCAGGGTGATTTCAATGTCGTGCAGCGAAGCGCGAACGGTAGTCGTGCGGTCCGATACCACGTCCAGCTTGATTGCCGGAGAAATTGCCGCCTGGAGCTGCGGCAGAAGGCCGAGAACGTTGTCCACCGTCTGAATAATGTTGGCGCCCGGCTGCCGCCAGATCAGCAGGATGACTGCGCGCTTGCCATTCGACAGGCCGTAGATGTGAGCATCTTCGACCGAATCCTGCACGTCCGCCACATCTCCCAGCCGCACCGCTGCCCCATTCTGATTGTTGTAGGCGACGATCAGCGGCCGGTATTGGTCGGCAAGCGTGATCTGGTCGTTGGCGTTGACCGTCCAGGCCCTGGCGGGGTCGGCTACCTCGCCTTTGGGAGCGTTGGCATTAGCTGAGTTTAACGCGGTCCGGACTGCTTCCAGACCTACTCCGAACTTATTCAGCAGATTGGGATCGACCTCCGCCCGGACCGCTGGATTCGCACCCCCGCCAACATAAACCTGGCCCACTCCGCCTACCTGCGCCAGCTTTTGCGAGAGGATAGAATTGGCCTGGTCATAGATGTTGGGCAGAGTGACACTGTCGGAAGTCAGAGAGAGAATAAGAATGGGCGAGTCCGCCGGATTCACTTTGCGGTACCAGGGATTGCCCGGCAGGTACGAAGGCAGTTGGCTGCGGGCGGCGTTGATTGCGGCCTGCACATCCCGCGCGGCAGCATCGATGTTGCGAGTGAGGTCGAACTGCAGCACGATGCCCGTGGAGCCAAGCTGGCTGACCGAAGTCATCTGGTTGATGCCGGCGATGCGCCCGAATTGTCGTTCCAGTGGCGTGGCGACTGCCGAGGCCATGGTTTCGGGGCTGGCGCCGGGGAGGCTCGCCGATACCTGAATCACAGGAAACTCGACCTGCGGGAGCGACGCGACCGGCAGCATGGTGAACGCAAGCGCGCCCGACATCAACAGCGCCAACGTCAGCAGCGACGTTCCGATCGGCCGTTTGATGAAGGGTGCAGAAATATTCATGCTCTAGTCCCCAACCGCAGGTTCTTCCACGGGCCTGCCAATCCCGAAGCGTTCGAACTTCTGCGCCAGCCGGTCGAACCACAAATAGACGACCGGAGTGGTATACAAAGTCAGGGCCTGACTCACCAGCAGGCCTCCGACGATAGTGACTCCCAAGGGATGCCGGAGTTCCGATCCTGTGCCTCGGCCCAGCGCCAGCGGCAGGCCGGCCAGCAGCGCTGCCATGGTGGTCATCATGATGGGCCGGAAGCGCAGTAGACAAGCCTGAAAAATGGCCTCCTCAGGCGGCTTGTGCTCCACCCGCTCGGCTTCCAGGGCAAAGTCAATCATCATGATCGCGTTCTTCTTGACGATGCCGATCAGCAAAATAATGCCGATGATGGCCACCACCCCGAGGTCATTTCCCGTGACCAGCAAGGCCAGGATCGCGCCCACGCCGGCAGAAGGCAAAGTCGACAGAATGGTGATGGGATGAATGTAGCTTTCATACAAAACTCCCAGCACGATGTACACGGTCACGATGGCAGCGACGATCAGCCAAGGCTCAGTGGAAAGTGAATTTTGGAAGGCCGCCGCCGTGCCCTGAAAAGCGGTGTGTACGCTGGGGGGCAGTCCGATTTCCTTCTCCGCCTCATTGATCGCTTTGGTGGCGTCGCCCAGTGATTTTCCCGGCGCCAAGTCGAACGACAAAGTCACGACCGGAAACTGGCCCTGGTGGTTGACTGCCAAAGAACTGTTCGAAGTCTGCAGCTGGGTGAAAGTGGAAAGCGGCACCTCGGTGGAATTGCCCGACTTCACGTAGAGGTCGCGGAAGGACCCGGGATTCTGCTGAAATTGCGGATCTACTTCCAGCACCACATGGTACTGGTTCAATTGTGTAAAGATGGTTGAGACCTGGCGCTGTCCGTAGGCGTCATACAAGGTGTTATCAATCGCAGCCGGAAAAATGCCCAGCCGTGAGGCCGTGTCGCGGTCGATGAGTAAGTCCGCTTGCAAGCCGCCGGTTGTGTCGTCGGTGGCGACATCGCGCAGCTCAGGCAACGTCTTAAGCTTCGCCACCAACTGTGCAGACAGCCTCGCCAGCTCCCGCGCGTCCGCATCTTCCATGGTGTATTGGAACTGGGTGCGGCTTACGCGATCTTCCACGGTCAGGTCCTGCACCGGCTGCATGAAGAGCGTGATCCCTTCCACTTGCGCCAGCTTGGGCTGCAACCTGCGAATGATCTCCGAGGCAGTGGCGTTGCGCTCATCGCGCGGCTTCAGGTTTACCTGGATCCTGCCGGTGTTGGGCGTTAAATTCGTGCCGTCGACGCCAATAAAAGACGACAAGCTGGCGACGTCTGGGTCCTGGAGAATAACGCGAGCCAGCGCCTGCTGGTGCTCGGCGAGGGAAGTGAACGAGATGTTCTGTGCGGCCTCCGAAATGCCCAGAATGACGCCGGTGTCCTGTATAGGAAAGAAACCTTTCGGCACCACCACGTACAGATACAGAGTCAGAACCAGTGTGCTCGCAGTGACCAGCAGGGTCGTGGTCTGATGCTGCAGCACAAATTTTAGAGTGCGACCGTAAAACTCAATCACCCGCGAATAGAATCTCTCCGAAGCCTGGTAAAGGCGGCTCTGCTTTGCAGGGTCGTGATGCTTGAGCAGCTTGGAGCACATCATGGGCGTCAGCGTCAACGACACAACCGCCGAGACCAGGATGGTGACCGCCAGAGTCACGGCAAATTCGCGAAACAGCCGCCCGACGATGTCGCCCATGAATAAAAGAGGAATGAGCACGGCGATCAGCGAAACCGTCAACGAAACGATGGTAAATCCGATCTGTCCCGCGCCTTTCAGTGCCGCATCCAGCGGAGAATCTCCTTCCTCCAGGAAGCGCGCTATGTTCTCGATCATGACGATGGCGTCATCCACCACAAAGCCGGTGGAGATAGTCAGGGCCATCAGGCTGAGGTTATTCAGGCTGTAATTCAGCAGATACATCACCCCGAAAGTTCCGACGATAGAAAGCGGCACGGTAACGCTGGGGATGGTGGTGGCGGATACATTCCGCAGAAACAGGAAAATTACCATCACCACCAGGGCGACGGTCAGCATCAATTCGAATTGCACGTCTTTAACCGAGGCGCGAATAGTTTCGGTGCGGTCGGTCAAAATGGAAACGTTCACGGCCGCTGGCAGCCCGGCCTGGAGTTGTGGCAAGAGCTTTTTGATGCGGTCCACTACTCCGATAATGTTGGCCCCTGGCTGGCGCTGAATGTTCACGATGACCGCTGGGTCCTGGTTCATCCATGCGGCCTGCATTACATTTTCGATACCGTCCGTGATTGTGGCCACATCACTGAGCCGGACCGGAGAGCCGTTCTTGTAAGCGATCACGATCGGTCGATACTGATCGCCAGACAACAACTGGTCGTTGGCGCCGATGGTGAACGATTGCCGTGGGCCGTTGAGCGTCCCTTTCGCCTGGTTGACGTTGGCCGCTGCCAGAGCGGTGCGCACGTCTTCCAGGCTCAAGCCGTACGAGGCGAGCGCGGTGGGATTCGCCTGAATCCGCACCGCCGGCTTTTGGCCGCCACTGATCGAAACCAAGCCCACCCCCGTGACCTGGGAAATCTTTTGCGCCAGCGCCGTGTCTGCCAGGTCCTCGACTTTGGAAAGCGGCAGGGAACTGGAGGTCATCGCCAGGGTCAGGATGGGCGCATCCGCGGGGTTGACTTTGCTGTAGATCGGCGGGTTCGGCAGGTTGGCTGGAAGGTAAGTTTGTGCGGCGTTGATGGCAGCCTGGACCTGCTGTTCTTCAACGTCAATATTCTGATCGAGGGCAAACTGCAGGGTGATGACGGAGCTGCCAAACGAGCTGGTCGAGGTCATCTGGCTGAGGCCCGGAACCTGCCCAAATTGCCGTTCCAGCGGCGCCGTGACTGACGATGCCATGACATCGGGGTCTGCCCCGGGATAGAACGTCATGACCTGGATGGTCGGGTAATCGACTTCCGGCAGCGCAGAGACTGGAAGCTGACGGTAAGCGACGAAACCAACCAGCATGATCGCCACCATCAACAGCGCAGTGGCGACCGGCCGAAGAATGAAAATGCGCGACAGATTCATTTGGCTGGACTTCCCGCGCCCTGCTTGGCTGGAGCTGGAGCCGGTGAACTCGCTGACGGCTGGTTGGTGGGCGGAGCCGCCGGACGAGTTTCAATCTTGCTGCCGGCTTGCAGCTTGTCCTGGCCATCCGTCACCACTACTTCATGCGGGGACAGACCGCTGGCCAGGTTGGACCAATTGTCCTGGGTGAATGAGACCGTCACCGGACGAATGTCCACCGTGTTGTCCTGCTTCACCACAAAAACATAAGTACCCTGCGGCCCGCGCTGGATCGCCGCCGCCGGTACCACCGTGCTGTTCTTGCGCACCTCCAGCAACAGCCGGATGTTCACAAACTGATTGGGCCAGAGGCTGTTGTCTTTATTGTCAAACACAGCCTTGAGTCGTCCCGTTCCGGTGCTTTGGTCAATCTGATTGTCGATGGTCAGGAGCTTGCCCGTGGCCAGCTTGGTCACGTCGTCGCGGCTATAGGCAATGACCTGCAACTCTCCCTTGGCCATGTGCTGCGCGACGTCTGGAAGATTGTCTTCGGGTAGCGTGAACAGCACGGCGATGGGCTGCAATTGGGTGATCACCAGCAATGGGTTCGTGTCGGTCGCGTGAACAATGTTCCCGGGATCAACCAGCCGCAGACCGACGCGCCCGCTGATCGGCGAAGTGATGTGGCAGTACACCAGGTTCAGCTTGGCGTTGTCGATGGCTGCCTGATCGGTGCGGACCATCCCGTCCAACTGGTCGACTGTGGATGCCTGCGTGTCCACCTGCTGCTGTGACATGGCGCCGGAGTTTTGCAGCAAGCCTTTGTACCGCTCCAGGTTTAGCCTGGCATCGCGCAGTGTCGCCTGATCCTTGAACAGCGTCGCCTGGGCCTGTTCCAGCGCCACTTCGTAGGGACGCGGATCGATAACGGCCAGAAGTTCTCCTTTGTTGACGAACTGGCCCTCCTTAAAGTTCACTTGCATCAGTTCGCCATCCACCCGGGACTTAATGCTGTCGGTGTAAAAAGCGTTTACCGACCCCAGGCCCATTAGGTAATAGGGCACGTCACGGCTCTCGGCCGTGAACACCGAAACCGGCACTGCTTGCGCAACGTTGGCTTTTGCGGAAGCCGGTTTGGCATCGCCGCCGCTGCAACTGAGCAAGCCAGCGCACAACATCGCACACACGCCTGCCAGCCATTTTGCCGAAAGACATCGCCCGAACTGGCCGAATGCCGGCCCTCGGGAGACTTCGGCTTTCTTCGTTGGTGCCGCTGACGGCCTGAAAAAACTGGTCATCTAGTGAGCCTCGTCGGAATAAGAATTACGATAAATTCGCCACGGTTTTGGCAGCGCGGCACCCCAAGGATTGGACGTTCTTAGGTCAGTTTGGGTTGCGGAGTTTAGCCCTGTTTCTCGGATGCGTCGCCCCGACTAAACCGTGCAAAATCAATCTTATTCTAATCATGGATGCTGCTGAAACCCTTTACAAAAAATTACCTTTGTTGACCCTCTTCACCTGGGGAACGGCCAGTTGGCGCGGGGTTGCGGCGAAGCGCTGACACGGGCAGTCTTTCTCGCGTATATTGTTCCGACTCTGCGGATGCTTCCGCGATGCCTGATACCAAACCCAAACCGGTCATCACCATTCGCGATCTCGAGAACTTCAACGATCTCAAACAGGTCGAAGCCGTGGAAAGAGAGGTCTGGCAGCTTTCCGATCTCGATGCCATGCCTCTCACCCTGACCGTGGCTACAAAGGAGGCAGGGAGTATCTGGCTGGGTGCCTTTGACGGGCGCCGGATGGTAGGGTTCGCCTTCGGTCTTCTGGGTCACGAGCACGGCCGCCTGATCATCCACTCGCACATGCTGGCAGTGCGCGAGCCCTATCGCGATCTGGATTTGGGTTTCAAACTCAAACTGGCGCAGCGCGAGCGGGCTTTAGCCATGCGCGTCGGCGATTTGCGAATCAGCGAAATGACCTGGACGTTCGATCCTCTGCAAAGCAAAAATGCGCACCTGAATTTCGCCAAGCTGGGAGTGATTTCCGAAACCTACAAAATTGATTTTTACGGCCCGGAGACCTCCAGCGTGTTACACCGCAACAGCACTGACCGCTTGTGGGTCAAATGGCCGTTGGCGGGTCGCCGCGTGCAGGATCGCTTGCAGGGAAAGAACAACCGGGCCGAGATGCTGGATATTTTGCGAAACCTGGTTCCCCTGCTGCAATTTAACGGCGATGGCAGGCCGGTTCGCTCCGATGCAGCTGCGGCCGTTCAGCGGCAGCGAATTGCCATCGAGGTGCCGAGCGACATTGGCTGCGTCGAACAGAAAGATCCAGCCTTGGCTCGAGAGTGGCGGCAGGAAACGCGCTGGGCTTTCACCGAAGCTCTGAAGTCAGGATTCTTCGTCGCCGAATTCTGCCGTACGGTTCGCGGCCAGCAGGGTCCGGGAGTCTATCTTCTGGAAAAAGGAAAAGTCGAGGAATACGTGCCTGAGTTGGGATATATAGCCAACAACTCACGCTGATTCATTTTCAGCGGCGTCTTCCGTTCTGCTGACAATCTTTGCCTTATCACTGACAAGACACAGCGGCGTAGCTGATTATTGTGTCCGAGCGGAGTCTGAGTAGGCCCACCTCCCCCCAAGTTGGACGCTCGTCCCAGGTGGTGCTTCATGAGGCTGCACTGCGCCGTGCGGCTTATCGCTGTTTCGTTGTGGATGACAACTCAACTAGTCAGGGTTGGGTTTAGCCAAGCCATTGAGCGATTCGTTCCATCCGAACCCGAATCGGCGTCAGTTGGTGTTGAAAATCCCGATATACGCGCTCGCGCGTTTCCTCAAGTGAATCTTGCAGGCGGCTTTGAACTGGCCTACGCAGGGATGTTTTCCGCTGACGCGAAGTTTCATGCGACGTCACGATTGGAGCGTTTGCACGATGTCAGGCGATCTGACCTCAGCAGGCAGACCGACGTGCCTCCGGGGATGCTTCAATCCAATGTTCGCGTCCGCGAGGATTTCGATCCGCCCGCCCATACCGTAGCCGCGGCGCATCCGCACTCCCTCCTGGGCGGCGTTCTCGATGCAATTGTCACCTTCGCCTACGGCCGGCCAAGGGTGCTTCAGTCGCCTTACCAGGTGACAGTTGACTCGAATCGACGTCTCGTCGTGAGTGATCCCGCCCTGCACGCGGTTCACGTGTTCGACCCCACCGGAAAGACTTCCTTCACAATTCTGGGCGGCGGGAGTCGCCGCCTTCAGTTACCGGCAGGCATCGCGGTGGACGGCGACGACAACATCTATATCGCCGATTCTGTGCGCGGAATGCTGTTGGTGTATGACCGCAATGGAAGATTCGTCCGCTATATTGGACGCTTTAGTGGCGAAAGTTGGTATCAGTTCCCGACCGGCATCGCAATCGATCGCAGCGCTGGCCATTTGTTTGTGGCGGACAGTCCCCGCAATCTCGTCTTCATGCTCGACTTGCACGGCACAGTTCTGAAACGCCTGGGAAAAGACAGGGGGAACGGCACGGCCGTGGAGTTTGACTATCCGACATGGATCGCAGTGAGTAGGCGCGAAATTGTTGTTCTGGATGCGGGTGGGTCACGAATTCAGATCGTAGATTCCGACGGCAATCTGGTACGAGGTTTCGCGGTTATTAGGGGGCGGTCCCAGCAGACGGGCCAGGGCGGCCTGACCGTAGATCAGGACAGTAACATTTATGTCAGTGATGCCGCCGAATCTGTAATCAGAATCTACAAGCGGGACGGACGGCTGCAGGCTTCCTTTGGTCAAACCGGCAACCGAACCGGAGAGTTTAACGCCCCTAAAGGTTTGTGGATCGATGAAGCGAATCGCCTGTATGTTGCCGACGCGGAAAACGTCCGCGTCCAACTCTTTCAGCTAAGCACCGAGGACACGCGCTCGCAGTCTCGGTGATGATGACGGTCTAGTCTCCAGTCAGAATTCGCCACGCCTCCCGGCTGGTGACCATCACATGCTGCACGCCCTTGACCGCCTTCATGTACTGCGCGCGTTCGAAGGCCGAGGGATCGGGACAGCGCAACTGACTCATGCTGCCCTTCAGCTGTTGGACCGATTCGTACTCGTGCCGCTCCATCCATCCTTGCAGGCCCTCTTCGATGTAGCGCAGATGGCTGATCCCGTTTCGCAACAGCGTTGAACAAAGCATAGTCACGTCCGCGCCCACCATCAGCAGCTTGATGACGTCCTCAGGTCCGTGCACTCCGCTGGTAGCAGCCAGGTTAGCCCGAATGCGTCCGTAAAGAATTCCGATCCAGGTCAGTGGTAGACGCAGTGCCTGAGGCGTGCTGAGAAGAACGTTCGGTTGAATCTCGAGTTCGTCGAGGTCGATGTCAGGCTGATAAAAACGATTAAACAGCACCAGCGCATCCACACCAGCCTCGTCGAACCGCTTGGCCATGTTTGCCATATTGCTGAAGAATGGACTGAGCTTCACCGCGACGGGCACCTTCACCGCCGACTTCACCGCGTGTGCGATGTCAAGATAAGCCTGCTCGATTTCAGCCCCACTGCGGTTCATGTCGCTGGGAATGCTGTAAATGTTGCACTCGATCGCGTCCGCGCCGGCCTGCTCCATTTGCTTGGCGTATTGCGTCCAGCCACCGACGGTACTGCCGTTAAGGCTGGCGATGATCGGAATATTCACCGCCTGTTTCGCTTTGCGAATGTGGTTGAGATAGCCTTCCGGGCCGAGGTGGAACTGAGTTGGCTCGGGCAGGTAGCTGAGCGCCTCGGCGAAACTCTCGGTATTGGCGGACAGATTGTGGTTGAGCTCCGCACTGTCCTGGCGCAACTGCTCTTCGAAGAGGGAGTAGAGCACGATGGCTGAGGCCCCCACGTCTTCCAGGCGGCGAATGTTGTCGATTTCTTGGGACAGCGGCGAAGCCGAGGCCACCAGCGGGGTGCGCAGCTTCAGGCCCAGATATTTTGTCGTCAGGTCGATCATGGTTTCCTCCACAGTACCCGCGGACGTTGTCAACAACCCCTACTATCAGCCATCAGTCAGCCGTCTTCACCGGCTCTTTCCCAAACTTGCGTTGCGACAGATATTCGTACAAGCGGTAGCGGACCTCCGCATCTTCCTGCGCCTGCTTCCAGAGCCGCTTGGCATCTTCCGGCTTGCTCTTGGTGAGCATCTTGAAGCGCGTTTCGATGGACATGAAGTCTTGCACCTTTTTGGTCGGAGTGCGTGAATCAAGAATCAGCGGATTTTCCCCTTGCTGTGCGCGCTCCGGGTTGTAGCGATACAGCAACCACTCGCCCGATTCCACGGCCAGCTTTTGATTCTGCATTCCGGTGGTCATGTTGATGCCGTGCGCGATGCAGTGCGAGTAGGCGATGATGAGGCTCGGGCCGTCGAACGCCTCGGCCTCGAGGAATGCCTTCAGTGTGTGCTCATCCTTCGCGCCCATGGCGACGCTGGCCACGTACACGTTGCCGTAGCTGATCGCCATCAGACCCAGGTCTTTTTTCGGTGAAGGCTTTCCTCCGGCGGCAAACTTGGCGACCGCCGCGCGCGGTGTGGATTTGGACGCTTGCCCGCCGGTGTTGGAATAGACTTCCGTATCCAGCACCAGCAGGTTCACGTTGCGTCCGCTGGCGATCACGTGGTCCAGTCCGCCGTAGCCGATGTCATAGGCCCAGCCATCTCCGCCCACAATCCAGATACTTTTCTTTACTAGCATGTCTGCCACTGCGAGCAACTGTCTGACCTCAGGGGAATCAACCTTGCTCAGCCGTTCTTTCAGCAGATCGACTCGCTGGCGCTGTTCAAAGATGTCGGCTTCGTCTTTCTGCGGCGAAGTGAGCAGTGCAGTCGCCAGCTCCTCGCCGATCGACCCCGCCAGCCTTCGCACCAGTTCCTGCGCAAACTCAGTCTGTTTGTCTATGGAAAGGCGGAATCCCAGCCCGAACTCCGCGTTGTCTTCAAACAGCGAATTGCTCCACGCCGGGCCGCGCCCCTGCGCGTTCTTGGTCCAGGGGGTGGTAGGAAGGTTGCCGCCGTAAATCGACGAGCAACCGGTGGCGTTGGCGATGATCGCCCGATCGCCGAACAATTGCGACATCAGCTTTAGATAGGGCGTCTCACCGCAGCCTGAGCATGCGCCGGAGAACTCAAACAGCGGCTCCTGAATCTGCTGCTGGCGAATGTTGGTGACTTTGATATTGCGCCGGTCGAGTTCCGGAATCTTGAGGAAGAACTCCCAGTTTTCGCGCTCCGGTACCCGCAGCGGCGGCTGCGGCACCATGTTGATCGCCTTTAGTCGCGTTTCCGCTTTGTTCTTTACCGGGCAGACATCCACGCAGATCCCGCATCCGGTGCAGTCTTCCGGGGCCACTTGAATCGTGTACTTGAGGCCTTGCCATTCTTTGTCGCGAGCCTCGGTAGACTTGAACGTTGCGGGCGCATCTTTCAGGGCCGCGGAGTCGTACACCTTAATGCGGATCACAGCGTGCGGGCACACCATGGCGCACTTGCCGCACTGGATGCAAATCTTGCTGTCCCACTCGGGAATTTCCAGCGCAATGTTTCTCTTTTCCCACTTCGCCGTGCCGGTGGGGAAGGTGCCGTCCACGGGAAACGCGCTCACCGGCAGTTCGTCGCCGCGTCCGGCATAAATTTCCGCCAGCACTTCGCGCTCGAAGGCAGGCGCTTCCGGCGAGAACGGCGGGGGCAGTTCTATGGTGCTCGTGGCTGCGCTGGGAATCCGGACTTCAAACAAATGTTCGAGGGTCTCATCCACCGCGTGCAGGTTCTTCTGCACAATCTCGTCGCCTTTGCGGCCGTAAGTGTCGCGGATAGACTGGCGGATGGCTTCGATTGCCTGATCGCCTGGCAAAACGGCAGAGATGGCAAAGAAGCAAACCTGGAGAATCGTGTTCATGCGCGCGCCCATGCCGGTATCGCGCGCCACCTGATAAGCGTCGATGACGAAAAATCTTGCCTTCTTGGTGATGAGCTGTTCCTGCACCGGGCGCGGCAACCGATCCCAAACCTCATCCTTGGAAAACGGGCTGTTCAGCAGAAACGTTCCACCCGGAACTAGCGAGCTGAGCATGTCGTAACGCTCGAGGAAAATCCACTGATGGCAGGCGACAAAGTTGGCCCTCGAAACCAGGTAGCTGGAGCGAATCGGCTGTGGCCCGAAGCGCAGGTGAGAAACCGTGATGGCGCCCGACTTCTTCGAATCGTAGACAAAGTAGCCTTGTGCGTAGTTATCCGTGTTTTCGCCGATAATTTTGATCGAGTTCTTGTTGGCCCCTACCGTGCCGTCCGCGCCCAGCCCGTAGAACATGGCGCGCACCACGCTGTTCGGTTCAGTGGAAAATTGTGGGTCGTAGGTCAGGCTGGTGTGGCTGACGTCGTCGTTGATGCCGACCGTGAAATGATCCTTCGGCCGGTCCGTTTTTAGGTTGTCATAAACCGCCTTGACCATCGCGGGAGTGAACTCTTTCGACGAGAGACCATACCGTCCGCCGACAACAGCCGGTGCGACTCGCAGCTTACCCTGCCGGACTCCTTCGTTCAGCGCGGTAACCACATCGACGTAGAGAGGCTCGCCGATCGCGCCCGACTCTTTGGTGCGATCGAGGACCGCGATCCGCCGCACGCTCTTGGGCAGGGACTCCACAAAATGTCGCACAGAAAACGGACGATACAGGCGGACTTTTAGCAGACCAACCTTATCCCCATGCGCGTTCAAGTAGTCAACCGTTTCATGGGCGACTTCCGCGCCCGAACCCATGACAACGATGACCCGTTCCGCATCCGGCGCGCCCACGTAATCAAACAAGTGATACGAGCGGCCCGCCTGCTTGGCAAACTGGTCCATCACTGCCTGGACCTTTTCCGCGCAGGCATCGTAATAAGGATTTGCGCTTTCGCGGATCTGGAAGAAAACGTCTGGATTCTGCGCCGTGCCGCGCAGGACCGGATGGTCGGGAGAAAGCGCCCGCTGCCGGTGCTCAAACACACGGTCGAGGTTGATCAGGCCGCGAATGTCATCGTCGCCCAGGACTTCAATCTTGCTCACTTCGTGCGAAGTGCGAAAACCGTCGAAGAAATGGAGGAAGGGAATCCGGGTTTCGAGCGAAGCCGCGTGCGCGATCAGGGCCAGGTCCATTGCCTCCTGCACCGAATTCGAGCACAGCATGGCCCAGCCGGTGGTGCGGCAGAACATGACGTCGCTGTGGTCGCCAAAGATGGAAAGCGCATGTGTGGCGATGGTTCTCGCCGAAACATGAAACGTCGCCGGGGTAAGTTCGCCGGCGATCTTGTTCATGTTGGGGATCATCAGCAGCAGGCCCTGCGACGCAGTAAACGTCGTAGCTAATGCTCCGGTCTGCAGAGCTCCATGGACTGCTCCCGCGGCCCCGCCCTCGCTCTGCATTTCCGCGACGTGCGGAATTGTGCCCCATACATTCGGCAGTCCCTCTGAGGCCCACTGGTCGGCCCACTCTCCCATGGGCGAAGATGGGGTGATCGGATAGATGGCGATCACCTCGTTGACGCGGTAAGCGACGTGCGCGACCGCCTCGTTAGCGTCCATGGTCTTGCATTTGCGGCTCATATTTATCCCGTTCGGCTGGCTGCCGATTTCTTCCGAGTCCTGCTCCGGATAGGTGGCTGCCTAACCGTGGCTAAATCATGCGCGTTGTATAGGTTCAGCGTCGGCAATGGGGATCACACCCGGATGTGACGAACATCACACCGGGCGGACGCACTAACCCTTGTCTCAGTGCCATCGTTGTCCGAGAATCCAACTTTTCGCGGTAGAATGTTCGCCGCAACGCCTTTTTCCAGATATCAGAGGAGTATATGGCCGACAAGCCAGCCACCGCCGATACCAGCATCGATTCCGTCCTTAATGAGCAGCGCAAGTTCGAATGTCCCGATCACTTCCGCGAGCAGGCCCACCTGAAGTCGCTGGAAGACTACGAACGCGTGTACCGCGAATCCGTCGAGCAGCCCGAAAGATTCTGGGGCCGGGTGGCCGACGAACTGCACTGGTTCAAGAAATGGGACAAGGTCCTCGAGTGGAACAATCCCTGGGCCAAGTGGTTCGTAGGTGGGCACATCAATCTTTCCTACAACTGTCTGGATCGCCACGTGAAAACCTGGCGCAAGAACAAGGCAGCTTTGATCTGGGAAAGCGAACCCGGAGAAATTCGCACCCTGACCTATCAGCAACTGCATCGCGAAGTGCAGAAGTTTGCCAACGTGCTGAAGTCGCTCGGCGTGAAAAAAGGCGACCGCGTGGCCATCTACATGGGCATGACGCCCGAGCTGCCGGTTGCCATGCTGGCCTGCGCGCGCATCGGCGCGCCCCATACCGTGGTGTTTGGCGGGTTCGCGTCGAACGCCCTCGTGGACCGCATCCACGATTCCCAGGCTGCGGCAGTGATCACCCAGGACGGTTCTTACCGCCGGGGTTCGGAGGTCAAACTTTTTCCCGCGGTCGAAGAGGCGCTGAAGTCGTGTCCTTCGGTGAAGAACGTGGTCGTGTACAAGCGCACGGGAACACCGATCAATCTGCAACCGGGCCGCGACCACTGGTGGCACGAGCTGATGGCCAAGGCATCGGATGAATGTCCGGCCGAACCGCTCGACGCCGAACATCCTCTCTACATCCTCTATACGTCCGGAACGACCGGTAAACCCAAGGGCGTGGTTCACACCACCGGCGGCTACTCTGTCGGCACCTACCTGACCATGAAATGGGTTTTCGATCTCAAAGAAGAAGACACCTACTGGTGTACTGCCGACATCGGATGGGTCACGGGACACAGCTACATCGTTTACGGGCCGCTGCAGAACGGCGCCACCAGCCTGATGTACGAGGGCGCTCCGAATTTTCCCGAGCCTGACCGCTTCTGGAGCATCATCGACCGCCACAAAGTCAACGTTTTTTACACCGCTCCGACCGCGATTCGCACCTTCGTCAAGTGGGGCGACGAGTGGCCGAACCGCCATAAGCTCGACAGTTTGCGCCTGCTGGGGACGGTCGGAGAGCCAATCAACCCCGAAGCCTGGATGTGGTATCGCGAGGTCATCGGCCACAATCGCTGCCCGATCGTCGACACCTGGTGGCAAACCGAAACCGGTCACATCATGATTGCTCCCATGCCCGGCGCAGTAGCCACCAAGCCCGGTTCGGCCACGCTTCCGATGCCCGGCGTGGTTGCGGAGATTGTCACCATGGACGGCAAGCCCGTGCCCGATGGCTCCGGCGGCTTCCTCGTGCTGAAGCAGCCTTGGCCGGGAATGCTGCGCACCATCTATGGAGATCCCGACCGTTATGTGCGGCAGTACTGGTCGCAGATTCCCGGGATGTACTTCACCGGCGACGGCGCGCGCAAGGACAAAGACGGCTACTACTGGATCATGGGGCGTGTGGATGACGTGCTCAATGTCTCCGGACACCGCCTGAGCACGATGGAAGTAGAATCGGCGTTAGTGGCCCACGAGGCCGTGGCGGAAGCCGCGGTCGTCGGCCGTCCTGACGAGCTCAAAGGGCAGGCGATTGCGGCGTTCGTTACGCTGGAGCAGGGCAGGAACCCGACTCCACAATTAAAAGAAGAACTGCGTGCCTGGGTGGCGAAAGAAATCGGCGCCCTCGCCAGGCCCGACGACATCCGCTTCACCGATATGCTGCCCAAAACGCGCAGCGGCAAAATCATGCGCCGCCTGCTGCGCGAGTTGGCTACCAGTGGCGACGTCAAAGGCGACATGACCACGCTGGAAGATTTCGGGGTGATCTCCAGGTTGAAGGAAAGCGACGAGGTGTAAGGGTCGGCTCGACATCAATTAAAACAAGCAAATAAATAACTGGATTATCACCTTGAGTCAACTCTGGGCCAAGGACTACTCTCCCCGTATCAACAGCACTATATACCGTCGGCTTGTTTCTCTCGGGCGAACGCAAGTTGCCTTGACTTGGTGGGATTGCCTTTTCATTATTCCCGCCTGCTCAATCGCAGTTTTTTGGATCGAATACACTCCGTCGCCAGGCTACGCGGTTGCACTGATGGCTCTAGCGGCGGTGCTGATGGCCGCTAAGGACCAAAGCAAAGCAGAGAAGACATTTTGGTTGCTAATCGCTGGGATTTTGTTTTGGGTTGAAATTGCAGCAATCCGAAAAGATCGCATTGGATATGAAGAACAGTCTCACTATGCGCGACTACTAGAGCAACTCAACTTTAAGAGGATATTAGCTCAAGATCAAAAGCATTTTGAACAGACGATTAAGCCCATGACGGCATTGCTCAACAGAACACAACAAGTCGCAGACCTCGCGCAAACAAGTTTGCTCAATATAACCGGGGGCTCGTCATTCGCATATATAGCGCCGCAGATTTGGGGGTCTCCCAATGCACCGGCTGGGTTAGTTGTGTGGAATAGAGGCAACGAGGTGTTGACTGGTGTGACGGTGTCAATTTCGCACCCGAAAGACCCTAACTGGGGCAACGAATTTTCCCAGCCGTATTCCGTGGGAACGATTGCACCACATGGAATGGCCTTTCTTCCCTTTACTATCACGCCAAAGTTGGATGAAGACGGCCTAGACCACTATTGGGCGATGATTTCGGCCCAAAACGGAACAGTCGATGAGACTATTGATTTTCGGCGTTCAAAAAAAGACCCGCGTTATTGGGCAGAACGACTCAGGGTAAGTTCCAGGCACAAGGTAAATGACCGCATGACCACATTTCCCGTTCTTATGTACCGAGACTGGTCTGATGAAGGGGGAAAGGATTTGCTAAAGCGGCAGAAGGTGAAGAAGTAAGTTGCTTGTACTCAAGATTGCTGGACTCGATAAGTTTCAAAAGAGCGTCGCGGAACAAGCGATTATCCCGGTTATTGAACCGGAAAGTCATTTCATCGAAGTCATCTCATCAAGGTAAACGGTAGATGTTTCGCACTGACTTTATGCAATGTTCCCACGATGCCGCGCTGGAGCAACCTGCAGATCGCCGATGACGCGCGTCCTGGCTCGTCCCGCTCACTCCCCCTCCCCCATCATCACGATCGGCATGGTCGGCGTAGAAGATCCCGCTTCCGGCTCAATCGTGATCGCGAAGGCCTTCGCCTCTACGCCGGCCTGCAACGGCGGGTTGATCACCATGGCGCCGCCTTTGGCGTCCGGCTTGAACATCCCTGCCGGCATGGGTGCTCCTTGCATGGGAATCAGCCACAACTCATAGGCTTTTTGTGGCGGCGCTGAGGGCAAATTGCTGGCCATGAAGATCAGGCTGGCGCGGTCTTTCACGTACATGACTTTGCCCTGCGGCTGCGGCGGAGTTTTCGCTGCCACCAGCGTCACTTTCATGGCATCGGTCGCTGTCAACGTTGAGACGATTTCCCGCGCACGTTCCAATTCCGCTTGCTGTTGCACTGAGCGATTTTCCAGAGCCGACAGCCGGCTGCGCAGGCTGAAGTTGTCCATCCACAGCAAGGTTGCGGCGACGGCAAACGCCAGGGTTGCAAACGCCAACACGATCGCCCAACCCGAACGGACAGGCGCTTGTGCTGCGGCTCGCCGCGGCTCACGGGCGATTGCTTGAAGCAGCCGCTGGCGCGCCCGTGCTGGAGGCCTGGGCCCCACCGCTGACATCGCCAGCAAGGACATGTCGCCTCTCAACAACTCCAGTTCCCGCCGGCAAGACGCGCACTCTTCCAAATGTTTCTCCAGGGCGATCCGCTGTTCGTCCGGCAGAACGCCCAGAGCATGCAGCGCCAGGTCGTCGGCGAATTGTTCGTGGCCGCTCATGTTTGAAACGCCTTGCGCAAAGCCAATAGTCCGGTCCGGATGCGGGTCTTGATCGTGCCCAGCGGTTCGGCTGTCTTGGCGGAAATTTCCGAATGCGACAGGCCTTCAAAATATGCCATTTCCAGCGCGCTGCGTTGTGCCGACGGCATGCCGCTCAGCACCGCTCGCACTTTGGTCATGGCAATGGCCCGCGCCGCTTCTCCCGCCAGGTCGGGCTCAACCGAAACGACTACATCGGCGATATCGCTCTCCGGACGCCGTTTCCGCAGCACATCAATGGCACGGTTGCGCGCGATCACCGCCAGCCACGCGCCCAGGTTTCCTCGGCTGGCGTCAAACACTCCCGGGTTGCGCCACAGTTGCAGAAACACTTCCTGTAACACGTCTTCTGCCGCGCCCGTGTCCGCGAGCACCCTCAGCGCCACGGAATAGACCACGCCGGAGTACCGGTCATACAAGCTGGCCATCGCGGCTTCGTCGCCCGCGCGGATTGCCGCGACCAGGGCGAAACCCGAGGCATCTGCCTTTGACTCACTACCGGGCAAACACTTGTCTCCTTTTAAGTACGTTTAGCCGAGCGCGACGGATTGCACGCAAGTGGCACATTGCCTGCAGTTTCCTGCTCCCCTGATTCCGCTCGGGAATTCCGTGCGGCGAAACAATAGCAGCATTGCGAATCGGCGACAAGTAGTGGGGCTAGTTGATTTGTCATCCTGAGCAAGCCGTGCGAACAGTCGTTGCGTCCCCATTCTAAGTTGTCATCCTGAGAGCCCGCGCTTTGCTTCGCGGGCCGAAGGATCTCAGTCTCCACAACTTTCCGGGGCGGGACCTCGCGACAAACCTCGCCCACTTCCGGATGTGCGCCAGCGGTGGGGAGTCCGCTTTGCCATCCGTTCGGGTTCCAGGATCACGGAAGGATTTCCTTCTACTGCTCGCTGCGCATCGCCATCTGCCGTTCGTCCGGCGTCATCTGGTTCCACAGGACCTCGAGGTCGCGCTTAAGGCGCGCGTTGCTCGGGTCCTGATGAAGCGCCTTGGCGAACCAGCGATAGGCGAGAGCGGAATCGCGAGGCACGCAGTGGCCCGTCGCGTACATCGTGGCCAGCACACTTTGCGCCTTCTCGTTGGACCGCGCCGCCGCATCCAGCAAGTCTTTCAGCGCGCGATTGCAGTTGGCAGGAACGCCGCTGCCGTATAGATACTTCTCGCCTTCCGCTTCCAATCCTTCGCCGGCGGGTGACGAAGCTCGCACAATCTGCGCTGCCGGAGTTACAGGAGGCTTCGCCGCAGCCGGCGGTGGCGGAGTCTTCTGAGCCTCAGTTTCAGACGCAGACTCCGCCGCGGGTGCTGTAGGAGCTTGCGCCGGGACTGCAGCTTGACTTGGAGCGGGGCTTGCGGAGCCCGATGGCGCCGCGTTTTCCGCCGCTGGCGGATTTCCGGAAGCAGCATTAATAGCCGGTGCCGCCGGAGCCGGTTGAGAACCGGTCTGTGCTTGATCTGTCGCAGGCGGAGCAGGCGCCGCATTCGCGGGCGTTGCGGCCGATGCCGCTGGCGGCGGAGGCGTTGAGTTTGCTGTCTGCGTCGGGGCCACAGCAGAGTCGCGAGAAAGTTTAACCGCCCAGGTGCCTAAATCTTGTCGCCAATGCCAGGCGCTTGCGCCGATAGCAATCAACAGAAGTAGAACCAAAATCCGGCCGCGATGGCTGGTGCTCTCCTCGTCCTCCAGCAGATAGGCCGGGTTGCTGACCGGCTCATCAGAGAGCCCCAGAATCGAAGGCCCACTGACTGCGGTCGGTGACGGCGGTGGTTCAGGTCTCCGGGCTTCCTGGCTCGGCGGAGTCTGGGGCCGTGGTGCCACCGCCTGCGGCACAGGCAGCTTGGCGCCGCACATTCCGCAGAAGCGGTGGCGTGTGTCGTTGTCGTACCCGCACTGTTCGCAGCGGACCGGGGTGGTCGTTAACATAAGGCAATCCTTTAGATGGCAGATCTCGGTCTGCCGTTGGTGGGCCAGGGGTTCTCCAATCATACCTTAGGTTTAGCGGGATTCGCACGCGGACGTTGCCCGAGCAAAGTTGTCATCCTGAGGCAGCGGAGGCCTCGCAGTGCCGGCCCCGGCCATTCAGATAGGACGCTTGACATCCCCTCTGTTCGCAGATAGGATATACGATGTCATGTCTGCTACGATGAGCAGACGTGAGCAAACGGAAGAGTACAAACCGGCCGCGCCGCGAAAAGCGGATCGACGAAACTTTGTACTTGTCCGGGCGCAGGCGTGGGGCCGTGTTGAAAGAGGAGGTATGGTTCGAAGGCGATCAACCGGTGAGGTACAGCCTTGCGTATATCAATCCGCGAGTCTGCGGCCTCGATAATGGCCGGGTCCTGGGATACGACAACGCGCATGACTACCATCACCGGCACTTCATGGGTAAAGTGACGGACATAGAATTTGAAAGTTATGCCGCAATAGTGGACAGGTTTGAAAGCGAGCTACACGAACTCTGGAGGATCGAAGATGAGGAAGAAAGCTAAGTTTCGCGTTAAGAATGACGGCGTGAAGGGCTTTTTTGCGCGAGCGCGTGAGCATGCCCGGAAGCTGGATCGCGGAGAACGGCTCGCTCCCGAGATCACGATATCTTTTGAAAACGCCGCCGACATGATGAAGATTCTGTCCCCGGAGCGGGTGCGAGTCTTGCGCATCGCCAAAGAGGGGGCGATGTCAGTTTCCAGCCTGGCGAACGGATTGCGCCGCGATGCGCGTGCCGTCAGCCGTGACGTCAATCTGTTGGAACAGTTTGGACTCCTTTCCACCCGGTATGAGGTCAACCCGGGACACGGCCGGCTCAGAATTGTGGAGCCCCGCGCCGCCCGATATCAGTTGGTTGCCACGGTGTAGCCCCGTGTGGCGCGGACACTCCTGTCCGCCGCCGTTGCCCTCCCATCTTGAGACCCCCATCCCCGCCTCGCCCTCCCCACAAAATCCTGTCAAGTACCTTAACCGTTAGCTTTTTTCGCAACTCTCTGATTCGCTGGCAGATATAATTCTGAAAACCGTGTCACACTTTCCCTCTTAATCTGCTAGCCTAAAAATAGGGGTACAAGTTCTCCCAACTTGTACCCTCTTTCTATTTATGAAGAAGGCGCCACGGCAGAAACCCTCCTGCCCGCGCCCAAAAACCCCACACCAGCGCGAACTCACCACCAAGCGCCGCGGAGAACTGGCCGAAGTCGCCTTCACTCACAAAGCCGTCAGCCTCGGCTTCGCCGTCTCCAAGCCCTACGGCGACAGCCAGCGCTACGACTTCATTCTCGACTCCGGGACCGCCCTCTACCGCATCCAGGTCAAGTCTTCTTCCACCCTCCTCAACGGCCTTTATCACGTCAACTCCCAGCGCCGCACCGGAGGCGGCACCGTCCCCTATCTTCCCTCCGAGGTGGATTTCCTCATCGCCTACCTCATTCCCGAGGACTCCTGGTTCATCCTGCCCATCGCCCTCATCGGCAACCGTGCCAGCCTGCTCTTCAATCCGAAAGGGTATTCCCGAGGCCCCGGAGTCTACGGCGCCTATCGCGAAGCCTGGGACCTGCTCCGCCAACCGCGCCAATGCAGCTCCTGCGGACACTCCGTTCCGACCGGATCCTGCGGCGCCGACACTGGCTGCCGCATCGGCGGGTGTCCCTCACATCCGCGCTTTTTGTGAATGCGTGGGGATGCGCGTTCTCTGTAACGCTTGTCATTCCGAGGAGCGGCAGCGACGAGGAATCTGCGGGTGCCCCACCCAAGCCGGTTTTGCTTGGGTGGGAATGTTCCGTGTGGGCCGGACACTCTTGTCCGCCACCGTTGCTATTGCTTTGCCGGGTTGCACTAGAAACCGGAAACCGGAAACTAGAAACCAGAAGCCTCTGCCATGCAAAGGTGGGAAACAAATCAGCGGACAGCGCGAAAGTCCCGCCTGTCCCCAAGTTTCGAATTGTCATCCTGAGGCAAGGAGTCGTTCGCTTGCGAACGACTCCCAACGAAGGACCTCTGCATTTGGGAGGGTGCCACACCTTGCCTATCTGCGTCATCCCGACCGCAGCTGTTCTTCCGGCGCAGGGAGGGATCCGGCGCGCACCGCCACCGCTCAGAAACCCCCGGCCAAGCGCAGCTTGAGCGGGGCACCCTCATAAGTCGATTAGAGTACTGCGAGGAATGCAGAGGAACGGTGGGGACTGGCCCGGCCTAACATCTTCTCCTGGTTGGAGTATCCTTAGATTGTGAACGCGAATCTGAAAGAGATGGCACAAAAGATGGCGCAAGCCGCCCGCGCGGGCGTCGCCATCGAGAAAAAGCGCCTGAAAGAGATTCTGGCTGCCCGCCAGAAGAAATCTCCTACTTCCAGGTAAGCCGCCCACGCACCCCCCCTGAGCCCGTGTACGGTCGACGCTCTTGTCCGCCGCCGTAGCTGTCGTTTTGCCGGGCTGCCCTAGAAACCAGAAACCGGAAACTAGAAACCAGAAGCCTTTGCCATGCCAAGGTGGAAGGCAATCAGCGGACAACGGGAAACGTCCCGTCTGCCCCCTGGGTTCCCGAACCGACTGATAAACTGGGAAGGCCGATTGCAGTTGGATCGGTGTTTGGGGCTGTAGCTCAGTTGGGAGAGCACCGGACTGATAATCCGGGAGACGGCGGTTCAATCCCGCCCAGCTATTGCGGAGCGCCGAGTGGGTACACTTCCTCGGCGCTTCCCCTTTGCAAGGTGATTTCAAACTGACGCATCCATTTTGTTGAGGAACGCGGAGTGCACGGGGTGCGGACGTCAATGACTGATGAAACCGTCCAACTCGGACTGAGCGGGGAGCGCCTCACGCTCTACCAGGCCCTCTCCCGGCGCAGCGAAAGGATTGCGAGGATGTACCTAGGGGCACAAGTGGCGCTGCGGGACAGCGCCAACCCTGAGCACTTTGTGCTAGCAGCTCATTGTGTCCGCGAGCTTATTGAAAAGGTGCCAGAAATCGTTGCGGTGAGAACGCCGGCTCGCGAAGAGAAATTGGGGGGGAAAGTCGCCGAACTGGAGCAGGCATACGACCGAGCCGTCGCCAACAGTAGGCTAAAGTCCCCGAAGTGGCACGGCGAGACAGACGGGCCTGTTCGGGAGCTGCTGGAGAAACTTAGGGAGTTCTGCGAGTGGAAGAAGCAACATATGAGGCGGCGCAATCGGGAGGTCGCTGAGACCATGCGTGCCCTGGACGGACCCGGGCGCGTGCTTCCCGCTGACTTGGAGAAGCGCGCGGTTCGGGAATGGCAGGACATAAGGGGTTACTTCGTCAACGTCGCTCACCATCACACGTCGGACCCCACTTTAGAGGAGTTCGATAGCCGCCTGAGGTCGCTTGAGCGCATACTTCTGCGTAAACTGAATCCGCCGACATTTGCAGATTTCGACGCAATAGACGCAATCATCGAGGCCGGAGAAGGACATGGTGATTGATCCAGGCGTGGTCGGGCGGGCGCTCGCGACGATTGGTTCCAGCCCGGCAAACCGGGAGTATTTCTTTGCGAAACTGCGCTCACCGGAATGGTTGGGGCCCCTTAGACTGGCCGGCAGGTTCAAAGCTCCCGTGCGCGCTCTCAGAGATAAGGGAGGCGTGACATTCGTACCGTGGCCAGAGTCGACCTACCTCGCGCGAGTTGCTGCTCAAGCCCCCGACCTTGTGTGCGACATCATTCTGGAAACTGAACCGACAGATAACGAACGGGTACATCAGGACTTCGCCGAGGCAGCGGCCAAAATGACGCCGTCGACCGCCGCCGCCGTTGCGAGGTTTGAGGCTGCATGGATTGGAAAGCAGCCTTTCTTATACACCCTGTACCCGGAAAAAATAGGTGAGCTCATCAGCTACCTGGCAAAACAGGGGCAGCAGGACGCTGCTCTTGCCCTAGCTCGGGAACTTCTCGCGGTTGTGGCGCCGCCGTCCCTTGGGGAAGAAGAGGAAGACGACGAGCGTCCTCTAAGGATGCCTCCGGATCCCCGAGGCAAGTGCCGTCAATGGGAGTACCAGCGGGTGCTCTCTATGCACATTCCGGACCTAGTCGAAGCAGCACCCGAGCCGGCCTCCCGCCTACTCGCCGACCTTTTGGAAATGGCATTGCGCATTCGGTCTAGAGGGCAGTACAAACAAACTGAGGATTACTCGTGGATATGGCGGCCAGAAATTAAGGTAAGGAATTTCGATAATCTTGCGGAGGCCCTGGTATCGGCCACTCGAGACACCGCTATGTCCCTTAGCACCTCCGCGGAAGGGACCGCGAAGATAGTCGATCTGCTACGGTCACGACAATGGCGCGTGTTCCGCCGTATCGCGTCATACGTGCTCCAGACGTCCTCGACGTCGCCAATCCAGAAGGTCGAGGAGATGCTAGCAGACCCGACGGAGTATCAGGATTTTCCCGGCCGTTCGCCGGAGTTCGACAAGCTGCTTGCTGAGCACTTTATTGAGCTAACCGAGCAAGGGAAAGGGAGGGTGCTTTCGTTCATCGAAGCCGGTCCGGACCTAACCATTTTCAGGAAGAGAAGAGAGTCGGAAGGGAAACCGGCGAGCGACACTGAGGTTGCGGAGGTTGCCGATTATTGGCGGCTACGCTGGTTGCACCAGGTTGGAGAAGCCCTGCCACAGGAATGGCACGAGAGGTATGAGGCGCTCGGAGCTCGGTTTGGCAAACCAAGCGCGGGAGAGCCCCCGGGCCGGATTCACAGCCACGTCGGCCCCAACAGTCCAAAATCTGCCGAGGAACTGGCGGGGATGTCGACCGCCGAACTGATTGATTTTCTTCAGACTTGGAAATCGACGGGTGAATGGAACGCGCCATCAGCGGAGGGGGTGGGACGGACATTGTCAGCGGTGCTGGAGGCCGAACCTCAAAAACTTGCCCAGAATGCTTCTCTTCTGCGCGGGCTGGAGCCAACCTACGTTCGTTCGAGCATCGACGGCTTCACCGCGGCAATTAAGAGGGGAAGGTCGCTCGACTGGGCGCAGGTTATTCATCTTTGCGAATGGGTCATCCAGCAGGGAAACGAGATAAAGGAGCCGAAAGAAAGCATTACCGATGCCGACCCGGACTGGAATTGGACACGCAAGTCTGTTGGCTGGTTCCTGATTGAAGCGCTAAAGGTTGAAGGCTCCGCGGCGCTACCGCTTTCATGGCGACAGCTACTCTGGACGCTCCTCGAGGCTCTTGCGGAGGACCCAATCCCGTTTGAGGAAACCATGTACGGCAAGGGGATGTTTGTGGGCTCCATGTCTTTGAACGTCACCCGCGGGGTCGCCTTGGACGGAATGCTTCACTATGCTCGGTGGCTGCACGAACAGGGCGGCCTGCCCGCCGACAGCCGCACGCTCGACTCTATTCCCGAGCTAAAACGTGCGCTGGAGGAGCACTTGCGAAATGACAACTCGGTCGTCGCACGGGAAGTCCTAGGCAGAGGTTTTCCGACACTCTTTTGGCTGGACAAGCGGTGGGCCTCCAGCGCGGCGGATCTAATCTTTGGAGATAAGCGGGAATCGTTAGGCGAGGTGGCATGGGCGAATTATCTAATGTCTTGCCCAGCCTACGACGACCTGCTGCCGATCTTGGTTGGCTATTACCGCGGGTCGATCGACCAGATCGGGACAGGTTTTCGCAAGGATGTCGAAGAAATAGACCGCCGCCTGAGCGAGCACCTCGTGGCGTTTTATTGGCGAGGGAGAATAGCCATCGACAGTGCCGACGGGCTTATCGCCGACTTCTTTCAGAGCGCGCCCGCGGGCCTGCGATCACACGCGATCGAAACTATCGGTCGTAGCTTGTACGGTGCGGGCCGACAGGAACCCGAGGTCCTGAGTCGACTAATAACGCTTTGGGAACGGCGACTTGCAGAACTGAGGCAGCGCCCCTGCGACGGTGAGGCAATACCCTTTGGTATCTGGTTCGCATCGGGCCAGTTTGACTTGGACTGGTCGTTTGAAAACCTCCTTTCGGCCCTCAAACTGTGCCACAAGACAGAGCTTGACTTTTGGGTCATCGAGAGGCTGGCCTCTGTCGCCAACGAGCGGCCGGCCGCCGCGGTGAGGGCTCTTGGAATGATGGTGGAAGGCGACCAGGAGGGCTGGGCAATGCACGGATGGGGAGATCATCCGCGAACCGTACTCGCTGCGGCCCTGAGTTCGACAGACCGAAACTCCCAGCAGGAAGCGCATCGCGTCATCGACTTGTTGGGATCGCGTGGTTGGTATGGGTATCGCGATCTGCTGCGCGAGCGGCCCTCCATCCGCGCAGACGGCTAGGACAGCCCCTCACCGCCTTTACACCCTCCCTGCCAACCTGTTATCCTCAATAACGTTACAAACGAAAATTGAATAGAGACAGGAGTGCACCAGGGTAGTGCTAGCCAGAGAGCAAAAGAAATCCGTCATCAACCAGTACGGCACGCATCCCACCGACACGGGCAGTCCAGAGGTCCAAATCGCGTTGTTAAGCGAACGCATTGGGCAACTGACGGATCACTTCAAAACGCACCAGAAAGATCACGGCTCGCGCCGCGGTCTTCTCATGCTGGTCAGCAAGCGGCGTCGCTTGCTGGATTACCTCAAAACCTACGATTCCGATCGCTACAAGAACGTGGTGCAGAAACTCGGCCTGCGCAAGTAGGATTTCCCACCGGGTGCCCGTTCTTTCGCGTTTTTTGCGAAAGGGCGGGAAAGAAACGACCATTCGGAATCGGCCTGCCGTCGTGGGGATGGCAGCGGCTCATTGAGGATTGCCAGTGCGTTTCCAGGCAGTTTCCCAGACTAGCGACCGTTCATCGTGCAACCTCCCAGACCAGCACTCGCGTGCCCTCCTGACCAAGAAGGAAAGAAACCATGAAACAAGAAGTTACTGTTGACCTCGCCGGCGGCAAACGCCTGGCATTTGAAACCGGAAAATTAGCGAAGCAGGCCCACGGCTCGACCGTCGTGCGCATGGGCGATAACGTCATCCTGGCCACGGCTGTGGCCAATGCGGATCCTCGCGAAGGAATTGATTTCTTCCCACTCACCGTGGACTACCGCGAGTACACCTATGCCGGCGGGCGCATTCCCGGCGGCTTCATCAAGCGCGAGGGGCGGCCGAGCGAGCGCGAAATTCTCACCAGCCGGCAGATTGACCGGCCCATCCGGCCGCTGTTTCCCGACGGCTTCCGCTGCGAAACCCAGGTGATTGCCTTTGTGCTCTCGGCGGACACCGAGAACGATCCCGACGTGGTCGCCATCAACGGCGCCTCGGCTGCGTTGACCATTTCCGACATTCCGTTCATGGGCCCGATCGGCGCCGTGCGCGTGGGACTGGTGAACGGCCAGTTTGTGGTCAACCCGACCTACGCCGAGATGCGTGACAGCCTTCTGAACATCATGGTGGTCGGCTCCGCCGATGGCATCGTGATGGTCGAGTCCGGCGCGAAAGAAGTGAAAGAAGAAACGGTGGTTGACGCCATCGAGTTCGGTCACACCGAGATCAAGAAGATTTGCGCCGCGATCAATGAATTGCGGCAAAAGGCGGGCAAGCCCAAGCGCGCTGTGACGCCGCCGGAGTTTGATCAGAAGTATTACGACGGCCTGATGAAGCGCATCGGCGCTGATCTGGCCGAGCGGCTGGACACGCAGCAGCATCCCAAGGCAGAAAGCCATACGCTGGTGCATGAGTTGGAAAAGGCCCAGCTGGCGACGATTCCAGAAGACGATGAAAAAGCCCGCGACAAATTCGAGCATTACTACGAAATCCTGCGCGAACGCATCTTCCGCGAGCAGGTGATCAACCAGCGTCGCCGGCCTGACGGCCGCGCCTTCGATCAGATTCGAGACATTTGGATCGAGGTTGGCATGTTGCCTCGCACTCACGGGTCCGCAATTTTCACTCGCGGCGAAACCCAGGCCCTGGTGACCACAACGCTCGGCACCAGCGACGATATGCAGCGCCTCGAAGTCTTCGAAGGCGAAGCCAAGAAACGCTTCATGCTCCACTATAATTTTCCGCCGTTCAGCGTGGGAGAAGTGGCGTTTCTGCGTGGCGCAGGACGGCGCGAAATCGGCCATGGCGCGCTCGCCGAGCGGGCCATTTCGACCATGTTGCCGGGTGAAGACAATTGGCCGTACGCCATGCGCGTGGTCTCCGACATTTTGGAATCGAACGGGTCGTCGTCGATGGCGACCGTGTGCGGCGCGTCCTTATCTTTGATGGATGCGGGCGTGCCGATGAAGGCGCCGGTGGCCGGCGTTGCCATGGGGCTGGTAAAGGAAGGTGACAGCTACGCGATTCTGACCGACATCGCTGGCGCTGAAGATCACTACGGCGATATGGATTTCAAGGTTGCCGGGACGAAGGACGGCATTACCGCGCTGCAGATGGACATCAAGGTCATGGGCATTACGGCGCAGATCATGCGGGAAGCCCTGGCCCAGGCGCAACGCGGCCGCCTGTTCATTCTCGACAAGATGAGTGAGGCGTTGTCCGGACATCGCGACAAAGTTTCGGCCTATGCGCCACGTATTTACACGTTGCAGATTCCGGTCGACAAGATTCGCGACGTGATTGGGCCCGGCGGCAAGATGATTCGCAGCATCATCGAACAAACCGGAGTCAAGATCGACGTGGAGGATTCCGGCAAGGTGAATGTTGCGTCGAACGACGAGGCGTCGGCCAACAAGGCGCTGCAAATCATCCGCGATCTGACGGCAACCGCCGAAGTGGGGAAGACCTACCTGGGCAAAGTCACGCGGCTGGCGGACTTCGGCGCGTTCGTCGAGATTATTCCGGGGACCGATGGGCTACTGCACATCAGCGAAGTCGCCGAGCACCGCATTAAAGACGTTCGTGATGAGTTGAAAGAAGGCGATCAGGTGTTGGTGAAAGTCCTGGCGGTCGAGGGCAATCGCATTCGCCTCTCACGCAAGGCCATTCTCAAAGAACAACGCGCCAAGATGGGCGGTGGAGACGGAGCGGCTGCGGGCGCAGAGGAATCCCACGGCGAAGCACCTGCTCCGGCGCTGACCATCGAAGGCGGCGGCGATTTTCCCGACGAGCCTGAACCCAACTTCAACCGCGACGCAGTCCAGCCGGTAGGCGGGGACCGTGGCGGAGACCGCGGCGGAGACCGTGGAGGCCGCGGCGGACGCCCCGGTGGCGGAGGCGGCGGGCGCCGGCGTGGCCGCGGAGGCCGTGGTGGTAGCGGCGGCGGGCACGGTGGCGGGGGCGGTGGCTTCGGAAGGCGGTAAGACTTCCTCGCCGCAGAATTTCAGCACAAGAAAAAGGCCGCGACTTTCGTCGGTGGCCTTTTTGCTGCTCATCCAGCAAGCTCAGCGTTCGTGCTTAGGGTCCTCGGGATGAGATTGTTTCGCAGGCGGTTTCGCTGGCGGTTTCGTCGGTGGAGGCGAAGCTGGTCTCTTGGCTGCGGCTTGGAGATGAGGTGCACTCTTTGCTTGAGGCTGGCTTTGCCTGGCAGTTTGAGCCGGCGGCCGTGCCACGTTAGACGATCCCTGCGGCCGAGGCGGGTTCTGCGCGTGTGCCGACTGAGGCGGAATGTCCTGTTCGTGCGGTCCGCTTGCCTTAGCCGTTGCGCTCGGAGGGTGCGGTACGTTCGCATGATTCGCCGCTTGGGCTTGAGGCGCAGTTTCCGCGCGAGGAGTGGTTTCTCCGCGAGATGCGCTCGGCGGTCGAGGCACATCCGAGTGCGGTCCTGAGGTGCTGCGCTCGGCTTCCGCACGAGCATTGTTCGTCTCCGGACGTGGCACCGACGCGTTGGAACGCATCTCGGCGCCTGCGCGCTCATTGGCTGGCGCTTTGTACGGCGCTCCCGCGCTCTTTGCGGCCACTACACCTCTGCCGGTGAACTCTCCGGCCTTGGCGGTTGCGGCGATCGCCGGCCGTCCCTGGTTCACCGACGCCCGCAGTTGTGGATTGCTCTGGGCGACGGTCTCATGATGGACTTGCTCCGCGGTTGGCTGGATATGAGGCTGGCTCGCCGCCAACTTCTCTTCTGCCGTCGGCTGCGCGGTGGTTCCGCCCGGACCGCCGTTGTAGCTCACGCGGTTCACCGTGGTGTTGTTGTTGACCACGGTCGTGTTGTAGACGTTTGTGACATTGGTGACGTTCACGTTGGTTACGGACCGGTTGTAGTAGTACTGTCCGCCGCGCCACTCTCCGCCGGCGAAGCCAGCGCCGGTGTATCCGTATCCGTAGGGTACGCCGCCATAGAAGCCGACCGTCGGACCCCAGTAGCCGGGATGCCAGCCGTATGCCCCCTCTGCGAAGCCCCAATAGCCCGGAGTCCACAGCAAACCTGGTTGCGGAGCAACCACCCATGTGCCTGGCACCCAGTAATAGCCGTATGGCCCGTAGGCCCAGTAGCCGGGCGTCCACATATAACCGGGCGCCGGACACATCGGCTGCTCATACACCGGCAGCGCGGGTGGCCCGAAGTTGACCGAGATGAAAACTCCCGCAGACGCCGTGGCCGAGATGGCCAACATTGCAGCTGCGACTAACAAGCAACGAACTGCACGAGAAATATGCATGACTTGTCCTCTGGCCCATCCATCTCTACTCATACGCGAGATGCTGGATGGTCGGGCAGATATCTTAAGTAACCCCTGCTTCAAGCTTGCTGCCTTTGCTCACTCATACAAACACGAATTGGAGAAGATGTTGCGGGGGCGGTAAGGTTGTGGGGAACCGGGAGTTACAAGGGGTTTTTGAATTGGTTGCCTGGGCTGGAGAGAAATGCCGCATTGACAGCCCGTCTGGCGGGAAGGATAATTTTCGCTGCTCGGCATTTCGCATTACTCCCCTGCGGTTTGTGCCCGGGCAGGGTTCCTTTCTCTCGCGTGACGTGGGCCGCGAATTGTAATTCCGCACCGTGGAGGTTCCGATGACGAAATTGAGTGGATGGAAGGTGGTTGTGCTGACGTGCGCCCTGATCACTGCCAGTGCTGAATACTCGCTCGGGCAAGTTTTTACGACATTGGTTTACTTTCAGGGACGCAATGGTTATTACCCAGTTGGATCGCTCGCGCAGGGCTTCGACGGCAATCTCTACGGAACCACCACCAATGGTGGCATTCACCAAGCTGGCAACGTCTTCAAAGTAACCCCTGATGGGACGCTGACACAGCTTTACGACTTCTGTGCCCAGGCAGGCTGCCCGAACACACCCGGTGGATACTTGCTTCCCGACAACGGGTTCTTTTACGGCACGACATCTCCAGAGTTCGTCGCCGGAGAAAACACTGTCTTCAAAATTACTGCGGAGGGTGTGCCGACGATCCTGCACACTTTTACGGGCCCTGACGGCGTTTTCCCAAACGGACTGACTTTTGGGTCGGATGGCTACATTTACGGGACAACCTATGGCGGCGGAAACAGTCCATACGGTGGTGGCGGCACAGCCTTTAAAATCAGTCCAAGCGGTAACTTGACGACACTCTACAACTTCTGTTCGCAGCCCAACTGCAGCGATGGCTCGTTCCCCTTGGCGGCGCTAGTTCAAGGCAGTGACGGTGATTACTATGGAACAACAATGGGGCCGACCAAACAAGCCATGGCACGGTCTTCAAAATTACTCCCCAGGGTGTTTTGACGACGCTGCATGTTTTCGACTTCACCAACGATGGCGAGTGGTCCGACGGACTCGTTCAGGCCTCTGACGGAAATTTTTATGGAACGACCGAGTGGGGCGGCGCGAACCTTACGGGAACAATCTTCAAGGTGACTCCGGAGGGGAAATTCTCGATTGTCTACGCCTTTTGCTCACAGGCAAATTGCGCTGACGGCGGCGAGTCCTACACACCACTAATTGAGGCCACGGATGGAAACTTGTACGGGACAACTATAGCGGGTGGGTCGAATGGCGACTATGGCACGATCTTTCAGTTCTCCCTCCAGGGCAAACTGACAGCGGTCCACAGCTTTGACGGCACTGACGGTTGCGATTCCTACGTCCCGCTCCTCCAAGCAACGAACGGCATCTTCTACAGCGCCGAGACGAGAGGAGGATTAGGTTGCGCTCCCGACCCCGGATCGGTTTATAGCCTGGACATGGGCCTTGGCCCGTTCGTAGCGTTCGTGCGAAATTCGGGGAGAGTTGGACAGACGAGGGGCATTTTCGGACAGGGATTCACGGGGACAACAGGCGTGTCCTTCAACAGCGTTGCTGCTACTTATACAGTCATCTCCGACACATATTTGAGTGCTACTGTTCCTGCCAGCGCGACGACCGGCTTCGTCACGGTGACCACGCCCAGCGGAACACTGACCAGTAACGTGAAGTTCAACGTGCTGCTGTAGGGTTCGAGCTTTGTCATTCCCACTCTTTCGCAACAAACGCGAAAGGATGGGGCAACCAGCGATTCGTATTTCTCGCACCACGGAGGTTTCCCATGACGAAAATAAATGGATGGAAGGTGGCGGCTGCTGGCTGCCTGTTCGCGACTGCGACGGCAATTGCAGCAAGTGCGCAAACGTTCACTACGCTGGCGAGCTTCGACGGAACCAACGGCGCCAATCCCCAATATGTGTCTCTCGTTCAGGGCACCGACGGAAACCTTTACGGCACGACTATGGAGTACGACAGCGGTGGCGACGGCAACATCTTCAAAGTCACCCCAGAAGGCACGCTGACGGCGCTCTACCGCTTTTGTGCCGAAGCCGGCTGCCCCGACGGCAGCAAGCCCGAAGCTGGGCTCGTTCTAGGCTCCGACGGGAACTTTTATGGGACAACGTCTGTGGGCGGGAACCCTAGTTGTGGCTGCGGGACGGTGTTCAAAGTCACGCCAAGCGGCACACTGACCACGCTGCACAGCTTTGACGGCACGGACGGCGCCTACCCCTATACGGGCCTGGTTCAAGGCGCCGACGGGAATTTTTACGGCACCACGTCGGGGTACTTGTGTGGCACTAGCTGTGGCACGATCTTCAAGATTACCCAAGGAGGCGCGCTGACCACGCTGCACAACTTCTCTAGTCCTGATGGGGCATATCCCTTTGGTACTTTGGTGCAAGCCACTGACGGGATCTTTTACGGGACAACCTGGGAAGGCGGGACTTACTGCCTACACTACGGCGGCTGCGGGACGGTCTTCAACATCGCCCCAGGAGGCACGCTGACCACGCTGCACAACTTCAACAACGTTTCCGGGGCTTTCCCCATCGGCGCTCTGGTTCAAGGCACCGATGGGAATTTCTACGGAACGACCACGAGCGCGTTTGGCAGCGGTGGCACTGTCTTTAAAATAACTCCTGGTGGCATTTTCACACCGCTCGACATATTTTGCCTCCAGCAAGGCTGCCCCAGCAATCCTCAAGCGGGTCTGGTGCAGGCCACCGACGGCAACTTCTACGGGGCAACCCAGGGGGTGGCATGTACGGCGGAGGCATGATATTCAAAATCGCTCCCGGCGGTACAATGACGACAATCTACAACTTTTGCCCCCAGATTCCATGCACCGACGGCACAGGGGCTTTTGGGCTGGTTCAGGCCACCAATGGGATCCTCTACGGGGCAACTTATGTGGGTGGCAATTCCAGTCGCTGCCAGGTTGGCTGCGGGACGGTCTTCGGTCTGGATGTGGGGCTAGATCCCTTCGTGGCGTTCGTCCGCGCGGCAGGAAGAATTGGGCAGCCTGCAGAGATTCTTGGACAGGGATTCATTGGGGCAACGAGCGTCTCGTTCAACGGCGTTCCGGCAACGTTCACTGTTCGCAGGGACACCTTCCTAACGGCAACGGTTCCTGCCAGCGCGACGACCGGCTTCGTCACTGTGGTCACGCCCAGCGGTACGCTCACCAGCAACGTGCAATTTCACGTGCTGCCGTAGGGCTTGAGGTTTGTCATCTCCCACCCTTAAGCAAAGAACGCGAAAGGATGGGGCACCCAGCGACGGTTAACTGCAAATCCCTCGCTGCGCTCGGGATGACAACAAGAAGAACAAAAAGCGCTCGCTCGGGATGACAGAGGTAGTCGAAAATCCTCGGGGCTATCGTACCGCTGGCGCGACTGCTTTCTTGGGCAGGATTTCTCCGATGCGGCGAATCTGTCCGCCCACGCCGCGCAGTTTTTCCTCGATGTTCTCGTAGCCGCGGTCGATGTGATACACGCGGTCGATGATGGTCTCGCCGTCGGCCACCAGCGCCGCCAGCACCAGCGAGGCCGAAGCGCGCAGGTCAGAAGCGAGGACCGCGGCGCCGCTCAACGCCGTCTTTCCCTGGACCACAGCCCGGCTGCCTTCAATCTTGATGTTCGCGCCCATGCGCACCAGTTCCTGCGCGTGCATGAAGCGGTTCTCAAAAATGTTCTCAGTGATGATCGAAGTGCCTTCGGCTTGCGTCGCCAGCGCCATGTACTGGGCCTGCACGTCGGTAGGGAAGCCGGGATATTCTTCGGTAACGATGTCGGCGGCCTTCAAGGGATTGTCGCCCATGACGCGCACGGATTCCTTGCTGTGCGCGGTTTTCACGCCGACCTCGGCCAGCTTCAACAGCAATGCGCCGAGATGACCGGGGTCGCAAGCGGAAACATTCAGATCTCCGCCGGTGAGCGCGCCTGCAATGATGAAAGTCGCCGCCTCGATGCGATCAGGAATAATGCGATGCCTGGCGCCATGGAGTTTTTCAACGCCCTTGATCCGAATGGTTGAAGTGCCGGCGCCTTCAATGCGCGCGCCCATCTTGTTCAGCAACTCGGCGAGATCGGCGACTTCCGGTTCGCGGGCGCAGTTCTGCATCACGGTCTCGCCTTCGGCGAGCGTGGCCGCCATCAGCAGGTCCTCAGTGCCGGTCACGGTGATCTTGTCGAAAACCACCTCAGCGCCTTTGAGTCGTTTGGCGCTGGCCTCGACGTATCCGTGATGCTGGGTGATGGCTGCTCCCAGGCGCTCGAGTCCCTTGATGTGAAGATCAATCGGACGCGCGCCGATGGCGCATCCGCCGGGCAGGGAAACACGCGCCCGGCCACAGCGGGCAACGAGCGGCCCCAGAACCAGCGTGGAGGCGCGCATGGTCTTGACCAGTTCGTACGATGCCTCCGGCGAGGTCAGATTACGGCAGCAAAGTGTGGTGCGGTGATGGGCGCGGCCATAGCCCAGTTCGACTTCCGCCCCCATGGCGGCCAGCAGCTTGCGCGTGGTCTCAATGTCGCGCACCTGGGGAATGTTTTCCAGAATCACCGGCTCTTCGGTGAGCAGCGCGGCAGCCATGGCGGGCAGGGCAGCATTCTTGGCTCCGCTCACCCGAATTGTTCCCAGCAGGGGATTGCCGCCGCGAATGACGAACTTATCCATAGCAAGAGTGTTTTCGGGTTCAACCCGACGCCAGGCCAGCCCCACGTGACACATCCAATCTGTGGCGCGGCTCTATTGTAGCCGGGCGAAGGCAGTGGATGGATCGAGGCGGGTTAATCGGAAGGGCACTGGCCAGAAGGAGCCGATCTGCGCTCGACCGGACGGCCCCTTCGACTTCGCTCAGGGCGGGCTCTACGTCTGTCACTACATGGATCGTGCGGAGGCAATTGCCTGGCGCACGTTCTTGCCGGACGAATGCAACGCGCGCTCGGCTTGCTTGCGATCGACGCGGGCTTCCAGCATCACCAGCGCGACCGGAACGCTGTTTGCGGCGGATTTCAGCGCGTTTCTGGCTGCTTCCCGTCCAACTCCCGTGGCTTGTTGGAGAATCGCAATGCCACGTTCCCGCAGCTTTTCATTCTTCAAGTGAACGTTTACCATCAGGTTGCCATACACATAGCCCAGCCGGGTCATGGCGCCCGTCGAAAGCATGTTAAGTACCATTTTTTGTGCGGTCGCGGCTTTCATGCGGCTGGAGCCCGCGACGACTTCAGGTCCGACCTCCGTGACGATTGCGAGGTGAGCAGCCCTGGCCATTGGAGATTTGTGGTTGCAGGTGACCGCGACGGTCCGGGCGCGGCGGCGGCGGGCATATTCCAAAGCTGCCAACGTGAATGGCGTCCGACCGCTGGCGGCGATGCCGACCACAACGTCGTTTTTGCCAGGTTTCTTTTTAGCCATCTCACGCTGGCCGCTTTGCCGGGAATCTTCGCTGGCCTCGGTGGCCGCCGCGAGCGCCTTGGGACCGCCGGCGATGACGAACTGCACGGTCTTCGGATGGGTATTGAACGTAGGGGGACACTCGGCTGCATCGAGCGCAGCGATGCGTCCGCTGGTTCCCGCGCCAACGTAGATCAACCGCCCACCGCGTTTCAGCGCAGCGGCGATCAGGTCAATGGCGCGGGCAATCTGCGGCAGGGCGCGTTTGACTGCAGCAGCGACCTTGGCATCTTCGGCGTTGATGGTGCGCGCGATCTCGAGAGCGGATTTCAAGTCCAGATCAGCGGCTGCGCGGTTAGGGTGCTCGGTGGACAGTTGGCTGATTGGTACTTTCAACGGTTCGCCTCGGCGGACGCAAAAGAAACTACAGATCCCTCGCTTCGCTCGGGATGACAATTCATAGAGTATGTCATGCGGTTAGCGCTTCGATCACGGCGTCATGAAACCTGGGCCGCACTTCTTTGATGGTTTCGTTACGGCAATCCGGCCAGGTGCGGTTGGTAAGCAATGTTACCGACAGCTGCCGTTCGGGGTCGATCCACAACGAGGTCCCGGTATAGCCGAGATGGCCAAACGATGCGGCCGAAAAATACTTGCCGGATTGCGACGGCGACGAGGGCGTGTCCCAGCCGAGAGCGCGTGAGGTCCCCGGCGGCGAAGATTCGCGGCGAGTGAACATCGCGACGGTCTCCGGCCGCAGGATTGGCCGACCGCCTTGCAGCATGGCATGAGCGAAAATCGCCACGTCTTTGGCGTCGGCAAACAGGCCGGCTTGGCTTGCCACTCCGCCCATCACGCTGGCGTTTTCATCCTGCACCTCGCCTTGGATGACGCGGTGACGGAAGGAGTGGTCCTCGGCAGTCGGCGGAATCATTGGCCGCCAGGCCGCAGGCGGACTGAACGTAGTGTGAGTCATGCCCAACGGGCCGAAAACCTCGTGGCGGCAGAAGTGATCGAGAGAGTCCTCCGCGATGCGCTCCAGCGCCACACCAAGGATGATGAAACCGATATCGCTGTATTCCGCCTTCGTGCCGGGATCGGCGGCCAGCGGAGTTTCGCCGGCGGCAGCAATCAGTTCATCCCGGGTAGGTGCTCTCAGGAAAAGCTTCTCGTAGGCGGGCAATCCGGAGGCATGAGCCAAAAGCTGACGAAGCGTAACTTCCAGGCGGCGCGGATCGTCTCCTCGGAATTCCGGCACGATCGAAACCACGGGCATATCGAGGTCGAGCTGACCGCGCTCGTAAAGAACCATAGCCATGCTGGTAGTGGCCATGCCCTTCGAGACGGACGCCAGATCGAAAATGCTGGCGGGAGTGACTTCGGGCGACTCTGGCTCGTATGTAAAACGGCCGACGGCCTTCAGTGCAATTAGCTTCCCCTTAAATGTCACTGCGACCGACGCGCCCGGGAACGCATGTTGAGCAATCGCGTTCTTCAGGATGTCAAAGGCCGAGGCGAAGACGGTCTCCTGCTGCCCGTAGGAACTGACGGGGAACTGCGCGAGAACGTCCGAGGGGAACCCGCCCGCCAATGATGCAGTGTGCTCGATGTTCGGGTTATAGCAAAGTTGGAGGGCGGGGTAAAGACGTGCACCTCTTACTTCCGTTTCTTGAGCAAGTCGCGGTGGTTGTGTAAAGTCAGAGCATCCATCTCATCCGGGCAAATTCGATGCTGCGACGGCGAATCCTTGCTCTCCTGCCGCTCCTGTTGATCTCGGTTTCGCTTGCGGCTGCCACGTCCTCGAAGAAGCACGCGGCCGCCAGTTTAAATCATCTCAGCGTCCTCGATTCCGTCATCCAGGACGCCATCAACGACGGCCAGGTTCCCGGCGCAGTTTTGCTGGTCGGGCACGACGGACAGGTCGTCTATCGAAAAGCGTTAGGAAGCCGATCGCTCGAGCCGCGCCACGAAGCGATGACGGTGGACACCATCTTCGATATCGCTTCGCTCACCAAGGTCGTGGCCACCACCACCGCCGTGATGCAACTGGAGCAGAAGGGAAAGATTCGCTTCAACGATCCGGTCGTCAAGTACATTCCCGAGTTCGGCGAGAACGGCAAGGAAGACGTCAGGATCCGGGACCTGCTCACGCACTTTTCCGGATTGCCGGAAGACCTCGATCTTACCCAGCCCTGGCAAGGGCGCGACGCCGCACTGCGCATGGCCTACGCGGAAAAGACGGTTTATCCGCCGGGCTCGCATTTTCTTTACAGCGATATCAATTTCATCGTGCTGGGCGCGCTGGTGGAACGGGTCTCAGAAATGCCGCTCGACGAGTATTGCCGGAAGAATATCTTTGTGCCGCTGGGCATGACGCATACCCGATTTCTGCCGCCAGCCTCATGGCTGCCAAGAATTGCCCCAACTCAATTCGACGAGCACGATCACATGCTGCGTGGCGAGGTGCACGATCCCAGCACCCGCCGCATGGGAGGAGTGGCGGGTCATGCTGGAGTGTTTTCGACCGCCGATGATCTGTCCAAGTTCGCCCAGTTTTTGCTGACCGGCGGGCCGGTGCTGTCACCGGCGATGATCGAAAAGATGACCACGCCGCAAACGCCGCCCACCTCGCAGGTGCTGCGCGGCTTGGGTTGGGACATCGATTCGCCATTCTCCAGCAATCGCGGCGAGTTGCTGCCTGTGGGCAGCTACGGGCACACCGGCTTTACCGGAACTTCATTGTGGATTGATCCGACGACCCGCACCTACATCATCTTGCTGACCAATGCGGTTCATCCGCGCGGGAAGGGAAGTGCGGTTGCCCTGCGCACCAAAGTGGCCACGGCGGTTGCGGCTACTTTTGCGCTGACCACGCCGGAAAAAGAGGAATTGCGCTGGAAAAGCATAACCGGCTACAACGAAGCGCAAACCGCCGCGCGACGAATCGCGAACCGCAACGGCGAGGTGCACACGGGAATCGATGTGCTCGAAGCTCACGAATTTAACCCGCTTCGCGGAGCTGCCGAGAAGAAGAAAGTCGGACTGCTGACGAACCAGACAGGTGTGGATCTGCACGGGCGTCGCACCATCGACGTGCTGGCTCAGGCACCGGGCGTTTCGCTGGAGGCGATCTTCAGCCCGGAGCACGGTGTCACCGGGGCATTAGACACGACCGATGTAGCCAACACCACCGACGCTGCGACTGGCATTCCCGTGTACAGCGTGTACGGGGCCAGCGATGCGGCGCGCCGTCCGTCGCTCGACGTGCTCAAAAAGCTGGATACCGTTGTCGTGGACATTCAAGACGCCGGAGTGCGCTTCTACACCTACGAGACAACCGTCGGATATTTTCTCGAAGCGGCCGCCCAGGCCGGAATCGGAATCATGGTTCTGGACCGCCCCAATCCGATTACCGGATCGTTTGTTCAGGGTCCGGTCTCCGCCGCGGGACAGGAAAGCTTTACGAATTATTTCTCCCTTCCCGTGCGCCACGGCATGACTCTCGGCGAATTGGCGACACTGTTCAACAGCGAGCGGGGCATCCACGCGCGGCTGCAGGTCGTTCCTATGGAAGGATGGATGCGCGGCGACTGGTATGACTCCACTGGCTTGGCATGGATCAATCCTTCTCCAAATTTGCGCAGCCTGACGGGAGCCGCGCTGTATCCCGGCGTGGCGCTGATAGAAGGCACGAACGTCTCCGTAGGCCGAGGAACCGATACACCTTTCGAACTGTTAGGTGCGCCGTGGGTAAATGGCCAGGAACTCGCCAAATACTTGAATGCGCGGGAAATTTCGGGCGTCCGCTTTGTTCCTGTGAGCTTCACGCCCAGCTCCAGCAACTACTCCGGCCAGAAGTGCGAAGGCGTAAACATCATCTTGATCGAGCGCGGCGCCTTCGACCCGCCGGAACTGGGAATTGAGCTGGCGTCGGCGCTACTGAAGTTGTATCCGCAGCAGTTTCACATGGAGCGCATGATCGACCTGCTGCTCGACCAGCCATCGTACGATGCGATCGTAAGAGGGGAAGATCCCCGCAGAATTGCGGCGGATTGGCACGAGGCGCTGGACAAATTTCAGCAGGTCCGGCAAAAGTATTTGATTTACAAGTGATCTTTCCGTAGTTGTCAGTTTGGCAAAGGGAAGCGAGCCGAACGCGCGATTGTTGCGTCGCAACGGATGCGACGCTTCGCGCGGCTCGCCCAGATCCTTTGCTGCGCAAAAGCGGCTTGCTCAGGATGACAATCATACTGACCCGCTACAGAGTTTTCCTCACACACCCGATGCACGTCCCCGCCGGTTGCGGCTAGAATGATCATTCGCCCTGATTTCCTGGGCAGGAGTCAACAGAAATCATGGAATCGTTCTATCGGTGCGCCGGCCCGAATTGCGGGCAGTTGAAGCGATCCAACGAACGCTGGTGGTTGATGTGGACTTCTTTCGGTGAATTCCACCGGCCGGTTCTCTACTTGTGTTCTTGGGATGAAGAAATCGCAGCCCGCGAGGGCACGTTGCACGTTTGCGGAGAACTTTGCGCCCAGCGCCTGCAGTCGCAATTCATGGGAAATCTCCTGGAGAATCAGCTCAAGCGGGCCGCGATGTGATTTGTGCCTTTCGTCGAACTTCCACGCGGCCTTTTGCATCCTACTTTTATCCGAGCCAGCCAGTTTCTGGGTTCCCTATAATGATGCGTAAGGCACGGCTCGCTGGGGAGGCTTCTATGCGCGTTGTGACGGTATTAGTTTTGTCGGCGGCACTGGCTTCCGCTCAAACGAATTCTGCGGTCGCTGTCCCTGCCGGTTCCTCTGGAGCCGATGCCCAGGAGCTGAAAATCCCGTCCGGAACCAAGGTGCCGGTGGCGCTGAAACATGCCATCTCCAGCAAGGCTACCCGCGAGGGCGATGCAGTTTATGCGGAAACCACTTTCCCGGTTGTGATCAACAACCGCGTCCTCATTCCCGCTGGAACTTTCGTTCAGGGACGGATCAGCGACATCCAGCGTGGCGGGCGCATCAAGGGCCGCGCCGAGGTCTTGATGCATTTCACGATTCTGATCTACCCCAGCGGTTATACCGTGTTACTGCCAGGCGCTGTCGAAAATGCGCCCGGCGTGGACAAGACGTCGGTAAAAGACGAAGAAGGCACGATAAAGGGTGACAGCCAGACCGGCGAGAAAGTCGGAACCGTGGCCTCGAGTGCAGGGACAGGCGCGGTGATCGGGGGCCTCAGCGACGGCGGTAAAGGAGCGCTGATCGGCGCCGGCATTGGCGGCGCGGTTGGCACCGCAATCGCCTTGTTGACGCGGGGCAACGACGTGAAACTCGACGCCGGAACCACTCTCGAAATGGTCATCCAGCGGGATGTTCCACTGGACGCGAGTCGCGTCCCGAACACGACCAGGACTACCGCGGCGCAGTGAGGGCTATAGATTCGCTATTCACTGACTGCTGCCTGGAGGAGCGGGCAGGGATGCTTCGACCGCGTAAGCCTGGTCGCAAGCGACCGCGCAGACTGCGCTCAGTATGACAGAGAAGTTTACTTCAGCGTGAACAACGCGTTCACGTGAGCGGTGACAGTTATAGTTTGCGGGCTGAATTCCTCCGTCGGGGCCGGCGCCGCGTTCGGGCCAGCCATCTTCGCCATCGCTTGCATCGCTGGATACACCCGAACGTTGCCGAACGTATCGACCGACGCATAGGACAGCTCGCCGAGATTCCGCCCACTCACCCGGGCGACGGCGTCGGCCGATTCGCGGGCACGACGGTAGGCGTCTTCCACAGCTTTCGTCTTGGCGGCGTCCATATCTTCCAGCGTGTAGCTGATCGACTGGTTGGCGGTGATATCAGTCTCGGAAAGTTGCTGCACGATGGGAGCGATCCTGGTGAAATCCTTCAGCTTCAGCGACACGCTGGCGTTGACGCGATAGGCGACCAGCTTCGGCTTCGCGGGCTTGTAGTCGTAAATCGGCTGCAGGGAAAACGAACTGATCTCCGCCGCCTTGGGATCAATGCCATTGCCGCGCAGAATCTGCCGCACCTGCTCGGCCTGTTTGGAAGCTCGGTCGTAGGCAGCGCGCGAGTTATCTTCCTGGGCGGAGATGTTGAATTGGACGAGGGCGGTGTCTGGGCTGGCTTCGAATTTTCCGTCGGCGCCCACGTAGACGGTGTTGGGCTGCGCCTGAATCGTAGGATGGTCCTGCGCGAAAGCAAGGGGAATCAGAAGCAGAACGAGCAACAAGCGACCAAACGCTCTCATAGGCGTCTCCTTTCCAAACTTATAGCAGCATCTCCGCTATAAGAAGAACGGTTGGCTGGCAAAAACTTGCGAGACTTAGCGACCTCTGCGTTCTTGGCGGTCAAACGCTTTTGCCGCAAAGGGCGCAAAGGAAGGCGAAGCCCGCAAAGAAGGTTCCTGAATTTAGCTGGCGCTGTTCGTGGTCTAAGACGAACTCTTGGCCGTCGAGTAAGCCACGCGACGGATTTGGGAATCAATCTCCGTGCGGAGGTCGGTCCAGAGTTTTGCCGGCATCTCGAGGAACTTGTCAACCACCTGTGGGTCAAATTGAGTGCCGCGGCAGCGTAGGATCTCCTTCTGCGCTGCTTCCACTGTCTGGGCCGCTCGATACGGTCGGTCCGACGTAATGGCATCGAGCGTGTCGGCGACGGAAAAGATGCGCGCCCCGAGCGGGATTTGCTCGCCCTTGAGCTGGCGTGGGTAGCCGGAGCCGTCGAAATGCTCCTGATGCGCATAAACGATCTCGGCGGCCTCGGTGAGGAACGGAATTTTCTTCAGAATCTGATAACCGTGGTAGCAATGCTCCTGCATCTCGTCGATTTCTTTGGCATCAAGCTTGCCGGGTTTGCGCAGAATGGCGTCCGGAATCGCCATTTTGCCAATGTCATGCAAAAATGCTCCACGAGCGATCACATCGATTTGCTCTTTGGGTAGTCCCATGGCCTTGGCGATGGCGATGGTAAACACCGTTACACGCCGGGAGTGGCCCTCAGTTTCCGCGTCTTTGAGGTCCAAGGCGCCGCCCAAGGCTTCCAGTGTCATGCCGTACGAGCGCTCCAAATCGACGAGCGCTTCGCTCAACTCGCGAGTCTTCTCTTCGACCCGTGCCTCCAGGTCGGTCTGGTAGGCGCGATTTTCCATTTTCAGGCGGCGGTTCTCGAGTGCCCGGTGGACCGTTGCTAAGAGCTGTTCGCGCTCGAAAGGCTTCAGCAGGTAATCGTAGGCGCCGTCGCGAATGGCCTTCAGCGCAACCGAGATGTCGTGCACCGCGGTCACCATGACCACGGGCATGTCGGGGAATTTTTCTTTGGTTTTCTCCAGCAGGCCAATGCCGTCGAGGTCGGCCATCATAAGGTCGGAGAGCATTAACTCAAATTGCTCTCCGGATTCCAGCACGGCCAGCGCCTTCATGCCGGAAGAAGCCTGCGCACACTTGTAACTCGCGGCGGTGAGCATGGAACAGACGATTTCCCGGATGGGTTCCTCGTCGTCCACCACCAGAATGCGCTCGGCGGACATAGGTACAAGTGTAACCGAATCGCCTCCCATTTCTCAGTTCCGAAAGTAATCTGCCAACCCCTCAAACTCCACCGGCAACGTCCTTCCCCGTGGTATTAGAAAGTGGGGCGTTTTCTGCCCTGGACTACGATGAATTTCCTTGCTTTCGCTGTAGGCTTCGCGGATTTGGCTGCGCCCAGGCTGCTGGCGGTAGAGTCGGCGGCGCTGGTGACGCTTGCGGCCAGCTTGCTGGTGTTCCGCACCTTTCGCGAGCGCTACCTGCTGATCTGGATCCTGGGCTGGCTGGCCTACTTCGTTTCCGGCTGGACCCTGCGCAGCACCGTGGCCGGCGCCAACTCGGGATACGTGGTAGCCATCTCTCAGTGGCAGTTTGTTCTCGCCATATCGCTGTTTGCCGCCGCAGTTTTCGTCTATTCCCATGCGCGCAAGCTGCTTTTGCCGCTGGTGGGGTTCTCGATTGCGGTCATGGCCTATGCCATCGCGCGCGCTCTGTGGTGGCCGGATTCGCTCCTGCTGCGGGCTGTACTGGAAGTCGGCTATCGTGTAATTGCTGTTGCCGCGGCCCTGCAACTAATCCGCTACCGCTGGGCCCGCTGGGAAATCGGCCCTTGGTTGTTAAGTATCAGTTTGTTGCTGGTGCATCTCGATGGAGATCCCTGGAGTGTACATTTCCCGCCCGGCTACGGCCTGGGCGTAGACCTGCTTTTTGGCCTCAGCATGCTGCTGGTGGTGTTCGACGACTCCCGGCTGCGGACTCGCCGGTTGGGCGTCATCAATGCTCTGACGACCAGCATTACCCGCGCCCAGCAACACGGTCCGATGATGGTGACCGCGCTCGAAGAGCTCAAGAAGCTCATGCTCGCCAAAGCCGCCTGGTTTCGCCTGCTGGAAGGCGACAGGATGGTCATCGTGCAGCAGATTGGCCTGTCGCAGGACTTCTTGCACGACCGTGGTTCGGTACCTCTGGATGACAAGTTTGAACGCACTCTCAGCGACAGCACGCCGGTCGTGGTGAGGACCGCGGGATCGGACGACGCAGTCCGTTATCAGTTGAAGCAGGAAAGGTTCCATCACTGCGTTCTGATTCCCGTATTGGGAAAGAAATCCGTGATTGGCGTCTTGACCCTGGGCAGCCGTCATCGGCTGACCTATACCCCGGAGGAGATGGAGTTTCTGGCGACGTTGGCCCATCAGTTGGGTCTGGCCGTCGAGAATCTGCGCCTGGTGGAACAGATCCTGCGCTCGCATCGGCAATGGGCGAATACCTTCGATTCCATTCAGGACCTGGTGTTGGTTCACGATGCCGAATTCCGGGTGATGAAAGCGAATCAAGCCCTGCTGCAGCACCTGGGCCAGGCGCCGGCCGACGTCAGCGGGCAAACCTGCGAATCCGTGTTGCCGCGCATTGCCAGCTGGACGGGCTGCCCCTACTGCAACAAAAACGGAGACAGTTTTCAGGAAGCTCCCGACCCCTGCTTCGGCGGGTATTCCATGGTTTCCACCTCCACCTACGTCGAGCAAGGCAGCCAGCAGCGGGGCACCATCCACGTGGTTCGCGATACCACCGACCGGCGCGCCGCCGAGGAGAAATATCGGCTGCTCTTCGAACAGGCGCAGGAAGGAGTTTTTGTCGCCACCTCCGGAGGCAAACTACTGGACTGCAACGATGCCTTCGTCCGGATGCTGGGCTATTCCAGCCGGGAAGAATTGATGGCCGTGGACCTTGATACCGAGCTATACGCCTCCGGCGAACAGCGCGACGCTTTCCGCCGCGAAATCGAGCAGCATAACTACGTTCGCCACTTCGAAGTGACGCTGTACCGCAAAGACCGCACTGTAGTCACCGCGCTGGAGAGCAGTTTTGCGACGAGGAGCAGCAAAGGAGAAATCGAACGCTACCAGGGCTTCCTGCTTGACATTACCGAGAAGAAGCGGGCGGAAGACGAAATCCGCCGTCGCAACCGGGAATTGAATGCCCTGAACGCGATGGCGGTCATTGCCACGCAATCGTTTGATCTGGATGAAATTCTCAATCTCACGCTGCGGCAGGTGATTTCGCTGCTCGGCGCCGAGACAGGATCAATCTATCTGGCCAGCTCTGACCAAACTACATTCCGCCGCCGTGCGGGCTGGGGACAACGCAGCGCCGACCGGGCGCGATTCTCCGAAATCCAATTGCCGGAAGGCTTCGGCGATCTGGTGACCCGCTCCCGCACCGAAGTGATCACTGCGGAATACCTGCCTCACCTGCCGCAGGTCGTGGCGGATTTCATCCGCGCCGATGGCTTGACTTCCTGGATCTGGGTGCTGCTGTGGAGCAAAGACAAGCCCATGGGAATGATCGGCATCAGCAGCCGCAAGCACCGGGAATATACCAGCAACGATGAAAACCTGCTGGTCGCGATCGGCAGGCAATTGGCCACCACCATCGAAAAAGTGCGTTTGTACGAAGAAACCTGCCGCGCTTATGAAGATTTACGCAAGACGCAGGAGCAATTGCTGCAGAGCGAAAAGATGTCCGCCGTGGGGCAGCTAATCTCAGGCGTTGCCCATGAACTGAACAATCCGCTGACTGCCATCCTGGGTTACGCGCAGTTGCTCGAAAGTGAGGGCTTGGACGACCGCGCCGCGGACTTTGTGCGTAAGCTTTTCAAGCAGGCGCAACGCACCCACCGTGTGGTGCAGAACCTCCTCTCCTTTGCCCGCCAGCGCAAGCCGCAAAAGGAGCAAGTGGACATTCGCAAAGTGTTGGACGAAACCCTGGTGCTGCGCGAGTACGACTTGAAAGTAAACAACATCAAGCTGGAGCGGGAAATCGGGGACTCTTTACCCGTCGTCACCGCCGATCCGCACCAGCTCGAACAGGTTTTTCTGAACATCATCAACAATGCCGTTGATGCAATGTTGGAAAGCGGGAAGCGCGGCAGTTTGAAGGTATGCGTCTACGAAAAGGACGGGCATCTCCATGCCGAATTCCATGATTCCGGCCCCGGAATCAAAGAGCCACACCGCATCTTCGAGCCGTTCTACACCACCAAGAGCGTGGGCAAGGGCACGGGGCTGGGTTTGAGCATCTGCTACGGAATCATCCAGGAGCACGGCGGGCAGATTCTGGCGCGCAACCGGGAAGAAGGCGGCGCGATCATCGAAATTCGACTGCCCTCCGCGGCGACCACCGCGGTTGCTGAACCGGTGGAAGCGGCGCCGCGTCGTGAATCCGCGATCGAAGGCCGGGTTCTGCTGGTGGAAAACGAAGAAGCGGTGCTTGAGTTTGAGCGGGATGTGCTGGCCGGTGCCGGCGCCGAGGTGGTCACGGCAATGAATGCAGACGAGCTGAAGGCGCGCGCCCGCAACCAGTCATTTGACGCGATCATCATGGATGGCAAGATGGCTGGAAACGGAAATCTACGCGAAGAGTATTCCTGGATCACGGAAAACTGCAACGGCCTCGAAAAGCACCTGCTGGTTACGTTCTCTACCAATGCCGAGCCTGAGATACGCGACTTCCTGCATGAGAACAGCGTTCCTTACCTGGTGAAACCGTTCGAAGTGGCCGACCTGATCTCGCATGTACGCCGGCTGCTGCAGAAAGCCCAAGCAGCCAGCGCGAGCTAAGCCTATTTTGATTGTCATCCTGGAGCGAGCGCCCTTTGCGAAGCGAAGGATCTGGGCGAGCCGCGCGAACTGTCGCGTATTTTGCGACAGAATAATCGCGCATTTGGCTCGGTTCCTTACTAGAGGCTCGCTCGCAGCTTCCGAGCGAAGTCGCGCAGCGCTTTCTCATTCCTCCGATACCACATCCACTGGCCGAGCTTGGTGGCTTCCACCAGGCCAGCTTTGGTGAGGACCGCCATGTGGTGAGAAATCGTCGGCTGGGAAAGATGGACGCGCACTTCAATGTCGGAGGCGCAGAGTCCCACATCTTTGCCCAGAGAACAGCCTCCGCGTTCCTTGAGGGCCTGTAAAATCTGCCTGCGGACGGGATCGGCGATGGCGTGCAGCATCCGGTCGAGCGTTTGATTTGCATCCATCATGGGACAGAAGCAGGAGCCTGCATTCAGGCGCCAGAACTGGGTTCGGACTCGCAGCTACTTCTTGAGGATTGGGTTGTAGCCGTCACTGACCAGCTTGGCGCGCATGAGCTCAGCATCCTTGACGTCGCCGTAAGGGCCGACCTGTACATGATAAAGCTTGTCAGGGCTGGCATTGGCAGAAAATGCCGGATATTGCTTCTTCTTAAGGGCATCCACCAGTGCATCCGCATCTTCCGGCTTGCTGACCGCGGCCACTTGCACATAGTACCCGTTCAACACTGGTACGGCTGCGGCATCCGGCGCCGTAGCATTGTTTGCTGGCGCCGGTGGGGGCGTGGTTGTCTCTGCGGCAGTGTTCGAATTCTCAGCCGGAGCTGACGGGTTAGTGGCCGGCTTGTCCTCGACCGGCTTGAGCACGGCGGCTGAATCGGACGATGCAGTGGTAGTGCTGGACGCCTTGACCGCCGAGGGGCGGACATTGCCAGGGCTGACCGCGGCTGGAACTACGACTTCGGCCGTGGGCTTCAAACCTGAGTTCTTTCCCAACGAAAATCCTGTTGCAAAAAACACCGCGCACAGGGCCACGAGCGAAAAAAAAAGGGCCAGCATCTTGCCTGTACCCAGCGTGATTTCTGTGTCCTCGGATGTCGCCGTCGGCATTTCCACCTCTTGCATGTATCAGTTCTAGCCCTTAGCGGCTGGTTGCGCAGCATCTCCATCGGGCTTGGCCAAAAGTTTCTGCAGGCCGGAGAAGAAGTCCACGGGAACAGGGAAGATCACGGTGGTGTTCTTCTCCACGCCAATTTCGGTCAATGTTTGCAGATAGCGAAGTTGAATGCTGACCGGCTCGGTGGCCAGCAGCTTGGAAGCGTCCACCAGGCGCTGCGCCGCGGAGAACTCGCCTTCTGCATGGATGATCTTGGAACGCTTTTCGCGCTCCGCTTCCGCCTGTTTCGCCATGGCGCGCAGCATGGACTCCGGCATGTCCACCTGTTTCACCTCGACATTCACGACCTTTACGCCCCAAGGCGCGGTGTGCTGATCGAGAATACTCTGCAACCGCAGGTTGATCTTGTCGCGATGGGCGAGCAATTCGTCGAGTTCCTGTTCGCCCAGCACCGAGCGCAAAGTGGTCTGCGCAAACTGCGAAGTCTGGTAGACGTAATTTGAGACCTCGACCACTGCCTTGCGCGGTTCGATCACGCGCAGGAAGATCACGGCATTCACTTTCAAAGTGACGTTGTCGCGGGTGATGATGTCCTGCGGCGGCACTTCCAGGGCTTCCTGCCGCAGGGAGACGCGCACCATGCGATCGACGGGAGCAAATACCAGAATGAGTCCCGGCCCTTTGGCGGACGGCAACAATCGGCCCAGGCGAAAGATGACCCCGCGTTCATACTCGGCCAGAATCTTGATCGAACTCAACAGGTACAGAACGACGATGATGATGGCAATCGTGGAGAAACCGAATCCCAGCTCCATGGCGACCTCCACACTACTAATATTTATTTCGAGATGTTTCTGAGGCGGATTGTATCGCAATTTATGCGGTGAAAGCGGTGATTCGCGAGTTGCGCTGTTATCTGGCCGGATGCGGCGGTAGAGTTACACGTTAGGTGATCGCGAAAATACTGCGCCAGGAATAAATGCATCCACAATAATTCACGGTGAGGATTTACGTGACTCATCCCCGGTAAACCTGGCGGGGTCATCCCGAAACTCGGCGCATTTCAGCCGAGTGAGGGATCTCGCGCGGAGTGCTGACCAGCCGCAGGCTCGCGGGCGCAACGCGCCAGATCCCTCGCCCCGCTGGAACGAGCGCGGGTCTCGGGATCACGCCATCGTGGGTAGGTCAAGTATATCGATGCCAACTTAGGTTGAGCTGCGGGCCAAGTCAGGCTGCCGGGCTGGCACGGGATCGACCTGCAACTGCAGTCCATCCACCTGTCGGACGACCACAGTCTGGCCGGGAGGCACATTCGTCGAAGCAATCGCGTCCCAAAGTTCTCCGTGGACGAAGACCTTGCCCTGAGGCAACAGCGCAGTCTGCGCCATGCCGACTTCGCCGATCAACCCCTGTGATCCCGTGACCACTTTATTGGCGCGTGCCCGCAAAGCAATGCTCATCAGGAAAGCAGTGATTACCCCGAGAGGAATGCTGACCGCCAGCGCGGTCACCAGGCGAACCCGCATCTCCGGGATGGGCGCATCGACCAGCAGCAATCCGCCGAGGGTCAATGCGGCGATTCCGCCGATGGTCAGCACACCGTGGGTCACGAACTTGGCTTCCAGCGCAAACAGAATGAATGCCGTGAGAATCAGCACCAGAGCGGCAAATCGCGTGGGCAGAAGATTCAACGCGAAAACCGCCAGCAGAATGAAGATGAGGCCAACGACTCCCGGGACCACCGCGCCCGGATGGTTGAATTCCGCATACAACGCAAGCGCTCCGACCGCCAGCAGGACGAAGGCGACATTCGGATCCATCAGATAAGCCAGGATGCGTTCCTTCAGCGTCATCTCGTAATCACGAATGGGCTGACCCGCCAGATTGAGCGTGACTGTCTGCCCATTGAAGCGCTTCATGGGCTTGCTCTGAATTTGCTTGAACAAGTCTTGTTCGCTAGAGGCGACGTAATCGATCAGCTTCTGCGAAAGCGCTTCCTGCTCGGTGAAAGACTTCGACTGGCGGACCGCGCTCTCGGCCACTTCTACGTTGCGTCCGCGCTGGGAGACGAAAGAACGCATGAAGGCGGCGGAGTCATTTTCCAACTTTTCTTTCATGACATCGTCCAGCTTGCCGCCGCCGATCGTCACAGGATGAGCGGCGCCGGTGTTGGTTCCAGGCGCCATCGCGGCAACGTCCGCGCTTTCTAGGATGAAGAAGCCGGCGGATGCGGCGCGGCTGCCGCTGGGAGTCACGTAAATGATGACCGGAACGCGCGAAGCCAGGATTTTTTCGATGATGTCGCGCGTCGAGTCCAGCAGTCCACCTGGCGTGTTGATCTCGATCAGCAGGGCCTGATCTTTATTGCGTTCCGCTTGTGCAATGGCGCGGCCGATGTATTCATCGGTGATGGGCTGAATCGTGTCGTCCACGACGATCTTCAGCACTTGAGCAGAAGAAGCAGCCGAGAGAAGCAGCAGAAGGAGTCCTGCCAGAAAAGCATACGCTATGCGCGAGAGTTTCATCGGTTTGGCAGCGGCTGCGCTTCCTGCGCGAGCTTGGCTGCTACGGCGCGCTTCAGCGCCAGGGCGTCCGCGTTGTTCGGCTCCAGCAGCAGGGCCTGGTTCAGGTGTTCCACAGCCGCCTCAGTTCTATTGTCTCGCAAATCGAGCCGCGCGAGCACAAGAAGTGGCCCGATAGAAGGCAGGAGCTGCAAGGCTTGCTCCGCTTCGAAACGCGCTTCGACCTCGTTGCCCCGGGCTTCCAGCGTGGCGGCCAATCCAGCGTGTGCTTCTGCATTTGTCGGCTCGAGCGTGATCGCTTCCCGGAAGTCATGTTCTGCTTCCTCAAGAAAGCCCTGATGAAGCAACTGCTGGCCACGATCCACGTGGAACTGCGCGTGGGTGTGCGGATCGGCTTTGGCCAGGCGCTGCTCGGCGGCGGCGTCGAGCTTCAGCGCAAGCTGGCGGAAAGAACTCTCGTCGTACGTGGTTCGCAAGCGCTGATTCGGCAGCTTTGCGCCGGCGGAACCGCCAGCCGCCTTTAGGAGAGACTCGGCCTCCTCATCGTCCGGCCGCAACGACAGGGTTTCACGCAGTTGTTTGCTGGCGCCCGCAGAATCACCTGTGCGGTAAAGTTCAACCGCCAGATTGAAATGATAGTCGGCGTCGTTCGGGTCCTCGGTGACTGCCTTCTGGAGGCATTCCACGGCGGCCTTCCGGTTGCGATGATCTGCAACCACGCCGAGGTTGTTGTAAATCTCGCTCAGAGGAAGCCGCGCAGCCACGAAATTGAAAGCCGCCTCGGCGCGCTGAAAATCGCCCTGAGAGTATGCCGCCAGGCCGAGATAAAAGTTAGCCTCTCCTGCCAACGGATCCTCTTGAGGAAGCCGCGACAGCCACGACACCGACTGTTCGTACTCATGCGCCCGGTAACAGGCTTTGCCCAGTTGCAAGAGCGCTTGCGAATAGGCCGGGCTCAAGCGGACGGCTTCCTTGAAGTGCTGAATCTGGGTTTCGGCGTCGGGCGCGATCACGCCTTTGATGTAATTCTCGAAAGCATCCAGACGGACCGGCGGCGCCCCGGCCAGGAATTCCTGCCGAGTTACAGTGAGATCGGGAAACAAAGCGTGTTGGATGTCCCAGGCCAGCGCCGTCTGCACATCGATGAGCTGGATCAAGGGGCCTGACTCTGTCATCTGCGGTGACAGCCGTTCGCGCCGCATGTCCAGCAACTGGGCCGTAGTCGTAAACGTGCGGCCATCGAAGCTGTAATTCCCAAGCACAACGTAGTCCACATCCAATTGCTCGGCGACGCGGTAGATAGTCGCGCGTGAGGGGCGAAGGCTCATTGGAATGCCCATGCGGTCGTAGGCACGCAGGCGGTCTTCCCGAGGCACCGCGTACAGCGTCGGCGAATTCAGGCGCGGTTGCAGCAGCTCGGGAAAAGCGTCGCCGATCCACTCGATTCCAGGCGCCTTGGAACGGTTCTCGAAAGGAACGACCAGGACAGTTTGACCGGAGTGTGACGCCTGCGCGAAGCCAGCGGCAGATAAGGACAAGCACAGCGCGACGAAGCGGAGCAATTTCAAGGCAAGTAAATTATAGCGGGTGGAGTTCCGATTTCGGCAGGATGTCCGGATTCGGGCAATTACCCGCGCACTTGTTCTTTGTGCGAATGTTCCTGCTCCTCACGCAGGGCAGTCCAACTGGGAAGCGATTGCTCGCCAGTAATCAATCGCGCGCCGCGCTCATAAGTGAAGTATGACCAAGCCCACTGGATAAGCACGATCATCCGGTTGCGGAAGCCGATCAGAAAGAAAATGTGGACGAACAACCACGAGAGCCAGGCCACGAATCCGGAAATGTGAATCTTGCCAAACTCCGCGACCGCCGCGGCCCGCCCGATAGTGGCCAGATTGCCTTTGTCGAAGTAGTGAAAATTCTGCCGCGGCTCGCCGCGCAGGTCGTGCTCAATGTTGCGTGCCGCCGCCGTGCCTTCCTGCATGGCGACTGGCGCAACGCCGGGCAGCATTTTGCCCTGCACATTCTTGAGCGATGCGAGATCGCCGATGACGAAGACTTTGCTGTGCCCAGGAACGCTGAGGTCTGGATTGACCAGCACGCGTCCCGCACGATCGACGGGTGCCCCCAGTTTCTTGCCCAGAGGTGAGGCCGCCACACCTGCTGCCCAAAGAATGACCGCAGCAGTAAGACGCGTCTGTCCCATGAGCACAGCCGCGGGCTCTACGTTGGTGACCATCGCAGATGTGTGGACTTCGACCCCTAAGTGGCGCAACTGTTCTTCAGCGCTGCGCGAGAGATCTTCCGGATAAGTCGGTAGAATGCGCGGGCCGCCTTCGAGCAGGATAATCCGCGTGCTCTTGGGATCGATCGAGCGAAATTCGTTGGCCAGAACCTGGCACGAGATTTCGGCCAGCGTCCCGGCCAGCTCCACCCCGGTCGGCCCGCCACCAACAATGACGAAGTTCAACTGCACCCGTCCATCACCGCTCGCCGCCTGGCGTTCTGCCAACTCAAATGCCAGCAGCACACGCCGCCGGATTTCGAGCGCATCCTCGATCGTCTTCAGTCCGGGGGCCAGCGGCTCCCACTCGTCGTGGCCGAAGTAGGCGTGACTGGCGCCGGCGGCGACGATCAGGTAGTCGTATGGCACTTCAAGATCGGGCAGCCTGACCACGCGTTTTTCCAGATCGAAGTCCTGCACTTCGCCCAGCAGCACTTCAACGTTGTGCCGGCCGCGGACGATCCAGCGGATAGGCGCAGCAATTTCGCCGGGAGAAATGCCGGCCGTTGCCACCTGATAAAGCAGCGGCTGAAACGTATGGTGATTCTTGCGGTCAATCAAAGTGATGCGAACCGGGCTATGGGCGAGCCTTCTGGCCGCCTGCAGGCCGCCGAAACCTCCGCCAATGATTACCACCCGTGGATTCTGATCGCTCGCCATCCTCACCCTTGGGCACTCAGGCTCTGATATCCTGAGGCGAGAATGTTCGCTTGATGCCTATTTAGTAGATTCCTGTCATGGCCTCCGAGTCGAAGAGTTTTGTTTCCGCGCATGAGGGCCAGCCTTTCTCAGCCGAGCGGCAGGGAAGCGCAGCCTCAGATCTGATCGACCTAGTGCAGATTGGGCTGGTTTTTGGGCTGATCCTCATCGCGGTGTGGACGCCCCAGGGCCGCTTCAACGGCGCGGTCAGTCTGGCTGCGGCCTTCTTCACTGTGGTGCTGACGTTCACTAGTCATCGTTCGAATCGCGAACTCGGCCTTGCTCAACCGTTCTCCGGAGCTGTCATAATTATTGCTTTTGGCGCGCTTTTTGTGCTGGTGATCGCAGCGATGGGCGCCTTCACTAGGATTCTCGGCCCACCGCAACCGCTCCCCTGGACCCGGGCCTGGCAGTATGCCATCTGGGCGCTTCTGCAACAATTCATTTTGCAATCGTTCATCTTCGTGCGGCTGGAATCTGTTTTCGGCAGCAAGCGCGCAGTACTGGCAGCATCGCTTTTGTTCGCTGCCGCTCATCTTCCCAGTCCCTTGCTCACCGTGCTGAGCCTCCTCGGCGCGCTCTTTTTCTGTGAAATGTTTCGCCGCTATCGCAATATCTTGCCCGTCGGGCTGGTTCACGCCGCTCTGGGACTAACCATTGCTTCCAGCCTTCCCGATCGCCTGCTGCACCACATGCGAGTGGGGCTGGGGTATTTGATGTACCACGGGTGAGTGCGCAACATCCTTACTCCAGCATGTCATCCTGAGCGAAGTGACTGCTTCGCGACGCGAAGCAGTCATGCAGTCGAAGGATCCCTACCCAGTTTGTGCTGCCGTGCGGTGTCGAGGCATTCTTCCGGTCCCGCGTCAGATTCGGAGAACGAACGCCCTGCGACAATCGTCGAAGTAGATGAGACTGTAGGGGTCCTTCGACTCCGTTGGTTCATTCGCAAGTGAATGAACTAGCTTCGCTCAGGATGACAACTGGGCCGTCTAGTGCGCGTGCGTTCCACTGATCTTGTAAGATGATCGGCTGGACGCGAGCACACGCTTTGCCTTCCAAGCATCCACCAATCGAATCCGATTCCGTTGCGACATCGCAGCCGGCCACGAGCCTCCCCGCCGGATGGTTCCGTCTGCTTGCGCCTTCCGTCACCGATCTTTTTTTTATTGCTCTGCTCGCCGGCCTCAGCTGCGGCGCGCTGGGACGGATCCTGCTGCGCGACGCCGATATCGGCTGGCACATTCGCAACGGCCAGCAGATGCTGCTCACCCACGCCATCACTCGCACCGACCCGTTCTCCTCCACCATGAGCGGACAGACCTGGTATGCGTGGGAGTGGCTGTACGACATCCTGATTGCGGCCATTCATCACGTGTTCGGGCTGAATGGAGTTGTCTTCTACTCGGCGGCCATCATTGCGGCAACCTTTGTGCTGGCGCTGCACGTGGCGTTGCGGCGCGGCAGCAATCTCGCGGTCACGATTTTTCTACTCATCGTGGCGCTGGGAGCCACGGCGATCCATTTTCTGGCCCGGCCGCACGTATTGAGTTGGTTGTTCACGGTGATCTGGTTCGACGTGCTCGATTCCGCTGAGCAGCATCCGACCAGGCAAATCCTCTGGCTGCCCCTCCTGATGCTTTTCTGGGTGAACCTCCACGGGGGATTTGTGCTTGGTTTCATGTTGCTGGCTGTCTATTTGATTGCGGGGACGCTTGAGTATTTCTTCGGCAAACGGCGTGAGCAAACTAGGCAATGGCTCAAGCGGTTGGGCCTGGTGACGCTCCTCAGCGCGCTGGCGAGTTTCGTCAATCCGTATGGCTACCCTCTTCATGTCCACGTTGTTCGCTATCTTTCCGATCGCTTTCTCATGGACCGGATCACGGAATTTGTCTCGCCGGATTTTCACGCCGTGCCGCAGCAATGTTTTGCGGTGCTGCTGCTGATTGCGATCCTGGCTGTTGCCACTGCGCGGCGCAGGCCGTCGCTCGTGCATGTGCTGGTGCTACTGCTCGCTGCCTACAGCGGCTTCTACGCCACGCGCAGTCTGCCGACGTCATCGCTGCTTATGGTTTTGATCATTGCGCCGCTGCTCTCGCAGACCATCGCCGATGCGGCTGAAGATTCCGCCATTGCGACGTGGCTGCGCCGGATCTTTTCGTGGTTGCATTCATTCAGTACGCGCATGAGCGGCCTGGAAGCACAATTTCGCGGACACTTCTGGCTTATCGTTGTATTCGTTCTTGGCCTGTGGGCTTGCGCGAACCATGGCAAGATCGGCTCCGCCCAGTTCATCAACGCGTATTTCGACGACAAGCGATTTCCGGTAGAGGCAGCCGAAGTCATCGCGGAGCGCGACATTCATGGGCCGATTTTCAGCCTCGACTACTGGGGCGGATACCTGATCTACCGGCTGTATCCGCAAACCAAGGTTGTGTTAGATGACCGCCATGATTTATATGGAGGGCAATTCTTCAAGGACTACTTGAATGTTGTATGGGTGCAGCCGGGGTGGGAGAAAATGCTCGACGAGAGAAAAGTGGATTGGGTGCTGGTGCCGGCCGAGTCGTCGCTGGCGAACATGCTAAAGCTCACGCCAGCGTGGAAGACGGAGCACGAAGATAAGACCGCGGTGCTGTTTCACAGAGGGAGGAGCTAGAAGGTGACCTCGAAGACAAGACCGTTTCCGGCAGAGCCGCCGCCGTAAGTAGTGCCGTAGATCTCGGCCGACCCATTTAGGATGACGCCGGCTCGGGGTGTACTGCCGTCGCCACTTCCAGTGAAGGAATGCTGTCCTGTCTCCATCCAGTTCCCGCTGGAGCCGATTGACATCCTGAAGACCGTCCCCCCTCCGTAACTGCCGCCGCCGTAAGCCGTAGTACCGTACAAATTCCCAGCCGCATCGAAAACGACACCAGCAAAGGGATTCGAACCGTCTCCGGCGCTGGGCTGAAAGTAATGGATAACACTCTCGGTCCACGTTCCGCCTGATGGCGTCAGCTTAAACACCGTCCCAGAATCCGAGCTGCCGCCAAGCTCAGTGGTACCGAATAAGTTGCCGCTGCTGTCAAAGGTCACGCGTGCCTGCGGAAAGGAACCATCCGCGCCCCCCTGGAAGGTATAGACGACGCTCTCTTGCCAGATTCCAGCGGCCGGCGAGAGTTCGAAAACGATACCGTAGCCGGACTCACCGCCGTCATAAGTCGTTCCAAATAGGTTGCCTCCCTCATCCAGCGTGACGGGCGCCAGCGGCTCTTTCCCATCAACGCCGTTGCCGAAGAAACTATAGATTACTGACTCCGTCCAGCCTCCTCCCGACGTCGGCATCAGCTCAAACACGGTTCCGAACCCGAATTGGCCTCCGGACGCTGTGGTGCCGTACAGATTTCCCGCCGAGTCAACGGCTAGACCCGCTTCCGGTCCGTTACCATCTCCTACGTAACCGCCAAAGGTGTAAAGAGTGCTCTTTAGCCACGCACCATTCATTGGTGAAAGCTCGAAGGCCGTGCCATCTCCGAACTTACCGCCGCCCGCGGTGGTTCCGTAAAGGTTTCCCGCGTCGTCAAGAACCAGCGATGATGGCGTGAAGCCATCTACATCCCCTTTGAACGCGTAAAGCACGCTGAAGGTTCCGGCCGGCGCAGGACTAATCTGCCAGACTGTGCCGGAGTTACTGACTCCGCCATATTGCGTTGTGCCGAAAAGATTACCCGCCGGATCGAGGATCGGAGTGGTGCCTGGATTTTTCGCGTAGTTTCCAAACGTATGTAGCACCCTTTCGCGTCCCGCAGCCCAAGCAGCGGTCGTTAACATCAGAGTTATCGCGAAAACGAGAGAGCGTTTCAGTGCGGGTCTGTTTCGCATGGCGTGTTTACCTCCGTACGGAACTCTGGCAGGAACGGCAGGACCGGGGGATGGTCCTCCACTGAGGTTGATCGATATAGCATGAAATCGGTGTCTCGGCGGTAAGAGGACGTATTTACCCGGAAAGCCGTGGAGACTGAGATCCTTCGGCCCGCGAAGAAAAGCGCGGGCTCTCAGGATGACAACTCTGAGTACGCAGCTAAAAAAGCCAGAAGACCACGCCGTTCCCGGCCGAGCCCTGCGCGATGCCGCCATTGAAAGTCGTGCCGTACACATCGGATGACCCGTCCAGGATCACGGCGCCATACGGATAGGCTCCATCGCTGCCGCCGGTAAAACTGTGGTGTGCTGTCTCCTGCCAATTGCCATCCGATTTGGGGGAAAACTCGAAAACGGTCCCGTAGTTATAGGCGCCGCCGAGGCTGGTTGTTCCGTATAGATTGACGCCGTAGTGATCGAACGTAAGAGCTGCCCTGGGTTTGGCGCCATCGCCTTCTGCAGGTTTGAATCTGTGGATGATGCTCTCTGTCCATCCGCCCTGAACCGGCGCCAGCTTGAATACGATACCGTTGCCCTCCACGCCGCCCCACTCGGTGGTCCCGTACAGGTTTCCGTTGGAGTCGAAAATCACGCCTGCAGTCGGACCCGATCCATCACCCGAACCCGAAGGTTGAAAAGCATGAATGACACGTTCCACCCAGCCACCGCCGGAGGGCGATAGCTCGAAGACGGTGCCGGTGCCCGCGCCGCCTACGACCGTCGTGCCATACAGGTTGCCTGCACTGTCGAGCACTAAGGAAGAAGCGGGAATCGCCCCATCGTTTCCGCCACGGAAGCTGTAAAGCACGCTTTCGGTCCAACCGCTAGATCCAGGTGTGAGTTCAAACACGGTGACAAAATTTCCGGTTGAGCCTCCGCCCAGGGTGGTGCTATAGAGATTGCCCTGAGAATCAAAAACCAGGTTCGCGGATGGACGAGAGCCATCGCCTTGCTGAGAGCCAAAACTGTATAGGATGGTCTCAGTCCAGGGGCCGCTTTGTTGGCGAGAAAGCTCGAAAACCGTGCCACGTCCAAACTGACCGCCAAACTTGGTCGTGCCGTAAAGGTTGCCAGAGTTGTCCCAGATCAAGCTGGCCACGGGGTTTGCTCCGTCGCTGCCGCCTTTGAATTCGTAAAGCGTCGTGTAGACGCCCACCGGTGTGGGGCCGTATTCCCAAACTGTGCCAACGTTGTTTGGACCGCCGAACTGGGTGGTGCCGTAGAGGTCGCCGGCAGCGTCGAAAAGCGGGCCTGCAGCCGGGTTTTTCGCGTAGGCTCCGAAACGATGGAATACCTGTTCCGCCGCCCAGGAGGCGGTTGTTAACATCAAGGCCATGGTGCAAACCGCGATAGAGCGGCTCAGAGAGAATGTGTTTTGCATGGCGTCTTTACCTCCGTGCGGAAAAATCGGACAGGAACCAGGGACAGGGCAAGCCGGAGCTGACTCACCCACTGCAGTTGATCACTATAGCATGAAATCGGCGTCTCGGCGGTAAGAGCTTTAACGCAGAGGTCGCCGAGGACGCAGAGTTTAGCAGGGAAGCGAACCAAACGCGCGTGCCTACACGAGTAAAGCAGATTCCTCATCGCAGAAGCGATTGGGAATGACAAGTGGTAAGGTGTTGGCAGTCCGCGAGGATTTGCTTGGCGCTCTCGGCGGTGAGAGCTTCTACCGCGTGTCGATGTCGAAGCCGAGAATGGCGTTGACCTCGATGGGTTGTTCGCCGCGAAGTACAGGACGGAATTTCCAGCTGTTTAATGCGGTCAGCACTTTCGCCGTCATCTCGCTGCTGCCGTGCTCCAGCACTTTCGGATTGCGCAGTTGTCCCGAGCGGTCAAGAACACAGGCGATCACCAGCCGCGATTTTTTCAGGTTGGGCGGCACGTCGGCGCGCAGGGCCTGCGGCGCCGTCAGGTCTCCAGCATAGGGATGGGTTGCGGAAGCCGGATCGGCATACTCCATCACGGCGGTGCCCAGCGCAGTGTCAATGTAGATGGTGTAAACCTTGTCGCCTTTAAGGGTGCCGTAAAAGTTGAACGCGCCGCCCGAACGCGAAGTTCCGACGACGGTGATATCCGGCCCCTCACGCTCCTTAATTTTAGAAGACCGGCCGGGAGTGGAAGCAGCGCTGGCGTCGGCGGCGAAACTGGGAAGCGTAATGATGTCGCTGCCGCCGTGCACGGAAACTCCGGGAATCGGAGGCTTGCTGACAGCGCCGGTGCCGGCCCCGCCAGTACCGGGATAAGGCGAAATTCCCGCCGTGGCCGGGTCAGCACCGGGGCCGCTGCCAGAAGCGGCCGCGCCGGTTCCGCCTTTCAGCAGGCCGCCGGCTGGGCCTTCACCGCGGCTGATGCCTGACCCGCCGGTTCCGCTGCCGATGCCCTGTTGCTTTCCTCCCGCCGGAGACATGGCAAGAGATCCTGCTCCCGCCCCGCCGGGCAGTCCAATCGCGGCGCCAGGCTGGTTTGAGACCACAACGCCAGTGCCGGGCGCGCTGCCGCCGGTGTTGCTTGGCGGACTAGCCGCCGAGCCGGCGTCGAGCGGGCCGCCCAATCCTTTGCCGCGGTTGCCACGGCCCAATCCTGACTCGGAGGCGACGCCTGCCGCGTTAGGCGGAGGCGGAACGACTGATCCGCTACCCAACCCTGCAGTGTTCCGATCGGACAACGATCCCCCGCCAACCTGCACGGGAGGTGGCACGACGCCCGGAGTTCCCAGAGTTGCCGTGCGAGGCCGCCCATCGGCCTTGCCATTCAGATCGGCGCCGCTCACCGGCGGTGCGACCACGTTGGGACTTCCCAGGCTGGCGAGAAGAGTTCGCCCTCCCTGTGCGCCGTTCACGGTGACGGGAGGCGGGACAACATTGGCGTTGCCCAGCCCGCTGTAACCGCGGCGGTCCGACGACGTCCCGCTGACCTGGACTGGCGGCGGCACCACTTGCTTTTGAAAGTCTCCTGGGCCAAATCCCGGGCCGGGTTTGATGTCTTTCGTGATCTGAGTAGGCGGTGGGGGGACCACGCCGGGCGCGGGCAGCGTGAGCTTCGGATTCAAATTCGTGATCTGCTCCGGCGCAGAAACCGGCGGCGGAACGACCGCGACCATCTGATTCCCCGGCACGCGAACCGGCGTGATTTCAACCGGAGCGCTGGGACTGGGCGGAACGACGGAAGCAGTCATCGCAGGTGCAGTCCGCATACGTTCGCGAGGCGCATCGGGCGTGGGCGGAATCACGGCGGCATTCATCGATGGAGCAGTTCGCATCTTGGTGCGGGTTGCGTCAGGCGCTGGAGCGACAGGCGTGTATGCGAGAGCCGGAGCGCGCAGGGAAGGCCGCAATCCCTCGGCCGGCGCGGGCCCAGGCAGCGGCTTGTAAGCAAGCAAGTTTGCAACTGCAGAGCTCGACAACGGCAGGTTGAGTTTCGGAGCGTCCACAATTTTTTCTTGCACCGTTTCGCCGCGCGCCACGCGAATGACCTGGCTGCGGTGGTGAGCTTCGTGGCCGCCGGCGCGGCCGGAGCGGCCAGCACGAGCGCCGCCACGATCTTCCGTCTGCGGCAATTCGTCTCCGGAAAAATAGATGACGTCCCACTTCGGCATGGCAGGCAACTGCGCTGGATGCAAGATGGCCAGCTTGGACGGCACCACAATCGCGGCGGCGATGAGCACTACCTCCAACGCCCAGGCCATCCACATTTCACGGCGATGAACCGGTCCGGTCCGGGCTTCTCCTGCTAACGGACGCGCGGACTTGGCCAGCGCGGGCCGGATCGAAGTGACAAACTCCTGCCACGGCGACGACCACTGCACCAGAAGTTGGAGCTCATCGTTCATGAGATCGTCGTTCATCCCTTGCCCACTACTCGCGCTTCACCCTGCCCGATTTCAACTGCATCTCCAATCCTAGTGCCGCTGGCTCTTACCGTTTCACCCGGAAGTTCCAGTACCGACGCTGCGCGCAAACTCACGCGGCCTACTCGCCAAGGCTTCAGATTTTCCTCCACGTGCACCACGTGTTTCTCGGCATCAAGATAAACGACATCAATGGGGAAGTTCATGGCCAGGGTATGAATCCCGCGGCACGGCACGATCCAGAGACCTTTCCCGCGGGGGAAACTTGCCGCATCCGTGCACATCAAGCCACGGAAACGCGACCAATGGGTCGCAGCGACCGACAAATCTGTGGCCAGATAGGTTTGACGCGTCCGGTTGAACGCATACCCCGTGGATTCCCTTCCCAACATCTTAACTCCTGGATTCACTCCTTGAGCAGCGGCTCTTTCAGTGCGATGCCTCCGGCATCAGTGTCCGGACCAACTGGATAATCGCCGGGCCGAGCGTGACAAAGATAATCGAGGGGAGGACAAATAATACAAGGGGGATGACCATTTTGATAGTGGTTTTGGCGGCTTGCTCTTCAGCGCGTTGCCGCCGCTCGGTGCGCAGGGAATCCGAATGCACGCGCAGCGCCTGGGCCACGCTGGTACCGAAGCGGTCGGTCTGGATCAGGGTTCCGACCAGAGAGCGAATATCGTCCACGCCGGTGCGCTCCACCAGGTTGCGCAAGGCTTCGGCGCGGGGTTTGCCGGCCCGCATCTCCAGATTCACCATGTGAAACTCATCGCTGAGCTCGCGGTGGGCGTGCTGCAGGTCCTCGCCCACGCGCATCAAGGCCTGGTCGAGCGCCAATCCGGCTTCCACGCAGATCACCGTAAGGTCGAGGGCGTCCGGTAATCCAAGCTTGATGCGGTGCTGACGATTTTGAATCATGCGCTTCAATACAAAGCGAGGCAGAAAGAACCCGAAGGCGGTCACGCTGGCCAGCAAGATGGGAGAATTAAAACCGCTGGAAGCCACCACCAGCGCAAACCCGAACAAGGCGGCTGCGAGCCGGCTGCCAACGTAAATGGTGAGGTGGCGTGGGTCGCGATAACCTGCCTGGATGAGCCACTTCCGCGCGCGTGAGACTTCGCTCGGCGACAGCGGAATGGCTTTGCTCAGCGGGTCGAGGGCCTGCTCCAGGCGCTCCTTGATCGCAGGTTTCTTTTCCTCGGGTTTGGCACGCTGCCAGCCCAGTGCGCGCAAACGGGCCCCCAGGACCGAGGTGGGTGCGTAGGCGGCAGCGCCGAAGGAGAACACCACCAGCGCGATGGTCAGGAACACGAGGATGGCGAGAGCAATGGCCATTACTTCAAACCTGAATCTGAATAATCTTCTTGATCACAAAATAACCGACGGTCTGCAGCGCAATCCCAGCCACGATCAGGGTATGACCGATGGGGTCGGCGAACAGCGGCCGGATGAATCCCGGACTGGTGCTCAGCATCACCACCACGATGAGTGGCGGCAATCCCATCAGCAGCATCATGGTAAGCCGCCCCTGAGCGGTGTAAACCCGCACCTGGCGCTGGATCTTGAAGCGCTCGCGGATCACGTAGGAAAGGTTATCGAGAATCTCCGCCAGGTTGCCGCCGGTTTCGCGCTGCAGCATCACGGCAGTCACGAAAAATTTCACGTCCACCAGGGGAACGCGGGCGGCAAGGTTCAAAAGCGCGTCGCGCACCGGCAAACCAAACTTCTGTTCTTCAAACAGCTTCCGAAATTCAGACGCGACCGGCTCGGCAATCTCGGCGGCGATCAATTCCAGCGCGGTGGTAAAGGCATGGCCGGCGCGCACCGCTCGGGCCAGAGTATCGATGGCATCGGGAAACAACTCCTCAAATTTCTGGAACCTCTTGGTGCGGCGGTAGGAAGCGTAGGTGTAAGGAAAGACTGCGCCCAGCACAATTCCGAAAAAGACAAACAAAATGGCCTGATTTGGCGGCAGAGAACCAGCCACCAGGAACCCCAGCACGCCGCCGGCCACGGCCGTACCCACACACACCAGCAACAGGTTTCCCGCGCGGATGTTGAGGTTCGCCTGATCCAGGAAGTTCTGGAAATTGGTCATGCGCTCGGAGCGGCGCAGCAGGCTGTCCAGGGCGGGAATCTGCGACAGCATTTCGTCGCGCAACAGGGCCAGTTCTTCGTTGGGCTGACCGGCTGCCTCTTTCTGCACGCTGGAAAGGCGCTCGCGCAACAGGCGCGCCTGGGCCCGGCGTTGGTCGAGGAAGGCGCCCAGGCCAAATACCGCGACCGCCACCATGAGGAACACGAGAATGGAAATCAGCGCCAGCATGGATTTCTGATCAAAAACAGCGGGGGGAGTGCTTCCCTAAACCTCCATCTTGGACTCGAACAAAGCGGGGCGCAAGCGGCAACCGCCGGTGGCCAGGCGATCGGCGAAGTGCGGCCGCGTACCTGTGGCCCGGAACAACCCTCGCACCTTCCCGCTCTCATCGATTCCCGTTCGCTCGAAGGTGAAAATATCCTGCAGGCCAATGACCTCGCCGTCCATCCCTGTCACCTCGGAAATGGAGATCACTTTGCGCGTGCCATCCGACATGCGCGCGATCTGCACCACCGCGTGGATGGCCGAAGCAATCTGGTGCCGCATGGCCCGTTCGGGAAGGTTGAGATTGGCCATGGAAAACATGCTCTCGAGTCGGGCCAGAGCGTCGCGAGGCGAATTGGCGTGCACCGTCGTGAGTGAGCCCTCGTGGCCGGTATTCATGGCTTGCATCATGTCAAACGCCTCTTCGCCGCGCACCTCGCCCACCACAATGCGGTCGGGACGCATACGGAGGCTGTTGATGACGAGCTGTCTTTGCCGGATGGCGCCTTTGTTCTCAATGTTCGGAGGCCGGGTTTCGAGCCGTACCACGTGCTCCTGCTTCAACTGAAGTTCGGCGGCGTCCTCGATGGTCACAATGCGCTCGGAGTTGGGAATGTAACCGGAGAGCACGTTGAGTAGAGTGGTTTTGCCCGCGCCAGTACCTCCAGAAACCAGCAGATTGAGCCGGCCCTTGACCATGGCGGACAGCAGCTCCAACATGGGCTCGGTCAGCGTCTTGTTTTCGATCATGTTGCGGGCGGTGAGGGGATCGCGCCCGAAACGCCGGATCGACAAGCACGGCCCATCTATGGCCAGCGGCGGAATGATGGCGTTCACACGCGAGCCGTCGGCCAGGCGCGCATCCACCATGGGCGACGACTCATCAACGCGGCGCCCCACTCGCGATACGATCCGGTCGATGATCTGCATCAGGTGGGCGTCGTCTTTGAAGCTCATGCCGCTGATCATCTCGATTTTCCCGGCCCGCTCCACGTAAACCTGGTTGTAACGGTTCACCAGAATGTCGGAGATCGTGGGGTCCTTGAGCAAAGGTTCCAGCGGACCCAGGCCGAAGATCTCGTCCAGGATCTCGCGCGAGAGCCGTTCGCGTTCGGCAAAGCTGAGCGGCACGGCTTCGCTGTTGACCGTGTTCCGAATCAGCAGCAGGACTTCATCGCGGGCCGCGTCACCGGGAGTCCGCCCCAGTTTCTCCAGGTCCAGCCGGTCAAGAATTTTGCGGTGAAGGTCCGCTTTGACCTGCTGGTACTCGGTCCGCTCAAAAGTCTCCAAATTCGCCATAGCTACGCCAAATAAAACCTAATTAAACCGTCTTGAACAACGACCACGTCTTACGCTTCACATCGAGATCATCTTCTGTCAGGCGTGCCGCCAGCCCGGTAAAGCAGCGCGCTATCTCGGTATGGTTCTGCTGCAAAAGCGGGATTCCGCGATCGATCGCGGTAGAAACCGCGAAATATTGGTTGGGGATCTTCCACAGTAATTTCGCGCCCGCCGCAGCTTCCGCATCGTTTTCACTGAAACCGGCGATCTTGCGGAAGCGGTTCAGAACCAGGCACACCTTTTCGCGGTTACCGCCCTCGCTGAGATATTGCTGCACGCGGGCCGCGCTCCACAGCGATGCCACGTCCGTGTGCGCCACCAGCAGCACGGTTTGCGCCAGGTTCGACACCAACCGCGTGGTCGCATCCACCCGGGTCGACGCATCGACGACAACATAGCGGAAATGTCCCACCAGCAGGTCAAATAGCTTGGCGTATTCCGCCGTCGAAGGCTCCAGCCCAACCGGGGTAACCGGGCCGGCCAGGAGTTGCAATCCTCCCCCATGGCGGGTCATGAAACTTTCCAGCAGTGAGCTGTCAAGCCGGTGAAGGTTGCGGATGGCGTCCGTCAAGGTGAACGTCGGCTTCAAATTCAGGTGCAGGGCGCAGTGTCCCAGAGGTGCGATATCGACCAATGCCGTGTTGCCATGGGCCGCCTGCAGCGCCAGGGCCAGGTTCACCGCGACCGTGGTGGAACCATTGCCACCCTTGGCGTTGACGACGACGAAGATCTTGCCGCGGGACTCTTCCCGGCCGTGCTTGCGCCGCGCCGTCGTCAGGCGCACGAACGCCTCCAGAAGGTCGGTGGTGGTGGCCGGACGCTCCACAAACTCGCTTGCCCCTGCCCGCATGGAGTTCACAATCACCTGTGGCTGCGACATGGCGCCCACGGCAAAAATCGCCGCGTCGGGCAATTCTCCATGCAGAAGTTCGATGGCGTGCAATGCCGGGAGGGGATTGTCGGCGGGGATGTCCACCAGCACAGCGTCGGGATGCGCGCTCTGCACCCGGCGCACCACGGGGTCGGTGGCCGCCACCGGGAAAGTGGCACACGTGTGCACCGCATGGGCCACGCTGGTTCCATCCACCAGTACCTGCAGCACGGCGCGTTGTTCGCTGTCCGTAGCGACGATGACCACCGAAAGCTCAGCCATGAACCCCTACTTCTCTTTTCCTTTTTCCGGCTCTATCTCATACTTCCGGCGCATCCGTTGCCGGTCTTCAGTGCGCGCCGCTCGCCGGCTTCTTGGGATCAAACTTATCCTGATTCAAAAATGGCTCCGGATTCTTCGGCGTCTCCGCAGGCTGCGTGCTGGGTGAGATGCGGTGCACCGTGCACAGCACCACCAATTCTGACTTGCTCTTCTGCAAATTCTTGCTCCTAAAAAGATTTCCAAGGATGGGGATGTCGCCCAGCCCGGGAATCTTGTTGTACAAGTCAGTCACCCGATTGTCCAGCAGTCCGGCAATCATAAAGCTCTGTCCATCCTGCAACTCAAATTCGGTCTCCGCCTTGCGCGTGCTCAAGGCCGGCACGGTGAAGCCGGAGATCTGCAGCGCGTTGGCAAAGTCCAAGGTGCTGACTTCTGGCGCTACTTTAAGGTGAATGTTGCCGTTCGGCATGATTACGGGAGTGAACTCGAGCCTTACACCAAATTCCTTGAATGAGATTGTAACAGCCGTGAATCCCTGGCCGGGCTGGACGATGGGGAAGGGGAACTGGCCGCCAGCCAGGAAACTAGCGGGCTTGCCGTTCACCGCGATCAGGTTAGGTTCAGCCAGAATCTGCAGCAGACTCTTCTGCTGCAACGCCTCGACCACCACCCCAAAGTTGATGTCGGAGCGAAATAAGAACAAGTTCAACGGATTGGTCACATTGATGGTTGGAGGAGTGGGCGCGACGCTCGTCGTGGTCGTCGTTGCAGTGGTGGTCGTGGTGGCAGAAGAGGTAGAAATCGACTGCCCGCCGAATTGTCCGGTGCTCAATGTGCCCGTGGTGTGCCCGGTGCCAGGAGTAAGGTAGTTCGCTCCCAATTGCAATGCCGCGTTGCGGTCAACTTCGGCGAACTTGACCTCCAGCAGAACTTCCTGGGCCCCGACCGGGCCGAAGGTCAGCACATTGACCACGTTCTTGGAATACGCCTCGGCGATCATGCCGGCACGCTTGGCGACGTCTTCTGTCGAAACATGTCCGGAGAGAACAATCGCGGAACGGGAGGGAGTGACGACGATCTGCTCATCCGGGAAAACGCGCTTCTCTTCCTCAGCGGCAGCGCTGACGTCCACGTCCACGCGTAAATCGAAGCTGCGGGAGCGGTCGAGTTCGTCCCAAATCAGCAGGGACACCTCTCCAGCGGAGCGGCCATGCACCAGAATCTGCGTAGGCGCCACTACGATCGGATCGGCCACCGCTGCGTCAGTCACGGAAACTCTTTTGATGCGCTCGGTGGTATTGATCAGGATCGACTTCCCCACCATGACGCGGAGCGGAGCAGATCCTGCTGCTTCCGGCGGCGGCGCCTGTGCGGTCGCGTCCGGGCCGGGCGCCGTCGGCGCGGATTGCTGCTGCGCCATGAGCGCCGACGACAGGCAAATCATGAGCACAACGCCCAGCGATTTTGCCCACCGCCGGCAGGATTGCATCTCTCGGTACTCCCCTACGCGGGAGCGAAGCGACATGTTTTCTATCCTCGAAACCGGAGTTGTGCTCAGAACTTGTCCTCTTCCTTCTTGTCACCCTTGTAGACTTCCACCGTATAGGCAGGAGGGGCGGCGGGAGGGGGCGGCGCCGCAGCCTGCTTCGGCCTTGGCCGCGAAGGGGGCGCCGGCGTCGCGGGTGCGGACGCAATCTTGTACAGTGACTGGGACCTTGCCGCAGCCAATTCCACCTGCTTCGTGTCCAACGGGTTTCGCAACGACAGTTGAATGTGGCCCTGATTGGTGGCCAAGGCCAGTTTCTGGGCATCATCCGGGGACACCAGCAGGGTGATTACGGGCGTCGTCTGCGGCTCACCGGCGGAGTTGCGTTCCAGTTTCTGCCCCGTGGCGAGTACCGCGATGTCTTCCAGCACTGTAGTCGTCTCCTGCTCACTCGCTCCCGCGGGATTTCCCGTCAGTAACACATCCACGCGTGTTCCCGGCAAAACGAAACCCGCGACCGAAGTTGTGTCATTCACGCGCACCGAAAGTGCGCGCATCCCGGGCGGGATCAGCGCCGGCAACCCGTAGCCTGCGTTCTCCCCGGCCAGCTTGTTGGTGAGAATGAACTCACCCCGGGCGATGGGAACAACCACCCCCCGGCCGATCACCTTGTTTCTTATGTGAAAGACTCCGGCCGGCAGATTAGCAGAAGGGAAACGCACTCCCCTCAAGTCTTTGTCCTCGATCTTGGTTCCCACCTGCAGGTCATCGGCCGCGACCAGAACCTCTTCCTCAGGCCCGCTGGAGGAGCCGCGGCCTGACCGCAGGTTCTTATAGACCGCAAAGCTCACGAAGGCGCCGACTATCAGCGCGACGACTCCAATCATCAGGAACCGGTTACGATTCATTACTATTCCTCACAGGATTACCTTCACCCGGATAACGCCGTTTGCCAACGGAATCGGAGACGCGAACGGACTGGGGCTGCTGCCTGCAACGCAGCTTCACCACGCATGCAGCCGGCGAACCCATGGCAATGGCCAACCATATCGAAGCCCGCGACACTTGCCCTTCATTCCGTCAATCTACTGCGCAATTGCGCTCGAAACGGAGGAGAAGACGTTGTTGGCGTTGCCCCCAATGAGCCGTATGGTTCCCACCACGATCACCAGGATCACGGCCAGCATTACCGCATATTCGGCGATGTCCTGCCCCTCATCCTCCAGCCACAACTTACGCACAACTTCCTTCATTTTGCCTCCTTCGTACCCGCCCCGAACCCACACTCTGCCTCAACCAAATCCGGTTCTTCCGCTTCGGTCACGCGGCAGCACCAACTTGATTGCTTGTTCCGAATCAATAGCTTGCGAAGCGGAACAGTTCGCTTTCTATTTGCACATAATAACCCGGCGTGGCCCTGGGTGCGAGCAATTTGTTTGCCGGTGCCCGGAGACACACCTTCCTGTAACTATGGTTTCCAAGACGCCGATCCAGGTCAAGAGAAATGGATGGTCGCGAACACCAAAGTGCTGCTTTTCGCGGCGAATGCCGTGAATTCCGTGGTTTCGTACGGCTAGTCTGGGTTTTCAGGGGAGTCCTAGCGCGTCCTGGTCAGAATCACTGCCTGACGGTCAGCAAAAGTCGTCTTCCACTCTGGCATGGATTGCAGGGCTGTCACCAATGGGGCATCCGGTGGCAGCACGACCGTGCGAATGCTCCAGCTATCAAGCGACGCGCGCCAGGAAGGCCCGGTCAGATGATAGGTGGAGGCAAAGTCGTCCATGAAGCGGTCTCCGTAAAGGTCGGCGCGGCCATCAATGAAAACCTTGTCTTCCGGGTACAGTTTCCAGATGAAATATCCACCCCAGTTGTAGTGATTCAAAAGCGGACCAGGGGCCGGTGTTTTCGCCAGAACTGCCGCCGCGGCCGCGGGGAACTCATGGACTTCGCTTTCCGCCTGTCGTCCCATCACATAGCGGAAGCGGATCGCAGAGAAAATCACAAAACCTGCCAGCAACAGCGCGTTCACCGCCATCTTGGTTTGCGTCAGGGGTCGAAGAGAAAAGCCAAATATGCCGGCCTTGCCGCTTTCTTCCAATCGGGCCTGGATCATGGCGCTGAGCAGCGGGACCGCCACCAGCACGAAGATTGGAATGTGGCGGACCGAGCGCAGGGCCGCATACATGGTCATGGCGAGGAGCAGTAGTTCGCGCGCATGCAGCCGCCGCGGAGAAAGCGCGGGGGCCACCAGCACCGCAAGCATCATCAGCAGCGTGGCCGCATACATGGAGGAGTGGAAGTTAGGCGACAGCCATTCCCCGATGTAGGCCAGCATGGCTCGCGAGTGGATGGTTTCCAGGGGATAGCGATACAGCTTCGTCCCGTAGGGATTGAGTGGAACCACCGCGAGACAAGCGATCAGGGCAAGGCACAGGTTTCGAGGCCGTCCCGTCAGGTTAGGCGTTTCCCTATAACCGACGGCAGCATCGAGCGCCTCCCCTGCCAGAAACACCAGCAGGAACGCGATGCCCACTGCGCAGCCTGCGTGGAGATTTACCCAAAGCAGCATGAGCAGCGGTGCCCACCACAAAAGAACTGGCCGCTTGGCGGAGCGCTCGAGAATAAGCAAGAACACACTGGCCAAGAGCAGCGTGAGCATCTGGGGACGTACACCCCAGCACGGCACCGAAGCCAGCGCGCCCCAGGTCGTGATTGCACCTGCCACATAGGGACGCCCCGGACAGCGCAGAAAGACGATAAGAAAAGCAGCCGCGGTGACGGCGGCAAAACCTGCGATCAGCCCGCCCCATCCCCCCACCCGGTACAGGCCGAAGATGAGAATTTGCGACAGCCACTCATGATCTACCCAGGGCTGACCGGCCTTGGTGAAGGAATAAGGGTCGCTATGAAACACAGCGTGATTCTGAAGCATCAGTTGCCCGGTGCGCAGATGCCACCAGACATCAGGATCAGTCACATTGCGCGCAGCCAGGATGAAGAGGCCAAGCGCAAGAACAACGACAAACAGACGCCGGGTTTGAAGCAGTTCTCTCATGGTTAGACCATCACAGCTTTAACTCCCCGTGCTCGATTCATATTCAGGCGTCCCCGCCAGCGTGCATCATGGAGGCAGTGTGCTGGTCTGCCGTTGAGTCCTCAAATAAGACGGGGCCAAGAACAGCGAACACGATCAATAGCGAAAGCGGAACGAGGAGGATTGAGCTCACCGGGAATAGCCACAGTCTTCGAATCTGATCCAGCGGCTTGAACGCAGCGAAGACCATGAGCGTCAAAACCCCCAGCCAGGGCCAGGCAATGAGACATGAGTTGGCGAACAAGGCCAGACGCGCTGCCCGTCCCCGCCTCCATAACACAGCTAATTCCCGAAGCAAAAAAAATATTGCAGGCAGAAGCACGACTTGGTTTGTGGGATAAAGCGTGGGAATGACCACCACGGTCACGATGAGCACCACGCAGAAGACAGCTGTGAATTCGCGCGATGCCACCGGCTTCCGTCGCATCTTCCAGCTCACAACTGCTAAGCCGGCTACTAATGCCCAACTGGCAATCGCGCTGCCTACGGCCCCCAACAACAGTTTTAGGATGGAAAAGTTACCTGTATAGCGTTGGTAGGCCACAACTCCAGCCAGGAATTCTCGGATCCATCCCGGCACAAGAATTTCCGAGGCTCCGATTAACACAAGCATCGTCAAGCCAAAGCCCCAGATCAACGCCTGTCGCACGCGCCACTCGCTAGCGGCCCACACGAGCAACCAAGGCACCAGCAGTGCGGTGAGCTGAGGCTTGATGGTCGCGAAGGCAAGCAGGGCGCCCGCCAAACCAAGCCGCCCTGCACTGAGAGAAGCTCCGGCTCCGGCCAGGAATGCCGCCGCCACCAGGGCCGGTTGCTGCAAATAAATGCTTTCCAGCACCGGGAAGCTGCCAAAACTCAACAGAGTCAAACATCCGAGCAAGGGTCGGCTACAGCGCCAGCGGAGCATGTATACCCATAGAGCAACGCTGATCATTGCAGTGAGAGGGAGAATCCACCGGAATAGACGCACAACCTGTGGGAACGGAAGGGTCACCGTGGGCGCCAGCAGGAAAACCACATATAGCGGATAGGCAAACCGATCCTCGTCTTTTTGCTCCCCAGGGTCCACGGCATGCCCGTAGCTCCATACTTGAATTTCGCGCGACACCTCCGGACTGTATGGGTCTCGGCCTTGTAACAGCACTTCCCGTGACCCGTACCATCGGGGGTACAGATCTGAGTAGTGAATTTCCCACGTAGGACCCCAGATGCGGTCCACGTAAAACCACATGCAGAACGCCAGAAACGCGGACACGAATAATAGGACACGATAGTTGATTCTGGCCGAGTTCAACATTCGGTTCACTGACTAGGTTCGCAGTTTCCGCATCTCGGGTGCGCAATGCCCGCGATTCAAGGACAATGGTACTCGAAGACCGACGATTGACAAGAGTCTCCAAGTTCGCCTTGCCGGTGGCCCTGCTCCTTGCAGGCAGCATGTGGTTCTATATGCAGGACGTCCTGATTCGTCATCAGGCAAATTACGCCACCGCTCATGAGATTCCCCGCGGAAACCTTTCCGATCTTTATCCCCGCTGGCTGGGCGCGCGCGAGTTATTGTTGCATCACCGCGATCCCTACAGCGCGGAAGTGACCCGTGAGATCCAGGTTGGTTACTACGGACGCGCCATCGATCCCAGCCGCCCTCTCGATCCCACCGATGAGCAGGGTTTTGCTTATCCGGTATACGTCGTTTTTCTTCTTGCCCCAACGATTTGGCTGCCGTTTTCCGCGGTGCAGATTGGATTTCGATGGTTTCTCATCGCCTTGACTGGCGCCTCGGTCCCGCTCTGGTTCCGTACTCTGCGCTGGCGGCTTTCGTCCAGCGCGACGGCGGTCGTGATCGTGCTGACACTCGGCAGTTTTCAGGTATTGCAGGGGATCAAGCTGCAACAACTAACTCTGCTGGTCAGCGGGTTGATTGCGGGATGTGCGCTGCTGTTGGTCGAGGGACAACTGCTTGTGGCCGGAGTGTTGTTGGCACTGGCAAGCATTAAACCTCAGTTAACCCTGCCTTTGTCAGCTTGGCTTCTCTTCTGGGCTGTCAATGATTGGCGCCAGCGAAGGAACTTTATCTGGGGATTCTGCGGCACTATCGCTGCCCTGGTCGTGGCGGGCGAACTTGTTTTGCCAGGTTGGATCG